>Ga0302326_10027877_pt1 | contig 11380 bp, 10 predicted proteins | sample Palsa_T0_3_FD_202264 | JGI IMG/M metagenome (GOLD analysis project Ga0302326, IMG submission 202264) | Peat permafrost microbial communities from Stordalen Mire near Abisko, Sweden - Palsa_T0_3 | ecosystem: Environmental > Terrestrial > Soil > Palsa > Peat permafrost | place: Sweden: Abisko...
GATTGGTTTTAAGAGCGCGGTTCAACTCCGCGACCACCTCATTAAATGTCCACGATTTCCCGCTGCCGACGTTGAACACGCCGCCCTGCGTGCTTTTGATGGCATTGATGTTGGCCCGCACGACATCATCGATGTAAACAAAATCCCGCCGTTGCTCGCCCGCCGTGAAAACGCGCGGCCGTTTGCCGGCCCGCATCTGTTTGGCGAGCTGGTGGATCATGCTTGCGAATTTGCCCTTATGGTCTTCACTGGGCCCATAGACGTTGAAATATCGCAGCCCGATCGCGGGCCGGCTGAGTTTTTCGTTGTACTGTTCCGCCAGACGTTCCATCGCCAGTTTCGAATATCCATAAACATTCAGCGGCCCCGGCGCCGCCGATTCACGGTTGGGCGCCTTTCCCCTGCCATAAACGCTCGCGCTTCCGGCCCAGATCACCCGGCTTTTCCATTCCTGGGCGAGCTTCAAAATATTTCGGAATCCCTCGACATTGTTCAGCATCATTTTCCGCTGATCGAGGACCGTCGTATCGGTAATCGAGGCCTGGTGGAAAATAACCTCGAACGGGTTCCGGCCCCTCAGCGAAGAAACATCGCCCGCGACGTCCACTGTAAGGACCTCGCCCCGAAAACCGACGAGATTGCTCCAATGCGCCGAAGAAAAATCATCCGCCACCACAACCTCGTGGCCGGCCGAGACAAGCTGGCTGGCCAGATTCGATCCAATGAACCCGGCTCCGCCGGTAACCAAAATCCTCACAAGGGCCTCCGTACATTCATTTGATCAACTCAATCCGGACAAATTTACATCGCTTGTCGCAGTCATGCAGCCATTTTGACGGAGGAATTGATCTATCCATTTCCCTGTATTCCGTCGATGAGAACCCAACCATCGGTCCAATAAAGGTTAAGAATATTACCGCCTCCCGCGATCAGTTGACGGCACAATTCTTGCTTTTTATACCAGCAGCACGTTGGCCGTCGCAGTTTGATGGACGGCAACGTTAAATTTAATCCATTCTTCCCCCGATGTGAAGAGTGCCTCCGATATCAAACGGAGCGTTCTTCACCAGCCCCATTCAAGCCGACCTTGCCCGGGTCGGCTTTTTTATGCGCTAATAAAATGGAATTATTGTCTCGCCGGGGCTGCGATATTTTTTGAGTAAGATTTCTATCGTTACGATTCTCGTGCCGTCCAACTTCCCTGGCTCGAATGCGTGAACGGGCTGCCGATGCGAACACCGCTGGCTGGCCCGATAGGATTCGCGCCCGCCTTCTGCAATGATGCGAAGGCGGGGACTCGGTATTTGTCCCGGTTGCAAAAGGCAGTCACGAACATTGTCAGGCCGGCCAGCAGGGTTCGCAGCGGCAGCTATTTCTCGTATTCGAGCCAGGGAAGTCAGACGGCACGAGAATCGTAACGATAAAAATCCTTTTACTCTTTACTCCGCCGTCCCGCTTCAAATATTTGCGCGTCCCCTTTTTTCCAATTGCTCGCACCAGTTCGTCCAGATTTCCCGATAAACTTTCTCGACCCCTTCGGCGAACTTCTTTCCATCCATCAGCGCCGAACCGCAAACTCGTTCGCGCATTGTTGACCGCATTCGCATGAGGCGCGAATTGTCCTTGCCCAGTTCCACCGCCACTTTCACGAATCGATCGGGCGAATCCACGATCAGTTCCGCAAACCCCGCCGCCGTCAGCACGCTGGCGCCGGCCCGGCTGGCGGCCGTCAGCCCCGTCTGGGTTATCACCGGCACTCCCATCCACAGCGCATCACAGGTCGTGGTGATGCCGTTGTAGGGCAACGGGTCCAGACCAATATCGATCCGGTCGTATTGCCGCAGATATTCCTCGCGCGGACAATGGGTCACGAAATCGATGCGGGGAGGCTTGATTCCCGCTTCGTCGAACAATCGCCGGATTTGCACCCGCTGCTGCTCCGAATTGCTCAGTATCACCAGCCGCGAACCCGGTATTTCCCGCATGATCCGGGCCCAGACCCGAAGCGTGCGCGGATTGATCTTGCACGGATTGTTCAGCGAACCGAACGTGATCGGCCCGCTTTGCATCACCGGCCGCTGCGGCTGAGCGCTGAGCGGATCATAACAAACCCAGCACCCCGGCAACCGGATCGACTTCTCCGAATAAATCGTCTCATCGCGATTCGGCGGGTCCATCACCGAATCGGTCAGGCGATAATCCATGGCCGTCAGCCCCGTGCTCCCCGGATACGCCAGCCACGTCACCTGCACCGGCGCCGGTTTCCGGGCGAAGACCAGCAGACGATTCTCACCCATGTGCATCGTCAGATCGACCAGAATATCGATGTGACTCTCGCGGATTCGCTTGTCGAGGCTCTGATCATCATCCCGCAGAATATCGTGCCACTGATCCGCCGATTCCCGATGCCGCTCCGTGAATTCGTCCGGCCGCCGAACGCCGGAAAAGCAGTGAATCTCGAACCGCTGCCGATCGTGCGCCGCCAATAGCGGCAAAAAGAAATTGGATTCCGCCTGACCGAAAAAATTCGGCGAAACGTATCCGATTTTCAGCCGCTTGTCCGGCACCGAATAATTAAGATGGGCCGGAACATCCTTGCCCAGCGGAAGCGCATATGCCTGGTTCCATTTCGCCAGCTCCATCGCGATCAATCGACCATCATACTCCTGATGAAATTGCAGCAGATAAATCAGGTTGCTGTGCACCGCGCTGTTCGGCTGGAGCGCCAGCGCCCGCCGATAACACGACAGCGCCTCCTCCGTCCGGCCCGAATCTTTCAGCGCCCCCGCGAAATTATTGACGATCTCCGGAACCTGCGGCCGCAGCGCCGCCGCCCGCCCGTACCACTCGATCCCCTCATCCACCTTCTTGTCCCGAATCAGCGCCGTGCCAAGATTGCTCATCGCCTCCGCATAATCCGGGGCGATCTCCACCGCCCGCCGAAACGCCGCGATCGCCTCGGCGACGCGCTCCCGCTTCAGCAGAGCGCCTCCCAGATTGCAGCAAGCATTGGCATCCTCCGGCTTCAATGCCAGCGCCCGCTGATATTGCTCGATCGCCTCGTCGATCTGGCCCCGCCGCTGCAGCGCATTGCCCAGGTTGTAATACACGTTGGGAATATCCGCCCGCAGCTCCAGCGCTTTGTGATATGCGTTGATCGCCGCATCCACCAGCCCCGCGCTGAAAAGAATCAACCCATGGTTGGCATGAAAATCGGCCGCCCCCGGCTTCAGCTTGATCGCCCCTTCGATCAGATTCAGCCCATCATCATGGAATCCCCGCTGAGACATCAGCGTTCCCAGCATCGCCATCGCATCCGGGTCATCCGGGCGGCTCTTCAAAACCAGCCGATACAACTCCTCCGCCTCATCGAGTTTCCCCTCGCGGTGCTGCGACACCGCCAATTGCATGGCCTGTTCAACCGAAAGCTCCATGATATCTAATGCTGTCCTGTCGGATTTCGCGTTGAATCCGAGCCCGCCCCACCCGGGAACACCAATTCGTCGCCGTTGCGCAGCGACCAATCCTGCTTCTCATCGATCAATTTGCCATTGGCGTCGAGTTGAATGAGTTGCCGGGTTTTTCCCTCGGGAGCCTGACGAATCAGAACAATGGTGCAGGGTCTGCCCGGCGGATTCGTTAAATCGCGGGCCAAAACCGTGGACACCGTGTCCCCCGCCAAGAGCGTTCGCGCGCCGGGATGCGCCACCCCCCCGCTGACCACATACTGGCAACACGGAGTTTTCACCGGCTCCGGACTCTCATCAGCAGCGACTGAAGAGGCGTGCGGCTGGCACCCGGCCATCGACAGGCAAACAACAAAAACAAAAAATAGTTTATAACGCATCCCTAACGCGCGATTCATTTCGGCGGTTAAGTATACCAGAGCGCCCCGAAATCGTCTAAAATCCGTCCCGCTCAACAGCCGCGCGAAAATCCGTCACCGCCTCACGCCACCGCCGCATGCGCCTACCGATCTGCCGCTCCAGTGCCGCCAAATCCAGTACGCTGTACCCCGGCCGAACCGCCGAGGTCGGCCGTTTTTGCGCCCATTCCACGCTGGAGATCGGTGAAATCTCCGCCCGGACCCCAAATTCCTCCAGCGTCGCCGCCGCGAAATCATACCAATTGGTCTGGCCAGAATTCGTCACATGCCAGATCCCCGACGCCCCACTATCCAGCAGATCGAGGATCGCCCCGGCCAGATCAACGGTATACGTCGGCGCTCCGATTTGATCGTTCACCACCGTCAGCGGCTTTCCCGCCCGGGCGGCCTGCACCATCGTTCGGGGAAAATTCGCCCCATGCCGCCCATAAACCCACGCCGTCCGAACGATCAGCCATCGATCGGGTGGACTTTTCTGAATCAACTGCTCGCCCAGCAATTTCGATTTACCGTACACGCTGAGCGGATTTACCCGATCGGTCGCCAGATAAGGACGGCGCGATGAGCCGTCAAAAACGAAGTCCGTGCTGACATGCAGCAGAACCGCGCCCGATGCACGGCACAGAACCGCCAAATCACCGGCCGCGGCGCCATTGATCGCATTGGCCTGTTTCTCCTCCTGTTCACAAAGATCCACCTTGGTATGCGCGGCACAGTTCAGCACCAGCGTCGGCTTGTATTCGGAAAACGTTCTGGAAAGTGCCAAATGATCTGTCACATCCAATTGCCCCCGTCCCAGCGCGACCGGCTTGCATCCACGCTCGGCCAGCACATCCGCAAGCGCATGTCCCAGCATCCCCCCGCCGCCCGTGATGAGAACCGAATCATAAATCTTCATTTCCCCGCCAATCGTATCAGCGCCCGGCCGGCTACGCGCTGAGTGGTCCACTCATCCATCGCCTTCGCCCCAAGCTTGCGATAGAGCCTGATGGCCGGCTCATTCCAGTCAAGCACCGACCATTCGAGCCGTCCACATTGACGCTCCACCGCGATGGCCGCCACCGCTCGCAGCAGCGCCCGGCCAACTCCTCCGCGGCGATGCGCCGGCAGCACAAACAAATCCTCCAGCCAGATCCCCGGCCGTCCCGCGAACGTCGAAAATGTGGTAAAGAACAGCGCGAACCCCACCGCTTTTCCGTCCACCCTGGCCACGATCGCCTCCGCCGCCGGCCGACGCCCGAACAAATGCTCGCCAAGCCGGGCCTTCGTCGCCTTCACCTCATGCGACAACTTCTCATACTCCGCCAGCCCGCGAATAAAATCGAGAATCGCCGGCACATCCGCTTGCGTTGCCGGCTGAATCGTCAGCCGCTGTTTGACACGGGATTTCACGCGACTACCGATTCTGATATTGCCGCTCGTAATATTTCAGATATTCCCCGCTCTTGATGGCCCGCCACCAATCCTGGTGATCCTTGTACCACTGGATCGTGGTCTTGATTGATTGCTCGAATCGGTGTTTCGGCTCCCATCCCAGCTCGCGTTTAATTTTCCCCGCATCGATGGCATATCGGCGGTCGTGGCCGGGACGGTCCTTCACATATTGCACGCTTTCGTCCCAATTCTTACCCATTTCCAGGAGAATCGTTTCGGTGATTTTGCGGTTGGTGATCTCATTGTTGCCGCCGATGTTGTACACCTCGCCGGGCGTGCCGCGCATCAGCACGGCCCAGATCGCCTCGCAATGGTCCTCGACATGCAGCCAGTCGCGGATATTCATTCCATCCCCATAAAGCGGGACTTTCTTGCCTTCCATCAGGTTGGTGACGAACAGCGGAATGACTTTTTCCGGGAACTGATACGGCCCGTAATTATTGCTGCATCGCGTAATCAGCACCGGCAATTTGAACGTGTGGAAATAAGACCGCACCAGGCAATCCGCCGCCGCCTTGCTGGCGCTGTAGGGACTATTGGGCTCCAGCGGCGTCTCTTCAGTAAACTTCAACTCCGGCCGGTCCTCCGGCAAGGTTCCATACACCTCATCCGTACCAACCTGAAGAAATTTCTCCACATTCCGCGCCCGTGCGACATCGAGCAGCGCCTGCGTCCCAACGACATTCGCCTGCACAAACGGCCCCGAGCCGAGAATGGACCGGTCCACGTGCGTCTCCGCCGCGAAATTGACGACGTGCGTGATCTTATGCTGTTCCCACACTGCCCCCAGAAAATCGGCATCGCAAATATCTCCTCGAACAAAAACAACCTGATCTGACAGCACGCCCTCCAGGTTGGCCAGGTTGCCGCAATATGTCAGCTTATCGAGCGCAATAATTTTGGCCCGGGCGCGCTCCCGGACCATAAGCCGGACAAAATTCGACCCGATAAACCCGGCCGCGCCGGTGACGAGGATAGTTTGCATCTCGGAATCCAATGATAGACGGCGCACGCGCTCTGCTCAACCAATCGCCTGAATGAATTCCACTCGATTTCCAAATGGATCGCGGAATTCAAACCGATCGAATCCGTCAAGAGCAATCGAATCCAGCGGCTGAATACCGCGCTGGGACAACTTTTTCCGCCACGCGGGAACATCGTCCACTTCATAGGCAAGGTGGGCCTTCGTAGCCGAGCGATCGACATCATCCTCCACTCCGATGTGAACCTGCCGGTCCCCGGCTTGAATCCAGAATCCGCCGCGGGATTTTAGAGAAATTGGTTTTTCGATTTCCGGCAATCCAAGAAATCGGCAATAAAAATCGCGGGCGGCATCGTCCTGGCTTTTGGGCACCGTAATCTGGGCGTGATGAAGCCGAAGAATTTTCATCGATGACGATGACAATGACAATATGCGGGGCGACGGCCGCTAATTCCCGTCCTTATTCGCCCCACATTTGGAAATCGTATTGCAGGCTTTCAAATAGAAATCGATGTTCTCCCCCGCGTCCGCCCAGAACCCGCGGACTTTGTCATAAGTCATCTGGCCCTGCTCGATGTACGCGTTGTTGACGTCGGTTATCTCCAGTTCGTTGCGGGCGGACGGCTTGAGCTTGCGGACGATGTCGAAAACATTTTTATCGTAAAAATAGATTCCGATCACCGCCCAATTGCTTTTCGGTTCCTTTGGCTTTTCCACGATTCGGGCAACGCGGTCGCCGTCCATTTCGGCCACGCCATAGGCGCGGGGATTCTCCACCTGCGCCAAAAGGATTTTCGCGCCGTCGCGCTGCTCGATGAATTTGCGGGTCGCGTCGCGGATCGTGTACTCGAGAATATTGTCTCCCAGGATCAGGCACATGCTGTCGCCCCCGGCGAAATGTTCCGCCAGGCCCAGCGCCTGCGCGATCCCGCCCGCGCCGTCCTGATAGGTATAATTCAGATCTTTCAGCCCGAAATCCCGGCCATTGCCCAGAAGGCGGATGAAATCCCCGCTGTTGTTCCCGCCCGTGACCAGCAAAACCTCTTCGATGCCCGCCTTGGCCATGCATTCCAGGGGATAATAGATCATCGGTTTATCGTAAACCGGCAATAGATGCTTGTTGGTGACTTTGGTGAGGGGAAAGAGCCGTGAACCCGTGCCCCCTGCGAGAATGACGCCTTTCATTGATGCCTCGAATGCTGGTCAGAACAGCTAACTCACCACTGCCAGACTTCTAACGGATTTGGGTAATTCAAACGAAATTCCTTCTTCCAGCAGCGTTCGAGTTTCAATTTCACCGCCGAAATCCCGTTGCAGGCGATGCACAAGCTCGCTGACCAGGTGCTCGGGCGCGGAAGCCCCCGCCGTCACCAAAACGGCGGATTTGCCGTCAAACCACGAAGGGTCCAGCTCCGTCTCATCATCAATCAAATACGCCGGCTTGCCCGCCTCCAGCGCCCGCTCCACAAGCCGCTGGCTGTTCGAGCTGTTCTTGCTGCCGATCACCAGGACCAGGTCCACATCCGGACTCATGCTCGTGACCGCATTTTGCCGGTTGGTCGTGGCATAGCAGATATCATCCTTGGCCGGATACCGGATACTCGGAAATCGCTTTTTGAGGGCATCGATCACCCGCTGCGCATCTGAAACGCTGAGCGTCGTCTGCGTCACATACGCCAGCCGGGCCTCGGGCTTCACCTGCAGGCTGGCCGCCTCCTCCGGCGTCTCCACGACGATAATCGAATTGGGCGCTTCCCCGACCGTCCCGATCGCTTCATCGTGCTTTCGATGCCCGATGAAAATGATCGTATACCCATCCCGCACATACCGAAGCACTTCCATATGCACCTTGGTCACCAGCGGGCACGTCGCGTCCACCTCCACCAGGCGCCGCTCCTTCGCCTTGCGTCGAACCTCCGGCGAAATGCCATGCGCGCTGTAAACCACCAGCCCCCCCTCGGGCACCTCTTCAACATTGTCCACAAACGTTACGCCGCGCGTGCGGAACCGGTCCACCACATGCCGGTTGTGCACGATCTCGTGGTACACATAGACCGGCGGCCCCTTCATGGCCAGAACCTTATCCACGGTCTCGATTGCCATATTGACGCCGGCGCAAAAACCACGGGGGTTGGCAAGAATGATCTTCATAGGTTGGACGGAAATGGTAGCGGATATCGGCGCTGGAGGAAAGGGATGACAAACACCCCATAACCCCTTATCTTTGCCCGCTTTCACCAGGGAGCATTCGTGGCGCAAATCAGGCCCTTCGCGGGCGTTCGCTATTCGCGGAGCAATGGATCGGATTTATCCAATCTGATCGCGCCGCCCTACGATGTCCTGGACGACCGGGCAAAACATGCCCTCCAGGCAAAACATCCGCAGAACATCGTCACCGTCGATCTTCCGCACCTGCCCGCAAAATCCGTCGGTCCCGATTCCGCTTACGCGATGGCCAACGACACCCTGCAATCCTGGCTCTCCGCCGGGGTTCTCAAGAAGGATCACAAACCCGCGATTTATCCCTACAGCCAGTCTTATTCCCATGGCCAGCGCACCTTCCACCGCCGCGGCATGATCGCGCTCGTAAAACTCAGCCCGTTCGGCGAAGGACACGTTTTCCCCCACGAGAAAACCTATCCCGACGCCATCCAGGACCGCCTGAAACTCACCCGCGCCACGCGAATGCAGCTTTCACCAATCTTCGGATTGTTCGCCGATCCCAAATCCCAGGTCACCGCCTCCCTCTACAAAAATCTCGGCAAGCCCGAAGCCCCCGCCACCCTCGACGGCATTCGCAACGACCTCTGGACCGTCACCGACAGCGAGACCGAAAACGCCGTCATCGACCTGATCAGCGCCCGACCGATCTACATCGCCGATGGACATCACCGCTACACCATGGCTCTCCAATACCAAAAAGAAATCACCCAGTCCCACGGCGGCCCGCTGCCCCCGTCCCATCCGGCCAATTTCTGCATGTTTGTCCTCGTCGGCATGCAGAATGATGGGCTTCTGATCCTGCCCACCCATCGACTCATCTCCGGCTTGAAGGATTTCAACATCGAAGCATTTACGAAAATCGTCGCCCCCGTCGCCACCGTCACGGACATGAACATCCGCGAATCCGTTTTACCGGATTACATCGACGATGTTCTTCCCCGTCAGCCGGCCGCCACGTTCGGCCTGTTCGACGGCCGAACCCGGCGAACCTATCAAATCACTTTCACCAACCGTGATTTGCTCAAAGCGACAGAGCCCAATCATTCCCCCGCCTGGCGGCAACTGGACGTCGCCATCGTCCAGCACTTTTTGCTCGATCAGGTCCTCAAACCCAATTTCGCCGCCGGCGTCGAACCCGGCCGCGGCTATACCGCATACAGCAACGAAGTCGCCGCCATGACCGATGGCCAGAAATTCCAGATCGCCCTTCTTCTCAAGAGCACCCCCCTCCACGCCCTCGAGGAGCTGGGCAAGACGAGTGAGGTGATGCCCCCGAAAAGCACTTTCTTCTTCCCCAAACTGGCGACGGGCATGGTGATGTATCCGCTGGAATGACCGGCATTGTTCCCCCTCGTTGATCGCACCTCTATAATCCCCTTTGTGACGGAGCTGACTTGGCGCAAAGATTTTTCCAGCACAGTTTTGAAAATGGATTGACCCTCCTCGGTGAAAAGATACCCGCGATGCAGTCGGCGGCCATGACGCTGCTCCTGCCCGCCGGCTCCGCCGGAGATCCCGTCCATCGCAGCGGCTCGGCGAGCGTGCTCTCCGATCTGGTTTTGCGCGGAGCCGGCCAGCGCGACAGCCGGCAGTTGACCGACTATCTCGACAGCCTCGGCCTCCAGCGCTCCGCCGGCGCCAGCGTCTACCACACCCGCTTCGCCTGCGCCGCAGTCGCCGAGCGCGTCATCGATTCCCTGCCCGCCTACGCCGACATTATTCTCCGCCCCCATCTGCCGTCCGAGGGATTTCAAGCCGCCCGCGATCTCGCCCTGCAATCCCTGGCTGGACTCAAGGATGATCCGCGCCAGATGCTCCTCGTGAAGCTTCGCGAATCTTTTCTCCCCTTCCCACTGGGCCGAAACTCCATGGGCAACACGACCGATCTGAAACAACTGACGCTCAATTCCTGCCGCCAGGAATGGAAAAAAAGATATAACGCCAACGGCGCGATTTTGGCGTTGGCCGGAAATATCGACTTCCCGCGGATTCGCGACATTGCCGCCAAACATTTCGCGCAGCTTCCGAAATCATCCGACCACCGGATGAAGCTGATCTGGCCCTCGAAGCCAGTGCATCACGTCAAGCAAGAGAGCGAACAGACCCACATTGGAATCGCCTATTCCGCCCCGCCGGAGACCGATCCCGATTACTACGCCATTCGCGCCGCGATGGAGGCCTTCGGCGGCGGCATGAGCAGCCGCCTCTTCGCCGAAGTCCGTGAAAAACGCGCCCTCTGCTACAGCGTCTGGGCCGGATACACCAGCCTCAAGTCGTCCGGCGCCATCCTCAGCTACTCAGGTTCCAGCAACGATCGCGCCCAGGCGACGCTCGATTGCATCCTGTCCGAAATTCACCGGCTATCCAAGGGAATCACCCAGGCCGAACTCGATCGCGCCAAGATCGGCCTCAAAGCCGGCACGATCATGCAGGGCGAATCCACCAGCGCCCGCAGCGGCACGATCGCCCACGACTTTTTCATGCGCGGCCGAATCCGCCCGTTGCGCGAAATCGAACACGAGATCGATCGCCTGACAATCAAACGAATCAATGGCTATCTGCGTGATCATCCACCGGGACCTTTTACAATCGTGACCGTCGGACCCAAACCGTTGAAAACCTGAAAGGCGAACATGCAATACAAAGGCAAATTAAATGCAATGCAGGAGGGGCGGGAAAAACCATATACGGTCCCAAAAGTTTTTTCCCGCCCCTCCCGCACCCACCCCACCCTTTTCCTTTTCCCTTCAACCGCCCTCTGGGAGAAGAACCGAACGAACGCCGTCCGCCATCTCTTTCTTCGTCTTCTGCTGGGACGGTTAGGGGAAGCGGAAAGAGGGTGGAGGGGGTGCGGG
>Ga0302326_10027878_pt1 | contig 11379 bp, 7 predicted proteins | sample Palsa_T0_3_FD_202264 | JGI IMG/M metagenome (GOLD analysis project Ga0302326, IMG submission 202264) | Peat permafrost microbial communities from Stordalen Mire near Abisko, Sweden - Palsa_T0_3 | ecosystem: Environmental > Terrestrial > Soil > Palsa > Peat permafrost | place: Sweden: Abisko...
TGGCGGAATACTCAATCGAACCAGCGAAGCCGCCGTTGCCGACCTGCTGGTACTTGCCATTCCAGCTTCCATCGGTCGGTATCCAAACTTCGAAATGGATGTCCGACATCGGACCTGGCTTGACCGTCCCGGCCACCCGGCAAAGAGCGACGGGGGCCGTAGTGGTGCCGGTGACGGTTTCGCCGGCGGTATAGGATTGGGCGAGTGTGATCGTCGTGTTTGGCAGCGACAGGCTGGTGAGATTTGCGCAAGTTTTGGCTGAGGCGGAAGGGGACGCAAACGTGGAACAGATGAGAAGAATCATCGAAAGACTCAAAACACAGGTAGACGGCTTCATGGCCGATTTCCTCCTTGGGAATGGATGGGTTCGCTGGGCGATTGTGGTTTTCCCCGTTGATACCATGGAGCAATTCCCGACCGCCGAAGAGAGAGAACACACGGGGGACTTGCCCCGTTTTGAAGGTGTTCTACTTTATTCGATTCTTTCACCACTTGCAAGGCTGGCCGTTTTGTCTTTCGTATATTCGATCTGACCGGTTCTGATCCTTCCATCATTACAATTTCATTACAGGGAGTGGCCGCTCGTGCTGTTTCCGAGTTGCGGGCTTCTTCTGTTCCCAATGATTACAAGGGTGACAAGACGAGGCTCGGAAAGCTAGTCTGGAAATAGAGTAATAGGAACCTAGTCCACTCATGTCGATCAATCCGCGACGCGCCAGAAAAGCAGGTGGTAGTAAGGAACTCTATGTGCTGATCGGAATTATCCTGCTGGTTTGCTTGGCCAGCCTTTTGGGGCTAATCATCTCTCTTTATGCTCACTAGATAAAGCCTCGGTTCGGGACGCTTGGCGATTGATGGATACCTCTTTGTGAGAGGCTCACGTCTCCTCCCAATCAAGATACCATTGTCATACCTGCAGCACATCGCCCTCGCGGGCGACCATCTCGTACAACACGGGATTGACGAAGAACCCGATGAAGAGTCTGGAGATGAGACCGGCCACAATGACGATGGCAAAGGGCCTTTGCGTATCCGATCCGATACCGGTGGAGAGGGCCGCAGGCAGCAATCCCAGGCAGGCAACAAGAGCAGTCATCATAATCGGACGGAGCCGGAGCAGCGAAGCCTGACGTGTCGCGGCGCGAATTCCCATTCCCTCCTGGCGTAACTTGTTGATGTAGGAGACGAGAATGACAGCCGTCTCCACGGAAACCCCAAGCAACGCCATAAGACCCAGGGCTGAGGAAACGCTGAAGGGGGTGTGCGTGAGCTTCAGCGCAAGCAGCGCTCCCACCGGTTCCGTTATAAGTACTCCCAGGGCTATGGTGACTGGGAACTTGAAATTTCCGTACAGCGCAAACAAGATCATGAAGATCAGCACCAGGGCAAGAGGACCGATAAAATACATCTGCGACTTAGCCTCTAGAAGCTGGCTGTATTCGCCGCCCCACGCCATCGTGTAACCCTGCGGGAGGGTCACGGCCTTCTTCACCGCCGCTTGGCCGTCGCGCACGGCTCGCTCCAAATCGCGCCCTTCGATGCTGTATTGCACGCCGATGTAGCGGGAGTTGTTTTCACGATATATAAAGGACGCACCGTTCCCCTGAATGATATTGGCAAGCTGGCTCAGCGGAATCTGTTGTCCATCGGGTGTGCCCACCAACAGGTTTCCAATCTCATGTGCGCTGCTGCGGAATTGGGGTTGCATTCGGACGACCAGATCGAACAGCTTTTCCCCCTGAATGACCTGTGTAACAGCCTGTCCGCCGACGGCGGCCGAGATGACAGCTTCTACGTCCGCCACATTGATCCCGTACCTTGCAATCTTGTCCCGATCGACATCGACCAGCAGGCTGGGCTGACCGAGTTCGCGCACCACGGTGAGGTCGGTGAATCCAGGCACATTGGACAGCGTATTCTTGATCTGAATCGCCTTGTCCTGAAGTACGTTGAGGTCTTCCCCATAGACCTTGACTGCCAAAGAGCTCTTGAGGCCAGTCAGTGCTTCATCCACGGCATCTTCCGCTGGCTGGGTATAGTTGAAAATAATTCCCGGGAAGGTAGTTAGCTTCTTGTTGATTGATTCAATCAGTTGTTTTTTGTTGCTTGCCTCGCCAGTCCACGACCTGTCTTTATAGGGCTTCAAGCCCACGTAGAATTCGCAGTTGAAGAAGCCTGTGGGATCCGTGCCGTCGTCGGGCCGTCCTAACTCCGAACCTACGACAGTAACCTGGGGGTAAGACATCAATATGTCGCGTATCTGAGGAGCGATGCGGCTGGCCTCCTCAAAAGAAATGGTGTATGGCATCGTTGCCCTTACCCAGAGCGCGCCTTCATCGAGGTGAGGCATGAACTCCCCGCCGATGAAGGGCACGAGCAGCAGGGTTGCCAGAAAGATCAGCGTCGCGATCAACATTGTTGTTTTGGGCCGATTGAGTGACCAATCCAGCTGGCCTGCGTATTTTCGCTTCATCCATTCAAAGGCGCGATTCGGTTTCTCGCGCACTCCTTTCTTGAACCAGTAGGAAGCGAGCACGGGTACTAATGTCAGCGTCAGGATGAGCGCTCCCACTAGCGCAAAAGACATGGTTTCGGCCATGGGGTGAAACAGTTTGCCCGAAGGTCCGCTTAGCGCGTAAATGGGCAGATAACCGGCGAGAATAACGGCCACCGAATAGAAAATCGGGCGATCCACATCTTTCGCAGCCGTCAGAATGACTTCGTTCAGTTTGTAAGGCTGTCCCTCCCGCAGTGCCAGTTCACGATAGATATTTTCCACCATGACCACGGTGCCATCGATGACGATACCGAAATCAATCGCGCCGATGGATAGCAGATTGGCCGCAACGTCGTGAGCGTGCAGCACAATGAATGCAAACAGAAGCGAGAGAGGGATTGTGAGGGCAACAATGACCGCAGCGCGGAAACTGACAAGGAAGAAAATCAGAACAACCAAGACCAGGACCATGCCGCGAAGCAGGTTGGCTTCTACCGTGTCTGTAGTCAGGTTGACCAGTTCACTGCGGTCATAATAAGGATGAACCTTCACGTCAGGCGGCAGGATCTCGCGGTTCAGTTGGTCCGTTTTTGCCTCGACTCCTTTCAAGACGTTCTGTGTCTGCTCCCCACGCAGCATCAGAATGACGCCTTCGACCGCATCGTCATTTTTCTGGAAGCCGAATTCGCCCAAGCGTGGCGCGTGCCCGATGGTTACATCTCCGATATCGCGGACTCGGATCGGCACGCCCTTGTTGGCGCTCACCACGATATTCCCGATGTCATTGGTGCTGCGTACCAGTCCGATGCCGCGGACGTAGTAGAACTGTCCACCCTGAGAATAGAATCCGCCGCCGGCGTTTGCGTTATTTGCGGAGAGTGCTGCCACCACTTGCGGAACGGTCAAGTGATATCCGTAGATTCGCGCCGGATCGAGCAACACTTGATACTGCATTACCGTTCCGCCAAAGCCGGAATCGTCGGCCACGCCATGGACCGAGCGATAGGCACGTTCCACCACCCAATCCTCGATCGTCTTTAACTCCTGCGGCGCGCGATCGGGACTCTCCAGCACATAACGATAGACCAGGCCGCTAGGGCTGAATAAGGGAGCGAGGCTTGGAGTTACTCCGGTGGGCAGCGTGGCTTGGGCGAGCCTTTCGAACACGATTTGCCGCGCAAAATAATCGTCAGTGCTCTCCTCGAAGGTCAGAATCAGATCGGAAAGGCCGTAGAGCGAGATGGAGCGCATTACCACCATGTGCGGAACGCCGTTCATCTCGAGTTCTAGCGGAAGGGTCACCAGTCGTTCGACCTCTTCGGCGGCGTGGTCCGGCCATTGCGTAATGATTTCGACCTGCGGAGGCGCGAGATCGGGATACGCATCGACGGGCATCCGCTGAAAAGAGATGATTCCCGCGACGGTGATGAAAGCGGTCAGCATCAGGACCAGGAACCTTTGACGCAGCGCCGCTTTGACGATTCGGTGGATCATTCGATTGAGCTGGACACTATCCTTCTCGCTGGCCGAGTTACTGCAACTTCCGAATCGAAAGTGCTGGTGGAACTGGGGTCACCGTCCGGCGGGATGGGTAAGACGCCCGTTACTCCACTAGCGCTGCAGCGAATTCGCAAACTGCAGGAACAAGCTGCCATTTCCGATGACCTGGTCCCCGGCTTTCAGTCCGCTGGTAATTTGTGTCTGTCCGTTCAGACTTTCTCCGAGCGTGACCGGGCGTTTGCCAAATTGGTTCGCAGATGCCGCAGCATAAACAAAAGGCTGGTTCTCGCTATCGCGCAGCACAGCCGCATCGGGGAGCGCAATCGCATTGGGGATCGTGCCTGCGTTTACGGTTGCAACCACGAACATATCTTTCTTGAGTTTTTCGCCGGGATTATTTGTTTCGATGCGCGCTTGCAGCGTGCGCGTGTTCGGATCGAGCGAGGCGGCCACGTAGGAGATGTGCCCGCGGAAAACGTCAGGATAGGCATCCGTCTGAATCGTGACAGTATCCCCAACGCGAACGTAGGGCAAATCTTTCTGGTAGACATTGACCAGCACCCATACATTGCCAGTATCCGAAATCATGAAACATTGTGTGGTACCGGGTTGAATAAGCTGCCCGGCGGAAACATCCTGCTCGACGACCTCGCCGCTGATCGGCGCCTTCACGGGAACCTCAAAAGAAGGGGGCGCTTTCACGAGTGCGTCGGGATCCGTGGTTCCCATCACTTTCAGTGCGGCTTGAGCGGCCGCCAGATCGCCGCCCGCCTGCACCTCGGCCGACTCCGCCTGCTCCAGGTTTTGCTCGGCGATTGCTTTGTGCTCATACAAGTCACGGGCGCGAGCATAGGCCATTTGCGCCAGAGCGTAGGCCGACTTGGCCTTCAGATAATTGGTGCGGAGTTGTGAATAGTCGGGACTCGCCACGTACAGCATGGGTTCGCCGCTCTTTACCTGCTGCCCCGGGACGACTACCACCCTGCTGACTGGTCCGCTCACCTGCGTGATGACCGGCGTCGTGCGAAAACTGTTGTATGCGACTGCCCCGGTCAGGCGGAGAACTCTGGTCAGCGTCGCCGGTTGCACTGTTATCACCTGCACATGCGCCAACTGCTCCTGCGGGATAGTGAACAGTTCGGCGGTGTCTGATTTGTTGGAGCCACTCGAATCGGTCGCGACTTTCGAACCCGACCCCTGGCAACTGGTCAATGCTAGCAAGACCGCCGAAATGGCAGCCAGCATCACCACACGCCGGCAGCGATCGGTCCGAACACTCATGCGAGTTTCCTCATGCGAGTTGCCCTCATGGTAAGTTCCTCGTCCCTTCCGCTTCCTTCAGTTGCTCCAGGGCCGTCATATATGCGGCCAACGCCTGGCGATAGGCCAGTTCTACAGCCCTGTAGCTGCGCTCGGCATCCAGATAATCCAGGAGACTCGCGGCGCCGCGCTTGTAAGCATATTCACTGATGTCACGCGAATCCTGCGCTTGTTTCAGGTAGCCGGAAGTGTAAAGTTGCACCACCTCTTCGTTGCTCCTGACCGCTTCATAAGCATTCGCAACATCGGAAAGAACGGTATCGCTGGCCGATTGCTGCTGCTCCTGCGCCTGCGTAAACGCATAGCCAGTGCGCGCGATCTCTCCTTGATTGCGGTTGAAGACGGGCAGCTCAAAATTTGCGAAGATTGACGCCGTATTCTCACCGGAGACGTGGGTGAAATCGTAGGTACCGTTTACGTCGACCTTGGCATTCGCTTTGGCCAGTTGGATCTGGCTCTGCGCAGCCGTGATTCCCAACTCAGCGGCGCGGAAGTCAGGCCGCTCGCGCAACGCCCGCACCTGCAAGTCTTCCAGGTCTCCTTTAAGCTGCCGATACTCCAGATCGCCCACCACGTCGAAGTCGGCCGGCACCGCATTGTAGCCCAGGAACTCACGCAGACCGACAAGCGCCTGTTTTTTTGCCAGGCGGGAAGAAGAGACGTCGGTCTGAAACTGCAGAAGTTGGAGCTTGATCTTCAGATAATCGCCTTCGCCGATGTATCCGGCCTTCAGTTGCGTCTCGCTGATATCAACCGTCTGCTGAAAGCCTTTCAGATCCTCGAGCGCAAACTGCAGCGTGGATTCGGCCAGTAAAACGCTGACGAACTGCTGGCCTACATTGAACGCCAGCGTGCGTTCGGCGTCGGCTACCTGGGCGCGAGTCACGGCCGTCTGATCGCGGGCAGCCTGCAATCGCCGTTGCCGTTTATGACCACGTTCGAAGAGGTAAGAGATTCCAATATCGAACTGCTGAGTCTCGTCCAGATTCTCGCCAGAAAAGTCCTGTGGACTGAAAAACGGAATGAACTGCGTATCCACCCCCAAAGTCGGATTGGGGCGCAGGTTCGCCGTAATCTCCTGAGCCTGATTCTGTAGAATCAGGGTTTGCGTGGCTTTGAGTGAATGGTTGTGTGCCAGTGCAAGATCAACGGCCTGATCAAGAGTGATCCGGGTTGTGTTCTGACCAGTGACTGCCCCAGCAAGCAGGAGAAGCGTTGCCGCTGCCGCGGCCATCCGAGAGTATCTTGAGGGTATGAGGGCTGAGATCAAAGTGCACTGACTGTGGCCCAACAGATCTCGCAGTAAATGCTCGAACCTAACGAGCACTACACCAAGCTCCGTCGTCCGTATCGTCCTCCTGTGCTTAAGACTGCGACTCTGGGCTGAATGGATGTATTGTAATTCACAGTATTCACAATCGCGCCATACATGGGATCCTCTACCGGAAGTGTCCCAGTTCCCAGCTGCCACGAAGCTCCGCGCGGTTGCTCACGCCGTGGACCAGCGCAAGAACGTCAGTGAGGAAACTACCCGTTCCTAACGGCAGGAATGGAAGTCAAGAAGTCTGATCTTTGCGGGGTTTGCAGGGGAGGATTCGGCGCAGGGTTTTAACACCGCTCCATGGCGTCCGTTGGAAAGAAACAACCTCAGATCGATCGCCAACAATCAGCCCCGGTCTAGCAAGCGCTGGTGGGTATAGCTTCAGTCTAATTAGGTTGCTACCGTATCCAGGTAGCGTTCTGGGTAAGCGCTCTGGTCATATAGGCGATACTTCCCAGAAGCGGACTTCTGGCCAGCGTCGTCGAGAGTCGGCCTTGGATGCAACTTCCGGCTTGCCCGTTATCTAGAAGTAGCTTGAGATTCCGCAGCTAGTCTCGAAAACATCGGCAACAGCGTTGAGGAGATGTATGGGGGAACGAGTTTTAGCACCGTACGAGGTGTGCTCAGAACAGGTCCGCCCGGTGTTGCAACAAGCGGTCGAGTGGTTTCGACCGTTCCGACCACTCAGCGCAGGCTTTGGAATAACCTCCCAGCAGCCGCCCCAGCAAGATTTGCTGCTTGCGCTTTCATCCTGCGGCGCTGTTTACAGTCTGACTTTTCGTAAGGGACGAATGCTACGATGGAATAACGAGGTAAAATCTCTTGCCTGTTAGCCGCAAAGGCGCTCTGAGCCTACCCACAATGAGGTGAATAAATAGTTAGCAGCAGACCGAACCAAACCTCGTCATTTTGCCAGAATGAAACCGGTCAGGAGGATGACGGCGAGGAGAACGAGGATGAGTACGTAGTGCGGAGAAGCGGAAGGCGGCATCACCCTCTCTGGTACACTCATCGCAAATCTGGATGGAGGGAAACATGGAACCATTCCAAAATCTATTTTTGGTGTGCTTGGCGGTCGCGCTGTTGTGGTTACACCTTCGCGTGAAGAAGGTGGAGGAGAGAACGAACAAGAATATCGAGAGCAGCAATGCTGCGAAGCAGGGAGCTAAGGAAATCGGACGATCAGCCGGGGCCGGACGCTAAGCTGCTGCCGGGATTGTCACCATGCAACAGAACAAAGAACGCTGGATGGAACTCTGCGAACAGATGGCTGTCGAACAGGACCCCAAGAAGGTCCTAGCGTTGGCGCAGGAGATCAATGATTTGTTGGAAGAAAAAGAACTGCGATTAGGAATCCTTTCGCCGAAACCGCCCGCCTAGTCATATCCACTACTCCTCCCAAATTAGCAAATCTTTGGGATGATCCCGCTCCCGCTCCAATAATTCCGCCCCTGCCCACTGCTTCTAGCGGGTAGTCTTACTTTGGACTTTTCGATAGCTTGCTTTCCAGGTATTTGATTCGCGCAGCCAAAATCTCGAATTCAGGCCGATGGTCGCCCATCGCGACGGAGGGTTCATTTGTGCCGACTGTGGTCACATAGCAAAAGGCCGATTGCCAGCAAAAGCACCTGCACAATCTTCTTGAGGACGGAGTTCAGCGTGTAGGTAAGAATGCGCTGAAAGGTGATCCTTCCTTCTTTTACCGCGGCGACGATGCCGCCAAGCCCAGCCTCCGTCAGCACAATACCAGCTGCCGATTGGGCGACATCGGTTGCGGTCGATACGGCGATCCCCATCTGTGCTTGACGGAGCGCCGGTGCGTCGTTGGCGCCATCGCCGCACATTCCGACCGTATGCCCGTTCTTCTGGAAGGCCTTGACCAGGTTAAATTTTCCTTCCGGAAGAACACTTGCGAATACCGCAAAATCCTCCGGTTTTACGCCATCGGGTACCGGTCCGGGCGGGCAAACAGCCCCATCCTAGCCTACTGCGTGAGCAACGATTGCTGCCGTAGCCGGAGCGTCACCAGTCACCATGACCGTGCGCACGCCCAGGGTCTTGAGCTCTGAGATCAGAGAGATCGAGTCCTTACGGGGCGGGTCACTGAGTGCAATTAGGCCCAAAAGCTTCAAAGCTGTTGCGCTGCCCGCAGCTACCGGTCAAACACAGATATGGTGACGGTTGCCCGCTAATTACCGAAATATCGGGGCCACGAAATCGCCAGGTTCAGCTGCCTAAACTGCGATAGCGCCCGATCAGCGTGTTGGTCGAGCTATCGTGTTTGAGCTTTGGTTCAGCGGAACTCTGTAACTCAGGAATGATGCGCGTAGCAAGGACTTTGCCCAGCTCCACGCCCCACTGATCGAAAGAGTCGATGTCCCAAATCGCACCCTGCGTGAAAACGCTATGTTCGTAGAGAGCCACGAGAGAGCCTACTGCTCGTGGAGTCAGCTTCTTAGCGAGGATCACATTGGTCGGTCGGTTGCCCTCACAAACGCGAAATGGTGTTTGAAAGTCGGGAGAGCCTTCGGCCTTCAACTCCTCAGCCGTTTTTCCGAAAGCCAGCGCCTCAGCTTGCGCAAACAGATTTGCCATCAGTAAATCATGATGGTCAGTAAACTCGCTAAGTGGTTCGCAGAATCCGATCAGATCGCACGGGATCAATTTCGTTCCTTGATGAACAAGCTGGTAAAACGAGTGCTGTCCGTCGGTGCCCGGCTCGCCCCAGATGATCGGGCCAGTCTGGTAGCTCACGGGCTGGCGGTCGAGGGACACGTGCTTGCCGTTGCTTTCCATCTGGAGTTGTTGCAGATAGGCCGGAAAGCGCTTGAGATTGTCCGCGTACGGCATGATGCCGATGGTCTGAGCGTCGAAAAAGTTGTTGTACCAGACAGTAAGCAAGCCCATCAGGACCGGAAGATTCCTCTCCAGCGGCGCGGTACGAAAGTGTTCGTCCATGTCGTGAAATCCAGCGAGTAGATCTTCGAATCCCTTCGGACCGATCGCGATCATGGTGGAAAGTCCGATCGCGGAATCCATCGAATAGCGTCCTCCGACCCAGTCCCAGAATTCGAACATGTTGGCGGTGTCGATTCCAAACTTGCTGACTCCCTGTGCGTTGGTCGAGACCGCCACGAAGTGCTTTGCCACGGCAGCATCACTCTTGAGCGCGTTCACGATCCACCGGCGGGCGGTCGCGGCGTTCGTCATGGTTTCCAGCGTTGTGAACGTCTTCGAGGAGAGAATGAATAACGTCTCTGCGGGATCGAGGTCGTGTGTGGCCTCGGCAAAGGCGGCGCCGTCGACATTCGCCACAAAACGGAACTTCATCGCACGGTCGGTAGAGGTGCGGAGCGCATCGTAAGCCATCTCTGGTCCCAGGTATGAGCCGCCGATACCGACGTTGATCACGTTCTTGATACGTTTGCCCGTGTGCCCCTTCCATTCCCCGCTGCGCACGCGATCGGAGAACGCGGCCATCTTATCGAGCACCGCGTGAACCTCGGGGACAACATCTACGCCGTCCACCTTGATCTGATTCCCCCGCGGAGCACGCAATGCAACGTGCAGCACTGCGCGGCCTTCCGTGATGTTGATCTTTTCGCCGCGAAACATTGCGTCGCGACGGTCAGCAACGCCTCGCTCGTTGGCCAGCTGTACCAGCAGGCGAACGGTTTCATCGGTAACTCGATTCTTCGAGTAGTCGAGGTAAAGGCCGGCCGCCTCAGCGGCCAATCGGTCGCCGCGACTGGGATCATCGGCAAACAACTGCCGCAGGTGAATGTCTTTGATCTTCTCGTAGTGAGCTTGCAGTGCATGCCACGAAGGCGCTTCCGTCAATCGCTGGTTCATTTTTCTAACTCTTTCTCGTTTTCTTGTTGCACCGTGGGATTAACCCACGCTGCGTCGCTGGCGATGAGATGGTCAGCCTCGTCGGGACCCCACGTCCCCGACTCATAGGGATGCACCGGCGTAACGTTGCCCAGGATCGGATCGACCGCACGCCATTGCGCTTCCACTACGTCTTGACGGGTGAAGAGCTCAGTCAGTCCGCGCATAGCGTCGCCAAGCAGCCGTTCGTACGGCGGCCTGTCGTCCGCGGCCTGCTCGGTGAGTGTGAGTTCCACGTCGCTGCCTGTCATCTGCTCGCCCGGCGTCTTCACCCGCACCCCCATTCCGATGGCGATGTCTGGACTGATACGCATGCGCAGATGTGCGGACGTGCCGGGCACGATCTCGCCAAAGGTTTCCATCGGCGGCCGGTTGAATTCAACGAACACTTCGGTCGCGGTAACCGGTAGCATTTTTCCTGCGCGTATATAGATGGGTACGCCGGCCCATCGCCATGTTTCAATGAACAGCTTGAGCGCGATGAAAGTCTCGATCGTGGAGGCTGCGTCTACGCCCGGCACTGATCGATAACCGTTGTACTGGCCGCGCACAACGTCCCCCGGAGCAATCGGCCGTACCGCCTTGAGCAACGCAGCCTTCTGGTCGCGCCACGCGTCGTGAGCCTCCCCGGTCGGCGGATCCATGGCCAGGATGGCCAAGACTTGCAGCAGGTGATTTTGAACCACATCCCGCACCGTGCCGGCTTCGTCGTAGAACTTGCCACGATCCTCGACTCCGAACTTCTCCGCCATGGTGATCTGAATGCTTCGCACGTAGTTGCGATTCCAAATCGGCTCAAACATTGGATTAGCGAAGCGGGTGTAGAGAATGTTCTGTACCGGTTCCTTTC
>Ga0302326_10027883_pt1 | contig 11378 bp, 11 predicted proteins | sample Palsa_T0_3_FD_202264 | JGI IMG/M metagenome (GOLD analysis project Ga0302326, IMG submission 202264) | Peat permafrost microbial communities from Stordalen Mire near Abisko, Sweden - Palsa_T0_3 | ecosystem: Environmental > Terrestrial > Soil > Palsa > Peat permafrost | place: Sweden: Abisko...
AAACTTCGTCGTGCTTTCAGGCGGCCGGACAGTATTCCAGCAGGCAGGTTTGGTGAGCCATGACCAGATGGAACAGTGGCTTCGGTCGGCCGCGGCCTAGGTGACTCCGATCTCAAGCCTCTCCCCGACCGATTACGCTGAACTGCAGGCCGCGGTCGCCAGGCTCGAGACCCAGAGTCTCGCCATGAAGATTGCGTCCAAAGTGGGAATGCCGGTCGAGGCCCTGCTCCGTCGACTCCCCGCGCAGGCACAATCGGCAATACACGGGAGCGTTGATAAAGCTCTTGGCCAGTGCTTGCGTATCGCGGTCAAAGTGCATAACTCCAAATTGCCGGCTGGGGAATACAAACGCTCCCATCGTGCCGCGACTGCAATCACCGGGGCCGTCGGCGGTTTCTTTGGGCTTCCGGGCCTGCTGGTCGAACTTCCCATTACGACCACGGTCATGTTGCACTCCGTCGTGGAGATTGCCCGTAGTCAGGGCGAGGACTTCTCCAGCCCGGAAGCCGGGCTGGCGTGCCTCGAGGTCTTTGCCCTCGGTCCGCAAAACACACCTCGAGGAGTGGATGAGAGCGCTTATTACGCGACCAGGACGGCTTTGGCGCAGGTAACCCGTGAGGCGGTCTCTTATATCACTCAAAAAGGGATGGCAAAAGAGAGTGCGCCGGCTCTGTTGTCGTTCATTGGCAGAATTGCTTCAAGGTTTGGTCTTGAGGTGAGTGAGAAACTGGCTGCAGAGCTCGTGCCCATCGTTGGAGCAGTCGGTGGCCTCACGCTCAACCTATTGTTCACCCAGCATTTTCAAAGCATTGCTGAGGGTCATTTCGTAATCCGCCGTCTCGAGCGCAAATATGGCGCCGAGGCTGTCCGCCGGGATTACGATCTTGCACGTTCTCTCCCTGTAAATCTCAAAGCTTAAGCCTAAAAAAATGTCGGGTACCTGGGACAGATTGCGAGTCGGCGGCATTTCTCAGGCATCATTAATCTCAACGCTCCGGCGCCAAAACCGAAGTCCATGGCTTTTATTTCTAATCTGCGACGTCTCTGGGCCCCGGAGTCTTACGCGAGACTTGTGTCTGCGCGGACCGTGGCCGAGCAGCGAAGGCAGACGGAGGCTTTCTGCGCGGCGAGCACGCTGGCCACCCAGACCAGCTGCCTGATCGATCTCTTTCGCGGCATCTGGCAGCCGGGTTCCGAGCGGACATTTCAAAACCGTTTGATGAGCTGGATTACGCTAATGGACCAGGACCCTGCGCTGCAATCGCGATTTCAGCAGGCATGCAGGTCGATGCTCGCTTCTCTTGATTCCGTTTCCCTCTTCGCGGAAGCGGGCATCCCGGCCCAGCACGCGCTGTTCAGGGAAATCACCGGCCGGCTGTTCCAGCACTGGCTGCCTCCGCCACGCGCTGAAAACGATACCGCCCGGCTCTTCACCGCCGTCTCTGATTCGGAACGGTCCGTTGCGCGTTTCCTTAATTTGGAATCGACGATCTTCGATCGCCTGGCTGCCATCTTCTGGAGTGAGGAGGGCCTCGACGCCTACCCGCAGGTTCATCAGGACGTGCACGAAGCACTCCGGCTGCTGGCGGCCCGAGTTTCCGCCCGCGGCACCAGCCGCGCCGTTCGCCAGCGCTCCGGCCCTGAATCCGTAGAAGAATCCCCTTCGTACGCACTCGTGTTTGCCACCGAACGGCTGATTACATGTGAACACGCCGATGCCGCGCAAAATTGCCTGGAGACCTGGCTCAACTCCGTCTTCGCCTGCCGCGGAGAAGTAGCACTGGTGCGCCTCCATATGGAAGATGCGGGGGCAAATTCTCCCCTGGTCTTTGATCTTGGGGCGATGGATGCGGCCCTCGACCGCATGGAATTGCTGGCCGGCACGCTGGAGGAGGACGCCGTCAAGACCCCGGCTGCCGTGCGCCAGTTGCTTAACACCCTGGTGCGCGGACAGCTTGAGGATTCGCGGATCTCCGCGCTGGTGCGGCAGAACTTCAACCTGCTGGCGCGCAAAACCGTAGAACGTACCGGTCACGGTGGCGAACACTACATTGCTCATAACCGCAGGGAATACTGGCATATGTGGGCGGCGGCGATCGGCGGCGGATTTCTCACCGTATTCACCGCGGCCATCAAGCTGCACGTTATCAGCACTCATCGATCGCCATTCATGGAGTTCCTGCTGGTGGGAACGAATTACGCCATCAGCTTTCTGCTGCTGCAGCTCTTCGGCCTGGCGCTGGCCACCAAGCAGCCTGCGGCGACGGGAGCCTCGCTGGCCAATATCATCAATCGTAACCGTGGCGATTCCCGTCGCAGCCAGGTCACCGGTTTTGCCGCGTCCATCAGCCGCACCCAGCTGGCCGCCGCGATCGGTAATGTGCTGGCGGTGTCTCTTGGGGCCGTGGTCTTCAACCTGCTTTGGCTAAGGACGTTTCACCAACCTTACTTACCGGCAGAGCAGGCGCAAAAGGTTTACCAATCACTGCGCCCTCTGGCCTCCCCAACGGCCGTCGATGCCGCGCTCACCGGGGTTCTGCTCTGGCTCGCCGGCCTTATTGGAGGGTGGTTGGAGAACTTTGCCGTCTACCACCGCATACCTGCTTCGATAGCGCAGCACAAGCTACGTCAAACCATTGGCGATCAAAGGATGCAGAGGATTGCCGATTGGGTAGACCGGAACATCGGCCCCTGGAGCACCAGCATCTCGCTGGGGTACCTGCTGGCATTTACGCCGGTGGCTGCGGAGTTCTTTGGCTTGCCGCTTGACGTCCGCCACGTGACGCTGAATACAGGCATGTTTGCCTTCGCGGCTGCTCGCGTCGGGCTTTCTGCTTTTGCCCAGGTATGGCTCTACTCTGCCATGGTCGGCGTCGCGGTCATGTTTGTGCTGAACCTGGGTGTCAGCTTCGCCATAGCCTCCTACGTCGCGCTGCGTGCCTATGACGTAAGCCACCAGGAGCGCGCATCGCTCCTGCGCTACGTGCTCAAACAACTGGTTTCTTCACCACTGCAATTTTTCTTTCCCGTGCGGGCGAAGCAGGTGGAGGTGATTGCCTCCAACGCGGACGCGGCGTTCCTTAACGTTGCCTCCGACCGGAGTATCGATGGGTCTTCGGCCCACCTAAGAAGACGAAACTGACGCAGAAGATGTAACTGACGCGGACGAATGTTGAGTGGGTGGCCCAGGTCTCCTAAGGAACAAGTCTGTTTTCCGTGGGAGGTCAGGGGGTGAGACCTGACTATCCCACCCTTCGCAAAGAGCGCGAAGGATGGGGCACCCGTCGATTGCCCCGATTTCCTGTACGCAGCTCTGGACAGGACCACGTGTGCGCCTTTCTTTAAGGAAAGGCGCATGAAGTGCAGGGAACCCACGAGACTCTACAGGAAATCGGGGTTCGTGGAGGGGATAAGCCCAAAAGCGCGTTCCTTCCACCCTTCACTTGCCGCCGGCTAGTCGTTTGCTCAAAAGCGAGACCTGGGCCACCCACTTAGAGTTTGGAGGTTGCAGTTTGATTTTCGAACGGAGCCGCGCTAGTTCTTGCGCATTTTCTTCAGCCGGTACAGGATCCCCACAGAAACAGCGAACTCATTCTGCGACACCCCGCCAAACCGTGTCAGAAGATAATCGGGAGAAATGCGCAGAGAAAACTTGGGGCTGCGGTTCAAATCGAGCGATCCACCCGCCGCAACCGCCAGAGTCGTCCCATTGTTGAACAACCCCAGGTTGGGTCCGGTGAGTCCCTGGTCGATAGCAGAATTAAATACTCCGTAAGATCCCCCAACCAGACCGTGGAAAGTGAGCGCGGCGTGTTCATTCTTCGTCCCGCGGTACGAAGCCCCACCCATGAACAAGTGCTCCATAATGAAAGGACCGTGAATGTTGTATTGGTTGGGAACGACACCAGTTGTGCCGTAGTATCCGCGAATATTGGCGGTCACGCCAAGACGCATCGTTAACCAGTCTGTGCCCTGAATGTCGAAGCCGCCCAGGTTGGCGCCCGGAATCAACGCCGGTCCGGCATTAAAGTGCGACGAGGCGAAGCCGCCATAGATGTCGTACTTATTGCGATAGTCCAAAGGCTTTAACGTCTCGTTCTGCAGCGAGGGCGCTTCCGGTATAGTCTGCGCAGGCGGAACGACCTGCGCTTCCGCCTTGCTGCCCTGCATCAAACCCATACACAACAAACCCATCCCCAGAACACCAATTAACTTCAACCAAACCTCCACGAACTGTACGCCACAGTAATCCTTAAGATACATTGCACTTCGCTTCCTGTCAGACGGCGGACGCGTTAGGCTGACCCTATGACTAAAGCGAAGCTGGCCGAAAGCAACTTCGCATCTCTCGCCGAGATGATGAACGCCTACGCCGAGGAAGCCGTGCGCGTTGCCTGGAATGACCATCACCAGCGCCTGGACCGCAGTGAATCTTCCGTCGAAATGCTGGAGCAGATACTCGACGGCCAGGCGGCCGAAGATCTGGAGTTCCAGACACGCCTGTGGGGCAGCTACTTCGGCGACGTCATCCGCCGGCGCTTCGGTGGCGAATGGGAACTGACCCAGTATCCAGGTGCTGTTGCCGCGGTACCGACCCTGGAAGTCCGTGGCGCCCGGCTCTATCCGCTCATGAAGGTCTACCGCCGGCTGACCCTGGGTCCTGAAGAAAACCTGGCTATCTTCTACAAGATGGTCTCGGGCCGCCTGCAGGGGAGTGAGGGTCAATCCAAAGAAGGCATCGAAGGCGTATTATGATTTGGCACGGGAGTGCGCCAACAAACCCGTGCCTCCTGTGCGACAATAGAAACTAGCGGAGAAATTCCATGGGCGAACTACTTACACCTACACACCTGATTGTCGTTTTAGTGGTCGCGCTTCTGATTTTTGGGCCGCGCAAACTACCCGAGCTTGGCAAAGGTTTGGGCGAAGGAATGCGGGGCTTTAAGGATGCCATCAAGGGCACTCCGGATCCTGTCAAGCAGGACACTCCGGCACCCAAGTCTGAAGTTCCCACTGAAGTGAAGTAAATCCTTTACAGGGCAACCAGCACTACGGCGCCCAAGGCCAGTGCCATTCCCAACGCTTGACTTGACGTAGTTCGTTCCTTCAAAAACCACGCCGCCAGCACAATCGTGACCACCGGGTAGAGTGAGGCCAGCACCGCCGCCACATCCAGCCGGCCCTCACGGGCGGACCGCATATAAAGCAGACTCCCTGTCGCCTCTAGCACCCCAGCGGATCCGGCAACCCACAGAAACCGGTTGGCGCTTACCAGCTTGCGCCAGCTGGCGCCCCGCCCTGACGTACTTCGCACCAGCACCCACACCACAATCCCTGTTGCCAGCGTAGCGCTGGCCATGCGGGAATAGATGAGCTGCCAAATCAGGCCATGGGTACTTCCCACCTTCAAAACAACCAGAAACACGCCAAAACCCAGCCCTGACAGACTGGCCAAACCAAGCGCCAGAGGACGAGGCCGACCCGCCGGAGCATAGGCGATCAACGCGATCGCCCCTGCCGCCAGCACGAACCCTGCCACCTGGGTGGATTTCGGGGAACCCTGGGTAAAAAAGGAGTAGGCCACGGGAACCAGCGCCGTCAGCAGGCCGGTCAGCGCGGTCGTAAGACCCATCTCGCCCAACGACAGCGCCTGGTAGTAAAGAATGAGGGCTACGCCGCCGAAGGCCCCGGCACATAGGCCGAGGACCGCAAAGCGCTCAGGCGGAAGCGGAGAGTGCGTGAAAAGGGCGATCAACAGCAGAAGCACCAGGCTGAGACTGTGAGCCATGGCAACCACCATCACCACGTGAGCTTTGCGGGTGGCGAGGCCGCCGAGAAAATCGCTGGCCCCCCAAAAAGCCGACGCCGACAGCCCCAGGCCGATGAAGCTCAGGCCCGGGCCCGGGACTCCGGTGGTCATCGCGAGAGGTTTGTTGCCGTCGGGTAGTACCCCTTCTCGGCGATCACGTCGACGTTCGGCCGCAGCACGCGGACGTCGATCGTGCGGAATCTTCCATCCATGACCGGAACGTGACTGTAGTAGCCCAGCGAATATTGGGTCCGCGCCAGCGCAGCCAGCTCGCCAAAGCTTTTCTGAATCCCATTGCTGGAAAATTCGGAGTACAGGTGCCCGCCGGTTTCAGCCGTGTACCTGGGCAGAATATTATCCGGTGAGAGTGGCAGCAGGGGAATCTTATGTCTGTCCAGATAGCCCAGGCCCCAGGTGGCCGAATCGCCTACCAGCGTCCCGTAAACAGCAACCTGGTTGCGCTCAAGGTATCGCACCACCTCGTGATAATTGGCTTTGCTGCGCGACTCCTTGCCGTCGCTGATCACGTAAATGATCCGCCGGAATTCCTTGGGCCGGGTGGAAAGAGCTTTACCGGCGGCCAGAATGGCATCGTTAAGGGTGTGGATTTCTTTTGGATAGACCAGGAAGCCGGAGTTTGCCCGCTGCGGGTCGAGATTCGGATCAACCGACCTGCCGTTGATGGTGGGGCCGCCGGCAAGCGGGCCACCCGTGATTGGAGGGCCGTAGGAATCGCCTTCCTTTTTTGACTGCGCCAGGACCGCCGGAACCCGGGCGCTCAACGCGGCGGTAAAGTCAGTCGGATTGTTGACTCCATCGGAATAGGTGAACACCGCAATTTCATCAGAAGCCGTGAAGCCGCCCTGGATCGCACGCAGGCTCTCGTTGACCTTCGTCATGGTGTCACGATCCAGGCCTTGGTCGATGACCAGCGCGACGGAGAGTGGCGCTGCATCGGCGCTGAACCAAGAGATGTGCTGGCGCACGTTGTTTTCGTAGATTTGAAAATCCCGCGGGGTCAACCCGGCTACCTGTTGGTGTTTCTTGTCCAGAACCGTAGCCGGCACCAAGACGTAATTGACCCGGGTGACGAAGGTCTGGAGACTCTTTACCTCGGGCGGTGTGTCCTGTGGCTGCTGGTCCTGACTCGATGCTTGGCCGGGCGTCGTCGTGGAAGGGGGCACCTGGCTGGAATTGGTGCCCTGGTCCTGAGCGGGCGCTTGAGAACCTTTCCCTGGAGCAACGCCGGAGGAAAGGCCGCCTAAGCTGTCAGGCTGCTGCGGGGTAGGAGCATCCGGCACGCTCGGACCTGGTGTGTTCGGCTGCTGTCCCAGCACGACAGATGAAAACAACAACACGACTGCCAAGACACCCTGCCTCACTGAAAGATCCCCCAGGCGGACGACTCGGTTCATGTTCACCTTCAGTCGTGCTCTCGCTTTGTGACTTACTATTGGAGACATAAGATTACCAGACGCGCCGCCGGCGTTGTAAGGCTTCCGAGGTATCGTTCCACCATGCTTCACCGTCTAACCTCCATGAAATTCCGTCTGCGCTCTCCCAGGGGAGTCCTGTTGTCTGTTTTGATGTGCGCCGTGGTCTGCGGTTCTGTTTTACGCGGCGTGGCCCAGGTTGCGCCCTCCCCGGACGCCCCGCCTCAGGGGCCGGCCGGAGACCCAAATCAAGACGATAACCAGCAGCCGGTGGCCACCCTTAAAGTCAATGTCAACCTGGTCAGCCTTTACTTCACGGTGCACGACAAGCATGGACTGCTGATTCCTCATCTCACCAAGGATGACTTCACCATCCTCGAAGACAAGGCGCCGCAGAAGATCAAGAACTTCACCGCTGAAAACGACCAGCCTCTGACTCTGGGCATCCTGCTCGACACCAGCGGCAGCCAGCAGAACGTTCTGCCTTTGGAGCAGCAGGCCGGGGGCGCATTCCTCAGCCGCGTTCTTCGTTCCAAAGATGAAGCTTTTCTCATCTCCTTCGATATCAACGTGGAGCTTCTCTCCGACTACACCAATAACGCGCACGCGCTATCCCGCGCCATGGACAAGGCCGAAATCAACACCGGCTCCGGTGGCGGTGGAATGCCCACGGGCACGCCGCGGGGCACGCTTCTTTACGATGCGGTTTTTCTGGCCACGCATGACAAGCTGCAACAGGAGACTGGCCGCAAGGCCATCATTATTCTTTCGGATGGCGAAGATCAGGGCAGCACGGAGAAGCTGCAGGGCGCTATCGAAGCAGCGCAGAAAGCCAATACCATCGTGTACGTCCTGCTCATTGCTGATCGCGGATTCTACGGGCGCGGCATGTACGGCATGGGCTACTCGGGCGATGCGTACATGCGACAAATGGCAGAAGCGACCGGCGGCAGAGTGATCGACGTGGGCAACAACGGCAAGAAGATGGAAGATGCTTTCTCCCAGATCGAGGAAGAGCTGCGCACCCAGTATGTCGCCAGCTACACCCCCACCAACGAGAAGCTCGACGGGTCGTATCGGAAGATCGATATCCAGGTCAAGGGAGACGGTCTGAAGGCGCAGGCGCGCAAGGGCTACTACGCAATTCCTCCTGCTGATTGAGATTTGCTCTAAGATGTCGAACATGACTTCGGATGCTTCTCTTCGCTATCCGCTGGGTGGTCCCAGGAAAGCGGATTCGTTTACCGCTGAGGAGCGAAGTGCTGCTATTGAGGGCATCCGGCAATTTCCCGCGAAACTGCGCTCAGCAGTTGTGGGGTGGTCTGATGAGCAGCTCGAAACTCCCTACCGTCCGGGCGGCTGGACGGTACGCCAACTGGTGCACCATGTCGCCGACAGCCACATGAATGCCTACAACCGGGTTCGCCTTGCACTGACCGAAGATTGGCCGGTGATTTTTGCGTACCAGGAGAACCGTTGGGCGGAGCTCGAAGATGCTCGTTTCGGTGCCGTCTCCACTTCGCTTGACCTGTTGGACGCGCTGCATATTCGCTGGGTGCGGCTCTTCTCCTCACTCCGCGAGCAGGACTGGAAGCGCGGTTATACGCACCCTGAAAACGGCCGTCAGTCCGTCGAACAAGCGGTCATCCTTTACGACTGGCATGGCCGCCACCACACCGCCCATGTCACCCAGCTGGCCGCCCGCAGGGGCTGGTCGTGAAACAAATTGGAAACCCGAGAGAAGTCTGAAGTCTCTCCTGCGGAACTCGCCCGTTCGCTGGAACAATTTTTTGTCGACCACCCTCGCGCAGCCTTGCTGGAGGATGGCCGGGTCATCTTCGAAATGGCTGCCGCCCAGTATTCTATTTCGGCTGAGCATGGCCGTTGCCTGCTGCATGTGTGGTCCGAAGAGGGGAATATGGTCCGCACGATCATCGGTTTGGACGCGCGTAAAGAGGCTCTGCGCATCCGCGTGCGCCGTCTGGGTACACAGCGTCCGCAATCGATCGAGGTGGTCAAAGATCGCGACCTGAGGACGCCGGCCACTCGCGCCCTTTCGAGGTCGAGGTATTTGCAGTTGCTGGAGCGGCTGATATCTCGCCACTTTCACGAATACAAATTAGAGAGCCTGCGTTCCGCCATGGATCTGGAACACAGCTTCGGTCCGGCGTATGCCCGGGGCTTGCTGATGCGTGGGCAACACTGCTGGGCGCTGATTGGGGTCAACGCCGAGGAGAACCAGGCGACCATCGATGGGGTTCTTACCCTGGGAATCCTCTGGCTGGCCTATTGCCGGGAACACTCCGCCGGCAAACGAGTGTGCCATGGACTCAAAATCCTGCTGCCTGCAGGTTCGAGCGCCACCACCCGGGCGCGCATGGCATGGCTCAACCGCGAGCTGGCGCAATGGGAGCTCTATGAGGTAGGTGCGGGCAACGACGACCTGGAGAGTATCGACGCCCGGGACCAGGGCAATTTGAAGATGCGCCTGGTGCATGCCTTTAATCCGGAGACAGCACTCGAGCGAGCGCAGGATGGAGTGGCCCACGTCCTGCGCTTGCTTCCTCCTGGTATGCGGAGCCGGGTGACGGTGACCGCACGCAGCGCCAACGAAGTGGGTATATCGCTTTACGGGCTCGAATTTGCCCGTGTGCGCCAGGGCTTCGTCGCAGATTCCTTTGCTCGCCAGGCGAACGTGACCTTCGGAGCGGGCGCCAGTGAGACGCCGTTGCTGGATGAGACCGAAGCCGGCTTTGCCGAACTGATGCTGCGGCTGTTTGCGAATCGCTATCCCGAGGGCAGTGCGCGCAACCCGCTGTTCCGTTTGCAGCCGGAGTCATGGCTACAGTCGACCCTCGAGGGCGATCTCTCCCGCATCGATGACTGCCTGGGCGGGGATGTTGTCACGTACCGCCAGGTCCCGGCGTTTGCCGCGGCGGACCGCGCCATGCTGGATCTGCTAACGGTGACGCGCGCCGGGCGGCTGGCCATCCTTGAATTGAAAGCCGATGAGGATCTGCACTTTCCCCTGCAGGGCCTGGACTATTGGATCCGCGTGCATTGGCTGCAACAACAGCGCGCCGCGAACGGTGCGGGCGAGCTGGAACAGAATGGATACTTTCCCGGCACTCCGCTACTGCCTCAATCGCCGCTGATGTATTACATAGTGCCCGCGCTCCGTGTGCATCCATCGATGGAGACGGTGCTGCAGCACCTTTCACCGTCGATCCCCTGGACCCTCGTCGCCTTGAACGAAGCCTGGCGCAGCGAACCAAAGGTCATCTTCCGCAAGCGCGCGGAGGCTGCGCCTAACGCATGAAATAGCCGCGGACGAATCATTGAGTATTGACCGCGGATCAGTAGTTGAGTATTGAGTGGGTGGCCCAGGTCTCGCTTTTGAGACCTGGGTTTCTCCGTGCGAATGAGTCCTGGCCGAAACCTGGGCCACCCACTCAAAGTCGAAGTTGCAGCGGGTGGCGGCCTAAGAGCTGGCGAGAGCCGGTTCCGGCTGAGCAGCGAAGAACGCATCGACCGCGGCCAGCACCGCCGCGCCACTCTTCGCTTCATAAATGCTCTTACGCAAAATAGCTCCGCCGGGCACTCCATGCGTGAACCACGAGGCAAACTGCTTCATCCTGCCGCCAATTGCGGCCGGCTCCTCGGTTTCCTCCATCAACATGACGAAGTAATCGCGGATCATGCGATAGCGGTCCATCGGAGTAGGCTGGTCATAGCAGCCGAAGGCCGTATACTGCGCGATTTGCCGAAAAATCCACGGGTTCGCCGGCGCGGCGCGGCCGATCATTACCGCGTCGCATCCGGTTTCCGCCACCATGGTGCAGGCATCTTCCGGAGTGCGGATATCCCCATTGCCAATGACCGGAATACGGATCGCATCCTTGACAGCCGCGATGTATTCCCAGCGCGCCTGGCCGGAGTACCCCTGTTCCCGGGTGCGCGCATGCAACGCGACTGCATTCAACCCACTCTCCTGCGCGAGCCGCGCCAGGGGAACGCACACAATGTGCTGGTCACTCCAGCCCATGCGGAATTTCACCGTAAACGGAATCTGCACCGCGGCCCGAACCCGCTCAAATATGGTTGCAATATGAGGCAAGTCCCGCAACAAACCACTG
>Ga0302326_10027884_pt1 | contig 11378 bp, 8 predicted proteins | sample Palsa_T0_3_FD_202264 | JGI IMG/M metagenome (GOLD analysis project Ga0302326, IMG submission 202264) | Peat permafrost microbial communities from Stordalen Mire near Abisko, Sweden - Palsa_T0_3 | ecosystem: Environmental > Terrestrial > Soil > Palsa > Peat permafrost | place: Sweden: Abisko...
TGGACATGCCATTTACCTTGACGGCAAGGCTTTCCGGACGCAGACGCTTGCCGTGGCACACCGGACATTCGGTGGCCGACATGAAGTCGAGCAGATATTCGCGATAGGTATCGGAAGTGGACGACTCGAGATTCTGCTTGAGGTAGCCGAGAATGCCGAGAAACCCCGTCCTTCTTTCGCGCTGGCCTCCGCGTTGCGGTTCGCCATTCAGCAGAAGGTTCTGAATCTTGTCAGGAAATTTTTCGAAGGGAGTCCCCAGGTCGAAACCGTAGGCTTGAACCAGCAATTGGAGGCTGCGAACCAAATTCTGGGAAGACGAACCGGGACCCAGGCCGCCATCGAGCAGTGGCTTCGACCAATCGACAATCACCTTGGCGGGATCGAGATCGTAGCGGCTTCCAATTCCGTGGCAATCGGGACAAGCTCCAAAAGCACTGTTGAACGAAAACGATCTCGGCTCGAGTTGGGGAACGCTGATGCCGCAGTCGGGGCAGGCAAGGCTCGCGGAATAGAGCGTTTCTCCGCCGTTCACAACCGCGACCAGCACCAAGCCGCCGCCTAATTTCATGGCGAGCCCGATCGAGAGTTCGAGGCGGTGCTCGATTCCGGGCTTGACCAGCAGGCGATCGACCACGACTTCTATCGTGTGATTCTTGCGTTTGTCGAGCGCGAGGTCATCTTCGAGATTCACCAGTTCGCCATCGACGCGGGCGCGGGAGAAACCATGCTGCACGAGTTTCTCCATTTCTTTTTTGAATTCGCCTTTGCGTCCGCGAGCGATGGGCGCCATGATCATGACCCGGTCATCGGGCGAAAGCGACATCACGCGTTGAACGATTTGGTCAGCGGATTGACGGGTGATGGGCTTGCCGCAATTCGGGCAATGGGGCACGCCTATCGAGGAATAGAGCAGGCGCAGGTAGTCGTAAATCTCGGTGATGGTGCCGACTGTCGAACGCGGACTGCGGCTGGTGGTTTTCTGCTCGATTGAAATCGACGGGCTTAGGCCATCAATCGAGTCGACGTCAGGGCGCTCCATCTGGTCGAGAAACTGCCGTGCATAGGCGGAAAGCGTTTCGACGTAACGGCGCTGGCCTTCGGCGTAAATCGTATCGAAGGCGAGCGAGGATTTCCCGGAGCCGCTCAGACCCGTAATGACCGTCAAAGTATTCCGAGGAATCTCGACGTCAATATTCTTCAGGTTGTGCTGGCGCGCGCCGCGCACTGAAATCTGGGTGATGGCCATTTACGCAATTACTTTTTGGACTTCCGTAATATGGACGGGTCCTAAGAAATATTGGAGAGTGGAGATGCGCAGTTCGATTCCCGTATCTTATTTGCTAACACTAGCGGGGGTCAAATGCGGTTAAAGTAAAACATTTGCAGCCGCGGCCTCACGATTCGCAGAAGCGGCTGAGAACAAGGGCCTTATCCGTGAATACACTTTCCGTAGCCTTTTTACTCTGTAGCACCGCGATTCTGGCCGTTATCTTGGGAGTAGTCGGCGCGTACTATGCGATTTGCGGCATCCTGGCCGCGGTGAATCCCTCTCGACCGTCCAACGCCCTGGCCATGCTGGTTACCCGTCAAAGCCACGCCAGCGGCGACTAGGTACAGCCTGCGGAGAAAGTCAAAGCGCGCGACGCCCAGCCCCTCAAGGGGCAACGGATTGAAACGGAATCAGGGTATCGCTAAAGCGATACCCTGATACGAAACCTCGTTCTTCCGCAAGCCGTAAATCATCGTTCCATCTTTCACGCCTGGCATGTGGTGATGGAGCTCGGCCCCGTCCAGCGGGGCACCCGCCACCGCACGAGACACGGAGAAGTGACTACTGCTGTGGCGGCGGAGCCGTAACGACCGCTGGCTGTTGTTGCCTGCGAAGCATGTCCAGAACCTGCTCTGGAGTCTTCGGCCCGCCATTCTGCTGATTGGCATCCGGCTGCTGCTGATCTTGAGCACTAGCATTCGCATTAGCATCGGGCTGCGGCGGGGGCGTCTGAGATTGATCCTCGGCGGTGTCCTCGGTGGCGTCCGGGTCGTCGTCCTTGGCATCATCGTTTGCGTCAGCCGCTTGTCCATTTTCGCCCCGGCCTGGTCGCGGGCCAAGGTTCTGCTGATTCGTCGGCGGGAAAAAGCGACCTGGAGATATGGGCCCGCCCATCGCCGGTCCATTTGGCGAGGGTCCGCTGTCAGGGCCGTTCGACGCGGTTTGAGTCTGAGAATCTCCCGACTTGGAGGTGAGGATCACGCTCGCAACCGCAGTCGGATCCGCGTTCGAACCGATCATCACGTAATTGAACGACGACCCGTTGAGCAGGACGGCCAGAACATCGCGAGGCGCTCCCGGGCCGAGATGCGCAACCACTCGCTCGGTTGCACCTGAACCAGCCGGAATGTCGATCGTAGCGCCGGTGAGCTTGCGCACATCACGCAGGATTTCGCCTAATGTCGAATTCTGAGCGGAAATGGTCAGCAAGCCGTTCTGAAAACCGACCTTCGCTGGCGTGGCCGGAATCTGGTCCATGGGCATTTGAGGCAGCGGACCGCTCGGCAACGGCGGAAGCACCAGCTCCTTTTGGACTTTATGAGTCTTGGGATGCGGCGGCGTAGACGGCTCGGCCGTCGCGCTATTCCCGGGCGCGGCAGATGGACTCGCGACCGACGCGGGCGGCGGAGTGGACGGCGGTGCAACAGCTTGAGGGGCCTGACTCGGTGGACCTTGATTCTGCGGAGCCCGATTCTGCGGACTCGGATTCGCATCAGGAGGGTTCTGAGCAAGAAGCAGCGGCGCCGCAAGCAAAAGCGCTATGGCAATCCATTTCCGCTTGTATCGCATCAGAATCTCCCTGTTTCCGCGAGCGTCAGGAGGCACGGCATTGTACTTAAGTTTACCATCCAAAGTGGAACGCCGTCCGACCTCTTTTCTTGCATGTCTATGACGAAAGGCCCAGGCAGCATTCGACAAGGTTTACAAGCATTTAGGCCCGCCCCGTGATCAACTGTGCGCGTAAAATACCAGCGGAGGTTTCCCTGTGGTTACGACTTCGGAACCGGTGGCACGAATTCTATGGTCTTGCGAGCGATGGTGTCGCAAGAGACGGTCTTGCGATCGACCGCCCCACCGACGACGATGGTTGTGGCTGGTGGTTCTGGCGGCAACGTTTCCTGCCCAGCTCTGCCGTGCCCAGGTCTGCCAAGGGGCGGCTGACATGGACGCCTCGGTCCGAAGCGCGCTCGAAGCCGCCGCGAAGCGTTATTTCGAGATGGCGTCTCACGGCGACACGGCTGCTCTAAAGCAGAACTCCATTGCAAGCGTAGCCGCGAGCTTTGCCGGCATCGAAGCGGCAGTGCAGGAGAACAACAATGCCCTCACCGGGGCGCAAGCCACGGTGCGTCCACCTTTCTTGCTGACCGCCGACAGTGCACAACCGCTGCCGCGCGCCGAGTTTTTGTGCGGCGTCTTCGATAAGTCAGGTCAGACGAAAGATAGCGCCGTGTTCGTCCTCAATAATCTGCCTCCGGGCAAATACGGCGTAACTATCCTCGACCTAAGCGGTGCACACTCTGTCCTCACGCTCACTTTCGTTTTGCAGCAGTTGGGTCCCGATTGGAAGCTCGCGGGCTTTTACGCGAGATCTCCGCAAGCCGCCGGCCACGATGGCCCTTGGTTCATCCAGCACGCGCGCGATTTCAAAGCCAAGTCGCAGAACCACAATGCCTGGCTGTATTACCGCGAAGCCATTGCCCTGTCTGCGCCCGTGGACTTTATGAGCACGCTGGCCACCGATAAACTCTATGACGAGACGCAGGCGGCGCAGCCGTCCGATTTGCCAACGAACGGGAAGACCCTGGATTTGAGCGCCGGCGGCAAGATCTATCATCTGACCGATATTTTTCCGCTTGCGGTCGGCAACGATCTTGATGTGGTCGTCAAGTATCAGGCCGGGGATATATCGGACACGGCGCGCGCCTTTCAAGACAATTCAGCCGTGATCAAAGCGTTGGTTGGAAAGTTTCCAGAATTCCGCGAGGCTTTTGCCGGAGTGGTGGCGCGAGCGGTCGATCCCTCCGGGCGAGATTATGGGACTCTGCTGGCGATGAAGGATGTTAAATAAAGAGGACAGTCAACCGGCCGCGCCAACAACTCCTCGTGCGCATCGGATTCGCCGGAAGTGACGATTCCGGTCCATGATTCTAATCCTCCATGACCCGGATCCTTCATGATTCCGGCCCTCTACGATTCCGATTTCCACATTTGCCATCCCCATTCCGCAGGACTAGTATTTTTTAGGGTCATTTCCCGCAAGAAAACCTCGCTCACTCGATCTTGTTCTAAGGAGGACATATGGGCATCGCAGTTTCCCCAATCCAGATTGACTCACGCGTCAGTGACTTCATCGCGAAGCCGCGCAAAATGCTGGTCAACGGCAAGTGGGTGAACGCCGTATCCGGCAAAACTTTCCCAACCTATAACCCAGCTACCGGTGAAGTTCTGGCACAGGTCGCCGAAGGCGATCGCGCGGATATTGACTTGGCCGTGAAGGCCGCGCGCAAGGCGTTTGACAGCGGGCCATGGTCGCGCATGACGGCCTCCGATCGCGGCAAGCTGGTATGGAAGCTGGCTGATCTGCTCGATGCGCACATTGAAGAATTCGCGACTTTAGAAACATTGGATAACGGCAAGCCGCTCACCGTGGCGCGCGCCGCCGATGTTCCGCTCGCCGTCGATATGTTCCGCTACATGGCGGGATGGGCCACCAAGCTTGAGGGCACAACCATCCCGCTCTCGGTAATGTATACGCCGGGAGTCAACTATCACGCCTATACTCTGCGCGAGCCGGTCGGCGTGGTGGGGCAGATCATTCCGTGGAATTTTCCCCTGCTGATGGCGGCGTGGAAACTGGCGCCGGCTCTGGCCTCGGGTTGCACAGTGGTGTTGAAACCGGCCGAGCAGACGCCGCTCTCCGCGCTGCGTTTGGGCGAACTGATCGCGGAAGCCGGATTCCCCGACGGGGTGGTCAATATCGTTCCAGGCTACGGCGAGACCGCCGGTGCAGCCCTGGCGGCGCACGATCTGGTCGATAAAGTTGCCTTTACCGGATCGACCGAAGTGGGCAAGCTGATTGTTCACGCCGCCACCGGAAACCTGAAAAAAGTCTCGCTCGAACTCGGCGGCAAGTCTCCGAATGTAGTGTTCCAAGATGCCGACCTGGATACCGCGATTGCTGGCGCTGCCAGCGCCATCTTCTTCAATCATGGCCAATGTTGTTGCGCCGGGTCGCGACTGTATGTCGAGAAGCCGGTATACGATCGCGTGGTCGAGGGCGTAGCGGCAAAGGCGAAGAAGATCAACGTAGGCTCGGGACTCGATCCCGCAACGCACATGGGCCCACTGGTCTCCGAGGAGCAATTGCAGCGCGTCTGCAACTATCTCGAGAGCGGGATGGCTGAAGGCGCCAAGGCCGCGTCGGGTGGCCACAAAATCGGCGGCCAAGGATACTTCGTCGAGCCTACCGTTCTGGTCAACACCAAAGAGTCCATGAAGGTCGTGCAGGAAGAGATCTTCGGGCCGGTGGTGGCTGCAATTCCATTCGACAATCCGGAGGAGTTGCTGAATCGGGCCAACGATTCCGTCTATGGTTTAGCGGCGGGAGTCTGGACCAACGACGTCTCCAAGGCGCACCGCACGGCAACCTTGCTGCGCGCTGGAACGGTGTGGATCAACTGCTATAACATCTTCGACGCGGCGCTGCCGTTCGGCGGATACAAGCAGTCGGGCTGGGGACGCGAGATGGGCAAAGACGTTCTCAATCTCTACACCCAAACCAAGGCGGTGTGCGTCAGGATGTAATTTGGTCGGTTTGAAATAAAGGGCCACGCTGCGAAATCAGCGCGGCCTTTTTTTGTTTTGTTTATCCGCCCAGTTTGCGGGGCAAAGCCCCGCCACCCCACAACCTTGTGCCGCTCACGCTGCCGCTTGCTGTTGATAGGCAGCGACGAAGGACCCGGCTACAAAAGTTTCGAACTGCGTCGGCGTTGTGTTGACTGCGGAACGAGGTTCCAGCGCGCGCATGTGGCCGGTGTTCAGGGCGCCTGCCATCTCCAGGATCAGGCCCGCCACGTTGTCGGACATACCCATCTGCACCATCGCCGTGCGAATCTGATTGTCGGGAGCCTGGATGTATCCGTGATCGAGTTTACCGATGGCCTTGCCGATAACAACGGCGGCTTCCGAGTAATCGAGATCGCGATGCCCTTGCAGTTCTTGCGTTTGCTTGCCTCGGAACGCCAGCCGCAACAGGGCATCGGCGGCGGCCGCCCCTATGTCCTTGGTGGCGATCATGGGGAGTTTCAGAGTCGGAGTGACGGGTCCGATCATACTTCCCATCATGCGAATGGCTTCCACTTGCGGCAACACGTTTTCCATGAAGTAGCCGGCGCGCAGATGGAGTATGTTCGCGCCCTCGATCTGGTTGAGCTTCTGTTCGAACTCGTGAAGGCCGACCACGGGTCCAGTTCCGCTGGACTTGTCGGCTCCGAAACTACTGAGAGAGACAACGTTCCTAACTCCCGCGTTTCTTACTGCGGCCGCGATCGCGTCGCTGGCACGGTTCTGAAAAGCGCGATAGTCGTTGCCGGTAAGGCTGGGCGGAATCATGACGTAGGCTGCATCGGCCTTGTGGAAGGCTTTGGTGAGTGTGGACGCGTCGGTCGCGTCGCCGATGAATATCTCTGCGCCTTCCGCCGCGACAGTCTGCAGATGATCCGCGTCTCTGCCGACGACACGAACTTTCTTCCCGCGGGCAAGAAGATTCTTCGCCACTACGTGCCCAGTGTTGCCGCTTGCTCCAAGAACTACGTACATGTTGACCTCCATTCTAGGTTCGATGCGGCGGGACACGCTTTGGGCTCCAGGCAGAAAAACGAGGGCAGAAGAATAACGAGCCACAGTTATGGGGAGAGATTGGAGGCGCGGGTGAGAATCGAACTCACGATAGAGGTTTTGCAGACCTCGGCCTTACCACTTGGCTACCGCGCCGGATATTTCCCTGAGATGTTCACTCAAACGACCCCCGGCAATCACACTTTAGCACGCTGATCGGCGCCCTAAAAATTCAGCACCCTAAAACGAAAAGCCCTCGCCGGGGCAGGGCTTCAAGAAACTGGAGCGGGAGACGGGATTTGAACCCGCGACTTCGACCTTGGCAAGGTCGCACTCTACCACTGAGTTACTCCCGCTCGTCGCCCCATTCTACAGCAGCGGCATATTGGGTGACAATGCAAGGCAGTCACGGGAGTCACGGGAGTTCCTGTCCCTTGTCGCGCCATTCCCGCATTGCATTGAACCCGCGTTTTGCACGGAACTCATCGAGGAAACGTTACTTAACTTTACATAGGTTTGAACTGGCGTTAACCAACCCTTTACAGCTAAGGTCGAATCGTATTCGCTGAGATAGCTGCGCAGGTTGTAGCGGGTGTCAATATAAAAACGCGACCCGAAGAAGCACAGCCACAAGATTTGCGATCACAAAATAAAGAAAAACGAAAGAGGATCATGTGAAGGGATTTAAGGTTCTGGCGTTGGCTGCTTTTGCGATCATGTGCTTCACCATAATTACTCCCAAAACACAGGCTCAAGTCGGCGTCGAGATCGGCGTCGCCCCGGTATGCCCCTACGGGTATTATGACGTTCCTCCGTACAATTGCGCTCCCTATGGCTACTACGGACCGGAATGGTTTGTGGGTGGCGTCTTTGTCGGTGCCGGTCCTTGGTTTCACGGTCCCGAGGGTTTCCACGGACACGTAAATAACCGCTTCCATCCTGAGCACGGCTATCACGGCCCGCTGCCAGCTCGCGGCGACAGGCCCGAACCGGGAAGGCGTTTCGATAAGATTTCCCACTTCAAGGCAAACGAAGTGCGGGATGGACGCGGTCACGTGGTGGGAAAGCGCTAAGCTAGCGGTAGCTGCCGCGCCTGTAGAGCCAACGGATCAACGATCGCGTTCCCGCGCGGCTAGCGCCCGATCGTACCGACTATCTCCATAGCCACGAGAGTCCGTCTAGATTAAGCACATGTCTCAGAGAGACGGGTGAGTCGAGGCGCTGGCTGCGAACGGGTTCCGAGCCGCGATCACGTTCTTTTTACGCAAAGATCAGCGCTCCGGCCGTCATCGCCAGCAGCGGCCGTATCGCGATCGATACGGCTGCTGGAGCGAATTGCCAGGATCACTAAATTGCGCACGAACAGGCGATATTAAATACCGGTTGGAGGCTGGATACCTTCAGGGGGTTGCTGCGGCGACCACTGCGGATCTTCATCCGGGCCGACGATCTGGCCATCGCGCATGTGCACGATGCGGTCGCCATACGCGGCGGCTTCGGGATTATGCGTGATCATCATTACCGTCTGCCCCAGATCCTTGTTCGACTGCCGCAGCATATTGAGAACGATGCTGGAGCTTTTCGAATCCAGGTTGCCGGTGGGCTCGTCCGCCAGCACGATGGCGGGGCGGTTGATGAGAGCGCGGGCCAGCGCGACTCTCTGCTGCTCGCCGCCGGAGAGTTCGTTCGGCCGGTGCTCGAGCCTTTGGGAAATGCCAAGCATCTCGGTAATCTTTTTCAGGAATGCGGGATCGGGCATGCCGAGACCGGCGATGTCGGCCGCGATCTCGATGTTCGAGCGCGCGCTGAGCGTGGGTAGAAGATTAAATTTCTGGAATACGAAGCCGATCTTGCTCTTGCGCAGGCGTGTGCGCTCGCCATCGGAAAGTGTGGCAAAATCTACTCCGTCGATCGTGACACTTCCGGAGTCGGCGCGGGTCAGTCCACCCAACAGATAAAAAAGCGTGGACTTGCCGCTCCCGGAAGGCCCTACAACCGTGACAAATTCTCCTTTTTGCACGCTGAAGGAGATGCCACGCAGCGCCGGCACATCCACCTTGCCAACCCGATAGGTTTTGCGCAGTTCTTTCGCTTCAATGAACGCCGACATCCAGTGCAAACGATATCACACGGAGAAGTGTGATTGAGACATTGAGTCATTGAAGCATTAAGCCGATGAGGCAATACCTTAACGGCCGGGGGACGGCTGGTCAAACATGCGCGTCACTACTGGCTATTCCTGGCGGAAGGATATCTGAACCGCGGTGGTTCGGGGCGAAACTAGGTCGGAATCGAGCTACTGCCGAGCCGCGACTACTCGCTCGCGCGCAGAAAGCCCAGCAGCGCCTGCTCGAACTCCAGCGTCTTTTCGAGATGTGGGATGTGCCCGCAGTCCGGAACCACGACGAGTGTGGCGTGCGGGATATCTCTTGCGGCGGCGCGTCCGAGCTCCACGAAATTTCCCATCTTCGCGCGCGCTTCGGGCGAGGCATGACTCGCAAACGGCACGGTGTGGTCCTTTTCGCCGACGATCACGAGCGTGGGCGGCTGGAGGAGCCGGTACTCGTATCGAACCGGTTGCTGGTAGATCAACTGATACGCGAGGGCGGAAGCTTTGGCCCAGCGCGCATACTCGCCGCTCAGCGTCACGCGAATCTGGATCTCGGCGAGCGGGTCGGAGATCTCCGGCACCCGATTCTCGAAGTAGTGCGCATAGAATGCTCGAATCTTCACGGGGTCCGTATTCGCCAGTTCCGTTCGATATAGCAAATCATCCGTCTGCGGCGGGATATTCGCGCGATAATCTTCCAGGCCGATGGGATCTTCGAGGACGAGCTGCGCCACTCGCTCCGGATACATCAGCGTGAACCGAACCGCGAGCATCCCTCCGGTGGAATGCCCGATCAACGTGACCTTCTGGATACCAAGCGTATCGAGCAGGTGCGCCGTATTCGCCGCCAGAAGCTGAAAGCTGTAACGAATATCAGGCTTCGAGGATTTGCCCCAGCCGATCTGGTCGGGCACGATCACGCGATAGCCCTGCTCGGCGAGCCACTGAGCCACTTCGTGCCAGTAGTATCCGCCGAAGTTCTTGCCGTGCATCAGCACGATCACGCGGCCATTCGCCGCGATGGTGGGCGGCACATCCATATACGCCATGCGCACGTCCTGCCCCTCGATCTCAAGCGGCAGAAAGTGCACCGGCCATGGATAGGCGTACTCTTCGAGAGCGATTCCTAGCGGCTTCAGTTCGGCTGGCCTGGCCGTCTGTTGGCCCTGAATTTTTGCGCTTGGCAACAAGGCAATCACAAGAACTACGAGGCTGATCTGGCAGCCAATTCGTTTCGATCTCATCTTATTGAATAGAACTATCGGACTGATGAGGTGAGGTATTTTGGCGGGTCTAGTGACCTTATTAATGATCGAGACGTGGCCGGCTCCGTGTTTAGCTTCTTGCCAGCCGATGTCCATTCAGAAGGAGTGCCTCCTACGCGAATTCTGTTCGCCGCTCTTGCATGCAATGCCTCAACATGCAACGCCTCAATGCCTCAATGATTCAATGATTGTCACGCCACGGTTACGTGCGCGAGGTTCACCGTCCGAGGGTGAACATCGACTGGACGCTTGGGGCCGCGCTTGCGCACCAGCAGCAGACGAATGCGTTCCAGCAAATCCATGGGCTCATACATTCCCTTGGGCAGAAAAACATCGGCCCGCGTCTCGCGTTCATAAATCTTGCTTCGGCCAGAGATCAGAATAGCCGGAGTCTGGGGCGAAACACGCTTAACTTCTTCGATGAGCCGCGTGCCATCTACTCCCGGCATGATCAGATCCGTGAGCACCAGGTCAACGCCGCCGCGGCGGAAGGCTTCGAGGGCCAGTTCGCCGCTGTTGCACGCGAGTACTCGATAGCCTCGCGTTTCTAACATGATTTTGCGAATGGAAAGCGCCTGTTCGTTGTCGTCTACACAAAGAATTGTTTTTTTGGGCTTCATTGACCACACCGGGAAGTCATCATCACAACTTCTTTCTAATCTGCTTTCTATTTTTTCTTTTTGGGGAGCGACGTGAATACTAAACAGAATCGCGAATCCGGTAAAGTGGCGCGCTCGCCAATGGCACTATGGTGTTTGGCAGAGTAGTGCAAGCGGGCTGAGCGTCGCGACTGTTGCGGTGTTTCGATCCACTACATCGCGATCGTAACTTCGCCGCGGAGCACTTCTACACAATTTCCACCGACGCGCACATTGACAACCTGGTTATCGTGCCCATCGCCGGTACGAATTTCCTGCTTGGTAGCGCGCACAAAAATGCTGCTGGGGCGGTGCATTTCGAGGCCTTGCTCAATCAGAATCTGCTCATCGCTCGCCGCCACGCCATGCCTGACCATCCACGCGGCGCAGCATCCGGCAGCCGACCCGGTGGCCGGATCGTCGCCGTTATAAAAAATCATGCGGGCGTGGAGACGGGCTTTGGGATCGACCGTTTCGCG
>Ga0302326_10027886_pt1 | contig 11377 bp, 10 predicted proteins | sample Palsa_T0_3_FD_202264 | JGI IMG/M metagenome (GOLD analysis project Ga0302326, IMG submission 202264) | Peat permafrost microbial communities from Stordalen Mire near Abisko, Sweden - Palsa_T0_3 | ecosystem: Environmental > Terrestrial > Soil > Palsa > Peat permafrost | place: Sweden: Abisko...
CTCGTGCTGCGCCGCTGAGCGGCGTTGCCAACCGTAGGCGCGCATCAGATGAGTTCGTTGGCCGCGTAGCCCGACGGAGGATTGGCGGCAGCACGGTGCTGAGCAGCATCGTGATGACGAGGACGGCCGCGAGCCGGGTCTCGCTGCCGCTGATGTGGTGGACCACTCCGACGATCGCGATCAGGGCGAGGATCGCGTCGACCGATGCGGTGAGGACTGAGATCACCGTGAGGTTCGTGATCGCCGGAGAATCGCTCGGGCGCCGGGCGCTGAGCACGAGGCTCGTGTGAGAGGCCGCCAGGGTGAGCACGGCCAGGGCTCCGCAGGCGCGCCACGCCCACGTCGTCGTCTGGTCCCAGATCGCCACTCGAGCAGCCCGAAGCTCAGCCCGGCAGCGCCGGTTGTGAGGGCACCAAGTGCTGCGAGCTTCGGGTGGCGGCGAGCGGGCGCGCCCGCCGCGCCGAACGCCGAGAAGACGGAGAACCCCAAGCTGGTGGCGATCAGGCGTGCGTCGGTCTGGTCAAAGGAGTGCGTCAGGATCGCGACGATCGCGACTACCGCTGCCACCGACAGGCCGGCGGCCAGCCCGAGCAGTACCACGCGTCGGGGTGGGACGGAGGAAACTGAAGTGATCATATCTCTCATTATTGACCGCTGGTCTACAAGAACTTACCACAATTATCGACCCTCGGTCAAGAACGCTCTGAGATCTTTATGACCGGCTCGCTGTGCCGGTCAGCTGACTATGAACTTTCTCTGGAATCGCGCGCCGGTGAGGTTGCTCGTCACGAGCACCTTCCCGGTACCCGCCGCGGCCGTGGAGGGGATCGTGATGTTCGCGGTGAAGCCGCCCGAGCCATCGGTCGGGACCGTCGCGTATGTCGTCTTCACTTTCAGGGCGTCGGTGAAGGTGATCGTCAGCGTGTCGTTCGTCGGCCAGCCCGTCCCGCTCACCCCGAGCGTCCCGTTCGGCGGCACGCTGGGCGTGCTCAACGTCATCGTGGCCTGCTTGACCACGAGAACCACACATGCGGCGAAGCCGCCGCTGCAGCTGGGCGAGAGCGCGTAGGCTGGCTGGTAGTAGAGCCCGGAGTCGGTGATGTCGCCTTCCCTCTCGGCGGCGAAGGTCCCGGACAGGCTTCCCTGGATCACCTGGAAGGTCTGACCTACAGTTCCAGTCGTCGGGTGAGGCTTGGGGATGTAGGTCCCGGCCAGCGTCTGCGAGCCGCTGACGTTCAGTATCCCGTTCGGGGAAACCGAGCTCTGGTACTTGCCGGCTGAGGTCTGGACCAGCGAGCCGGTGAGGTTACGGCTTCCCCCGACCCCGGCCAGGACGACGATCGTGCCGTTGTTCGTCAGTGTTCCTGCGCCGCCGTTCAGCGCCAGCGAAACATTGTTGGCGCAGCCGTCCCGTTGGTGAGCGTGATCGTCCCGCTGTTCTTGAGGTTCGTGGCGTCGCTGAGCGCCGCGGGCTCGCTGCACGTGCTCTCGAGCTCCAGCGACTGGCCGGCGGCGAGATTTCCGCTCAGGGTACCGTTGCCGTGTTCGGTGATCAAGCCCTTCCCCGGACCGGTGTAGGCAAGGGTGGCGTCGTCGAGCAGGACTGGCTCGGCGCCTGTCAGCCTGCCCTTTCCCTGCGTGAACGTTCCGCTGGTCATGAGGATCTGGCCGCTGCCGGTTGCGGCCACCATCCCGGAGTTGGTGAACGTGCCTCCACCGGACACGTTCAGGGTCACCCCAGAGTCGAGATCGATCGTGCCGTTGTTGACGATGCTCCCTTGAATGTTGCGCGTCCCGCCGGCGGCCGCGAGGACGTCGATCGTCCCGCCGTTGGTCAGCGTCCCGGAGGGGATCGCCAGGGTGGCGTCGTTCGCGCAGCCGTCCGCGTTCGTCAGCAGTACCGAACCATGCGAGCCGATCGTCATGCTCGAGCTGGTGGTCAGGGCCGCAGACCCCGAGCAGGTGCTCTCGAGCGACAGCGTCTGGGTCCCGCTTGAGCCGCCCACGGTCAGGCTGCTGGCCACCGGCGGCGCGCCTTGGAGATGAATGGTGTAGGTCCCGGGGAGCGTGATACAGCCGTTGTTGCCATTCGGGACGCCCGCAGTCCAATTCCCCGCGTCCGAATACAGTCCATCCGACGCGGCGCCCGTCCACGACGTATCGCAAGCCCCAGAGCCAACACCCGCTGACACGAGCAGCTCCTGCCCGAGGCTCGAGGTGCTGGAGTAGCTGCCGACCGCATCAACGCCCGTGTCCCACGGGGTTCGCAGCGGCGTTCGCTGGCAACGCCGCCACGACGCCAGTGCCCCAGTTCAAGTCAGCCAGCGCATCCGAAGGCGCCACCACCAAGCCCAAAAGCAAGGCACCGACGCACATCGTCATCAGCCACACCCACCGCTGGGTGCGACTCTCGCCACCGACCCCAACATTCCAACGCGCACGCCACCCCACAGATGCAGCGCACACCCCGCGCCCCGCATGGCGCCATATGCGCCGGCCACGCCCCGACCAAACCTCCACGCGTCTGCCCTCCACCCTTGTACGAGCGCCCCATACGAGACACCAGTATCACCGAACTATACCCACGCGGCTCAATCGATCCGACTATGTGGGGTCGGTCCAAAGCGGACGCCCCAGGGGGTCGGCCGAGGAATCGGGCGTAGGCTTCGGATGTGAGTTCATGCCAACGCTGACGTTGCTCGTCTTTTCGATCGCGGTCGCTGACTCGATCAACCCGTCGACCGTGGTCCCCGCGCTCTGGCTGGCAAGCACGCCCAGAGCGCACCTGGTGAGCTTCACGTTCGGGGTGTTCGCGACGTACCTGGCCGGCGGGCTCGTGCTCGTGTTTGGCCCGGGGCCAGCGCTGATCTCCGCACTGCACCACATCGGAGGCACGGTCGAGCACTCGCTCGAATCCGCGGGAGGTGTGGTCGTCCTCATGGTGGCGTTCGGGGTGTGGCGCTCTCGGCACAGCGAGCGGCTCGCGCGGCTGCCTCAACCCGGGGGTACGCGCTCCTCGGCGTTCACGCTCGGCGCGGGGATAATGGCGGTCGAGCTGCCAACCGCGTTCATGTACTTCGCCGCGATCTCGGCAGTCCTGGCTTCGCACCCGGTCGCCGGAGTGGAGGTGTCTCTGATCGTCGCTTACAACGTCTTGTTCGTGACGCCGCTCATCGCCATCCTCGCAATCCGGCGGCTCGCCGGCGAGCACGCCGAGCGCTGGTTGGCGTCGGGTTGGACGCGGCTGCTTGGATTCGGGCAGCTAGTGCTCGCGGGCGTGACCGGAGGCGCCGGCGCCGTGCTGCTGATCATCGGAGTTACCGGCCTGCTGGGCACGTAACGCTCAAGCGATCCGCTACGCGCACGAACACCAGCTCACGTAGGCAATCGTCCGTACGCCGCGGCCAACCGCGCCAGCGAAGGGATGGGCTTCACGGCCACGAGTCAGCTCAACTCCAGACGCAGCTCGTACCGCTGCTCGGGCTTGCCGGTTCGGGGATGGGGTTGCGGCTGCCCGGAGGGCGTCCAGCCCAGCCGTACGTACAGCGCAGTCGCCCGCGCGTTGTCTGTGTAGACCGACAGCAGGGCGCGCGTGAAGCCTGACGCCCGCAGCACCACCTCAAGCTCGCGCAGGAGGGTTTCTCCAACGCGCTGACCCCAGGCGCTGGGACGGACGCCAAGGTAGCGCAGCTGGGCGACCGACTCATCGTCGCCAAGGTGCGGCTCGGTCGCGGCGAACCCCATCGCCACGCCATCCCTCGACCGCGCGATCAGCAGTCGTGATCTCGGAGAGCGATTCAGAACCTGCTCGATCACCGGCCGAGATAGCTGCAGACCCGGCACCTCGATATCACCGTCACGTGCCGCCGTGGCCTCGGCCCAGATCTGCGCAGCATCATCAATATTCCGATCGGCGAAGGTCTCGAAGACGTCCACCGGCCAAAGCATGCATCACTGAGCTACTGCCCGGCTCGGTGGGCCACACCCGGGGGCCGTACGCAAGGCGAACGAATACGAGGGCCCCCCCTGCTTGAGGCGCGGGGGAACGTGTGGCACAGTCGCCCTGTGCTGGTCGCTATCACTACATTTGCCGCCGCCAGCGCGCTGTTGATCGCTTTGCCTGGGCCCGACAACGTGTTGGTCATCCGCAACGCGCTGCGCTATGGCCGGTTCGTCGGACTGCGAACTGCGGCCGGCACGCTGACCGGCGTGGTGATCTGGGTCATGGCAGCGGCATTTGGCCTTTCAGCGCTGCTCGCGGCCAGCAGGATCGGCTACGACGGCCTGCGCTTCCTGGGGGCCGCCTACCTGGTGTGGCTGGGAGTCGGGTCTCTGCGTTCTCGCGGGCGTGTCGCCTTTGACCTCACGTCTATGTCGGATCGGTCAGACGCCACCGGCCGCGCCGGCTATCTCATGGGCGTCGTCAGCAACCTCGCTAACCCGAAGACGGGAGTCTTTTTCATCGCGTTTTTCCCCGCCTTCATTCCGCGTGGCAGCTCCATCGAAACCACCTCGCTCCTGTTCGGCGCGCTGTTCGTCGTCGAGGCCGCGGCCTGGTTTGCCGTACTGATCTGGCTCGTGTCTCAGTTGGCGTCCTGGCTGAGCCAACGCCGAGTGCAGCGCCGCCTGGAGCAGTTGAGCGGACTGTTCTTGATCGGCTTCGCGGTCCGCCTGGTGGCCGAGAGGCGCTGATCCACGAGCTACCTGAGCCGCGGCACGCGACTCACGAGCGGCGTCAGCTCGTCGACGATGCGTCGTGGTGACAGTTGGGGTAGCAGTCAGCTGCTGGCTGGGGCTGTGGCGGGCGATGCGAAGCCTTGCCGTGGTTCTGTGTCGACAGGCTCGGCGATTGGGTGCGCGGGAAGGAGCGCCAGTGCCATCACGGCCCCGGCGGCGGCGACGCTGGCCGTGACGTAGTTGGCCGTGCTGAAGCCCTGGAAGAAGGCCAACGTGGCGGCCTCGTGGAGGCCTGCTGCGATCGCCGCGTGGCCGGCGTGTCGCAGGCCGCCGGCGAGGGTGAGCGCGGCGCCGACCGAGGTGTGCGCGGTCCGCGTGACCGCGGTCGGTAGTCCGGCCGGAAGCGCTCCGGTGAGCCGGCTCGCATACAGCGACGCGTAAACGCTGCCGATAATGGCGACGCCTAGCGTCCCGCCGAACAGCCGGGTGGCGTCGTTGACGGCGGAGCCGACACCGGCTTTCGCCGTCGGCACGACACCCATGATCGCCTCTGTCGCGGGCGCGCTGGTGAGGCCCATGCCCGTTCCGAGAACAACCATTTGGGCGGCGATGGTTCCGTAGCCCGTGCTCACCGATGCGGTTGTGACCCACAGGTAGAACGCGGCCATCGAGAGAAGTCCCGAGGCGACGACGAGCTTGGTGCCGATCCGGACTGCGAGCTTGGTGCCAAGTACCGAGGAGATCGCGACGCAGCTCGCGACCGGAAGCAGGCGAATGCCCGTTGAGAGCGGTCCGTAGCCCTTGAGGAACTGGAAGTACTGCGTGATCAGGAAGATGAATCCCGACAGTGCGAAGAACGAGATCGCGACGGACACGCTCGCGGCGGTGAACCGCGGATTCCCGAACAGGCTGAGGTCGAGCATCGGAGCGTCGGAGGAGCGCTCCCACGCGACGAATGCCACGACGAGCAGCGCCGTGAGGCCGAACCCCGCAAGCGTTCGTCCGCCGGCCCAACCGTAGTTCGGCGCCTCGATGATCGTGTAGATCAGTGCTCCGATCGCCACCGTCGAGAGCGCGAACCCGACGCCATCGGTCCGCGGCGCGCGCCGATCGCGCGACTCCGGGACGAACCGCGCCACCAAGAAGGCGGCGAGCGCGGCGATCGGCGCCATCGCGAAGAAGATGCTCGTCCAGCCGAACGCCTGCAGCAGCCAGCCCCCAACGATCGGGCCGAGCGCGATCGCCAGGCCGGTGATCGCGCCCCAGAGTCCGATCGCGAGCGCGCGCTCTGAACGCTCGGTGAACACGTTGGAGAGCAGCGAAAGCGTCGCCGGGAACACCATCGCGGCGCCGAGACCCATCACCGACCTCGCCACGATCAGCTGACCGGGACTGTCCGTCAATCCGCCCGCGACGCTCGCGACGCCGAACACCGCAAGGCCCGCCAGCAGCATCCCCTTGCGCCCAAACCGGTCCGAGAGGCTGCCCGCGGCAAGCACCGAGGCGGCGAATACGAGGTTGAACGCGTCGACGACCCATTCCAGCTGCGAATTCGACGCGCGCAGCTGGCGCACCAGCGTCGGCAGTGCAACGTTGACGATCGTGGTGTCGAGGTTGATCGCAAACGCCGCCAACAACAGCGAGACGAGAATCAAAGGCTTACGTTGCATGCCTTCCTCCTGAGCAGAGCCGACGGACAAGATCTGACGCAGTTCTAAACTAGTCAGACAAGAAAGTCAAGTAATAGAACGTATTGCTCTACTTCCTGCTAGACTAACTGCAATGAGGTCCTATGACGAGTACTGCGCTCTGGCGAAGTCGCTCGACGTCGTCGGCGATCGGTGGACGCTGCTGATCGTCCGCGAACTGGCGCTACAGGGAGCATGTCGCTACACCGACCTGCGCAACGGGCTGCCCGGAATCGCGACGAACCTGCTCGCCGACCGGCTCCGCGAGCTCGAGCAGGCCGGGGTCATCTCCCGAGAGGACGCACCGCCGCCAATCGCGACCACCCTGTTTCACCTCACCCCCCGCGGCGAGCAACTCCGGCCCGTCCTCGAGGACCTGATCCGCTGGGGCCTGCCGCTGATGACCGAGCAGCACCCGAAGGACGCCGTCCGCAGCCATTGGCTCGCGTGGGCGATCGAGTTGATGCTCACCGACCACGAGCCCAAGCATCCATCGGTGACGATCGAGCTTCGAATCGGCGATCGGCCGATCGTGATCGAAACACGCGACGGCGCGATCCACACCCGGCTCGGGCCGACTGAGAACCCCGACGCGACGCTGACCGGAGACCCCAAGCCCGTCCTCGGACTCCTGCTCGGCATGATCGAACCAGCCGACGCCAAACACGCCGGAATTAGCTACGAAGGCGACCCGCAAGCCATCGACCGCATCCGCGGACTCAAGACCCCCACCAACGCGCCAGCCTGACGGAGGATTCATGAACGTGACTGAGCTACACCCGTTGAAGCGCCAACAACAGGAGATGTGGACTCTCGGGGACTATGCGACGTTCGGGGAGCTGCTGCAGCCCGCCGCTGACGCGCTCGTCGCCCGCGTCAGCGTGACGGCGGGGATGCGAGTGCTGGACGTGGCCACGGGGACGGGGAACGCTGCGATCGCGGCGGCCGCAGCGGGCGGGCGGGTCACGGGGCTCGATCTAACCCCCGAGCTCTTTGACGCGGCGCGCAGCCGCGCTCGCGTAGGTGGATGGGATATCGATTGGATCGAGGGCGATGCCGAGCACCTCCCGTTCGCAGATCACTCGTTCGAGAGAGTGCTGTCGGTGTTTGGCGTGATGTTCGCTCCCGACCATCGCCGCGCTGCCGGCGAGCTCGCGCGCGTGCTCGCCCCGGGCGGAACGATCGGAGTGTGCTCGTGGACCATCGAGGGAGCGTTTGGCCGGATGATTAGGCTCATGATGTCCCGTCAGCCACCAACGTCCGGGTTCGTGCCCCCGCCCGGTCTATGGGGCAACCAGGGGTACGTGACCGAGCTCTTCTCGGGCCTCGACGTCACGATGAGCTTCGAGCGCGACCACGTCGTCTTCCAGCACGACTCCGCGGAGACCTGGATCACCTACCTGGAGCAGGTGTTCGGCCCAATCATCTTCGCCAAGGCGGCATTGCAGGAGTCCGGGGGATGGGACGCACTGCGGACGGACCTGATCAACCTCTATTCCTCGCTGACCGAGAGCACCGACGGCAGCCTCCGCGTCCCCGCGGAGTACCTGACCGCGATCGTCCGCAAGCACCCGAGCAGCGAGCATGGCCGTGCGTAGCCCCAGTGATCCTCGACTCGCGAAGGCTAGCGATTGCGCGCCCGATCTTGGTCGGCCGGACCGTGTTTCTCGGCTGTACTGATGATCGGCCTGACACGCCGGCGGAGGATCGTGTAGGCGATCCCGCCGCCGGTCAGCGGCACGAGCAGCCCGATCGCCTGGTGGAGCAGGACAGCGGCGATCGCGGCGTTGTGGGTCACGCCGTAGAGGATCAGCATCCCTGCGATGCCGCCGATCGTCCCGATGCTGGCCGGCAGGGGAATCGATCCGCCAAGGGCACCGATGATGTAAGCCATGATCACGATTGCGAACCCTGGGACTGGGTGGGCGTGGATGGCGAGGAAGGCAGTCCATAGGACGAGCACGTCGAATCCGAGGTAGGCCAGCACCCCGAGCACGCTCGTCCAGTTGCCGCGTTGGACGATCAGCCGCTCCGTGTCGCGGACGGCGTTCGCAAGTGTGGTGAGCGCGCTCGCGATCTTGGGGTGCGTGGCCTGTAGGCGTTCGGCACGGTTGCCGGCGCGGCGGGCGATCAGTAGGGCGGCCGCCATCCCGGCCGCTGCGACGGCTGCGGGCAGCACCGTCAGCAGGAGACGCGACTCGCCGGCCAAGATGCTGGTCGCGAGCCCGACACCGAAGATGATCAGCGCCAGTGCATCGACGGCTGTATTGAGAAAGCTGAGGTTGAACTCGCGCTCGGCGATCAGCTTGGTCGGCACTCCTAGCCGGTGCAGGATCAACGCTCCGACTCCCACGCCTCCCCACGCCCCACCGGGGAGCAGGAGTCCGCCTGCGAGCTGTGCCCAGGCGACATCGTCGTCGGTTCGCCGTCCGCGGCCGTCACGATCGAGCAGTTTCTGCGGGTCGACGATCGCGCCCCAGGCGAGGACAAAGCCGAGCTCTGACAGCACCTCGAGAGCGATCGCCCCGAGCACCCATTCCCAGGACACGTGCTCCAGGCTGTGCAATGCCTGCTTCAGCGTCGGAATCAGCTTCAGCACCACGTAGGCGGCGACGAGATACCCAACCAGCTTGAGGGCTGACTTCTGCAGATGACGCTTTACGTCGCTCAGCGCACGCCGCGCGGGATGCTCCTGCGTGGACCCGTCAAGCGTCACCCGCAGCGAGCCCTCCACGATCACGCCCGCTGGATGGGTACGCCGACGCTTGCGTTGCTCGGGTCGAGCAGTTCGAGCGCCAGCGCGGTCCAGGCGAACTTCTCGGCGCCCATGCCGCGACCGTCGTGCGGGTCGTAGAACTCGCGCAGCCCCTCCCGCGCCACCGTTTCGGTGATCCCGCGGGCGAGCGCAGCCGCCTGCGGCTCGTACCCCAGGCGCACCAAGCCACGCCACAGAAGCCACGCGCTGTTGACCCATGTCGGCCCACGCCAGTAGCGCCGCAAACCGTCAAAGTGCTCGCGCAGCGAGAACGACGACTCATCGAGCGAAACCGACGGTGGGGCGACCGCCGTCCAAAAGCGACGCTCGTCCAGCAGGTAGCCCACGAGACGGTGCCCGATCTCCTCCGGTAGGTCGGGCAGCGCCAGTGGGGCCAGCGCCGTCCAAGTGACGGGGATCCGCGCCTTGATCTCCGGCTCCACCGCCGGTAGGAACAAGCCGCTCGGTTCGTCATAGCACCGGGCGATCAACGCCGGCGTGATCGACGGCAACCCGAGCGCTAACTGCGAGAGCCCATGGATCACATTTGTCAGCACCTCGCAGACGACCGGGTCGCCATCGGCGCGCACCGCATCGATCCGAAACCCGCGCTCGCGATTACGGTGCACCAGCTCGGCGAAGCCGGGCAGCCCCTGCGCCCGGTCGCGCCAGATCGGGTCAAACTGCGGCGAGGCATCCAAGCCGGACTCATCCGGTTGCAGGATCCACACCAGCCCGTCGCCCTCGAGGTCACGCTGGTTGCTGACCGCGGCGTGGTGGGCGACGATCCGCGCCTCGAGTGCAGGATCACCGACCGCTACCCGCCACGCGAACGCCAGCGCCGGCGGCTCAATCGTGGCCGTCATCACGTCGTCGTGATGGATCACGTTGTAAAACAGCCTGCGCGGGCCGCTGACCGGATGCTCCCAGAAGATCGTGTGACCGATGAAACCATCAGGCCGCGCCGCGGCGAGCAACGTCTCGAGCTCGGCCCGAGAGCGCGCCCGGTCAAAATGCCGCCACGCGATCGCCGCGAAACAGGAGTCCCAATACCACTGCCAGCGATAGCGCCCCGGGCTCGGACGCGTATACGCGAACGGCACACCATCACGCTCACCAACGATCCAGCTCCCTTCGAGCGTCTCGCGGCAGCGCTCCTCGAGCAGCGTCACGCGGCGCAGCTTCGCAACCGAGCGGCACGATGTCTAGGTCCCGATCTATTCGCGCTTCGTCGCTCGGGTGCGCGGGGCGTCGGGTGGTTGTAGGGCTAGCGCGACGGCGTCGTCGAGCGTCAGGGGCGGACGGTCGGTGGAGACGAGCGGTATTCCGTCGCCGATTGCGTCGCGTATCCGTGCCTCATGCGTCTGGCGGTGGCGTCGCCAGCCGCCGAGCGGCGCTACCGCATCAGTGTCGTGGATGGAGGCCCAAAGGCTCATTGAGCGTTCGGGTTGTCCGCGTTCGGCGGCTACGCGGGCGAGTAACCCGACCCCGAACACGCGTCCGGCGCGGTCTCCGATCTCGTCGGCGAGGATGAGCGATTCGCGGGCTCTCGTCTCGGCCTCGCCGATGCATCCGGCGTTCAGTGCGAGGCTGGCCAGCTCGGCGAGCATGCCGCTCTCCCACCAGCGCACACCGGCTTCGCGCGCCATCCCCGCGCTGGCCTGGATCAGCTCGACGGCGCGTGCGGGCTCCCCGGCGTCGCGTGCGATCGCACCGAGCGCTCCGAGCGTTTGTGCTTGACCCCATCGGTCGCCGGCTTGCCGGTGGATCTCGTGGCTTCGGTGGACGAGCTCACTGGCGTTCGCGAGGTCGCTGCGGCGCAGCGCGCTGATTCCGAGGCGGTGCAGAAGCACCGCACATCCCGATTCGTCTCCGAGCTGATCAAACAGAGCGAGGCTCTTCTCGTAGAGACGCTGGGCCGCTGCGTCGTGGCCGGCGATATCGGTCGTGCCGCCGTACGCTCGCAGGGCGCCGGCCAGGACCTTTGGCGTGACCGCTTGCGCCTCGGGGCGGGCCAGGAGCGCCTCGAACCACCGCATCCCCTCGTGCGGGTCACGCGTCACCCAGAACCGTTCCATCGCGGTCGCGAGCTCAAGCCCGAGCGTGGCGGAGCCAGTCTCGACCGTCCAAGCGAGCGCTGCGCGAAGGTTGTGTTGTGCAATGGCGGCGCTGTCGAGGCGGTCGGCGCCGCTGCGGCGACGGACGGCGCTGATGTCGGCGGCTTGCGCGACGGCGAGGAAGAACGCGCAGTGCCGGC
>Ga0302326_10027890_pt1 | contig 11376 bp, 11 predicted proteins | sample Palsa_T0_3_FD_202264 | JGI IMG/M metagenome (GOLD analysis project Ga0302326, IMG submission 202264) | Peat permafrost microbial communities from Stordalen Mire near Abisko, Sweden - Palsa_T0_3 | ecosystem: Environmental > Terrestrial > Soil > Palsa > Peat permafrost | place: Sweden: Abisko...
GAGCACGGCGTGCGACGCGGGATGCGCCTGGATCGCCTCGGCCATCGCGTCGGCCAGGTCGCACTCGTGGGCGGTGTTCTCGATGATCGGGACGACCAGCTGGTCGTGGTACCCGAGGCCCGTGATGCCCTTCATCATCTCGAGGTGGGTGACGCGCAGGGCCCGGTCGAAGACGAGCGTGGCGAGCATCGCGTGCATGCCGTGGGAGTGGATCACGGCGCCGGCGTTCCGCAAACGGTAGGCATTGAGAAATAGCGGGGTGCAGGCGGAGAGCCGCAACCCCTCGCGGGCGGGGGCGCGAACGACCCGCCCCTCTTCGTCCGTCACGAAGATGTCATCGGCGCTCATGCGCTCTTTCTGGACCCCGCTGGGCGCAATCCAGATGCGCCCTCCTTCACGAACGCTGACGCCTCCACCGGTGCCGGAGACCCAGCCGAGCGCGTAGAACTGCCGGCACAAGTCGGCGATCAACTCGCCGGGATCGAGGGGGCTCGAGGCGCTGCTCACGGCTCCCCCGGTTCTATTGCAACCGGCCGCCGGCGGGAAGATCCGTCGAGCGGTCGAGCCCTAGTTGATGTCGAGCGCCGCGGGGGCCTCCTGCAGGACGAGATCGAGCGCCTCCAGGCTGGGGGGCTTGGTGAGGTGCTGATTGAATCCCGAAGGGCCCGCGGTCCCGCGGTCTTCGAGCGGCGCTTGGCTGCTGAGCGCGACGAGATAGGTGGCTCGCAGCGACGGATCGGTGCGGAAGGCCCGGGCCACGTCGTAGCCGTCCATCTCCGGCAGGCTCGCGTCGCAGATCACGATCTCCGGCCGGAATCGGCGCGCGAGCGCGAGCCCCGCGGGACCATCGTAGGCCACCCGCACGTCGTGCCCGCCGAGCCGCACAACGTCTCTCAGGGTGTCGGCCGCGTCGACGTTGTGTTCGATGACGAGGACTCGCCGGCCGCGTGACGCGAGCGAGGCGCGCGATCCCATGTCGGTCGCGTCTTCGGCCTGGGTGCCGCGAAGCGGGAGGGCGACGGTCACCTCGGCGCCCCGCCCGAGGCCCTCGCTCGTCATGCGGATCGAGCCCCCATGCAATTCGACCAATCCCTTGACCATCGTGAGCCCGAGACCCAGGCCCCCGCGCGGGCGCGCGATCGCCTGCGGCGCCTGGGCAAAGGCCTCGAAGACGCGCGCCACGTCGTGCGGCGCGAGACCCACGCCGGTATCGCGCACGCGGATCACGGCCATCGGTCCCTCGCCTATGGCGCTTTCGCCTCGTTCCCGTGCGAGCGTTGCCACGACCTCGCCCCCGGGGCGGGTGAACCTGCGCGCATTGGCCAGCAGGTTGTCGATGACCTGGACGAGCCGCGTCGGGTCGCCGTCGACCCAGATCGGACTCGCGTCGACCTTGCCCTCGAGGCGGATCCCGGCGGCCACGAACGTCGTCCGGTGATCTTCGACCGCGTGGTGGACGAGCGAGCTGAGATGCACCGGTTCGAGGCGCAGCCGGGCGCGGCCCCGCGTGAGGCGTGTGACGTCGAGCAGGTCGTCGGCGATTTGCGCCAGCTGCGACACCTGGCGATCCATGACGGTACGCGCGCGTCGCGCTTCGTCGCTCGTCGGATTGGCCCTCGAAAGCACGACGAGGCCATTGCGCAACGGAACCAGCGGCGCGCGGAGCTCCTGCGAAAGCACGGTCAGGCAGCGCTCGTCGCGACGGTCCGCCTCGCGCAACGCTTCTTCGGCGCGCTCGAGCCGCTCTCGCAGGTCGTCGATCTCCGTGGCGCGTTCGATCTCCGTGGGCCGCTGGAGCGACGCTCCGCTCTCCTCGCCCGAGGGGGCGGCGACCTCGCTCGGCGCGCCTGCGCCGCGGCTGCGCAGTCGCCACTCGGACCAGGGCCGCTTCTCGGCCGCCTCGGCGTGCTCGGTCTGGCGGTTCGCCCTCTTCATCGATGTTCCCCCACGACGATGCTGACCATTGTCGGCTGCATTCTCCAGAGATCTTTTTTCGCCAGGACGTTTTTGGTGGCACTACACCTCACCAGGCCCACTCGCCAAGGGGGGCGAGGCGCCCGCATGGGGCTGCTGGCGACGATACGCGGGGCCGCCCGGCGCGACCAGCGCCATCCGAGCGCGTCACAGCCGCGCGGCACGTTCGAGAAGCAACGCACGCTCGCGGTCGTTTCGGGTGAGCCCGGCGGCCCATTCGAACTCGGCGACGGCCTCGCGATTGCGCCCGAGCTTGGCCAGCAGGTCGCCGCGGACCGCCGGGAGCAAGTGATACCCCACGAGCGAAGGCACGTCGCGCAGCCCGTCCAGGATGGCCAGGCCCGCCGCCGGTCCCTCGGCCATCGCGACCGCGACGGCGCGATTGAGCTCGACGACCGGCGATGGTTCCACCTCGCGCAGGATCCCGTACAAGGCGGCGATGCGCGTCCAGTCCGTCTCGCCCGCGACGCGAGCGCGCGCGTGACACGAGGCGATCGCCGCCTGCAGGGCGTAGGACCCTCGCGCGCCCCCGAGCGCCTCGGCGCGGGCGAGCGCGTCGAGGCCGCGCGCGATGAGGATGCGATCCCAGAGGGCGCGGTTCTGCTCGAGGAGCAGGATCGGGTCGCCGGCGGCGGTCTGGCGCGCGCCGAGGCGGGACGCCTGGATCTCCATCAGCGCGACGAGGCCGTGCACTTCGGGCTCGTCGGGCGTGAGGCTGGCGAGCACGCGGCCGAGGCGCAGCGCGTCCAAGCACAGGTCCGGCCGTGTCCACGCGGCGCCCGCAGTCGCCGCGTAGCCTTCGTTGAAGACCAGGTAGATCACCTCCAGCACCGACGCGACTCGGCCCGCGCGTTCGGCACGGCTGGGCAACTCGAACGGCACGTGCTCGTCGGCGAGGGTCCGCTTGGCCCGGACGATTCGCTGCGCGATCGTGGGTTCCGGGACCAGAAATGCCCGCGCGATCTCGTCGGTCGTCAGGCCGCAGAGCAGGCGCAGCGTGAGCGCGGCGCGCGCCTCGCGCGACAGCACGGGGTGGCACGCGATGAAGACGAGGCGCAGCAGGTCGTCGCCCACATCGTCGTCGATCGCACCCTCGTCGGGGCGGACCTCGCCCGTCGGCACGACGTGCGCGAGCTCTTCGTGCTTTCGGTCGACGGTCTTTCTGCGGCGCAGCAGGTCGATCGCGCGGCGCTTCGCCGTCGCCATGAGCCACGCCCCCGCGTTGTCCGGGACCCCTTCGCTCGGCCAGTGCTCGAGCGCCGCGACCAGCGCGTCTTGCGCGAGCTCCTCGGCGAGACTGACGTCACGAACGACGCGGGCGAGGCCCGCGATGAGCCGGGGCGCCTCGATCCTCCAGACGGCGTCGATGGCCCGGCGTGCCTCCCGTTCCTGCACGCCGGACCATCAGAGCACCGCCGGGTTTACTTGGCCATCCCGGTCCGCAGCTCGGCCTCCTTGCGCCGGATGTCGCCGCTGGGGTCGCTGGGCGCGAAGTCCGCGGGCTCGAAGATCTGGCGGAGCTCGACGGTCACGCGCTCGTCGCCCGACCTGCCGAACGGCGCCCGCTTCAGCCACTCGAGGGCCTCGTCGCGCGACCGGACCTGCCAGATCCAGAACCCCGAGATGAGCTCTTTGGACTCGGTGAACGGCCCGTCGATCACGGTCTTCTTGCCGCCTTGAAACGCCACCCGGGCGCCCTTGGACGAGGGCTGAAGGCCGTCGCCTGCGAGCATGACCCCGGCCTTGACGAGCTCCTCGTTGAATTTCTGCATCTCCGTCAGCATCTCCGCGGTGGGGAGCTTCCCCGCTTCGGACTCTTTGCTCGCCGGCACCAAGACTATGAATCGCATTGGGTTTCTCCTTGTGGGTCGGCCGATTCTTTCGGCGCCTCCACCTCACGACGAACGGCGGGACCCGAAATCGACACGCGATCAGGGAATCGCGCAAGCCTGCTGGCACCACGCGACCTGGCAGGCGACCCGGGCCGCCTCGACCGTGCCGACGTTGGCGAACGTGCTCCAGCAGGCCCCGAGGGCCGATGCGTTGCCGCCGGCCGCGGCGATGCAGGCGTCGAGGGCGTGATCGGCGCAGGCGCACACCGGGTCCTCGTAGCAGGCGAGGCGCGTCGAGCAGCACCACTTGCTTTCGCAGTCGTCGCACGCCGCGCCGGCGTCGGCCTGGCATGTGGTCGGGGTCATGTGTGAGGTCGTCGTTCCGTAGCCGTAGCCGGCGGACGTCGTCGCCGTCGTCGCGCCAAGGGCCTCCACGCCGCACGACTCCTGCGACGGGCCGACCCGGGGATCGAACGAGGAGCACGCGCTCGCGGCGACGGCCACGATCGCCGCGAGCCCGGCGCGCAGACCGACGGCGATCCCCCGCGGGCCCACCCTAGAAGCTCCCCACGGCGCCCACGTGAAAGCTCAGCTCCGTCTCGCGCCCGGCCTGGTCCGGGTAGCTGAACTCCCACAGCTCCAGCGAGCCCTTGAAGCGCAGGTTGCGCTCGACTGCATAGGCGATCGCCAGCGTCTCGCGCGCGACCCACGACCGGTACGAGAGGGGGCTATACGCGGCGGTTTCGTTGCCGCTGCCCACCGCCGCGTTGCTCACGTTGCCCACGCGGTACATGCCGTCGGCGCGCGCCAGGAGATCCAGGGCGTCGGTGACGGGTTGCTCCACCTCGGCGTAGGCGCCGTGCTTGGCGAAGAAGTCGCCGTCGACCGGCGCGATGGCGTACTTGAAGATGTCCGGGTTGGTCACGTCCATCTGCTGGCGCCGTACGAGGTACTCCATGCGGAGCGCCGTTCGGCCGACCCGCAGGGCGAAGTCGCCACCCACGATGGCGTACGTCAGCCGGTCGTTCGGGTCGTAGGTGCCGAACATGCCGCTCGCGCCTAGCGTGATGTCGGCGCGATCGCCGGCCTTGAGCGTCAGGGCTAGGCGTGAACCGGCCGCGGGGCGCGGGTCGCTCGTGAGGTAGTCGTTGAGATGCGACTCCTGAAAGTTGAGGTCGGTGGGATCCGGATCGGTGTCGTTCTTGAATGCCATGACGACGTAGCCCGCGTAGTCGAGCTGCGCGGTATTGCCGATCCAGTGCGTGCCATCGAGCTCGGCGCCGTTGGTGGGGAAGGGCGCAGGCAGCACGCCGTTGTTCCAGTCGCCCTTTCGCAGCATGCGCCCCATGTCGTACGGCAGCGGCTTGTCGCTCGTCATGTGGTTGGCCGGGTCGTGGCGCAGGTTGAACGCGCCGAAGCTCGGGCTGAACCGACCGACGCGAAGATTGAGCTCGTCGGCGGCGCGCAGGTCGAAGTACGCCATGTCCATCTCGAAGCCGTGGCAGCCGTAGCAAGCCTTGACGTTGGCCGAGAGGTGCTCCGAGATGTCGACGGCCACCTTGAGCGCGGCCTCGAACGTGAAGCCCTGGAACGTCGTGTAGGGGCTCGGCGCCACGGCCGATCCCGGCTCGCTCGGAACGACGTGGTAGTCGATCTGCGCCGACCCGGCGAAGTTGTGCTCTTCGTCGAACGCGAGCGCCGGCTGCCACCGGGCGAGCGCCAGAAGCGCGCCGAGCGCGATCGCAAGAAGGAGCCCCCGGCTGCTCATGGCGGGTCGACGGTCTTGCCCTTGCGCTTGCGCTGCTCGACGGAGTAGGCGTGCAAGAATCTGAGGATCGCCACCGAATCCTCCGCGCTGATCCCGCTCCCGGGCTGGCGGCGCATCTTGGCGACGTACGCTCTCCAGTAGCCATCGTCGTCGATGCCGCTGTTGAGGGGGCGCGCGAGCGAATGGCACTTGGAGCATCGCAGCGCGAAGACGTCGTAGTCGGCACGCGCGGCGGGCGTCGACGCCACCTCGCTCTCGGAGCTCGACCCGCCGCAGGCCACGAGGGCCGCGACCAGCGCGAGCGAGGGCACGAGCAGCAATCGCGCCGTCAACGTGCCTTGAACGTCAGGGGCACGTCGGCCCTGGCGCTCCCCGTGTCCACGTTCGCGACTCGCCTGCCGTTGACTGCCGCCGCGATGCACCGGCCGACATCGCCCTCGATGGGTCCCGTCCAGCGAGCGTCCGCGATCACGCCTTCTCCGTCGGTCTCCACGTGCAGCGTCCCGCTTCCCTCGAGCGCGCCGCTCAGCCGAGGCAAGGCAGACCGGTAGCAGGCCGTCATCTGAGCTTGTGCCTCGGACACGGTGCGCGTGATGCTCGAAGAGGTGGCGCCGATGGCGTTGCGCGCGAGCGTGATCTCCACGTGCGCCGCGACGAGGTCGTACGCGGGCTTCGTTGGTTCTTCCGCGACGGCCGCGACCTCCACGGAAGGCGGCGTCGTGGCCGTCGAGAGCACCGGAGGCCGTTCGACGGGCGCCGCCGCGGCAATCGGAGCCAGCGCCTCGGACGGCGGCGTATCCGTAGTCTCTTCGGCCGCCGGTTGCGGCGCTGCCGGGCCCCTCGTGACGGCCATCGTTTTGGGCCGCTTCGCCTTCGCGTCGTGAAGGGCCGCGGGCTCCGCGGCGAGGAAGAGCGGCCCAGACGCGCTCGCCAGCGCCATGTTCGCGCCGGACCCGGAGGTCGAGGCGACCGTCGCGACTCCGCGGGTGGGCGTGGGCAGCTCTCCCACGATGGCGCTCTTCGCTTCGGCCTGCGTCGGCGTGGACGCGCCCGCCGGCGCGGCGTGACTCGCTTCGAGGCGCCGACTCCCGATCACCAGGGCGGCGATCGCGATCGGAGTCGCGGTCGCGATGGCCGCTGTGGCCAAGAACGATCGCGTGCGCAGAGAGGGCGCCCGCGCGACCGGCGTGACCCCCTGGAGCGTGGACTTCTCGGCCTGGACCGTCGCCCGGTACGGCCGACCCGAAGAGAAGCGAGGCCGAGTGAGCAAGCGGGCGCCCGCCTTGGGCGCCGAGCCCGCCGCTTCTCGGAGGGCCCGGCGCATCTCCCGCGCGCTTTGGAAGCGATTGGCGGGGAACTTTTGGAGGGCCTTGAGGCAAATGGCCTCGAGCCCCGCGTCGACCCCGAGCTGTCGCGACGACGGAGGCTGCGGGGCATCGCTCAGGTGCTTGATGACGATACTGAGCGCGGAGTCCCCCTCGAAGGGGGCCTGTCCGACCAGTAGCTCGTAGAGCACGATGCCGATCGAATACAGATCGCTGCGGCCGTCGATCGGTTCGCCGCGCGCTTGCTCCGGCGACATGTACTCGGGCGTGCCCACGATGAACCCTTCCGTCGTCCGACGTCCGGACCCAGCGCCGGGGCCCGCGGGGCCCTTCGCGGGCTCGACAAGCTTCGCGATGCCGAAGTCGCAGACCTTGACGACGTCGACCGGCTGCCCCTCATCGCCTTGGGCGCGCACGATCATGATGTTCTCGGGCTTGAGGTCGCGGTGCAGCACGCCGAGGTCGTGCGCGACCGCGAGCGCCGCGAGGACCTGGGTGAGGATGTCGGTCACCGCCGCGGGCGCGAACGGACCCATCTCCGAGAGCAAGGCGCGAAGGTCTCGCCCCTCGACGTACTCCATGGCCAGATACAGCAGCCCGTCCGGTTCTTGCCCGAAATCGAAGACGCGAATCGAGTTGGGGTGGTCGAGCCGCGACGCGGCCTTGGCCTCCCGCCGGAAGCGTTCGGCGTAGCTGGCGTCCGTCGCGCGGTCCTGGTGCAGCACTTTGATGGCGACCACCTTCTCCAGCGCGAGCTGCCGCGCACGGTAGACCGCGCCCATGGCCCCCTGGCCCAGCTTCGCCTCGATCGCGAACTTTCCCCCCACGGTCCGGCCGATCAGAGGATCGGGCGTGTCGTCGGGCGGGGGGCTCGCGGGTGGTCCTGCGAACTCGTCGGGCATGAGTCTCTCGAGCTTGGCGGGGCCAGAACGCTCGTGCAGCGTACCACCCGGCGTTCGCCGCGGGTTTCGTCGCCTCTTGCCGCCAAGGCAACGATCGATTCGTGCGGCCGCCGCGTTGCGGTGTTTGGCCTTTTGCATCGACATCGCACCCGACTCTCGACGCGCGGAAGGCGCCAGAACCGACGGGCACGCTCGCTGCATCCAACGTTCGAGCATGCTGACGGGCGCGCCCACCGATCGGATCGAGATCTTCCTCCAGACCCTCCGGGGCGAGCGCCACCTGCGGCGTCCTTTGCTGGTCGAGATTGCCGATCGCCTCTCCGAGGCAGGTCTGCCGGCGGCGGCGAAAGCGGCGCGCGACCTGCTCGATGCCCTCGACTGCGACCCTGCGGACTTCGAGATCCGCTTCGCGACCCTGGAGCGGCTGGTTTGCGCCCGCGGGTGCGACGCCGCCTGATGTCGGCCGGCGCCGGCATGTCCGCAAACGTCACACGGTGGGGCGCTAGGGCTGCCCCTTGGTCGATGTGTCGTCCTCCGCGTCGATGACCGAGAGCACCGCCCGTGGGTCGACAGCTTCCGTCATCGCGTTGGCCACGGGGTCGACGCGATCGCGGACGCTCGGCAGGTCGCGACGCAGCTCCTCAAGCAGAGCGATCAGCTTGGCCGCCTTTTGCTCGGACAGCAGGTTGACCTGAAGCTCCAGGTCGCCGCGCCGCGAAGCCCGCTGCGCCAGCCGCCGCTGGGTGGCGAGGACCATGAGGGTGACGAGCAACGCGGCCAAGCTCACCGCACCCTGAAGCCACTGGAACGGTGGGGGATCGGGTCGCCTGAAGCTGGCGCTGGGCGCGAGCGTGTTGAGCCCCACCCACGCGGCGACCAAGACGACGATCGTGAGCAATGTCCATGGGCTGGCCATCAGCGTGGTGAGCCGCTCGATGAGGCGCTGGTGGCGGCCGACGCTCACGTCCGCGTCCGCTTGCAGCTGGGCGAGCGTCGAGACGTTGCGTACGACCCGCTGCGCCACGTTGGCATGAGACGACGGGCGCGACGAAGCCATCCGCCGGACGCGGTGCAATGACAATGCCGGGCACGCTTGGAGCGACCGTCGCTCGGTGCTCTTAGGACGCGCGGGCGAGCTGTTTCGCGACGGCGAGCAGAGCGGGAAGATCGACGGGCTTGGGAATGTGCCTCTGGTAGCCGGCCTCGCTCATCTCTTGCGCGTGCTCGGCGTCGGCGTACCCCGTGAGCGCGATCGCGGGGATATCGTAGCCGCGAGCGCGAACCTCGCGTATCAGCGCGATCCCGTCCTGGTCGGGAAGGCCGATGTCGCTGAGGAGCAGGCCAAATGTGCCCTTCCCCAGCGCGTCGAGCGCCGCCGCGGCCGATTCGACGGTGGTCACGCGGAAGCCCGCGCGCTCGAGCACATACCCGATGAGTTCGAGGTTGTCGCTGTCGTCGTCGACGAGCAACGCGGAGATCCCGTTCGACGCTGTGCTCACCGAACGTGGTGTACCAGCAAGGGGCGAGCCGTTCGAGCTTCAGAACATCTGGCCGGCCGCGACGTAAGCGCCGATGGGGCTCGCGTCGGGCGAGTATGCGACGTCGGCGCGGAGCACGAAGGCGCGCCCCGATTGCAAGCGCACCCCGCCGCCCACGCCGTACTTGAGCCCCAGACCGTGCCCATCGAGCTGCGGCTGTGGCGTCGTGTCCGCCCAGACGCGGCCCCCATCGAAGAACGCCGTCACGCCGAGGATGATGGGATGTCCGAGGGCATGAAACGACACGATCTCGGTGCGTAGCTCTGCGTTGCCGAGCACCTTGACCTTGCCGTAGTAGCGCTGGGCCGGGACGCCTCGCACGCCGGTGAGCCCGCCAATCGCATACGTATCGTACGTGTCGCGAAAGCGAGCGAGCTCGTAAAACGGCGGGTCGCCGAACAGCACGTCCGCTGCGATGCGCATGGCCAGCGTGACGCGCGGCTCCCAGATCGGCACGAAGCCGCGCGCGATCGCGGTCACCTGCCCGAAGCGGTAGGGAAACGGCGAGATCCCGCCCGGGCTCAGCGCGACGTCCACCGTGTGGAACATGCCGCGGTGGCTCGAGACGTCGCTGTCGCGGTTGTCCCATTGCAGCCCCCACGCGAACTTCGCGACGGCGTGGGGCGACGTCGAGCCGAGCAGGCGCTTAACCTCGGCGCTCCCGTCGCGAAGGTCGCTGGCGAGCTTGGAGCCGGAGGTGACCTGAAGCCAGTCTTGCTCGTAGCTGACGCTCGCGGAGCCGGCGAGGTGGTCGAGCATCCGCCACCTTGCATCGGCGAGGAGGTATGGATGGATGCGCCCGTAGAGAAAGTAGTTGGCCGGGGCGCCCGCCGGGGCCGCCGGGGCCGCCGCGTTGCCGAGGCCGTAGTAGTTGAGCGTGGATTCATCGCTGTACTCGGGGCGGAGCTCGAGCTTGAGGGGCCGGCCGAACAGGCGCGGGGTCGTCGCTTGGAAGTAGATGTCCTGATACGGCACGACGACGCGACCCTGCCGCGACTCGAAGGTGATGAACCCCGCCGACTCGATGTCCCAGACGTAGGGGTCGTAGCCGCTGCGCACGCGCGTCAGACCGGCAAAGTAGCCTCCACCGATGCCGATGTCGGTGGTTCCACCGCCGACGGGGACGAGGTTGAACTCGTTGTGGCCCGAGGCCGACTTCGCGTCCGGGGCGGTGGCGGGCTGGTCGGTTGAATTGAGCGGGTCGGCGGCGCGCGCGCTCCGCGAGAGGCACGCGCCCAGCAGCGCGAGCGCCACCGCCCAATCGAGTCGACGGCGGCGGCCTCGCACTTCCGATGGCCCCCAGCAAGCGCCAAGCCAGGCGCAAAAAGTTGGGGCGGGAGCACCGGGACGAGGCGCCTTGCACGATGTGGGGCGAAAGTGATGGGAGAAGTCGTTGCGCGGTGCGGCGGTTCCCAGCGCATGCACCCCCCGGAGGCTTGGCGTCCAGTTCTTGCAGAGGTCCGACTCAAGTGCGTCGTGTCCCAAACTTCTTCCGCTGAAACCCTTCCTTGCAATGACCGACCGTCCTGGCCGACCGGGGGCGAAGTGCCCGCCGTCGGGCAGCTCATCGACGACACGTTCCGCGTGGTCGCGCGCCTCGGAGAAGGCGCGATGGGCGTCGTTCTCCTGGCCCACGACGAGATGCTCGACCGCCGCGTCGCGATCAAGTTCCTGCGGGCCGACCTGCTGAACCCGCGGTTCCGCCAGCGCTTCACCGAAGAGGCACAGGCGATGGCGCGGGTCAGCCACCCGAACGTGGTCCAGATCTACACGTGCGGGCTGCACCGCGGCGTCCCGTACTTCGTCATGGAGTACGTCGAAGGCAAGACGCTCGAGCAGTGGATGGTCGCCCACTCCGCGCCGCAGGATCTCGACGAAGCGCTCCACGTGCTCGACGGCGTGTGCGAGGGCCTCGCCGCGATCCACGCGGCCGACACCGTGCATCGCGATCTCAAGCCCACCAACGTGCTGCTCGATGCCCAGCTGCGCCCCAAGATCGCGGATCTCGGACTCGCCTTCCTTTGGCGGGGGGCGCAG
>Ga0302326_10027892_pt1 | contig 11375 bp, 11 predicted proteins | sample Palsa_T0_3_FD_202264 | JGI IMG/M metagenome (GOLD analysis project Ga0302326, IMG submission 202264) | Peat permafrost microbial communities from Stordalen Mire near Abisko, Sweden - Palsa_T0_3 | ecosystem: Environmental > Terrestrial > Soil > Palsa > Peat permafrost | place: Sweden: Abisko...
GAGTTGCGGACCAAAGGTCCGCAACTCCTATTTGCTCTTTTCAAGGTGGCTCGCTTTACGGCACGACTGAATTCGTGCCCTCGAGAAGCGCAAACGGGGAATGCAGGTTCTGGGGTGAGTCGATGGCTGCTGCCGCAACGCCGAATATGCTGTCACCCCGCGCGAGAGTGCTGGTGGCCAGCGCGGACTCGGCATTCCGTAAACGCTTGATGACGGACCCGCTATATGCAAGCGCATGGCGAGAAGAAGTGTGCGGAGGGGCGCATGCACTGGCGCGTCTCGGCGAGATACGTTGCGACAGCGTGCTGCTGGACCGGCATTTGCCGGACCTGGACGCGGGCGAAGTAGCGGAATGCATTCGCAAATTGTATCCGCTGGTGAGCGTGGAGTTTGTGGATTCGCGCAGGGTGCGAGTGGAGGCGCAGGACGTAGAGCTGCGCGAGACGGTTCGCGAGGAATACGTGGCGGAGGAGTTGCCGGAGTGCTGCACGGCGCGTGTAGCTAAGATAGGAGCAGGATTGGCGGCGCGTTGCGCGGCGGGAACGACGGCAACGGCGGTGAGTGCGGCGGCAATTCCAGCAGTAATTCAGGCAGCCAGGCGGGCAGAGCGACAGTTGGCGTTTCGCGAAGAGGCCCCCTTTGACGGGATGGTGGGCGAGAGCATAGCGATGCAGCAGGTGTACACGCTGGGACGGATGGTGGCGCCACGCGACACGAGCGTCTTGATCATGGGCGAGACGGGGACAGGAAAAGAGCTGGTGGCGCAAGGGATTCATGCTTTGAGCGCGCGGGCAAAGCAGCCCTGCGTGGTGGTGAACTGCGCGGCGATTCCGGATGCGTTGCTGGAGTCGGAGTTGTTCGGGTACGCGCGGGGAGCGTTTACGGGCGCGGTGCAGTCGCGACTGGGTCGGATTCACATGGCGCAGGGCGGAACGCTGTTTCTTGATGAAATCGGAGATTTGCCGCTGAGCATGCAGGCCAAGCTGTTGCGCTTTTTGCAGAACGGGGAAGTGCAACGGCTGGGAAGTTCGGAAGTGTATCGGGTGGATGTGCGCGTGGTGTGCGCCACGAACGTGTCGCTGGCGGCGATGGTGGAAGCGCGGAAGTTTCGCCCGGACTTGTACTACCGGCTGGCGGTGTTTCCGATTGTGATGCCGCCGCTGCGGATGAGGAGCGAAGATATTCCGTCGCTGGTGCGGCATTTCCTGGCGCAATTCTCAGCGGATGTGAGTGTGGGGGAGCGCACGGTGTCGGCTGAAGCGCTGGCGTGGCTGACGCGGGAAAGATGGCCGGGAAATGTCCGGGAGTTGCAACATGCGGTGGAGAGGGCGTTCATTTTGGCGGGAAATGAGACGGAGCTGCAGTTGGAACACTTCAAATCGTTTCTGGAACTGAGCGGAGAGTTGGATGAGCACCAGAGAGCGCAAGGGCGAGATTAGGTAGCTGACGGAGATAATTTCGTACAGAGAAATAAATCGCAACAGCGCCGTAAAGCGGCTTCCAGGCCTTCATGGATAAGATCCAGCAGCAGATTATCGCGTTCGTGCAGGGGCTGAGCGCCCGGCAGCGGATTGTGCTGGGCGGCAGCGTGATGCTGGTCGCGGGAACGGTGTGGCTGTTTGTGAAGCTGCTGGACGCCGGGGAGTACAAGCCGTTGTATACGGGCATGGCGCCGACGGACGCGCAGCAGCTGGGACAGCGGCTCGCGGGGCAGAACATTGCGTACGAACTAAGCTCCGACGGCACCGGCGTGATGGTGAGCAGCGATCAATTGGACAAAGCTCGCATGGAGATAGCGGCGCAGGGGCCACTGGCCAGCGGGCGCATGGGATTCGAATTATTCGACAAACCAAACTGGTCGGAGAGCGATTTTTCGGAAAAGGTGAATTATCGGCGGGCGCTCGAGGCGGAGCTGGAGCGCACCATTCAGACCATTAGCGGCGTGGATGCGGTGCGTGTGCATTTGGTGCTGCCACGCGAATCGCTGTTTGCCGAACGCGAGCGGCCAGCGAAAGCCGCCGTGGTTTTGAAAATGCATGGGGCGAGGTTGACGGACGCGGTGGCGGCGGCGGTAGTCAATTTGGTGTCGAGCGCCTGGGACGATCTTTCGCCGAACAATGTGACGGTGGTGACAACGGAGGGACAAATTCCCGCGGACGGCCACGGACACAATTCGGTGATAACCATGGGGAATCAGGATCTCGAGACATCGCTGGCAGAGCGCGTAGTACAGATGCTCGGTCCCGTGGTGGGAGCGGACCACGTAAAGTCCAGCATCACGATTGACTACGACCAGACGTCGGGAGAAAGCACTCAGGAGCTATATGACCCGACAAACCCGGTGTTGCTGTCGTCGCAGACGAGCAATACACCGGCCGCGACTCCGGCGGCGGCGATGAATGCGGCGGGTGCGAATGGCCCGGCCAGGGGCGCGAACACGCAGACGAAGAGCAAGACCACCACGCCGGGGACGCATACCGAGACGAAAACATTCGCGGTGAGCCAGACCACGCACCGCACGCTCGAGCCCGCCGGGCGCATCCGGCGTGTTGCGGCGGCGATTCTGGTAGACGATGCCGTAGAAACAAAAGCCGACGGCAGCGGCAAGCTGGCGGAGACACGGCGGAAACGCACGCCAGAAGAAATGAAGCAGATTGAGAATCTGGCGAAGGCCGCAGTGGGTTACAACGAGCAGCGCGGGGACCAGTTTTCGCTGGAGAACATTTCGTTTGTGATGCCGGAGATGGAAGCGCTGCCTCCGCGGGGAGAGGTCCAGAGGTTTGCGGGCTATGCAGAGCGCTGGGCGGGATGGATGCGATACGCAGGGCTGTTTGCGTTGTTCCTGGTGGTGTACTTTCTGCTGTTGCGACCGGTCAAGAAACAGGTGCTGCACATCCTCCAAGGGCCGGGAGGCGGGCAGTTAGCAGCAGAGGGGACAGCAAAATCAGCGCTGCCGGCGTCGGTGACGGGGGCGATCGTGGACACCGGCGGGGAATTGCCGGAAGTGACGGAAGCGATAGCGCTAAAAAAGGAACTCGTGGCCCGCGTGAAGGAAGATCCACAGGCCGCCGGGCGGGTAATTGAAGCTTGGATGCGCGAGACGTAGAGGGAAACCATGGCGGCAACGAGCAACGCACCGATGAACGGGCCGCGCAAGGCCGCTATTTTGATGGTGCTGCTGGGAGACGACCTGGCCGCTGGCGTATATCGAGGTTTACCGGAAAGCGTGGTGCGGGCGATTACGCAGGAAATCGCGGAGCTCGAGTATGTGGCGCCGGAAACGGCTTCCAAGGTCCTGGTGGAATATTACCGGTTGACGGCGAAACACGCGCTTCTGGGGCAGGGCGGGGAAGAATACGCGCACCGCTTGTTGACCCGGGCGTTCGGCGAAGAGGGCGCACGCGGCGTGTTGACGGAATTGAAACAGAAGCGGGAAGTAAGTACGCAGAACCTCGATGCGTTGCAGAAAACCGAGCCGCAACTGCTGGCGAAGCTCATTCAGGGGGAGCATCCGCAAACCATCGCTCTGGTGCTGGCGCACCTGAATACGCGGGTGGCGCGCGGGGTGCTGATGCTGCTGCCGGAAAAAATTCGCGGGCAGGCGGTCAAGCGCCTGGCGGAGATGCAGCAATTTTCGCCGGAAATGATGGAAAAAATTTCTGCGGTGTTGCACCGGCGGTTGGTAAGCCTGGGGCAGCAAAAGCGGCATGCGTATGGAGGCGTGAAAGCGGTGGCGGACCTGTTGAACCACATCGATGCGGAGTCCACGCGAACGATTCTGGAAACTGTGGAGCAAGACGACGTGCAACTGGCGACGTCGATTCGCAACCTGATGTTTACGTTCGAGGATTTTCTGGACGTGGCGGATGTGGGCTTGCGGGAGTTGCTGGGGCAAGTCGATAAAAAAATGCTGGCCACGGCGCTGAAGGGCGCTTCGGAAGATTTGCGCAACCATTTCTTCAAGTGCATGTCCACGCGCGCCGTGGAAATCATGAAGGAGGATATGGAATCGCTCGGGCCGTTGCGCGGCCGCGACGTGCAAGCCGCGCAGCAGGAAGTGGTGGGGGCGGCGCGGCGGCTCGAGGGCGAAGGCAAGATGGTGCTGAAATCAGAGCCGGGGGAATCGTATGCGGTCTGAGCAGACAGGGCCGCGGCGGCAGGAAGTTGCGAGCGAGCCGTTTCACTACGCGCCGACGGGAGACAACGGCCCCGCGACCGCGGTCGAAGAACCGGCGGAATGGAACGCGCAGACCGCGGTTTTGCGGTCGGAGGCGGAACAACGCGAACGCGACGCACTGCAGCGCGGGCTGCGGGAAGGGGAAGGCCGGGCACGCGCCGAACTGGCCGGCCAGGCCGCGGAACAGCGCACGGCGCTGGCGACTTCGCTGGAAGCGTTCAAAGCCGAGCGCGCCGGTTATTTTGGGCGGCTGGAGCCGGAAGTGGTGAAGCTGGCACTGGCCATGACGCGCAAAATTCTGCACCGCGAAGCGCAGATCGATCCGCTGCTGCTTACCGGCATGGTGCACGCGGCGCTGGACAAGATCGAACGTGGAACGCACATCCGTTTGCGCGCGCATCCCGAGGACGTGCATTTCTGGCGCGAACATTTTGCTGCGCGCACGGACGGCGCGGCGGCGCCGGAGTTGGCGGGCGACGCGCAACTGAAACGCGGGGAATGCGCGCTCGAGACGGAGATGGGCCACACGCCGGTGAGCCTGGACGCACACCTGAAAGAGATTGAACAAGGCTTTTTGGACCTGCTGGAGCAGCGCCCGCACGTGCAGTGATGCCCGGAATCGCCTGCGCGCGGAGATTGCGGGGTTGCAGCAGCCCGATCTGGCGTTGCGGCGCAGTGCGTTGGCGGACTTGCAGGAGTTCTCCACCGGTGCGCAAATGCAGTTTCGCGCAAACGGTAACGCGGCAACTGCGTGTGCTCTGGCTTCGCTCAAGGTGCAGCTCAAGAGTGCGGCGCTGTGGCGGCGCGAGCAACTGAAGTTGCAGCAGTTGGCGCGGCGCCGCGCGAAATTCTGGAGAGTCTGCGCGACCGGCAATCTGAGGCATACCCACGCGAGGCCGCGCACCGGCAGCAGCGGAGCGCCGATGAAGCGTTTCTGGCGCGGAAATTCGGGCCGGTGCGCGAATAGACGGTTGCGGTTTCGTGCGCCCACACCGGCATTAACCGCCGCGCACAAAATATTGCGCTCTCCGGTACCAGTATTGGACGCTTCTAATGAGTGTTCTCCGAGTTCGCTGCGGCCTCCCATCTTGGACGGCCGGCATTTTCCACGCCGCTTCCTGCATTTTCTTAAACTCCACACTGCAAAGCACTTGCGCGGCGTTATTTTTGTTCGCGTGCCGCGTCGCGTCTTAGTTCGGCGATTGAATTGCACTTCTGTTTCCACGTAGCGAGGAGCGCATCGTGGCCGAATCCGCAAGCGCAACGGCGCCGGCGAAATTTTCTGTCGTCTCTATGTTGACCATCGCGTTGCTGGCCGTGATTGGCGGTGGCGGCTCGGCATGGTTCGTGATTCAGCGCGCGAAGGCCGCGGATACCTCGCACGCCGACCCTGGTCTGGTCCCCAAGTACACCGTGCACCTCGAAGGCTTCACCGTAAATCTCGCGGACACGGAGGAAACGCATTTTCTGCGCGTGACCATGGATCTGGGCATCGACCGCCTGCCGGATGGAACCAACCGGGAAAAGCCCGCTTCCGGCATGCCCGTGGCACGTATTCGCGATGCCGTGCTGTCGGTCCTTACGGTATGCAAGGCCGCACCGCTACTCACACCCGAAGGTAAAGAGCAACTGAAGAAGAACCTTCTGGAGGCACTGCACCACCAGGTACCCGAACTCGATGTTCGCGATGTGTACTTCACGGAATTTTTGGTACAGCGCTGAGCCATGTCCGATGTCGCAGCCACGATGAAAGAGGAGCCGTCCCGGATTCCTGACGACCTGTGGAATGAGGCCGGGTGGCTGAAGTGTGCGTTGACCGTGGATTTGCGCGTGCGCCACTTCACCGTGCGCGATTTGCTGCAGCTGGAGCCGGGCGGCATCGTGGAAACGGAAAACGCGAACGGCGCGGACGTGCCCGTGCAGGTCAACACGCGGCTTATCGCCTGGGCCGAATTTGAAGTGGTGGCGCAGCGCATCGCCGTGCGGTTTACGGAGCTGGCGTGACGGTTGCCGGTTGGACGCCTGCGGGGGCAGCCCGCGCCGGTTGGAAGCGCGGTCGAGAACGATGCAAGCAACGATGCGTACGGCCGGGAGATGCTCGCGGCCCGCGCGCTGCCCAGGCGATTTACCACAGCAGGACCGCGCCGCGGATTTTCTCTTCGCGGTGCCGCGGAAAGGCCGAGCACATGCCGGAAGCGCCAAGTTTTTCACTGCACCACCAACTGCCGCGTTTTGCGGAAGCCCTTCGTCGTTGCTTCCATTCCGTGCGCCTCCGCCGGCGCCAGCATGCGCTCACCTTGTGCGAGACCGTTTCGCTTGGCGATAAGCGCTACGTCGCCGTGGTGCAGTTCGAGCGCCAGCGTTTTCTGTTTGGCGTCACGCCGCAATCCGTGGCGCTGCTGCAAACCCTTGGCGAAGCTGCGACGGGCGCAGCGGGCCAGGATGGCGTGAAGCCATGATCCGCTCGCTCGGCGCACCGCTGCTCGGCGAAGATCGCAAACTCAAGGTTCTTACCCTGGATCTTGCCATCGAGCAGGAACTGCAGCGTCGGGTCGATCCTGTGGCCGACGCCGTCGAGCGCGGCAACACCTCCGGCAGCAATATCGCCTCAGGGGGCAGCAACGCCCCAATGCACTCCGTCCTCGAAGGCTTGCAACGCCTCGTCGGAGATCGTCTGGCCCTCAGCTCCGCCGTGCTCGGCTGCAACACCCCGGTGCGCTTGCATCTCCGTGGTTTGCTCGAGCCGTTCATCCCGCGCATCGTGGTCCTCTCCCCGCTCGAGATTCCCCCCAACGTTCCCGTGCAGTCGCTGGGGGTGGTGCGTTGAAGCCGCCAATCCTGCATGCACGGCCACCGGCGCGGCAATTCCAGCCCCGCGCAGACGCCGGAATCCTCCGATGATGGCCGTCGACTGCGCCACCACGCCGGCCACTGTGGCCCTCGCCCCCGACGAGCGCCAGCGCTTGCTCCTCGAGAATCTCCCAGAGGTCCGCTACATCGCGCGCCGTATTCACAATCGCCTCCCGGCGCGCGTGCCCTTCGACGATCTCGTGCACGCTGGCATCCTCGGCCTCATCGACGCCGTCGACAGATACGACGCCAGCAAAAATGTATTGCTCAAATCCTACGCGCGCTTCCGCGTTCGTGGTGCCATTCTCGATAGCCTTCGTCAGATGGACTGGAGCCCGCGCAATCTCCGCCGCCAGGCTCGCCGCATTGAAGAAGCCCGCCGCAACCTCTCCGCTCATCTCGGCCACGCACCCAGCGAGCCGGAAATCGCCGTGCATCTCGAAATGCCGCTCTCGGGCTTCCAGCATCTCCTCGGTGAACTCCGCGGCCTCGACCTCGGCAGCCTCCAGGGCCCCGTTGACGATGGCCTTGAGGATATCCACGTCCAAGCCGCCGCAACCCGCCCGGAGGAGGATCCTTTTCAGCAGACCCTCCGCTCCGAACTCCGCACCTTGCTCGCCCAGGCCATCGACGAACTCAGCGAAAAAGAACACCACGTCCTGGCCCTTTATTACCTCGAGGAACTAACCATGAAAGAAGTTGGCGCCATTCTTGGCATTGTCGAGTCCCGCGTCTCGCAGATTCATACCGCCGCGCTCATTGCGCTCCGCTCCCGTTTGCAGGGCCGCTTGTGCCAGCGCTTGGGACCTGCCACAAATTCCGCCACCACTCGCCGGGAGAATATCTGATGCGAAAAATCCTCGGTCAGGAAGAAATCGACGCCCTCTTCGGCGCCGCCTATGCCGGCTCCAAAGCCTTTCGCGGCGGCGCGAAAAAGAAAGTCGAGCCTTGCGACCTCCGCCGCTCCAGTACGCTCACCGCGGACCAACTCCGCGTGGTTACCGCCCTGCACGAATCGCTGGCTCGCCGTCTCGCCCAGTCTCTCGGCGTCTATCTCCGCGTATCCTTGGAAATAGATCTGCTCTCCGCCGAGCAGCTTACCTATCACGAATTTGTCACGCGCATTCCCGAAATCACCTATCTCGCCTCCCTCCACGTCATGCCCATGGATGCCCGCGTCGCCCTGCAAGCGGACATCTCTCTCGTCTTCCCCATCGTTGACCTCGTCCTCGGTGGCTCCGGCGCAGACCTTATCGAGCCGCGCGACCTTACCGAAATCGAGGAACAGATCTTCGAGATCGTTGTCCGCCTCATCGCACGCGATCTGCAATCCACCTGGGCTGCGGTCATCGCACTCGATATCAGCTTCGACCAGCGCCAGCATTACACCCAGATGCACAACCTCATGCCGCCCCACGACAAAATTCTTGCCCTCAGCTTTGAAATTCGCCTGCTCGAAGCCCGCGGCACCCTCAACATGGCCATTCCCGCCGTCATTGCCAACTCCTTGCTGCGCAAACTCCCTGTCCGCCGGTCGCTCTTCGAGCGCGTCACCTCTGCCGAAACCCGCCGCCGCTTGCAGGAACGCTTTCTCGACAGCCGCTTCATTGCTCAGCTCTGCCTCCCGCCCAGTCCCCTTAAAGTCCGCGATCTCCTCGCACTCGAGGTCGGTGACATCGTCCCGTTCCCCCTCCGTTGCGGTCAGGCCATCCACCTCAACGTCGCCGGTAAGCCCATGTTCCACGCCTTTCCGGTTCGTCACGGCATACGCAAAGGCGCACGCATCGAGCGCCGTTCCTCCATCGCTGCCACCAATGGCGTCGCCCATGCCACCGAAAGGGAATACAAATGAACGAATTCGCCAATTCCGCGGCTGTACAGAAATTCTGCGACGAATGGTGCACCTCCTTCGTTTCTGTCCTGGAATCCCTGGGTGCCGCCAGCGTTATCGCTGCCTGGTCCGTACCTCTCGCTCCCAGGGTTCCAGACGCGCCCGCCGCTCCCGATACCGCCGTGCCCACTTCTTTCCAGGTTCGCGGTGCCCTGCAGGGCACCCTCACTCTGCTTTGCGATCAATGCGTCGCGGTGCAGTTCGCCCAACTCCTGCAATCAGAAGCACCCGATCCCGGCGCCGAATTTTCCGCCGTGCAGCGCGACGCCTTCACTGAGTTTCTCCGTACCGTCGCGGGTGCTCTGACCACCGGTTGGAAAGCGCAGACCAGCCAGCAAATCGAACTGCTCCTTGAGACCGTCGCGCAGGCGGCCGCTCCCGGCGCCCAGGCCGCCACGCTCGAGCTGAAGTCTGACAAATTCGCCGCCCTGACACTGCGACTCGTTCTCGATCCGGCGCTCTGTTCCGCTCTCGAGGCCGCCGACGACGGGGATGCGGAAGGTGTGGATTCTCTTGCCGCGCATCTCCTCGCCGGATCCACCCCCAATCTCGCACTCTTGCTCGACGTTGAACTCGCAGCCACCATCCGCTTCGGCCAGCGCGACATGCTCCTCCGCGAGGTCTTCGCTCTCATGCCCGGTGCCGTTATCGAGCTCAATCAGCTCGTCAGCGAACCCGTCGAACTCCTCGTCGCTGGACGCCTCATCGCGCGCGGCGAAGTGGTCGTCGTCGATGGCAATTTCGGCCTGCGCGTCACCGAAGTGGCCGCCACCAGCCGGCGTGAGGCGCTTATGGAACTCTCATAAATCTGAAGTTTAGATTGTCGGGGCATCGCTCGCTCGAGCTTTCGTTTGCGGACGCCCTAGCTTGCTGCATCTTTAGGAGGATTGTTCTTCCATGCGCGCTAAACATTCTTCGCTCGCTCCCCAATCGCTGGGGCTCTTTTCTAGTCGCCGCTTCGCCCGCGATTTCCCCCTCCGCAAGCACCCGGCGTCCGATCCTGTTCCCCCGGCGCCCACTATGCCCCCTAAAGTTCTGTCCGATTCTGCCGATACTCGAACTGAGCGCGTCTCGAACGCCGCTGGAGTCCCATGACCATTTCTACTTTGCGACCGGCCAGCACGAAAGTTTCCGCGCAGTTTGCGGCTGCGGAAACTGAGCGCCGCAAAAACCGCCTCATGGGGGTCCTCAGCAAAGGTCTGCCTACCCTCCCCACCTATGTGCTTGATCTGAATGTCCTTCTCGCACAACCCAGCGTGGACCTCAAAAAAGTCGGCAACGTTCTCCGCACCGACCCCAGCCTTACCGCCCAGGTCCTGCGCCTCTGTAATTCGGCCCTCTTCGGCCTGCGCCATCGGGTCGTCAGCGTCGAACAGGCTGCCATTCTTGTCGGCACCGAGCGATTGCGCACCCTGGTTCTCACCTGCTCCGTCATGCAGTTCGCCGGCAAGCGCCTTCCAAAAGAGCAACTGAACATCTTCTGGACCCACAGCTTTCTCTGCGCACTGCTTGCCGAACGCCTTGCCTCACAGTTGCACTACTGCGAGAAGGAACAGGCCTATCTGGGCGGCTTGCTCCACGATATTGGCCAACTCCCTATGTGGATCTTGGTCCTTGGCGAGCAACAGGCCAGTCGCACCCCACCGCCCCCTGATTGGGTCGACAATATTTCCGTCGAACGCGACTACTTTGGCATGGACCACACCAAAGTCGGCCGCTGGATGGGCGTTTCCTGGAACTATATGCCCAGCTTCGTCGACGTCTTTGAGCATCACCACACTCCCGAGCGCGCCCAGCATGACCCCTACCTCGTCGGCATCGTCGCCGCCGCGGACCAGTTCCTTATCCGCCAGGCGGCGGTCATCGCAGTGCCTCCTCCCAAAATGGAACTCATTGGCGCCCACGGCGTGGCCGTTGACTCGGTTAAGGTCTCAGAACGCGAAGCACTCTCGCCGCCCCCACCAACGGAGCATGCCAAACCTCCTGCATCCACCATCGAACCTATACACCCCGTCGCGTCGTCAAGTCCTTCTGCCTTCCTCGAGCGCTGTCTCCCCGAGCTGGTCGAATCCGAGCGCGAAGCCGTTCTCGAAATGCTGCAAACCGAGTACCTACACCTCCTCCCCCTCGTTGAACTGGGCATGAGCGCGGCCACCAACGACTAGCTCTTGGTAGCATAGGCTTGAAAACCTGTTCGCGGTGTGGTCCACACCGCATCTTTATGAGCCCACGCACTACCGCCGTCTGATCGGGACCCAACTCGTCCGGGATGCCAAAAAGAAGGTATTAAACTCAGAAGCCAAGTCCGCCCATAACGATTCGGGATGAACGCTTGCAAAAGTGCATCAAAACAAAGGACTTTAACCGCCTTTAAAATGAACACTTACGCAAAAACTCAGGGAGTAGTAGGGTAGCCTTCGTCTATTCATAACGCAGCGCGTCCACCGGGTTCAGCCG
>Ga0302326_10027893_pt1 | contig 11375 bp, 8 predicted proteins | sample Palsa_T0_3_FD_202264 | JGI IMG/M metagenome (GOLD analysis project Ga0302326, IMG submission 202264) | Peat permafrost microbial communities from Stordalen Mire near Abisko, Sweden - Palsa_T0_3 | ecosystem: Environmental > Terrestrial > Soil > Palsa > Peat permafrost | place: Sweden: Abisko...
TGAGCCTGGGACGTTGCGTGTCGCATACATGGCGAATCTCACGCACGCACCATTGCTCGCAGGAGCCGTAACAGGCCGCCTTGCGTCGGCGCTCTCGCCACTTCGACTCGAAGCGCGCCTCGTGAAGGCGGGGCCCCGTGTGGGCGAGGCGCTGCTCGGTGGGAGTGTCGATGTTGGCGTCGCGGGCCCCGCGGCGATCGTCGCAGCGCACGCGCTTCACGGCCCTGTTCTCACGATCGTACAGGGTGTGTGCGCAGGCGGCGCTTCGTTGGTCTTGCACCGTGGGGAACGGGCGGACATGTTGTCGCAAAAGACGCTCGCGACGCCTCAGATTGCATCGACGCAGGACGTCGCCCTCCGCAAGTTCCTGCGGACGAGCGGCCGCAAGACGACCGATCGAGGCGGCGATGTGCGGGTGACTCAGCTCGTGCCGCCGGTCATGAAGCTCGAGCTCGAGCGGGGCACGCTGGCAGGCGCGTGGTTGCCCGAGCCGTGGGCCAGCCGGCTCGTGATGGAGGCGCCGGCCGTTCGCGCCATCGACGAGCGCTCGCTCTGGCCGAACGGGACGTTCGCGAGCGCCGTCGTCGTCGTACGAACGGCGTTCTTGCACGCAAGGCCGCACGACGTGGAGCGCTTCACGCGTGCGGTCGAGCAAGAGATCGCGAGCGCGGACGCCGATGAATCACGTCACGCGCTCGCTCACGAGACGCACGCGACGTGGGCCGCCGATATGTGGTCGCAGGCTTGGCAGCGCGTTCGGTTCACGACGGACGCCATGCGCGCGCCCATCGCGGCTTTCGCGCGAGATGCATTCGATCTCGGGTTGCTACGCGCGTCGGTCGATGTAGGGACGCTGTTCGCTACTTGATCCGCTCGAGTCGCGAAGCGACGCCAAAGCAGGCCATGTGCCCGCTCTCTTCGGCGACGTACACGTCGCACCGCTCGTCGACGCGAAGCAGGTCCGGGATGGTCTCGCACGGCCCGACGATACCGAGATGGCTGCCGTCTTGCGGCCGCATGATGTGAATGTCGGTGTGCGGCACGTAGATGGCTCCACCACGCAGCACGGGCTCGAGGCGCCGTGGCACGTCGGCTTCGAGCACGCGACCGAGGACGTGACGATAGCGGAGCGTTCCGTCGTGCGCGTCGACCGCGACGACTTCTCCGAGAGGCGTGTTACCGACGATCAAGTCATCGACGGCTAGCCATGAGGTGCCGCTGGGAGCCACGGTCGTTTGGGAGGTCCACAACGGGTCTCCGGTTTGGCGATCGAAGGCGGCGAGACGTACACCTTCACGGTCGCGGATGACGACCGCCACCGAGCGGCCGCAAACGAGTGGCGGCGCTTCGACGGTGCACAACGTGCCGTCACCAGCATGGAGCTCACCGTTCTGGTCGGGTCCCGGGAGCGGCGCGACGAACCGAACCACGCCCTCGAACGCGTCGATCGCGTAAAGCACACCAGCACCGGAAGCTCCTCCGGCGACCGCGAAGATGACGTCATGGGCGACCTGCGGCACCCCGCAAAAGCGAAGCCGATCGCGTACGCGCCATACGATGGCTCCGGTCTGCACGTCCAGCGCCGACACCGCCGTGTCGCCGCTCGTGTAATAGAGGAGCTTGCCCTGGCGCTTGAAGTGCAAGACGTGGCCGGTGCCCCACGCCACGCGCCAGCGTGGCTCGCCCGTGAGCAGGTCGACCGCGACGAGGTGATGCTCGCCCTCGGTCACGACGAGCAGCTTGGGAAGGCCCGGCGCGCCGACGACGGCGCCGGCGCAGGGACCATGTACGCGTGGCTTGAGCTTGGCGCGAAAGCGCACCTGGCCCGACACCATGTCGAGGACCAGAAGCTCGCCGTCACCGTGGAGCCGTGCGATGCCGTGAGGTGTGGGCACGCTCGAGGCTTTGCGTGTCGCGGCGCGCCAGCGCACCTCGCCCGTCGCGCGATCGAGGCAGAAGGTTTCGTGCGCACCACCGACGACGAGCCGGTCACCGCACAAGAACGTAGCCCTGAGATCAATGCCAGGAACGAGCGCGCGCCATCGCGACGTGTATCGCAGGCGTGTGCTTCGCGGCGGGAGTGTCTGCACCGCGGGGGTCGTCCGGGTGGCGTAGGCGCGATACGGCTCTGGGCGGGGGTTCGTCTTCGCATCGTCGCGGGAGGCATCACGAAGGTGGTCCTGTGTCTCGCGCAAGGCCCGGCGGAATGCGACGAGCCGCAGGTTGTGGGACTGCGCCCGGTCGCGTCGAACGACGGCTCGGGTGAGGGCTTGCCCGAACGCCAGTGCGGCAAATACCGTGTCGGCGACCGAGAGCGACGGGAACGTGTGAGACCCCAGCGCGAGCGCGACTTGACCATCGCGTCGCGAACCGTGGAGCAGGCCGGAGGGGGTGAGCCGCGCACCGAACCGCAAGCCACCGACGTTCTCGCGCACGTGGAGCGGCCGGCCTTGTTCGAAGGCGTCGAGCACGCGCTGGACGACCGACAGCAGTCGCTCCGCAAATAAGAATGGAAATGCGTCGCCTAGCTCGACGACGCGGCCACGCACGACGGCGCGCACGCGGCCGCGAAAGAGAAGACCATGAAGGTCGGCCCGCTCAATCGTGTCGTGTGCGGTATCGTGTGCGGTGGCTTCGACCTGCCGCAGTGCGAAGTCGGTCGCGAAGGCGAGCGGTGCGTCGGGATCGCCGTCGACGGACACGGGGACGAGGTCGGAGTCGGGAGCCGGGGCTTCGTCGCGCGAGAACTCACACTCCGCGAGCCGTGACGCGGCTTCGCGCAAGTCGAACGCGTGCGCGATCGTCGCCGTTGCCAGCGCCTCACGCACCGCATCGCGCGCACCGTCGACCACGTCGGCGAACGCGACCCGTACATCGTATACGGTGACTTCGGGCTGGGCGCCCGTCCGGTAGACGCTGAGCGACGCGACGCCGCCGAGCCGTTCGATGCACATCTCCCACGGCTCGTCGTAGAAGCGCACCAGCGCCTTTCCGCGTGGGGCGGTCGTGAGTGTCGCGATCGCACGCGCGAGATCGCCGAGAACGGTGAGCGCCTGATCGGACGTCCGCAGACGTGCAGTGACGTTGGCGCCATTGACGAAGACATCGAGCACCTCGCGCACGCGCGAGGGTGATGGTCGTGCGAAGATTTCGAAAGCCCGCATCTGATCTGGATCGTAAGGAGCTTGGCCGCGCGGCACGAATTTTCGGATCGAGATGTCATGCATTGGACAACGCGTGTGGGGCCTGGTAGCGGCCTCAACGAAGCCGTGGCGAGATGGGTGTGGGCATGTGCGTTCGCGTGTGGCGCCCTCGCGGCGTCCGTCGTGATGTGGGGGTTTACTGTCGACGATGCCCTCATCTCGATTCGATATGCCCGTCATCTCGCGATGGGGGTGGGGTACCGCTTCAACGTGGATGGCCCGTCAACGGATGGGGTGACGCCGCTTCCTTGGCCCTTTCTGCTCGCGACGCTCTCCCACGGCCCTCCGTGGGCGGTCCTCGGCCGTGTGAAGGTGCTCGACATGGTGCTTCACGCTGCTGCGGCAGCGCTTGTGGGCACGTACAAGGCCCCCTCGCCGGCTCGCGTCGTCACGCTCTTCTTGCTCGCCGTCTGCCTGCCGTTTGCGGCCTATGGCGCGAGCGGGATGGACACGCCGCTGGCAACGCTGCTCTGCACACTCGCCGTCGTCACGGGCCGTGGTGCGGCTGCGCCGATCTTCGCGGGGCTCGCCGCATCGGTTCGACCCGAGCTCCTGCCGTGGGCTGCGGTCGTCTCTTGCGGTCTTGCGCTCGCGCGTCGCGCCACTCCACGGGCTGTGCTCTTGTCCACGCTGGCGTCGGCTGGGCCGTTCGCGCTGTGTGCAGTCATCCGGCGAATGACGTTCGGGCATTGGGCGCCGCTCGCGGTGCTGGCCAAGCCGAGTGATCTGACTCACGGGGTCGTCTACGTGGTGGCAGCGCTTCTTGCGTGTGGCGTACCGGTCGTTCTCCTCGCGCCTTATGCGCTTCGTGCGGCTCCGCCATCGACGCGAGTGATTGCGGTCGCTTTCGTCGTTCACTGCATGGCCATCGCGTGCGCGGGAGGTGACTCGATGGCGTACGCGCGGCTCTTCGTGCCCGTCGTGCCATCGGTCCTCATCGCGCACCTAGAGATGGCGACTGTGGCGTGGAGGTCGATGTTTTGGGTGCGCTCCGTCATTGCGCTCGGTCTCGAGCTTTACGTGGGTGTGAGCGCGGCGCCTCGGGGGCGGCACGTGATGGCCGAGCGCGCAGCGTTGATTGCTCGAGCCGAGCCCGTTCTTCGAGGAGCGCATCACGTGGCAGCGGTCGATGTGGGGTGGGTGTCCGCGGCCACCGACGCCGATATCGTGGATCTCGCCGGTCTGACGGATCCGGAATTCGCCGGGCTTCCAGGCGGGCACACCTCCAAGCGTGCGTCCGGAACCATGCTTCTCGACCGCAACGTCGATGCCTTGCTCCTGTGGGCGATGTCGCTCGAGGACGAGGTGTGGGGGCACGCGGTCGCTGCGCGATTGGCGACCGATCCCGTCGTTGCTACGCACTACGTTCGAAGCGCGCAGCTTCCGCTCGGTGACAGTGGCGCGGGCTATGTCCTTTTTACGCGCGCGCCTTGACGCTCCTAGCGGTCGAGCTCGTCTTTCGCGCGGGCGCGTAGGAGAAAGACGAGCGTGATGACGGGCACGACCGACGCAAAGATCAGCCCAAGGAGAGCCGACACGATGCCCATCGCTTCGAGCCCGCTTGAGCTGCCGAGGCGCCCCATGTGGGAAAATACGCGAGGCTGAATGAAAAGGACCTGCATCGCCGTACCGCCGAATGTGTTGAGGAGCGACGTGACCGCATATCCAACGCCGACATAACGTGCCCAGGCCTTGGCGCGGACGACACCGATGCCGGTGATGCCCAGCGCCGCGCCCGTTCCGACCGAGACCGCCGCGTGGAGGTAAAGGAACGCCAGCGTGGGTCTGTCGTACATCGCCATGGCGCCGGGGGCGAACGACGAGGCGAACGCGGTCGTCGCCACCGAGAACAAGCTGTAGAGGACTCCGCACACACCAAGAACCATCTGAACGATGCCGATGCTCTTGTAGAGCGACGACGGCTTCTGGATCGGCTGCTGCGGAGGAAACCCACCGTAATACGGAACCTGCGCTGGCGGTGAGGGTGGCAACGGTGCCCAGGGCTGCGTCATCGCTTCTTCCACTCGACGGCCGTGGGGCACTGGAGGCCAAGGGCGCTCGCCGCGGCTGCGAGGTCCGTCGCGCGTGTGTGAAACAGCGCGCTCGGGTCTTGCTTCTGCGTGAAGAGCGCCGTCCGCTCGCGGGCGAACGACCGCCGCCATGCATCCCACTTCATGGTGGTGATGGAGTCCTCGACCCACTGCATGATGAAGTGGTCCCTCAGCTCGGGGTTCGTCGCCGCGTCAGGGGCGTGCGATGTCGCGTTGCACAGGGCGTCGACGTCGTGCTTCTCGTCGGGCTTCATCTCGAAGGCGGTGAGCATGACCGGACCCTTCGATGGGTCGTTGGCGTCGCCGGGCTTGAGCGCGTAGACGTGCGACTCGGTGCACACGTGCCCGCGCAACATCTGGAGGAACGCGTCGCGCGTGCCGTTGAACGTGCCAGCCCACGGTGGGCCGTTCGGGCGATCCGTGATCGTGACGTTGGCGAGCGTGCGTGTGTAGTCGCCGTCGACCCGCACCATACCCGCGAGGGTTGCGTGGTCGCTCGAGAACGAGGGGCTGGTGAGGTGGATCGCGCACTCGGGAGGCGCCGCGTCGAGCGGCTCGCTCACGACGATCGTCGTCGTCTTTCCAGCCTGAGAATCGGCTGGGGCTGTGCCCGTCGCGGCATCGTCACTGTGACAGCCGAGCAGGGCGACCACGGCTGCTGCGCAGCCTCGCCATCTCATCGATCGCGGCGTGGCCCGCGGCGATCATCACGTCGCCCGCCACCACCACCGCTGTCGCGCCGCGGCGGACGGTCCCCACCTTCACGCGATGCTTGGAGACGCGCCTTCGCGCGCTCACCCTCTTCGCCCTCGGGGAACGGAATGAGCTCGCGCCGGGAGAGGCGAATCTTGCCCTCGCGGTCGACCGAGATCACCTTGACCTCGATCTGCTCGCCTTCCTTGATGACGTCACTCACCTTCTCGACGCGCGTGTGCGCGATTTCGGAGATGTGGAGCAAGCCGTCTTGGCCGGGGAGGATCTCGACGAACGCCCCGAGATCCTCGCGAACGCGTTGGACGGTGCCCTTGTAGACCGCACCGACCTCCGGCTCGGCGGTGAGGCCGCGGATGATGTCGATCGCTTTCTTGACGGCGTCGCTGTCACTCGATGCGACGTTCACGGTGCCGTCGTCCTCGACGTCGATCGCGACGCCGGTTTGATCGATGATGCCTTTGATCGTCTTGCCGCCGGGCCCGATGATGATGCGGATCTGGTCGGGCTTGACCTTGAGCGTCGTGATGCGCGGGGCGTGGGGTGACAGCTCGGTGCGGTGGGTCGAGAGCGTCTCGAGCATCTTGCCGAGGATGTGCATGCGGCCTTCGCGCGCCTGCTCGAGCGCCTTCGCCAGGATGTCACGCGTCAGGCCCGCGATCTTGATGTCCATCTGGATCGCCGTGATGCCCTTGGCGGTGCCGCAGACTTTGAAGTCCATGTCGCCGAGGTGGTCCTCGTCACCGAGGATGTCACTGAGGATGGCGACGCGCGTCTTCGGATCGTTGCCAGGCCCATCGGTGATGAGACCCATCGCGATGCCCGCGACGGGGGCCTTGATCGGAACGCCCGCATCCATGAGCGACATCGACCCACCGCATACGCTCGCCATCGACGAGCTTCCGTTGGACTCGAGGATCTCGCTGACGATGCGGATCGTGTACGGGAAGTTTTCCTGGTCCGGCATCATGCGGACGAGGGCGCGCTCGGCGAGAGCGCCGTGCCCGATCTCGCGACGGCCCGGGCCGCGGAGCGGCTTCGTCTCGCCGGTCGAGAACGGCGGGAAGTTGTAGTGGAGCATGAAGCGCTTCCAGCGTTCGCCGATGAGGGCGTCGATCTTCTGCTCGTCGCTCGACGTACCGAGCGTCGCTGCGACGATGGCTTGGGTCTCCCCTCGCTGGAAGAGCGCGGAGCCGTGGACGCGCGGCAGGAGGCCCACCTCCGTCGAGATTGCGCGAATCTGGCTCATCGAGCGCCCGTCGATGCGCTTGTTCTGCGACAGCACGTACTCGCGAACGACGTTGTACTTGCGGTCCTCGAACTCGTCCTTGATGAGCTTCTCGTTCTCTTTGACCTTGGCCTCGCCAAGCTCCTTGGTGAGCGTCTCGACCATCGCGGTCTTCGCGGTCTTGTAGCCGCCGTAGCGCAAGTGCTTGTCCTTGATGAGCGAGCACTCGATGATCTTGGCGTCGACGAGATCCTTGATGCGTGACTTGATGGCACCGTCGAGCGTCTTCGGCTCGAACGCGCGCTTCGGCTTGCCGACGGCCGCGCGGATCTTCTCGATGACCTCCAAGATCGGCTGGGCCGCCTTGTGCGCGAACATCAGCGCGTCGATGACCGCTGCTTCGCTCGCTTCGGCCGCGCCGCCCTCGACCATGACGATGGCGTCCTTGCTGCACGCGACCACCATGTCGATGTCGGCCGTGGCTTGCTCGGCAAACGTTGGGAAGACCTTGTGCTCGCCGTTGATCCGCGAGACGCGCATGCCGACGATGGGGCCCGCCCACGGAATGTCCGAGATGTGCAACGCCGCGCTCGCCGCCGTGAGGGCGAGGACGTCGGTGGGGTTCTCCTTGTCGGTCGAGAGCACCGTGGCGATGACCTGAGTGTCGCCCTTGTAGCCCTCGGGGAAGAGCGGACGACACGGGCGGTCGATGAGACGGCTCGTCAGGATCTCGTCGTCCCGCAAGCGCCCTTCGCGCTTGAAGAAGCCGCCCGGGATCTTGCCGGCGGCGAACGTCTTCTCCTGGTACTCGCAGGTCAGCGGAAAGAAATCGAGCCCCGGCCGCTCGTCACCCGACACGGCGGTGACGAGGACGACGCTCTCGCCGTACGTGACGAGGATGGCGCCATGGGCCTGTTTGGCGAGACGCCCCGTCTCGAAGGTGAGAGGCTTGCCGTTGATGAGGAGGGATTCGCGTACAAATGACATGGAGGTCTCCAGCGTTGTGAATCGCGCGGAGAGTCCTCAGTTCCTCGGTTGCTACCCGTGAGCCGTCACGGGTAGGAATCGAGAAGCAAGGCGGTCCGGGCGACTCGGGTAAAGGGCTACTTTCGAAGGTTCAGCGAGGAGACGACCTTGCGATAACGGTCGAGGCTCACACGCTTGAGATAGTCGAGGAGGCGGCGGCGCTTCGAGACGAGCTTGAGCAAACCGCGGCGGGAATGATGGTCTTTGACGTGGGTCTTGAAGTGCTCCGTGAGGTAGCCGATGCGTGCGGAGAGCAGCGCAATCTGAACTTCGGGTGACCCCGTGTCACCTTGATGGGTGCGGAACTTGTCGATGAGGCCCGCTTTTTGTTCTGTGAGAAGCGTCATTGTTGCCTGGGGTTTTGTCGCTCCGCAGGCGCGAGGCCTGTGGGGGCCGCGAAGTATATGGAAAGGTCCCCTTCCGTCAATCGAATCCTGGAAACGCATCCCCCGGGCTTGGCTGACGTGAGGTAAAGTGGATGGAGTGACCGCTCCGCTCGGCAGGCCTCCCTCCCTCGACACTACGCCCAGCCCAGAGCCTACGACGGGGGTCAAGACGACGCAGCCCATTTCCGGGCCGGCTGCTGTGGTGAGCCCCATTGCGGCGAGTGTCTTTCCGGCGAGCGATCCCATGTCGCAAACGGCTCCGATCGCGGTCGCGCGTATCGGCTCGAGCCCCTCGGTGCCCCGGGGCGATCCCGCGCTCCCAAAGGTGTGCTCGTCGTGTCAGAGCCGGTACCCGCTCGACTTCCTCGTGTGCCCGAGGGACGCAACGCCGCTCACGGTCGAAGGGGCCGAAGGTGTCGATCCGCTCATCGGCAAGGTGCTCGGTGAGGCGTACCAAATCGTGCGCCTCGTTGGTGAGGGCGGGATGGGGCGCGTCTACGAGGCGAGGCACCTGCGCCTGAAAGAGCGGCGCTTCGCCGTCAAAGTGCTCCATCCGGAGCTTGCGCGAGACCCGGAGATCGTCGCGCGGTTTCAGCGTGAAGCCGAGAGCGCGAGCTCGATTGGCCATCCGAACGTGGTTGACGTCTACGACGTGCACAAGACCCACGACGGCGTGCCGTACATGGTCGGTGAGTTCCTCGAGGGCCAGGAGTTCGGTGGCCGGTTGGAACAACTGGGACGCATCGAAGTGGCGACGGCGGTTCACGTGGCGCGCCAGGTATGCCGTGCGCTCTCGGCCGCGCACAAGAAGGGCATCGTTCACCGCGACATGAAGCCGGAGAACGTGTTCTTGGTCGACCACGACGGTCAGACGTCGGTGAAGGTGATCGACTTCGGCATCAGCAAGGTCGGCCAGGGCGGCCCTGGAACCAAGACGAACCTGACGAAGACGGGCGTCATCATGGGCACGCCGAGCTACATGTCACCCGAGCAGGCCCGCGGTGACAAAGTGGACCATCGCGCGGACGTCTACGCGGTCGGCGCGATGCTCTATCACGCGCTCACGGGCAAGAAACCGTTCGAGACTGACGATCCGACATCTACGCTCTCGCTCGTGCTCACCGAAGAGCCCACGCGCCCGCGCAAGGTGAACGCAGAGATCCCCGAAGGGCTCGAGCTCGTCGTGCAACGTGCGATGGCCAAGGAGGCGAGTGATCGCTTCGCGACCATGCAGGCGCTCGACGATGCCCTCGCGCCCTTCGATGGCGGGCCGCTTGCCCCAACGGAGCCCGTTGGATTGCATGTCTCAGGCGAGCCTCGGATGAAGTCACTTCCGACCATCACGAAGGCCGATGCCACGGCCCGCACGATGATCGCATCTGGAGCAGGCGCAGGTGGTGCGACCCTCTCGCGCCCGACAATCGTTCTCACGAGCCTCGGGCTCGTCGTCTGGCTCGTCGCCGGTGTCATCGATGCGGCGGGTGGGGCACTTCGCTACGCTCGGCACGACACCGACATGACGCACGTCGAGGGCCTGTTGCTCATGATCGGAAGCGGTCTCATCGCGCTGAGCCCCGCCGTCTACTTCGTCATCTACGTCCGCAAGAACAAGTGGAACAACAGCGTCAGGGCTCTGGAGCTTGCAGGGGATTTGCGGCGCACGTTCTTCGCGGCGGCGGTGTCGTATGGAGTGCTCACGCTCGGTGTGCGCATGACGATGAACGTCGTCGTGCGGCAATCTGCCACGCTTTCGAGCGGGTCTTGGGATGTGCTCGCGTTTACCGCGAGCTTCCTCGTGGGCATCATCACGTGGACATCGGCGTCATTCGCCCGATCGGTTCGGAAACGTCGGGTCGAACGCGCCACCAGAATGTAGCCGTTTTGTCTTCGGGGACGCTTGCGTCTCGGGCGAAGTCATCCAACAATCTCTCCATGCGCACCTCGCGTAACGACATGACCGACGTGCTCGTGTGGGAGCTCGTCAGCGTGCGCTGCGCCCTCGCGCAGCCGCTCGAAGACCAAGTCCGTGCAGCGCTTCGCCGGCAAGAGCGTGCCGTCGTGGGTGCGCTCCTCGACATGGGCGTCCTCTCGGACGACCAGATTGCGCCGCTGCCTCCGATCACGGCGGGCACGCAGCCCCCGATGTACTAAACGCTGGCTAGTAACGAGCCTGCAGCGACATCACGAATCCGAGGCGCCACGGGTCTTGGAACACACGCAGTGACGCCGTGCCTTCGTTCGGGTCGGTGATGACGAGCGTCGCGTTGTTGTCGTAGATGACCTGCACCCATCCGACGGCGGACAGGATGCGCGACAGGTCCCAGCGCAAGCTCGCGCGCGCCTGGAAGATGGGACGGCGGTCTTGCCCGTAGGGCAGAATCGACTCGTCACCTTGCGAGCGCACGACGATCGTGCGTTGCGATGCTCCGAGGCCCGTCACGTCGATGTCGCTCTTGAACGTCGAGGGGAGCTGGACTCCGCCGGCGACCCCGGGCGTGAGGTGCCACTTGGGGAAGTGGTAGTCAGCCGAGGCCGCTCCGAAGAGCTCGGGATCGGACTGCGATCCCGCGGGCATCGACTCGAACGGGACGAAGCCGGGGACGTTGCGCACGACGAACTCGAGGTTGCGCATGATGCCCGTCAAGCTGAGACGGAGGTAACCCGTTTCGAGGACGCCCTGGGCCGCAACTGCGTAACCGAGCTCGTCCTTCGTCTCACCCTCGACGTCGTAGTTCTTGAGGTGCTGGCCGAGCACGTCGGTTTCGACGCT
>Ga0302326_10027894_pt1 | contig 11374 bp, 8 predicted proteins | sample Palsa_T0_3_FD_202264 | JGI IMG/M metagenome (GOLD analysis project Ga0302326, IMG submission 202264) | Peat permafrost microbial communities from Stordalen Mire near Abisko, Sweden - Palsa_T0_3 | ecosystem: Environmental > Terrestrial > Soil > Palsa > Peat permafrost | place: Sweden: Abisko...
CCGAGACGGCGAGCGTGCACCCGTCGGACTGGCCGTACGAGCGCGCGCCGCTGGCCGCGGACTGCGGGCCGGGCTGGGCGCACGTCGTCGCGGCCTGCCGGCCGCACGGTGCCCTGGTGCTGGCCGGACTGGGCCACGCCGGGATGCAGGGCTCGTCGGCGTTCTCGCAGTCCGCGCTGTGGGCGCCGTCGCGGGTGCCGGACGCCACCTCGCGCGAGCTGCCCATGGAAATGTCCGCCCCCGAGATCGACGCGGTGGTCGGCGGATTCGCCGCCGCCGCCGCCCTGGCCGCCGGAGCCGATACCGATGGGATCGAGATCAACGCGGGCCAGCACTCACTGCTGCGTCAGTTCCACTCCGGCCTGACCAACCAGCGCGGGGACGGCTATGGTCAAGACCGGCTGCTGCTCACCGAGCGGGTGCTGCGCGCTGCGCGCGACGCGATCGGCGGCGGGCGGGTGCTCGGGCTGCGGCTGTGCTGCGACGAGTTCGCCCCGTGGGCCGGCGTGACTCCGGAAATGGCCGCGGAGCAGGCGGCGCGGCTGGCCGCGCTGGCGGACTACCTCGTCGTGGTGCGCGGCTCGATCTACTCGGTGCCCGCCACCCGGCCTGACCTGCATACAGCTCCGGGTTCCGGGGCGGAGCTGTGCCGGCAGATCCGGACCGCGGTGGACGGCGCGGTGCCTGTGGTGCTGCAGGGCAGCGTGGTAGATGTTGGGCAGGCGCAGTGGGCGCTGGACGATGGTGTCGCCGATCTGGCCGAGATGACCAGAGCGCAGATCGCCGATGCCGACCTGGTCGCCCGGTGCCGCCACGGGGAAAACGGGCAAATCCGCCCCTGCGTGCTGTGCAACCAGGCCTGCATGGTCAGGGACAACAGGAACCCGGTGATCACCTGCATCGTCGATCCGCGCAGCGGCCACGAGCTCGACGATGCGGACACCGCGGGCGCGGACCAATCGCGGCAGTCGGTGCTGGTGGTCGGCGGCGGGCCGGCCGGGATGGAAGCCGCCCGGGTGCTGGCGCTGCGCGGCCACCTGGTGCGCCTGGCGGAGCGCGGGCCGGAGCTCGGCGGCATGCTAGCGGCGGCAGCGCTGCTACACGGACGGCAGCGGCTGGGCGTGGCGGTGGACTGGTGGCGCCGCGAGCTGCGGCGCCTGGACGTGACGGTATCGCTGCGGCACGAGGTCACCACGGCCGAACTGGACGACGCGCTGGCCAGCGGGGTCCGGGTGGTGCTGGCCACCGGCTCGGTGCCCGGCCCGCGTGAGTACCAGGTGGCCGCGGGCGCACGCGTGGTGGAGGCCGCCGACCTGGCCGGCCTGGTGGACTCCGGCGCCCTTGACCGCTGGCCAGCCGGCCGGGCCGTGGTATTCGACCCGGTCGGCGGCCCGATCGGAGTCGGTGTCGCCGAGCTGCTCGCCGCGCATGGCCGGCCCACGTCGATCGTCACCCAGGACCAGATCGCCGGCACCCAGCTGGCGCTCACCGGCGACCTAGCCGAAGCCAACTCGCGGCTGCAGCGTGCGGGCGTGGCCCGCGAGCTGCGCAGTCTGCTGCGGGCCGTCACCGGTGACCATGTGCTGCTTGAGGACCGGTGGACCGCCGAGCAGCGCACGGTGGACTGCGCGTTCCTGGTGCACTGCGGGCACCGGCTGCCGGAGCAGGCTCTGTACTTGCACCGGCCGGGCACACCGCGGGCAGGCGACTGCGTGGCGCCCAGGACGGTACTCGAGGCGGTGCTGGAAGCGCGCCGGGTGGCGCTCGCCCTCGGCGCGGCCGGGGAACAGCCGGGCCCGGTGGCCGGCCAGCCCGTCCTGATCGCGACCGGAGGCGGCCGATGAGCGGGACCAGCCGGTACCGGTACCTGTTCTCGCCGCTGCGGATCGGCCCGGTCGTGGTCCGCAACCGCATCGTGTTCTCCGCGCACCTGACCAACTTCGCCGAGGACGGCCTGCCCAGCCAGCAGCACGCCGACTACTACGCGGCCCGCGCGGCAGGCGGCGTCGGGCTCATCATCACCGAGGAGCACTCCACCCATCCCACCGACTGGCCCTACGAGAAGCTGATCCACGGCTTTCACCGGAAGGTCATCCCTGGCTACCAGAACATCACCGCCGCGGTGCACGCGCACGACGTGCCGATCTTCGCCCAGCTCAATCACAACGGCGGCCAGGCCTCGTCGATGTTCTCCCGGCTGCCCGTGTGGGCGCCAAGCCCCGTTCCCGACCCGTTGTTCCGCGAGGTGCCCAAGGCCGTGGAACGGCACGAGATCGCCGAGATCGTGGCCGGCTACGGCACCGTCGCCGGGCACTGCGCGGAGGGCGGGTTCGACGGCATCGAGCTGCAGTGCTCGCACTCCTCCATCGTCCGCGGCTTCCTGTCGCCCGCGACGAACAAGCGCACCGACGCCTACGGCGGCACGCTGCAGGGCCGGTCCCGGATCATGGTGGAGATCATTGACGCCGTGCGCGAGGCGATCGGGCCCGACCGCGCCCTGGGCGTGCGGATCTGCGGCGATGAGCTGATCGAGGGCGGGAGCACGCTGGACGACGCCGTTGACGTGGCCAGGATCGTGGAGGCGACCGGCCAGGTCGATTTCATCAACACCTCGATCGGTGTGGCCACCTCGACGTTGTTCATGATCGAGGCGTCGATGGCCATCCCGCCCGGATATGCCCTGTTCATCGCCAACGCCATGCGGCGGGCGGTCCGGCTTCCGGTGATCGGCGTGGGCCGCATCAAGGACCCGGTGCAGGCCGAGCGGGCCCTGGCCGAGGGACACTGCGACCTGGTGGGAGTGGTGCGCGGCCAGATCGCCGACCCGGACTTCGCCGCCAAGGCCCGCGCGGGGTACGCCCCGCACATCCGCACCTGCCTGTCCTGCAACCAGGAATGCGTCGGCCGGATGGGCCTGAACCGGTGGCTGGGCTGCATCGAAAATCCCCGCACCGGCCGGGAGTCCGTCTCCCTCCCGTCGCCGCGCGTGCGGGGCCGGAGGGTAATCGTGGTCGGCGGCGGCCCGGCCGGCCTGCAGGCCGCCGCCACGGCGGCGCAGCGTGGCCACCAGGTCACCCTGTACGAGCGCCAGCCGCGCACCGGCGGGCAGGTCACCGGCGCCGCCTCGGTGCCATCCCGGGCCGAGTTCCTCGACGTGGTGCGCAACCTGGCGGCCGAATGCCAGCGCTACGGCGTGCAGGTCAGCACCGGCGTGGAGGCCACGGCCGAGTCGGTACGCGCCGATTCGCCTGACGTCGTAGTGCTGGCCACCGGGGCGATCCCGCAGCCGCCGTACTGGGCCGGCGGTCATCCGCGGGTGGTGGACGTCCGCGACGTGCTCGAAGGCCGCGCCGAGCCCGCCGGACAGGTCGTCGTGGTCGATGACCTCGGCTTTCACCAGGCCACCAGCGTCGCCGAGCTGCTGGCCGACCGGGGCTGCGCCGTGGAGATCATCACCCCCGGCATGGTCGTCGGCCAGGACCTCGGCATCACCCTGGACATGGAGACGTTCAATGTGCGCGCCCATGCCAAGGGCATCCGGCAAGCTACTGACCTGGTGGTGCTCGGCGCTTCGGGAGCCGACGGCGTGTCCGGTGCCGGCGGCGAGCCCGGCTCAGGCCCGGATGGTGGCGGGGTCGTACTGACCCTGCTGCACCACCCCACCGGCGAGTCCGCGCAGCGGCACTGCGACTGGGTCGTGTGCGCCGTCCATCAGGCGCCGGACGAGACGCTGTGGCAGCAGCTGCAGGCCGCGCCCTTCGAGGTGCACCGCATCGGCGACTGCGTCACGCCGCGGCGGGCGCACGCCGCCGTGATCGAGGGGCACCGGGTGGCGGTGGCGATTTGACCAGGCCAGCAATGAGCGTGCCAGCTAATATCCCCGCCCTGGCCGTCATCGTGGTGCGGGACGGCGAGCTGCCATCGGGAGCTGACGAGACGGTGGCCGAGGCCGGCGGGGCCGCGCTCGTGCTCGGATCGGGAACCCGGGAGGCAGCAAGCCTGCTGGACGCGGCCAGCCGGGTGTGGCTACTCGAGCGGTCCTCGGTCGCCCCTGGCGCCGTGGCCGCCGCGCTGGCGCAGGTCCTGGCCGACGTGCCCATGGTGCTGCTGCCCGCCTCGCCCGATGGCCGTGACCTGGCGCCGCGGCTCGCCGAGGTGCTTGGCCGCGGGCTGCTCGCGGGCGCCGTCCGGTGCGCGCCGGACGAGGTCGAGCTGACCAGGCTCGATGATCACCTGTCGGTGCGGGTCGCGGTGGACGGGCCGGTCGTGGTGACCCTCCGGCCGGGCTTTCGCGGCCGGCCTGAGCAGGTAACGCTGGCCGAGGTAACCGCGCTGACGGTGCCGGAGGACTCCTCCGGGCACGACGCCGAGAGCATCGAGGTGCTTCAGCCGGAGCCGAGCACGGTGGACCTGGCTGAGGCCCGCCGGATCCTGGGCGGCGGCGCCGGGCTGGTGCCCGCCGGGTCCGACGGCGCGGCCGTCATGCGGCTGCTGGCGCAGGTGGCGGAGGCGCTCGGAGCCAGCGCCGGTGCCACCAGGGTCGTGACCGACGCGGGCTGGATGAGCTATGACCGGCAGATCGGGACCACCGGCGTGGCCGTCAGCCCCGAGCTGTACGTGGCGTTCGGTATTTCCGGGGCCGCTCAGCACGTCGGCGGGCTCGGCGCGCCGGAGCACGTGGTGAGCGTGAACACCGACCCGTCCTGCCCGATGACCCTGATGGCCGATCTGGGCATCGTCGCCGACGCCCCGGCGGTGCTCGCCGAGCTGGCCGAGCGGCTGGGCGTGACCGCGGCGCACTCGGCTCCGGCGGAGCCTGCGGCGTCGGGGTTCCTGTCGACGGGAGCGAGCCATGCCTGATGACGTGATGACCGTCGACGCGGTGGTCGTCGGCGCCGGGCCCGCGGGCTCGGCGGCGGCGCTCGAGCTGGCCCGGGCCGGCCGGGACGTGGTACTGGTGGAGCGCGGGGTTTTCCCCGGCGCGAAGAACGTCTACGGCGGCGTGGTGTACGGGCGGGTCCTGGACGAGGTCGTGCCGCAGTGGTGGACAGAGGTGCCGGTACAGCGCTGGGTGACCCGGCGGGCGACCATGCTGATGACGCCGACCCAGGCGCTGACCATCGACTACCGCAGCGACGCCTGGGATCGCCCGCCGTACAACGGGATGACTACCTATCGCGCCGATTTCGACTCCTGGCTGGCCGGTAAGGCGGTCGCGGCCGGTGCGCGGCTGGTGACCTCGACGGTGGCCACGAGCCTGCTGCGGGATCCGGCCGGCCGGATCGCCGGCGTGCGCACCGACCGGCCCGGCGGCGATATTCACGCCAAGGTCGTGATCGCGTGCGACGGAGCGAACTCCTTCCTGGCCAAGGAGGCCGGGCTGCTGCCGCGCACCGACTCGGCGCACACCACGCTGGGCGTCAAGGAGACCCTCGCGCTGCCGCGCGAGGTGATAGAAGACCGGTTCGGGCTGACCGGCGACCAGGGCCTGGACATCGAGATGGTCGGCTGCACCAGCGGGATCCCCGGCGGCGGCTTCCTCTACACCTGCCTCGACACCGTCAGCGTCGGCGTGGTGGTCGGACTCGACGGGCTGGCGGCGTCCAAGACGCGGCCCGAGGAACTGATCGGGATCCTCAAGGCGCATCCGGCCATCGCACCGTACCTGCGCGGCGCCGAGCTGAAGGAGTACTCCGCCCACCTGATTCCCGAGGGCGGGTATCGCGCCATGCCGCGGCTGGCCACCGACGGCATGCTCGTGGCCGGGGATGCCGCGTTCATGTGCCTGGCGGCCGGGCTGTGGCTGGAGGGGGTAAACTTCGCGATCGGCGCCGGGCTGGCCGCCGGGCGGACAGCCGCCGAGGCGATCGCGGCCGGCGATACCTCCGCGGCCGGACTGGCCGGCTACCGGCGCCGGCTGGAGGCTAACTTCGTGCTCTCCGATCATAAGCGGCTGCGCAACGCCGCGGATATCGTCCTCGCCGACCGGATGCAGCAGGAGTACCCCGGCCTGGCGTGCGATTTCGTCGAGCAGATCTTCACCGTCACCAACCCGAAACCCAAGCTCGGGATGGCCAGGGAGTTCTTCCGCGCGGTCCGTCTCAATAAGGTCCGGTGGCGGCATCTGGCCCGCGACGGCTGGCAGGCCATGCGGGCCTTCCGATGAGGGAGCGAAATCGATGAGTTATCCGGACGTGTCATTCGATGAGCGGATGTCCACCGTAGAGTTCCGGGTCGGGGAGCGGGCGCACATCACCGTGGACTCCGATGTCTGCCGCTCCTGCACGACCAAGGACTGCGTGCACGCATGCCCGGCCGCCCTGTTCGTTCCCACCACCGACGGCGGCATCCTGTTCAACTACGACCAGTGTTTCGAGTGCGGCACGTGCTATCAGGTATGCAACCGCGAGGGAGCCATCACCTGGACGTATCCCGACGGCGGCGACGGCGTCGTGTTCCGTAGGGGATGACGGAGCATGACAGTAATCGTGGCGGCCCTCGGCTGGTCCTGGCTCGATGCCGAAGTCGATCCGCTCACCGGCGCCGTCAGCGCCAGCCCGCGCGACCGCGGGGCGGGCCGATCGGACCTCGCCGCCCTCGAGCACGCGCTGCGGCTGGCCGAGCGGTGGCAGGCCCAAGTGGTCGCGGCGACGGTCGGCCCCGGCGAAGCCGACGCGATGCTGCGAGACGCGCTGGCCGCCGGAGCAACCGAGGCGCTGCGCGTCGAGCCGGCGAGCCGGACCCCGGCTCCCCGGCCGGCCCTCCTGGTCGGCGGGCAGGATGCCGCCGCCGCGCTCGCCACCGTCCTGATCCAGCGCTACGGAGTGCCAGACCTGGTGTTGTGCGGTGACCGCTCGGCCGACCGGGGCACGGGCTCGTTCCCCGCCTTCCTCGCCGGGGCGCTTGACGCAGCGCAAGCCCTGGGCGTCGTCCGGATCGAACCTACCGATGACGGCAAGCTGCGGGTGCACCGCCGCCTCGACGGCGGCCGCCGCGAGGTCCTGCTGGTACCGCGGCCCGCCGTGGTGTCGGTCGAGGCAGCCGGGGTGCGCCTGCGCCGGGCCGGGCTGCCCGCCACGCTGGCCAGCGGGCACGCCGTCATCCCGGTGGCCTCCGCGGCGACGGCTATCGCCGGGCCACGGGTCCGGGTCCTTGGCGCCCACCCGTACCGGCCCCGGCCGCGCGAGCTCCCGGGCCCGTCCGGTTCGGCGCTGCGCCGGATGCTGGAGCTCACCGGGGCACTCACGGAACGCACCCCGCCCACGGTGCTCGGCCCGCTGTCCGCGGGCCAGGCCGCCGACGAACTGCTCGGGTACCTTCGCCGTCGCGGCTATCTCGCCGCGGGCGATCCGGCTTGATCAGCGGTCCCGCCTGACCCAGCGCCGCAACTCCAGGCCAAAGGTCCTGCTCACCCGGGTTGAACGACCGTAGCCCCGACGGACCTCAGGTCAGACAATGCGGGGAAATGGGCCGCTCAAATATTCGGAACGGGAGGGGCCGTGAGCTTCAACCTCGCTGTCATCCTCAACGAAACCGCGCAATCAGCACCGGAGCGTCCGGTCGTCGTATACGACGCCGGCCAGCTGACCTACGCCGAGCTTGACCGAGGCGGCCAAGGGGGCGGACGCGGCCAGGCTCGATCGGGTCTATGCCGTCGGCCGTGAGCGAACCCGGAAGGACAGCGATGCCGCAGAACACGATGAACCGGATGAGCACGCTCGACGCCGAGTTCTTTTTCGCCGAGCACGACAACGTGCCCCTGCACATGGGGTCGGTGGCGACCTTCGACGGCCCGGCTCCGGCCTACTCCGATGTGCTGCGCCTCTTCGAGTCCAAGCTGCCCCGGGTGCCCAGGTACCGGCAGGTGGTGCGGACCGTGCCCGGGCAGATTCTGCGCCCCGTGTGGGCGGACGATGAGCATTTCACCATCCGGCATCAGGTCCACCACGCCACGGTTCCGGCGCCGGGAGGCGACGAGCAGCTGCGCGCGGTCGCGGCGAAGCTTTTCGCCCGGCGGCTGGACCTGAGCCGGCCGCTGTGGGAAGAGTGGTTCCTTGAGGGGCTGGAGGGCGGCCGCTGGGCCATCTTGTCCAAGGTTCATCACTGCATGGCGGACGGCATCGGCGGCAACGACCTGATGACGCTGGTCTTCGACACCGATCCGCAGGCCCGCCCGCCGGTCCCGGTGAAATGGACGCCCGCGCCCGGTCCCTCGCTCCCCGACCGGGCCGCCGACCAGCTGCGTGACGCCCTGACCTGGCCGGCCCGCCAGCTGACCGCGGCCTCGGGCCAGCTACGGCGAGCTAAGCCGCAGGACCTGCTGGACTTCGGCCGCGGCCTGGGCGAGAGCACCCGGCGGCTGATCGAGCCGTCCGCGGGCTTCCTCAACGGCCCCATCGGCCCGCGGCGCCGCTGGGCCTGGACCACGACGAGCCTGGACGGGCTGAAGCAGATCCGCAAGGTCCACGGCGGCACCATCAACGACGTCGTGCTCGCCGTGATCAGCGGGGCCTTCCGCGACCTGCTGGCCGAACGGGACAAGCTCGCTGACGGCCTGGTCGTGCGGACCCTGGTCCCGGTGTCCACCCGCGGCCCCGACGAGGCCGGCGTCGTCACCAACCTGGTCTCCGCGGTGCTGGTCAACCTGCCCGCGGGTGAGCCGGATCCGCTCCGGCGGCTCACCGTGATCCGGCAGCAGATGGACAGCCTGAAACACCAGCATCAGGAGGTCAGCGCCGAGATCCTCACCACGATGCTGGGCCTGAGCGCGCCCATGTGGCTCGCGCTCGGCACCCAGGCCGCGTACCGGACCCGGCAGTCGCTCATCCAGACCGTGACCACCAACGTCCCAGGCCCGCGCATCCCGCTGTACGTCCTCGGCCGCCGCATGACGGCCCTGCACCCGTACGTGCCGATCGGCAACGCGGTCCGGATCTCGATCGCGATCCTTTCCTACCTCGATACCGTCTCCTTCGGCGTCACCGCCGACCACGACTCCGTCCCTGACGTGGACGTCCTCGTCCAGGGCATCCAGCGCGCCCTGGCCGAGCTCAGCGAGCCCCCGCTCGTCCGCGGCTCCTGATGGCCTCGATGGCGTCGCGGGCGGCGTGCGGGTCGAGGTACTGACCGCCCACGGCGTCCGGGCGCAGGTCCGGCCCGAGCTCGTAGACCAGCGGGATGCCGGTGGGGATGTCCACCTCGGCGATCTGGTCGTCCGGTATGGCCTCGAGGTGCTTGACCAGCGCCCGCAACGTATTGCCGTGCGAGACGACGAGCACGTATCCGCCGGCCTGCAGGTCGGGAATGATCGCGTCGTACCAGTACGGCAGCAGCCGGGCGGAGACGTCCGCGAGCGATTCGGCGTGCGGCCGCGCCTCGGCCGGCAGCGCCGCGTAACGAGGATCGCGGAACTGGGAGTACCAGTCCGCCGTGCTGATCGGCGGGGGCGGCACGTCGTAGGAGCGGCGCCAGGCCGTGAACTGCTCTTCGCCGTACTCCTCAAGCACCTCGGCCTTGCGCCTGCCCTGCAGCGTTCCGTAGTGCCGCCCGTTGAGCCGCCAGGACCGGCGCACCGGGATCCAGTCCCGGTCCGCGGCCGCCAGGGCCAGGCCGGCCGTGTGGATCGTGCGCCGCTGCAGGGAGGTGTGCACGAAGGCGGGCAACATGCCGCGCTCGGCCAGCAGGACGCCCGCGCGGGCGGCTTCATCCTCGCCGTGGGCGGTCAGGTGAGCGTTCGCCCAGCCGGTGAACACGCCGGCGGCGTTCCATTCACTTTGCCCGTGCCGCAGCACGATCAAGCGGCCGGGCCACGGCTTGATCACGACTCTTCCAGCGCGGCCAGCCCGGGCAGCGTCTTGCCCTGGATGAATTCCAGGCTCGCGCCGCCGCCGGTAGAGACATAGCCGAACATGGCGTCGGGGAAGCCGAGCGCCCGTATCGCCGCGCCGGTGTCGCCGCCGCCGACGACGGTGAACGCGTCGCCGCCGGTCAGCGCCTGAGCGACGGCCTTGGTACCTCCGGCGAACGCAGGCAGCTCGTATACGCCCATCGGTCCGTTCCAGAAGACCGTCCCGGCCTGCCGGATGGTCGCGGCGAACAATGCCGCGGACTCAGGGCCGATGTCCAGGCCCGCCTGGTCCGCGGGGATCGTGTCGGCGGACACCACGGCATACGGGATGTCAGGGGCTGGTTCGGCGGCCGCGATGACGTCGGGCGGCAGCACGATCTCCGTGCCGGCCTGCCTGGCCTGCTCGAGGTAGCCCACGGCGATGTCGACCTGGCCGGGCTCGAGCAGGGAGGTGCCGACCTTGAAGCCCTTGGCGGCCAGGAAGGGGAAGGCCATGGCCCCGCCGACGAGGATCTGGTCCGCCTGGGTGATCAGGCTGGCGATCGCGCTGAACTTGTCCGCGACCTTCGCCCCGCCCAGCACCGCCACGTACGGGCGCCGGATGTCGCCGGTCAGCCGGCTCAAAGCGGCGACCTCGGCCTGGACCAGGTAGCCGGCCGCGCTCGGCGAGCGCAGTGCTACGTCGTACACGCTGGCGTGCTTGCGGTGCAGGACGCCGAAGCCGTCCGACACGTACAGGTCGGTCGGCCCCGCGAGCTGGTCCGCGAAGAAGCCCCGCTCCATGTCCTCGGTGCTGGTCTCACCCGCGTTGAACCTCAGGTTCTCCAGCATGATCACGCCACCGGGGCGCATCGCCGCGATCAAGGCGTGCGCCGACGGCCCCACCGTGTCGGCGGCGAGCTCCACCCGGCAGCCGAGCAGCTGGCCGAGGCGGACCGCGACCGGCGCCAGCGAGTACTTCAGGTCGGGCTTGCCCTTGGGCCGGCCGAGGTGCGCGCAGACGATCACCTTGGCGCCGCGGCTCGTCAGCGCGTTCAGCGTGGGCAGGCTGGCCAGGATGCGGCCGTCGTCGGCCACGTGGCCGTCCTTGAGCGGCACGTTGAGGTCGGCGCGCACGAGAACGCGCTGGCCCGCGACGGCCAGGTCATCAATCGTCTTCATCAGTGGTCTCCTCGAGCCTGGCGGGACGCCCGCATCAGGTGTCCCTGAGCTTCTAAGACCAGGCTGACCTCAGCGCCTGCCCGCTGGCCAGGGGCGTTCGCCGGCCAGGCGGGGGACCTTCGTCCATCGGACTGAAGTAGCCGCGGGCGGCGTCAGCCGCTAGCGCACGTCCGTCAGCTGGGCGGACACGGAGATCAGCCTGATCCTGGTGGCCTGCAGCCGGCGGGCGATCACGCGTGCCAGCCGCTGCGTGAGCTCGTACCCGAGCGCCGGGTCGGCCGCGCAGTAGGCCCGCACGGCTCGCCCGTCGAATTCGAAGGCCTCGACGGGACCGATGGCCACCGCGCCGAACGCCCACCTGAACGG
>Ga0302326_10027897_pt1 | contig 11374 bp, 13 predicted proteins | sample Palsa_T0_3_FD_202264 | JGI IMG/M metagenome (GOLD analysis project Ga0302326, IMG submission 202264) | Peat permafrost microbial communities from Stordalen Mire near Abisko, Sweden - Palsa_T0_3 | ecosystem: Environmental > Terrestrial > Soil > Palsa > Peat permafrost | place: Sweden: Abisko...
GCGCTCGCTCTTGCCGAGCGGAACCAGTTGCATCCAATCGCGCACGGGCTCGCCGGCGGCGGTGATGCCGTGCACGAACGCCTGTGGCGGCACCGGACGCGGGTCGAGGATCCAGGTAGCAGGAAAGATGGCGGCCAGCCGGTCGAACGTGTCTCCGAGTTCGCGCCTCCACGTGCTCGCGAGCGCCGGATTGTGCAGCAGCGCGAACGACGACTTCTCCTCGAGGTGCGCCTTCGGCGGCGGCGTCATGCGCACGCGGTTGTGGCGGGCGGCGTACAACATCAATTCCTGCTTCGGCACGTTCGGCAGGTCGAAGAGCTCGAAGTTGCGGTAGAGGACGTCGAGCTTCTCTTCACGCCCGTCAGGGAGGCGCGCGAACAGGGCGTCTTCGGTGAAGACGATGTCCTGCGGGGTGCACGCGAACGCCGTCCCCGTGCCGCGTTCCGCGATCGTCTCGGCCATCCAGCCGATCTCCGGGCGGTACGCCTTCGACTCGTCGGACACGACGAACGCCGTGACGGGACGCTCGGTTCCGGCGAGCGCGGACAGCATCGCGGCGAGGCTGTCGGGCATCCCGAACGTGCCGCCCACGGTGTCGTACCCAAGCTCGCAATACGCGCGCGCCATGGCGCCGACGAAACCCATGCCGCCGGGCACGCTGTCCAGCTCCGCCGCGGTGAAGCCGTCGTCGGTGAGGATGAGGTCCGGCCGGAGGACCCGCGGGATGTCGGACTTCAGCCGGTTCTGGCGGCCGAGCTTGATGACCGATCCCGGCTTGCCGCGGTCGAGGTCCTCCGCGATGAAGGCGGGGGCGGTGCCGCGTGCGCTGCGCTGGTACAGGGACGCCAGCGTGCGATAGAACCGCAGGAGGTCGGGCCCGAGCCCCTCGATCGCCGCGAGCGTTGCGGGCGAGAGCCAGAATGGCTCGGGGGAGAGCCGCCAGGCGACCCGGTCCTCGTCGACCCCGACGCCTCCGAAGAGTCCGGCCGGCATGTGCTCGGTGAGGTAGTGCGCCTGAGCCTGGGCGGTCATGTTCGGGATGAGCGCGGTACAGCTCATGGGGAGCCACCCGCGCTCCGGGTACAGGGCGGACAGTCCGGGATCTTCGCGCTCGAGTACGCGATGTAACGGCGTCGCATATTGCCTCGAAGGACCCTGCCGCCCAGCTCTCCGGTTGCGGACTACTTCAGGGTGATGGCACCCGGAATCAGCATCGCGTGCTCCAGGTGCGCGCCGCCGGCGCGATAGCGGATGGTCATGTGGAGCGTCCGCTCGATCCCGAGCGGCTGCAGGACCACGTCGTCAATCGTGCGCGATGCCTCCCCGGGGCCTGCGACGTCGAGCGAGACGCTGTGGCTGACGGTCTTGCCGTTCGCCACGAAGCTCTCGAGGATCGAGATCGTGCCCGTCTCCCCCCTGCGCAAGCGCTCGCTCGGGCAGAGGGTGACGTCGAGTGCGGTCCCCTCGACCGTCAAGGTGTCGTGCGAGCAGCCGTCGCCCTGCTGGGCCTGCGCGGGTGCGGCAGGCAGCAGTAGGGCTGCCGCTAGGGCACACCATGCCTGCTTCCTCATCGTTTCCCTCGTTCAACGGTGCGTGCCCGGCACCCGTCGCGCTCGTTCGACCAGGACGTTTTCCGGCATATCGGTAACGAGTGGGCCCGGCTCATGCGTATCGACCTCATTGCCCTCGACCTCGACGGAACGCTGCTCGACCCAGACGAGCATATCTCGAAGAGGAACCGCGAAGCCGTCGGAGCAGCGTTGGCGCGGGGCATCCGTGTGGTGCTGGTCACCGGACGAGGAGTCGACCTTCCGATCCGCATCTCTGCGGAGCTTGGGCTGAACCTGCCGGTGATCTGTTGCCACGGTGCCCTTACCAAAGACTTCGGCGCAAACCGCACGCTCGTCCACCTCCCGGTGCCCCTCCAGTACGCGAAGCCGATGATCGAGTACGCACAGGCGCACGATCTGTCGGTCGCTGTCTACGCCGAGGAACTGTTCTGGCGGCTCGAAGGATCGCACGTGTTCATGGATGACATGCACGGGCCGTCGTGGCGCACCGTGCGCGGATTCGCCGACGTGCTGCACGAGGCGCCGACCTTCATCCGTTTCCTGGGCGAGAAATCCGTGCGTGCGATGGAAGCCGAGTTCGGTGACTGGCCACTCAACTTCCGGTACGAGTCGTGGACCGATTTCGTCGAGTGCGCGGTCCTGAACCGCGACGCCAGCAAACGCAACGCGCTCTCGCGCCTCTGCGCCGACTTCCAGATTCCGCCCGATGCCGTGCTCGCGATCGGCGATTCGCGCAACGACGTGCCGATGCTGCGCTGGGCGGGCATCGGCGTTGCCATGGGCAACGCGCTGCCGGAGGTGAAGGAGGCCGTGCGCTACGCGACCGCAGACAACAGCGAGGATGGCGTGGCGCTTGCGATCGAGCGTTTCGCGCTCGGCACGCGAGCGAAGCGTCCGGCGTGACGGTCCGCATCGTCGCGTTCGCTCGCGTGCGCGAGCTTCTCGGGTTCGGCGAGCGCGAGCTCGAGCTACCCGACGGCGCGACGACGCGCGATGCATGGAACCTGCTCGCCGCGTCGGCCGCCGCGCTGCAGCCGCTTGCGGCGTCGACGCGGCTCGCGCGCAACGGCACGCTGCTCGCGCAGGACGAGCGCCTCGAGAGCGGCGACGAGCTCGCCCTGCTCCCGCCGGTCGGGGGCGGATAAGTGATCGAGATCACGCACGATCCGATCGCCCTCGAGCCGCTGATCGCCGCGGTGCGCACCGCTGCGGACGGTGCCGTCGTCGCGTTCCTCGGGGTCGTGCGGCAGCGCTCTGACGACGATCGGCCGGTCGACGGGCTCTCGTACGAAGCGTACCCGGCGATGGCGCTGCCGGAGATGCGCACGATCGCCGCGGAGGCGCAGAGCCGCTTCGCCGGCGCGCGCATCGCGATCGTGCACCGCATCGGCGACCTGCGCATCGGCGAGGCCAGCGTCGCCATCGCTGCCTCGGCGCCGCATCGCGCCGACGCGTTCGACGCGTGCGAGTACGCGATCGACGAGCTGAAGCGGCGCGTTTCGATCTGGAAGAAGGAGCACTACACGGATGGCGAGGCGACGTGGCGCGAGAACGCGTCGCGGCCGGGGTGAACCTCGAGCTTCGCCATCTCGAGACGCCCGCGGGACGCATCGCGGCGCTCGACTACGAGCCGCGCCGTCCGCGCGGCGTTGCGATCGTTGCCGGCCACGGCTATTCGAGCTCGAAGCACAACCTCGACGCACTCTGCGCGTTTCTTGCGAGCCACGGCTTCCACGTGCTCTCGATCGATTTCCCGGGCCACAAGCTCGGCGCGAGCGGCGGCGTGCTGCGCACGATCGACGATCTGACGACTGCCTTCGGTGCCACCGTCGATTTCGCGCTCGACCGGCATGCCGGCGTTGTGTACGCGATGGGGCACAGCATGGGCGCGGCGACCGCGCTGCGCGCATGCGCGGCCGACCCGCGCGTCGCGGGCGCCATCTCGATCGCGACCGGCTACGGACGGCCGGCGGCGCTCGATGCGCTGCGCGCGCGCGGCGTCGTCGACCTGCGAGCCGGCTACGTCGACGGGCTGACCCTCCCGGAGGTCGTCGCGGCAACGGAGCAGATATTCGACGCGGCGCTCGCCGGGCTGGCCGGACGCCCGGTGCTCTACGTGCTGGCCGATCGCGACATGATGGTGTCCCGCAGGAGCGTGGAGGAACTCTACGCACGCGCTCCCGAGCCGAAGACGCTGGTGGAGATCGCGAGCGATCATACGACGGCGGGAGAGCATGCGCGCGGCGCCGTGCTCGCATGGCTGAACGAGCTGCACCCACGCACCCCGCTCGCCGGGCGCGCAGCCGCCCCCAGCGACGCGCTATGATCGCCGCCGCAGGGCTACGCCGCTACAGCCGCCACCTGCTGATCCCCGAAGTCGGCCTCGCCGGACAGCGCAAACTCGCCGCGGCGCGCGTGCTCGTGGTCGGAGCCGGCGGTCTCGGCGCGCCGGTGCTCCAGTATCTCGCGGCGGCGGGCGTCGGACGCATCGGCATCGTCGACGACGACGCCGTCGACGAAACGAACCTCCAACGCCAGGTGATCTTCGCGACGAGCGATGTCGGCCGCCCGAAAGCGCACGCGGCCGCAGAGCGCTTGCGCGCGCTCAACCCGCTCGTCGCGGTCGATGTATATCCGGTGCGGCTCGCGGCCGCGAACGCGCGCGACCTGGTGCAGGCGTACGACGTCGTCGTCGACGCGACCGATACGTTTGCAGGCCGCTATGCGACGAGCGATGCGTGCCGTCTCGAGGGAAAGCCCGACGTGTACGGCTCGATCTTTCGCTTCGACGGACAGGTCGCCGTGTTCGCGCCGGGTGGCCCGTGCTATCGCTGCTTCTTTCCCGAGCCGCCGCCCGAGGGCAGCGTTCCGACGTGCGCCGAGGGTGGCGTCCTCGGCGTTCTCGCGGGCTTGGTGGGGACGTGGCAGGCAAACGAAGCGCTCAAATTGATTCTCGGGATCGGACGGCCGCTGATCGGACGCGTCGCGCTCGTCGACGCGCTCGAGGCGCGCGTGCGCGAATTCGCGCTGCCGCGCGACCCGGCGTGTGCGCTCTGCGGAGACGCGCCGACGATCCACGCCGTCGCGGACGTCGCCGCCGCCCCGCCACCCAGCAGCGACGTGCCCGGCGTCGACGCGGAACGCCTCGATGCGCTGCTGGCTCGCGAGCCGGACGCGCGCGTGCTGGACGTGCGCGAACCGCACGAGATCGTGCTCGGCACGCTGGCGCGCAGCGTGCACGTTCCGGCGTCCGTGCTCGAGTCGCGGATGCACGAGCTCGACAGCGCCGCGACGTACATCGTCGCGTGCCGCGTCGGCGTGAAGTCGCGCTGGGCCGCCCAGCGCCTGTGGGAGGCGGGGTTCCGCCGCGTGCACCACCTGGACGGCGGCCTGCTCGCCTATGCCGTCCACCGCGCGGAGTTCGAGCTCTTCTAGGGCGGCGCCCGGAACGGCGGGAAGCAGCAACGCATGATCGAGGTCCTGCCGACGACGTTCCCCGATGCGAAAGTCTTCGTGCCCGACGTGTTTCCCGACGCGCGCGGGTTCTTCAAGGAGACGTACTCCCGCGACAAGTACGCGGCCGCCGGGATGCACGACGAGTGGGTGCAGGACAGCGTGTCGCGCTCGCATCGCAACGTGCTGCGCGGCATGCATCGCGACGCCCGCATGGCCAAGCTCGTCCAGGCGCTCAAGGGTACGATCTACGATGTCATCATCGACATGCGCGAGGGATCGCCGACGTACAAGCGCTGGGAAGCCTTCGTGCTCACGGAGGAGAACCACCGCCAACTGTACGTGCCGGCAGGCTTCGCCCATGGGTTCCTGGCGCAGAGCGACGACGTGATCGTGATGTACAAGATGAGCGCGCACTACGACCCCGCGTTCGAGAGCGGCGTGCGCTGGGACGATCCGACCGTCGGCATCGCATGGCCGCTGACCGGCGCGCCCGTGCTCTCCGCGAAGGACGCCGCGCTCTGAAGGCGCGCCCGTTCGGTCGCTCGGGCCCCGCGCCGCAGGGCGACCTCAAGGCGCGCCTGACGGCGGCCGCCCGCGCCGGCGGCGCAGGCGCGCTGCGCGTCTGCTCCGCGGAGGCGGACGCGCCGACGCGCGAGCGCTTCGGCGCCGCCCTCGAGCGGGGCGATCTGGCGACGTGGCCGTACGACCGGGCCTATGCGGAGCGTGCGGCGTCACCCGCGACGCTGTTGCCGAACGCACGCAGCATCGTCTGCGTCGCGCTGCCGTACGCCACGCAGCCGCCGAACGCGCGCGCACCGCTGCGCGGACGCGTTTCGAACTATGCATGGTCCGCCGACTATCACACGATCATGCGCGCGCTGCTCGAAGCGATCGCCGCGATCCTCGACGACGCCGCCGGCGAGCCGGCGACGCGCATCGTTTGCGACACCGCGCCGATCGCCGAGCGTGCGTTCGCGCAGCGCGCCGGCCTCGGATGGGTCGGCAAACACACGAACGTGATCGTCCCCCGGCTCGGCTCGTACGTGTTCCTCGGCGAAGTGGTCACGACGGTCGCGCTGGACGCCGACGCGCCGCTGCGCACGTCGTGCGGATCGTGCGCGCGCTGCGTCACTGCATGCCCGACGGGCGCGCTGCGCGGGGACTACACGATCGACGCGACGCGGTGCATTTCCGACCTCACCCAGCGCCGCGATGCGATACCCGTCGCGCTGCGCCCGCTGATGGGGGACTGGGTGTGGGGCTGCGATCTCTGCCAGGATGCGTGTCCACCCACGCAGCGCGCGGGGCGGGTGGGCGCCTCAGCGTTCCGCGCGCCCGCCGGCAGCGCGGTATTTCCCGACCTGCAGCGCCTGCTCGCCTCGAGTACGCGCGCGCTCGCGCGCGAGCTGCGCGGCACCGCGCTCGCGTGGCGCGGGGGCACGGTCGTGCGGCGGAACGCCGCCGTTGCGCTTGGGAACTCGCTGGACCGCGCGGCCGTGCCCGCCTTGGCGGCGGCCCTCGCCGGCGATCGCGCTGCACTCGTGCGCGGGCATTCGGCCTGGGCGCTCGGGCGCATCGGCTCGCCGAGCGCTCTCTGCGCCCTTTCTGCGGCAGCCGGGGAAGAACGCTCGTATGACGTCCGAAGCGAGATCGCACGCGCGCTGGAACCGTTCGGGCGTATGGCGACGTTAGGAAGCGCGGAGGTTGATGGATGAAAAATGTGGCATACGCGATCGCTCTCGCGGGCTTGCTGACCGCGCTCGCTCGCGTGCCCGTCGCCGCGGACACGGTCGCGACGGACACCGATCTGTATCACCGCATGACACAAGTCAACGCGCACCTGCGGAGCTATAAGGCCGACTTGCACGCCGACGTCGCCATGAAGACCTTTCCGTTCGTGAGCCCGAGCCTCGACGGCAACATCTACTACCGGCAGCCGGACAAGGAAGCCGTGGTATTCGACACGGTGCCGGCCCTCGCGGCGCAGTTCAAGAAGGTGTACCCGCGGATCGAGCCGCCCGCGCTGTGGCCGACCATCTACAACCTCACCATCCTGGGCGACGACAGCGGCGTCACGACCTTTCGCTTGGTTCCGAAGAAGCACGGCCGCGTCTCGCACCTCGACGTGAAGACCGACGACTCCTCGGCGACGATCAAGAGCATGACCTGGACGTACGAGGACGGCGGTTACGTGACGTTCGACCAAACGCTCCAGAAGCAGAACGACAACTACCTCCTCAAGTCGATGACCGGCCACGTCGAGCTGCCGTCGTACAAGGCGGACGTGTCGCTCGCCTATTCGAACTACAAGCTGAACGTCGACATCGCCGATAGCGTCTTCGCCGGGAACTAGCAGGCCGCGGACGGCGGCCACCAGCGTCGGGCCTCCGGCCGCTGGCGGCGCAGGTGCGGGGCCTCGCACGCGCGGCGGGGAAGACCACCCGGTGGCGCTCCAAACGGTCGATCTGATCGGGCAGGCGGTCCTCGCGCGGGGGGCTCCGCTCGTCGACGCGTTCCAGCGGCGCATCACGTACCTGCGCATCTCGGTGACCGACCGGTGCAATCTGCGCTGCGTCTACTGCATGCCCGAGGCGGGGCTCCCGTGGATCCCCAAGCGCGAGATCCTGACCTTCGAGGAGATCGTGCAGATCGTGCGGGCAAGCGCATCGGTCGGCGTGCGCAGCATCCGCTTGACCGGCGGCGAGCCCCTGGTGCGTCGCGACCTCTGGCGATTGGTGGCGCAGCTGCGTGCGATCCCCGGCATCGACGACATCGCGCTGTCGACCAACGGGCTCCTGCTGCTCGACCAGATGGACGCGCTCGTTGCCGCAGGCTTGACGCGTGTGAACATCTCGCTGGACACGCTGCGCGAGGGCCGGTTTCTCGCCATCGCGCGGCGGCCGGGACTGTCGCGCGTGCTCGCAGGCATCGACGCCGCACTCGCGGCGGGGCTCGCACCGCTGAAGATCAACTGCGTCGTCATGCGCGGGCGCAACGACGACGAGCTCGCGGCGTTTGCCGAGCTGACGCGCGATCGCGCGGTGTACGTCCGGTTCATCGAGGTGATGCCGGTCGAGGAGAACGTCGAGCTGCAGCGCGACGCCTACGTGTCGTCCGACGAGATCATCGAGCGCATCCGCGAGACGCGCGACCTGCAACCCGTGAGCGGGCCGGGCGGAAACGGGCCGGCGCGGTACTTCGCCTTCGCAGGCGCCGCCGGCGCGGTCGGCGTGATCAGCCCGCTCTCGCACGACTATTGCGAGACGTGCAATCGTGTCCGGCTGTCCGCCGACGGGCAATTGCGCCTCTGCCTCTTCGGCGATCACGAGATCGACCTGCGGACGCCGCTGCGTGCCGGTGCGACGCGCGACGACTTGGCCGAGATCCTGCGGGGCTCGATGGTCATCAAGCCGGAGCGGCACCACCTGCGCCTGGGGGAGACGGCGAGCGCCATGCGCGCCTTCTCCGAGATCGGTGGATAGGGGCCGTCACGACGGAGTCCCCGGCCGCGTTCTCTTGAAACAAGCGCCGCCATGATCCAGCACGTTCACGTTCTCGGTCTCGACCGCGGTCTCGATGCGCAAGCTCGCGTCGAGCGTTTGGTGCTGGAGCACCAGACGAAGCTCGCGCGCTACGTGCGACGCTTTGTCGGGGACCCCGACATCGCACTCGACCTCGTGCAGGATGTGTTTCTCGCGGCGTACCGCGTGCTGCACGCCGACCCGGCTCGCCCGCTCACCGCCGGATGGCTGTACAAGGCCGCGACGAACCGCTCGATTTCGTATCTGCGCCGGCACAAGCGCACGGGCGAGGTTCCCACGCCTGCCGACGTCGCCGAATCGTTTCGGCTCGACGAGCGCTCCGCGGTCTCCCTCGACCTGCAGGCCGCGCTCGCGCGGCTCGCACCCGAGCAGCTGACGTGCATCATGCTCACGGCCTACGCGGGCTACTCGTCGCAGGAGGTGTCCGCGATTCTCGGCATCAGCCCGGAGGCGGTGCGCCAACGAGTGTGCCGCGCGATGCGCGCCATGCGCCGCTCCCTCGAAGGGCCTCCGGCGTGAGGCGGGGACACGCGGCGTACGAATCGCTGGCCGGAGCGATCGTGCTCGGTGAGGCGACGGAGGCGGAGCGCGCGGCGTATCTCGCCCACGCCGCGACGTGCCCGCGCTGCGAAGTCGACCTCGATGCGACGCGGACCCTCGTCTGCGCGGCCTTCACTGCATCGCAGCACGGAGAGACCTGGCGCGCTTCCGTCCGCGACGAGGTCTTCGCGCGGATCGACCGGCGGAGCGCCACGTGGTCGTCGTGGATCACGAACGGCCTCGCGGTCGCGGTCGCGCTGACCTTGGCGCTCAACGTCGCGCTGCTGCTTGGCGCGGGCCGCTCCTGGTCGTCGCCGTCGCTCGCGACGGTGCTTCCGGCGACGGCCGCTGCAGCGCCGGCGGCCGCGGGCGTCGGCCCGGGGCTCGATGCCGCGCGTGCCTGCCTCGACGTCGCCGGCTGTCGCGATCGCCTCGGCCTCCCCGCGCCGCAGCGACCCGGGATCGCGACCGGCCACGCTGCCGCGGTCTCCGCGCTCGGCGTCTTCGCCGCCACGCCGCTGCACTGATCGCGCGGCGCTGGCCGGACGGGAAGTCCGCGCCGAGCGGGTAAGAGACGCGCACCAGCACCAGTCAACGCCGCGTGGAGGAGCCCCGTGAGACGCAGCGCTTCCCTCATCGCCCTCGCAGCCGTGTTCTGTGCGGCCGCGGCAGGCTGCACGAAAGGCGCGTCGAGCGATCAGAGCGCATCGAGCGCCGGCAGCGCCGCACCGACGACCGGCGGTCAGATGGCGAGCGCGCAAGGCGATCCCGCGCACGGCAAGCAGATCTTCGTGCAGAACTGCGCTGCGTGCCATGGCGCGGATGGCGGCGGCGGCGTGGGGCCCTCGCTCAAGGGCGAGAAGGCGCGCAAGGACGATGCGGCGGCAATTGCGTGGATCAAAGATCCGAAACCGCCGATGCCCAAGCTGTTCCCATCGCCGCTGTCCGAGAAAGACGTCGACGACGTCGCGGCCTTCGTCGAGACGCTGTAGCGTCGCGTAGCCGGCTGTCGTCCCGCCCGTCTTCGCTCTTCCTGTTCACGCGCGACCTGCGAACGGCCGATCACGCGGGACTCGCCGCGGCGTCGCGCGCGGGTCCCGTCGTTCCCGCGCTCGTGCTCGACCGCAGGCGCGACGAGCGCCTGACCCGCTCGGCGCGGCGCGCTGCGTTTTTCTGCGGCGCCGTCGGCGCGCTGGCCGCCGAGATCGCGGCAGCGGGCTCGCGCCTCATCGTGCGCAGCGGGCCGGCGCTCTCGACGGTGCTGCGCTTGGCGCGCGAGGCCGATGCGCACACCGTCGTCTGGAGCGCCGGCTACGATGCGGCGACGGCGTCCGCCGATCGTGACCTGCAGGCCTCGCTCGAGGAGCGCGGGCTGCGCGTCCTCGTCGTGCACGACGCGCCGATCGTGCCGCCGGAGGAGACGGGCACGGTGCGCACCGGCGGTGGCCCCGGCTACCGCGCCCTCGCGCCGTACCTTGCCGCGTGGGGAGCGGTGCCGCGCACGGGCGCCGCGGGGCGCGTCAGGTTCGCGCCGCCCGCCGCCGGTGGCGAGCCGCTTCCCGAGCCGCAGCGCTTCGGCAGCGACGCAGCGCCCGCGCCCGACGCGACCGGTGCGGCGGCGCGCGCGGCGCTCTCCGCGTTCATGCGCGGCCCCGTGCTCGGCTACGCGGTCGCTCGCGACGTTCCGGCGCAGCCGACGTCGAAGCTCTCCGCGCATCTCTCGTTCGGCACCATCTCCGCACGCGAGGTCCTGCGTGCGGTCGACGAGCGCGCCGCCGATCCGTTTCTGCTCGCCGAAGAGCGCCAATCGCTACGGGCGTTCTCGCTCGCGCTCGCGCGCCGCGATTTCTTCCTGCAGCTGGCGTGGTCGAGCGGAGGCCGCCGCGATCGGCCCCTGCAGGAGCGGATGCGCGGGTTCCCGGCGCGCCGCTCGCACCCCGCGTTCGCAGCATGGAGCGCGGGCATGACGGGCTATCCGCTCGTCGACGCCGGCATGCGCGAGCTCGCGGTGACCGGCACGATGCACCCGCGCGTGCGCCAGATCGCCGCGTCGTTTCTGTGCTTCGACTTGGGCGTCGATTGGCGCGTGGGCCGCGACGCGTGGGACGCGCTGCTCGTCGAGGACGACCCCGCGCTCGCCGACGGGAATTGGCAATGGGTCGCCGGAGTCGGTGCGGATCTCGCGCAGGTTCCACGCATCTTCAATCCGCGCAAGCAGGCGCGGCGCATGGATCCGGCCGGGACGTACGTGAAGCGCTGGATCGA
>Ga0302326_10027899_pt1 | contig 11374 bp, 10 predicted proteins | sample Palsa_T0_3_FD_202264 | JGI IMG/M metagenome (GOLD analysis project Ga0302326, IMG submission 202264) | Peat permafrost microbial communities from Stordalen Mire near Abisko, Sweden - Palsa_T0_3 | ecosystem: Environmental > Terrestrial > Soil > Palsa > Peat permafrost | place: Sweden: Abisko...
GCGGCGTTTCTCTAGCAAATCAAAATCTCGTCGTACTCCGGCGGGGTTTCCCATCTTGCGTTAGATGCAGCAATTCCAGAAAAGTATCTCTATATTATGCGGGACTCAATAATGCGTTCGTGGCTCCAGCCATTTCGACACCTGCCGCCCCGAATCCGGTGCTCCCAGGTCTACTTCCCGGCGGTTGCGAAGTGGGATACTCGCAGGCTTGATTGCTGTAATTCCTTTACGTCGAGGTCCCCGCTTTTGTTCTTATCCAGCTTGTCAAACTCCGCTTCCATGAACTTCATATATTCTTCCTTGGAGATCTTACCGTTTTTGTCGGTATCCATGAGGAGCAGCAATTGCTTGACCTCCGCCTCTCCAAGTACGAGTTTGTTCTGCGGTCTTGGGCCTGAATCCTTCTGTGGAAATGCACCCCGTGGGATTAAGCCCGTCACTACCAGCAGCGCGATTACTGCAATGGGTCTTGCAAAGTTTGTTTGCAGCCATGTTTGTCTGGTCGGTTGTGTAGCCAATCCTTCTTTCGGCATGTTCAAGCGTCCTTTCCCCTGTCGAGGGTAGACATCTAAATTATGGTATCTCTTACTAGCTGTCCCCAATCCGATAAAGCCTGTACAGCTTCACACAGCGTTATTTTCCACAAAACTGCCGCTCTGATTGAATGGGAAGCTCGGGGCCGCAGCACAGCGACCCCGAGGTCTCACTGGCTAGAACTTAACCATGAGGGACATATTTATCAAGGCTTGGCCTTGACGGAGGTCCGGGGCCCACGCAGTCCATCCAGCTCCTATCGCGCTGCAGGTCTTCATGACTTGCAGACGGTCAACGGGATAGCCAGCCGCCGACGGCGTATCTACTGTATCCGCAACCGAACTGCTGCCGTTGGTGCAAACATAGCTCGCCGGAGAACCGGTATTGCCGCCCGGCGGTGTAACTCCACCTCGACCCGACCAGTACGGTACGCTCGTGTAGCGATACCCAAACTCCGTGCGCCAGGTAAAGAACTGTGAGGGCATCCAATCGAACGTAGCCGTAGTGTCCCAGGCTTTAAGCGGCGCACCGGGATACTCAGCAAAGTAGGGTGTGCCAGAGATTGCATCGGCCCCGTTGACGGGCAACACCAGCGTCAAATACCGCCCGGGATTATTCATCGCGCCACCGCCGAAGGTGAAGGCGTATTTGTCTCGATCAAACCACCACCGGTGGTAAGCCATCCAGCCCAAGAAGGCTTGTTTCGGATGGCCATTATGGTCGCCGTCGCAACTTACTCCTCCGCCGGTCTCACACCCCAAGTCGCCGGTGAACGTCCATGCCATCCTGTCCAGGAAATTGTTCGGTTTGTCATAATATTTGATCTCGAGGCTGTCATCGGTGTGATAACGCGAGCGGTTGGGAATGCCCAAGGTATCCTCACCAAAGCCGTATTGGTTCGCGATAACCATCATCCAGGGTTTCGGGCTCCATTTGAGCTGTCCGCCCAAACCCGGGTGACCGTTGAACTTGTTATAGGATTGCCAGCCGTTGATGATCCAAGGCTCAATCTTCAAGTGGGTCGTAGGGAACCACTGTATGCGCACACCATTGAAAAACCAGGGCGTGTTGGACGAAACATAAGACGGCTGGTAGGCCCAGTTATCGAAATTGTGATAACTGAAGAGGCCCACGTATGACACGAAAATCCCGGCATCAATGTTTAGACCGTGGTTAACATTGAAGTGGTATCCCCCGTAAGCTTCTGATACGTATTTGTAAGCGGCGCGGACGTCCCACTGGCCGACCGCGGGACTCGCGTCATTGCGTACCGTCGTGGCGGAAAACATCCCGAATAACATCAAAACTCTCCCGCGAACGTTGTCATCGTGGAAGTCGCCGCCGAGTGATAAATCCTCCAGCTGGACTTCGCCGGAACGAAAGACCTCACTCGACCCGCCCATCGTGTGATCCTTGGGCTGGTTGAAATCCTCGCCGAAAAAAGTGTCTGCTCTGAATTCCGGGCTAAAGTATTTCGTATCTAATGGGTAGTCTTTTTGGCGGCTGTTGCCGTTCAGCCAAGTCCAGTCCCAATCCGAAAAGGGATCGATTGTCACGGCCGTTGCTGACTGTGGGGTCGCTGGTGAGGCACCCGAAGACTCGGCCGGGGACTGCCCTTGTATCGGCCTTGTCGCGAGCGCGATCGCGGGAGCAACTGTCGGAGTGACGGGCGGCTCGGCTGGCGCGGTCTTGAGCTTAGCTTCGAGTTCCTCCATGCGCGCCCTCATCGCATCCATACCCTCTTTCATTTCGTCGAGTTCTCTCGCGATGGCGGATGGCGCGTCCGGATCGGAGGCGGAAGGCGCCGTTGGGGTGGTCGCCGCACCCGTGCTTGCGGTTGGGGCAGGTTCTCCAAGTTTCAGGTCGAAGCGGAGATCGTCTCCCGCAGCCACAACCACGTAGGTGACTTGGGAAGCCTCGAATCCTGGCTTAGTGGCCGTGAGTTGGTAATGACCCGGTTTGAGGTCACCAACCGTAAAACTCCCATCGGAGTTGCTGACAACATCGCGGTCGACGTTTTCCCCGACGTTATGCACAATGACCACGACCTGAGGCAACGGCCGACTATCAGCGCGAAGCGTCACACCCTGAAGCCTGCCGGCCAACGGTTCCCCATAAGCCACACTGCCTAGCAAGAGGGAAGCGGTCTGAATCGCGAGAGACGCTGATAGCACAACAAGCAGCAATTTGCGGTTCATAAAACTCCTTTAGGTAACAGTCTTCTCTGGCAGAACCAGAATCCACAGATGCAGATTCTCCAGACCTTTCGCGAAAATCTCTGGTTGATGTTGAATTTGCACTGTGATTCTTCCCTGACTGTAACCACCGCTCAAAAGGATTGAATAAGCGATGTATCAAAAATTAATAAAGCGGGTATCGAACCGTTACCAGCAGAAAACTGACAAAGTTTTTATCTGTTCCTTATGAGGCAGTTTCATCATGAGCTATGAATAGAAGCTGTGAAGCAGCGGGGGAGCGAATATAGACAATCCTGATCAGCGGCAGCTTCATCATACGGAGATGCGCAAATGGTTAAATCAACGATAACGAAGCTTCCCGCCAGCATCCTCGTAGTGGATGACGATTCCCAGATTCGGCGCGCTTTTCGCACAATTCTCGCGAGCCAGGGGTGCAAGGTCATCGAAGCGCGCGACTGTGAGGAAGCCATCGAGGAGGTCAAAGCCAGCTGTCCGGATCTAGTCTTGCTCGATATAAATATGCCCGGCACCGACGGTATCGAAACGTGCAGAAGAATTCGAGAATTCTCCGATATCGCTGTAATCATGGTTACAGTCCGCGCAGAAGAGAAGGATAAAGTTGCCGCCTTGGACGCAGGGGCCAACGACTACATCGTCAAGCCGTTCGGAACCCCGGAACTTCTCGCGCGCATTCGCGCCGTTGCGCGAAGGGCGCCCGCAATGGAAGGGACGATGCCGGCGTTCAATTCGCAGGATTTGAGTATTGATTTCGAACGCCGGCGGGTTGTTTCCCACGGGCAACCTGTTCACCTCACCCCAACGGAATTTGACCTCTTGAAGTACCTTGTTTCGAACCAGGGAAAGCTCGTGCCTTATTCGAACTTTCTACGCCTCCTCTGGGGCCCCGAGCATGCGGACGATCGAGAGCTCTTGTGGTTTTTCATCGGTCAATTGCGCAAGAAAATCGAGCCGCACCCGGAACAACCGCGCTATATCCATACGGAACCTTCGGTCGGCTATCGCTTCGACCCCGATCATGCGATGGCAACCAAGGCGCGAACATAGAGCGTTCGAAGAGACCCCACCAAGATAAAAAACTGCAACTGGAAGGACCAAAAACGAGGGGCTAGGTGTAAGCTGAGAACAAGTTGGGTTCCGGAACTGGAAACCCGGCTGATTCTTTCTTTGACCTGATCCAGCCCGGCGGCCTGAGTGCTGTCTTGCTGCGTCAGGCAAGCATTCCCTGGGAGACAGTCATGTCGAGCCGAAAAAACTTCGTGCGGATCATTACGTTCATCACGTTCATCGCAGTGTTGGTTGTAACCGGAGCCTTGCTACGCACCGCGGTCGCTCAAAACGCGCCTCCCAAATCGCAGGACAAACTTGCGCTCGGAGAAGACGACGTCAAGCAGTTGCTGCTGCTTATGGATACCGACAAAAACGGCAAGATCTCCAGAGAAGAATACATGAAGTTTATGGAGGCGGAATTCGAAAGACTCGACAAGGACAAGAGCGGGGAACTGGACGCTAAGGAACTCTCGCAATCGAGCCTCCGTGTGACCCGCAACGGCCAAAGACTGTCGCGCTGAGGCGCCGGCCTGTAAGCAACCGTGTGCCCCCGGCAGGCACTGCCCAGTCGTCTGCATCCTGGAATCGAACGATCAGGAATTCGATCTTCGTGTCCTCGGGGGCATCCCAAAATCGGGGTCAAAACGATAACCTACCAAGGGTTCCGTATGGATATAGCGCGGGTGCTCCGGGTCTTGCTCGATCTTTTTGCGCAGTTGCCCGATAAAAACCCGTAACGGCTCTCGATCGTCGGAATGCTCCGGCCCCCAAAGCAGGTGAAGTAATTTCAAATGAGACATGGGCTTGCCTTGGTTCACAACAAGGTGCTTCAGGAGTTCAAATTCCGTCGGGGTAAGGTGAACGGGCTTTCCATGAGCGACGACTTTTCGGCGTTCAAAGTCAATATTCAGTCCCGATGCGCTGAAAGGCGGCATTTCTTTGGCACTGGGCACTCTTCGGACGGCTCCGCGAATACGTGCCAGAAGCTCCTGTGTGCCAAATGGCTTCACGATGTAATCGTCGGCTCCTGCGTCCAGGGCAATGACTTTGTCGTTTTCGTCCCCGCGGACCGTCACGATGATGATCGGTACATCGGAAAAACCGCGAATTTGCCTGCAGGTTTCAAATCCGTCGATGCCCGCCATGTTGATATCGAGCAAGACCAAATCCGGGGAATCCGCTTTGATCTCCTCGATGGCTTCATTCCCGTCACGCGCTTCGATGACCGAGCACCCTTGGCTTGCCAGGATAGCGCGAAAGGCGCGGCGAACCTGCGGATCATCGTCCACCACGAGTATCTTTGCGGTGGCTTTCTTCGTAGATGTGCGAGTCACTTGTTCGCTCAAGCGCCTTCCCAGCGCAGCCTGCGATAACGATCGTACTAGGATTCACGGGCTCGACTTCGTTTAGGGCCCTGTTTGACCGGCTCATCATGAAAACATTCTCGTAAGGAACTGATAAATAATTCGTCAGATTTGTCCCGGCATACCGTTAATACGTCTCCTTATCAGCAATTCATTTAAAACTTATGTAATCAATATGTGTGGGCGTATTTATCGTGGTCGGAGCGGAATTCGTTGGAACAGGCCCATTCGGCCCCTTTGCAAGGAACTGTCCGCCTTGCTTCAACTTTGAGGAACGCAACGCTTAGGGCCACTTGAAAAACTTATGCAAGCCAACAAAATTATCCATAGTACTTTTTACGGATTCCGTATGTATGACTCTGTAGCTTCTTGCGTTAAGCCAGTCAGAATTCACCGCATGAGTCAAGGGGCCTATGAATCGGAAACTGCTGCTGTTCACACTGTCGATGTCTGTCGTGATCCAAATCGCGGCGCTGTCACTTACTGGGATCGCTTACGGAGGGCCTTCGCCCGGGGAGCTCCGAGGTATGACGCTCCGCGCCGACAACCGCCCGTTGGCCCAAGTGCTCGTTGTCGTGCATAGCGTAGAGGAAAGCATGGATCGCACTGTCGTCAGCGGCCCCGATGGAAGCTTTACAGTCTCGAATCTTAAGCCCGGCGAATACCAATTGACCGCCAACAAGGCAGGCTTCGCGAGCTCTCCGGTAAAGATCGTCGCCGTCGTGGCTGGGGAGAGTCTTCATATCGATATCATCCTCGCGGAAAGCCCCGTCGGTTCACCGCCAGGGGTAAGCTCTTCTTCGGTAGCAGATCCACCCGCGGTAGTGGCAGGAAGTTCGGTTGGTTTTTTTGCGAGATTTGCCAAAGCATATCGCGACGATTGGAGCGCTGCGCAACGAAACGCACCTGCATCGACCGCTGAAGTGCCTAAGTTCCGCGGAGATCCTGTTCCAGAAGACTCCCCGCCGTATCCCTTCGGCCAGTGGCCGATCGGAGGTACGGTCTGGATAGGCTATCCGTGGACGCAGGCGGGTCCCCTGATGACCGCGATTTGGGGCGGCTCGCACGGAGAATGGTGGAAGAAATCAGGAATACAGGTATACGGCTGGTTGAACTTTGGCGGTAACTGGAGTACATCGCACTCTACTGCTACGCCCTTTTGCGGGACTCCGGCCATTCCTGGAGTTCAACCGGCGCTCCCGTGCAAGTTCGGGAATTCACCGGCTTCGTATGACGAAGTTCCCAACTCTGTGCAACCCGATCAGGAAGTAATCTACATCGAGCGTGAACCAGACACCGTTCAGACCGATCATTTCGATTGGGGCTTCCGCGTCTCCAACCTCTGGGGTCTTGACTATCGCTTCACCACCGCGAATGGCGCATTCAGCCAGCAACTCCTGAAGAAGAACAAAGAGTACGGCGATGACCCTGTGATGGTCTATGCCGACTTCTACCTGCCGCACATAGCGCAGGGCATGGACCTTCGAGTCGGGCGCTACGTTTCGCTCCCGGATATCGAGGCACAGTTGGCGCCGAACAATTACACTTACAGCCATTCTTTGCTTTACACGTTTGACTGCTACACCCAGACCGGGATCAATACCACCACGAGGATCAACGATAATTGGACCGTCCAGGCCGGCGTATCCCCCGGTTGCGACATTATGCCTTGGAAGCAAACGGGGAGACTGGCCAAGCTGACTCTGAATTTCTGCGTTCAATATGAGTGGAGAGAAAGCAAGGACAACGTCTACTACTGCGCGAATTCCCTCAACTCCGGTAAATATGCCTATAACAACATGCAGGCGCATTACTTCACCTGGTATCATAAGATCAACGAGAAATGGCACACCGGATGGGAGAGTTGGTATCAGTATGAGAAGGACACCCCCAACGTCAACAATCCGAACGTTGGGCTTCAAAATAGCGGCGCGCCCTACTCGACACTGATTTATGGCGCAAATGGCGCGCGCTGTAACAACACACAGGAACTGACCTGTTTTGCCCCGGAGTGGGCATCGGTGAATTACATCGAGTATCAGCCTGGCCCGCACGATTACATCTCATTTAGAACCGAAGTGTTCGACGACATACGGGGCCAGCGCACGGGAACCAAGGGATGGTACACAGAGCATCTACTCGGCTGGGGACACTGGATCGGAACAACCGTTCTGTTCCGGCCCGAAGTCCGGTGGGAGCATATCTATAATCCGAACACGGGATTGGCCGCTCCCAACAATGAGCTTCCGGGGGCCTTCGATAACGGCATTCGGCACAGCCAGCTCACGTTTGCCGGGGACATTATTTACTTCTTCTAGAAGCTGTCGGCTGTCTCGAAGGACAAAGGGTCAAGCGGAGTCAGACGCTTCAATTCTAATTCCGGCCGCTGTCCACCGAACTTAGAAATCTTCGGGCTAGCTCCTGAATCCGCTGGGCCTGCCGCGAATAGATCGCCTCCGCGGGGATGAGGTCCCTGCCCACGCCCAAGGCAGTCGCGCCGGCCGTTATGAAGCTCAAGGCGGTTCTTTGATTCACGCCGCCCGCGGCGATGAGCCGTATCTGGGGCATCGCGGACGTCAAGGATCGAATGTAGCTAGCCCCTCCGACAGCATCGCACGGCATAACCTTCACGAAATCAGCTCCCGATTTCCACGCGGCAATCACCTCTGTCGAAGTCAATGCCCCCGGGAAAACTACAACCCCTTCCCCGATAGCCAACTCCACCACGTCTCCAATGAACCCGTCGGTCGTGAGGAACTGTGCGCCCTCGTCCAAACAACGCCGAGCCGTCTCGACATTGAGTATATTGCCTGCTCCCACGGTCATGTCTGGCAGGTGTTCGGCCACGTGGGAGATGGCGTGAAACGCCCCGGGGAAAACGGTGCTGATTTCGACGATCGGGATTCCTGCCTCGTAAAGAGCCTCCGCCACGAAGAGGGCATCTTCCGCGGAAGCGACACGAATTGCGGGAATGATGCCTGTCTCCGCAATGCGGTAGCGGACCTCTTCTTTTGTGCGGATAGCCGCTTGGGGATTTTCAAGAGGGATGCTTCTGAGAGCCACGTCCATCGTTTGAGCCATTTTATTGCCCCCGGTCGGGAGAGTCCCGCGCCGCCCATTGACATGCTAAGTAAAACATATGTACGCCTATGTTTTCAATAAACACATTTTGACGCCACCCTTCTAGCCGGGTTCGAACTGCCTACTGTCAGGTTTAGCCCCAGGCCGACAAATGAAAATGCACACCCTTCTCCTCTGGTTGAATGAGGCTGGTCGAATCTGACCGATCGATTGTGGAGATTGAGACTTAATTGAGAAATGATCGCGAGCCGGCCGGAGCTTACAGGAAGCGATCACGCCGCGCGTTGAACCCCGCCACAGACAGAGATGCAGCGCATAAGTACAACATTAGTGAATGATGGGCACTGCATAGCCTTACGAATCGCATACAAGAGTCTTAGAACCATTTTATGCCTTCCATATTGCGTACCGTCTAGATTCTTCCCGTAACGAGTTAAATGAGCAGGTCGATTGCAGTCGTCTGATCTGGCGAGTCGGTAGAACGAACCTACTGTTCTTACTGGGAGGCGCTACATGAGTGAAGGATCGATACTCGTCGTATCCAGGGAACCGAGCATCGCCCGGGCGCTACGAATTACACTGGAAGCCAAGGGCTACGAGGTTACGAACCTGGATAGTGTCGACGACGTGGTTAAGCGGAGATCCCGGAACGATGACTTGGTGCTTCTGGACAACGACACCTCCGTCCTGTCGGCCACTACGGCTTGCCGGGAAATTCGCGCTTGCTCAGACATCGCTATTATTATCCTCAGTGGTGAGAACTCCGAGGAAAAGAAGGCGCACGCGATTCGCGCCGGCGCCGATGCCTACATACTGAAACCGTTTGGAGTGCAAGAAGTCTTCGCGCGGGTTCAGGCCAGCCTGCCCAAGGTGAGGATAACCGTCAGTCCCGAGGAGCTCGCAAACTAACCTCAAGTCGGCCCGGCACGCATCGGGCCTCCTCTTTTCATTTTTCGCGCCCCGGTTGTTTATCGAATAAAGCGTTATTCTGCTGCACATCCGGCGTGATTCTACCGTTGGTCGTCTATCCGCTCAGTAGAAAAATGTGACCCGCGACAGGATCGACCTGTGGCCCTCGGCATCGAACTGTATCAGCACTTTTTTATCCTTACTTTGCGCGCTGAAAAATACCTGGTCTCCATTGGCATACTTCCCGCCGGAAAAGTCGAAGCGGTCCGCGCGTTGGAGCACCTCGCCCACGTCGAGATCGTCTCCGCGGGATACGATCACTTGAAAGCCCACGATTCGATGCAGTGAGTTCAGCACGAACTCCGCCCGCTTGCAAAAGTCCGGAGCTTCAGGCGAGCTTAGAGTAAGTCGATCGGGCGTGCCGGAAATGGTGGGATCTCCGGATACGGATTTTGCGATGGCCTCCTCGGGCGTGAGATGCCCAAATCCCGCATAGACGGGCGTCGCGCTGCACTGGAGGATGCTATCCAGAGTCCATTTCTTCGTCTGGCCTTCCATCTGGTGCCGCAGTTCGTTCACCAGGTCCTTGGTAGCGCCTTTCACGCGCCAGCTGCCCCATTGTCTTAAGTCAGTCCACAGGGTCTGGCCGGTATTCGGGTCGATGACGGTCATGATGGTAGATTCGATCCTCACCGGCCTTCTATCCGGACCATCACGCGTGAGGTAATCGCCGAGGTAGGGATTTCCTGAAAATAGAAATACGAGGTCGGAGTGCCGGCGGTCTTCTGCAACCTGAAAGCGCCCCCACGTGCGGATCTCGCTCACCGCGGTTTCTTGTGCGACTCCCAGAGCTCGAGGGCAGACGCAATCGACGTAGACCGAGTTTGCCTGCATGATTTTCGTCGGCAGGGCCAGACGCTCGGTTTTCTTGGCAGTCGCCGCAGGTACAAAAGCGCTTATCGCGAAGACGACCAGCAGAAGCTGTCGCAGTTTTCTCATGGCCAATGTGCAGTCCCATCGAATATAAAGAACCGCGTATAAGGAAGTCGTAAGCGAAGTATCCGGAATATCCGCTGGCCGTGTCGCTCCGGTCGGCGGGTGATGAAAGAAGGAGCGCGTCGCAGACACCGCGCTTACGGCCTGCAACAGTTCACTCACGTTCCCGATATTTGACGAATGGATCGGAGGCATTCAAAAACCAAATGCCCTCTTTATGCTTTCCGAATCGTCCACGCCAATAATCAAGCATTAGAAATCGTAGTGGAGGCAAAATGTCGCCAACAAACGAAGTTTCTGGACGAGCCGTAAGCCAGCAGCCGAGTTGTGCTTCCTCACGGGACATCAACTGGAAGGGCGACGAATCCTGGCACCTGGATAATCCGCATAGTAAAGCTCTGGCAGCCCTCTTCTATACTTCTTTGCTCAAAGGGACATGGGAGATGGCGGTGCGTTTTAGAGGATCGCTGCTTTCCTTGCTGCCCGCTGGCAATCGTCGAAATCTGCCGCAGAACGTGCCCGTTTCTGGAAACGGAACCACGTCGTAGTTCGTCAACAACCCGGGCGCTCTGCGAAAGCGATTTTGAATCCCGGCCCGGGCCCACGTGGCTTCTTGACTTTGCTCTTGGTCGGTTTCGTTATCCGTGGATAGAGCGCCCCCCCGTATCAATTTCACGTTCCACCCATCTTTCGGCGGATACGTGTGAGTGGGCTACGTCGGTGCTCGCCCCCGAGAGCCCTCCAATCATCTCCGCCAGTCCGATTCACATAAGTTAAATCTGTAGAAGTATGTACGGGACAGTATCTAAATAATGTGGAGTCTATATGTCGCGCGTTGTTCCACTCATCTAACACGGCGTTCAGATGCTCGGTTTGTGCCGATGAACCATAACGAAGAACTTAGAGTAATTTTATGCCTTCCGTACGTTCCGCATCTTATCCTCTCGGTCATGGAGGAAACACCATGACCCGCTCAACAGCAGTTCGAGTCTTCGCACTGGCAAGTCTTGTCGCGTTGTCGTTTCTAGTCACCTTTCCGTCTTTCGCCCAGCCCGTGAACTCCGTCACCTTCACCGGATTGGTAACCTGCGCTCATTGCGTAGGCAACCAGCCGATGCATAAGGGGTTCACTCCCTGGACGTGGGCTCGGGAATCTGTGAAGAATCAGGGAGACGACATCGTGATCGTTGTCGGCGACAAAATTTACAAGCTTCAGGGCAATCA
>Ga0302326_10027903_pt1 | contig 11373 bp, 12 predicted proteins | sample Palsa_T0_3_FD_202264 | JGI IMG/M metagenome (GOLD analysis project Ga0302326, IMG submission 202264) | Peat permafrost microbial communities from Stordalen Mire near Abisko, Sweden - Palsa_T0_3 | ecosystem: Environmental > Terrestrial > Soil > Palsa > Peat permafrost | place: Sweden: Abisko...
GGTACTCAATCTGGTGCTGCTCTTGCAGACCGCCGGCATCCCGGTATCTGTTCCCGGCTTCGACTGAACATGCGAGTCTGGGATGCCCGTCCGGCCGACGCCTTCCCTGCCAATGCCCCTCCTGGCAACCCAGGCGCCCGCGGAGATGCCTGCCGAGCCGACCCAGGCGCGTCGCTTCAGTAAGGCACGCTCGGCCCAGCACAGCGCGCTCGGCGAGGACTATGTCGAGCTGATCTCCGACCTACTGGCCACCGGTGGTGAGGCGCGGCCGACCGACATTGCCCGCCGGCTGGGTGTCGCGCACGCCACGGCGATCAAAACCATCGCGCGGCTGAAGCGTGATGGACTGGTGGTGGCGCGCCCCTATCGCGGCGTCTTCCTGACCGAGCCTGGCGAACGGCTGGCCGAGCGGGTGCGGCTGCGGCATCGTGTGGTGGTGGACTTGCTCGTCGCGATTGGCGTCCCGGCCGAAACGGCCGAGCAGGATGCCGAGGGGATCGAGCACCATGTCTCCGACGCGACCCTGGCGGCGTTCGAGAAATTCTTGCGACGCCAAGTGTAGAGAGGCGGGCGACCGCAGGCGCCCGAAAGTCTCCCCAAATTCCTCCCGGGGCGTAGTGTGCGGCGAGGCGGTCGGGGGAAGACACTGCTCGACGGGACCGGCCATTGAGAAGCCCTGCCCCGCCGGCATGAACTAATCGTGAACGTTTCTCGCGTTCGGTTCGGCCCGCGTCGAAGCATATGGCACGCTGGTTCGGCTAGGATATCGCGATGAACAGGTTCTCCGATATCACACCGGTCGAGATCGCCGGCACTGCGGCGCTACTGAGTGACGTGGCGCGGGCGGCGATCCTGTGTGCCCTGCTCGATGGCCGGGCGCGTACCGCCGGCGAACTGGCCTATGCCGCAGGCGTGACCCCGCAGACTGCCAGTTCTCATCTGGCACGGCTGGTGGATGCCGGGCTGATCGCCGTGGTCCCGCAGGGCCGCCACCGGTATCACCGGCTTGCCAGTCCGGAGGCTGCGCACATGCTGGAAGCGCTCGGCGTCCTGACCACCGAGCTGCCACGCCGCGCACGCGTGCCGGGCCCGCGCGACGAAGCGCTGCGCGCCGGACGCACCTGCTACGACCACCTCGCCGGCCGGCTCGGCGTAGCGATCGCCGATGCGCTACGCGTTGCCGGCGGCACCATCGCTCATGAGCGCGATGTGGAGATCACGCCGGAAGGCGCGCGACGCCTTGCCTGCCTCGGCGTTGACGTAGCACCGCTGCGCCGGGAAGGCCGCTCGTTGTGCCGTCACTGCCTCGACTGGAGCGAGCGACGACCACATCTGGCTGGCGCGGTGGCGGCGCAGATCCTGCGCAATGCGCTTGCGTCGGGCTGGGTGGAACGCAAGAAGGACACCCGCGCGGTGCGTGTGACACAAGAGGGTCTGCGGGTGTTCGAGGCGGCGCTCGGTGGCGGGTTCGAAGAGCTGGCCGCAGCGGCTTGATCGGTGTCCGACCGTGCGCGATGGTCGTTTTATGATGAATCGCCTGGGGAATGCCGGGCGGCCCCGGAGGAGTGCCACACTATGCGGCGACGCAGCTTCATCACCAGCGCCGCCGTTACGGCGGTGCTGCCTGCGCTATCGGCACCCTCGGTCGCGCGCGGCGCTACCAATCAGGTATTGAAATTCGTTCCCCAGGCCGACCTCGCCGTCCTCGATCCCGTGTGGACCACCACGTACCAGACCCGCGACCACGGCTTCCTGGTGTTCGATACGCTGTTCGGCCTGGATGCCGCGTACAACCCGCAGCCACAGATGGCCGCGGGTGCGGTCGCCGACGCCGATGGCAAACGCTGGCACATCACGCTGCGCCCGGGACTGCTGTTCCACGACGGCACCAAGGTCTTGGCCCGCGACTGCGTGGCGAGCATCCGGCGGTGGGGCGTGCGGGACGGGTTCGGCCAGGCACTGCTCGCCGCCACCGACGAGATCTCGGCGCCAGATGACAAGACGCTGGAATTTCGGCTGAAATACCCCTTTCCATTGCTGCCCGCCGCGCTGGCCAAGACGCCGCCGAGCATGTGCCCGATGATGCCAGAGCGGCTCGCCGTCACCGACCCCTACAAGCAGGTGACCGAGATGGTCGGCAGTGGGCCGTTTCGCTACAAGCCCGACGAGCGTGTTGCCGGCTCGCTAGTAGTCTACGAGCGTAACAGTGCCTACGTGCCCCGATCGGACGGCACACCGTCGGGCACCGCGGGGCCGAAGGTCGCTTATCTCGAGCGCATCGAGTGGCACATCATCCCCGATGACAGCACCGTCGCCGCGGCGTTGCAGCGCGGCGAGATCGACTGGTGGCTGGCGCCTGGCGCTGATCTGCTGCCGATGCTGCGCGGCGTGCCGGCGCTGACGACCGAGATCACCGTCCCGACCGGCTTCATCGCCACGCTGCGCTTCAATCACCTCACGCCGCCGTTCAATAACCCGGCGATCCGCCGCGCCATGCTCGGCGGCGTGGAGCAGTCGGACTACATGATCGGCATGGTCGGCACCGATCCGGCACTGTGGCACGTGCCGTGCGGCGTGTTCTGCCCAGGGACGCCGCTTGCCAACGATGCCGGGATCGACGTGCTGACCAGCAAGCGTGACCTGACGAAGGTGAAGCGCGACCTGGCGGCAGCGGGCTACGGCGGGGAGAAGGTGGTGTTGCTGGCACCCACCGACATCGCCTCGGCGAAGGCGCTGGCGGATATCTCGGCGGATTGGATGCGCAAGGCCGGAATAAACCTGCAGTATCAGGCGATGGACTGGGCGACGCTGGTGCAACGCCGGGCCAAGAAAGACCTCGTCGAACAGGGCGGCTGGAACATCTTCCATACCAGTTGGGCCGGGACGGACCAGCTCAATCCGGCAGGGCACGTATTCCTGCGCGGTAACGGCAGCAGCGCGACGGTCGGCTGGCCGAGTAGCCCGCGCATCGAGGAGCTGCGCACGCAATGGTTCCAGGCGCCCGACGAGGCGACGCAGAAGCGCCTGGCCGTGGAGATGCAGCTTCAGGCGTTCCAGGACGTGCCGTATGTGCCGCTGGGGCAATATTTCATGCCGACATCGTATCAGAAGAATTTGACCGGAGTGCTCGCTGGCAACCCGGTGTTCTGGAACGTCCGCCGGAGCTGATTTGGTTCCTGGCAGCCTCCCTGATGTCTGACCGATCCTGTTGCGGTATAGCAACGAGTACCGATCGGTCTTCGTTCTATCATGTTGCATCGAGCTGCTATCAGGCCCGCATGCGCACAAGATCCAGCAGCACGTTGGCCTCCAGCTCCTTCTCGTCGAGCCGGTGCTTTACGAGATCGCCGATGCTAACGATGCCACTCAGCCGGTCGCCATCGATCACCGGGACGTGGCGGATCTTCGCCAGCGTCATCGTCACCAGGACCGCCTCCAGCCGGTCCGACGAGCGGCAACTGATGATCGGCGCGCTCATCAACTCATGCACGTGAAGATCGAGTGCCGCGGCGCCATGCGAGGCGACGGCGTTGATGAAGTCGCGCTCGGAGAACACGCCGACCAGATGCATCCACTGGTCCTCGACCACGACGGCACCGATCCGGTTTTCGGCCAGGCTGTGCACTGCATCGCGCACAGTGCCGGTCGCGGCCGCCTTAATCACGTTGCTGCCTTTAGCACGCAGGACGTCGGAAATCAGCATAACGGGCACCTCTCAACCAAACCACCAAGATGCGTCCGTGCAGGTCCGCTCGGGCGGCGGTCTGGGACCTGCTTGGAGGCGCGTCCGGTAAATGGGCACCGGTGGCCGGCGGCCCAAGAGGCGGGGCATCAACCTTTGGACGGGTTAACGCATTGCAATGCTGCCGTAGGTTGCTGTCACGTTCGGTTTCTTGTACGAGCCCGCGGCCGGCGACGTCGCGAGCGGTTCAGCCGACTGCCACTGTTGCGTGCGGCGAAAAGACGAGTTCCACGGAGGTGCCTGGTGGGGACACCTGTTCGGCCGGCCCGACAACCCGGAGCGTCCGCCCCCGTCGGACGCGTCGCTGCGGACCGTGCCGCGCAGTAGATTAGCGCTGCTGGTCGGCATCGTGCCCACCGGTGCGGCGACGATGTCCTCATGCGGACTGTGCGCCGGCGGATGCGGTCCGCGTCAAGCCCTGGCGCCGAGCCAGCCGAGCAGCGCTTCACGGAAGGTGCCAAGGCTCTTGTAGCGATTGATCTCCGTCGGCAACGCCCCAACAGCCGCAGCCAGGCGCCAGGCCAATGCCGGCGTCGTGATGACGCGCGCCAGCGGGTAGACGTGCACGCGGATGCCAAACAACACAGCGTCCGAGCGCGGCAAGCGGCGCAAGGTCTGACGCTCGACGCGCAAGAAGACCGTTTCGCCAGCGTTCATCTGGGTGATCGCTGGATTGATCCCCTCGCGCCCATGACCGCCGGTTTGGAACAATGCCGGATCATCCACCAGCGACCAATTCAATCGTTGCGCAATGTGGCCCGGCTTCACGTGCCGCATGAAACGATCGACCGGTCGGGACAGGCGCTCGGCATACAGCGGGACCGGTCCATGCACATCTGCCAGCTTGTGGCCGAGCTTGTCGCGCAATCGCCAGCGGCTGGGGAAGCACAGTATACCGGCGGTGAAGCGTGGACCGTCTGGACTGTCCTGGATGATACACAGGTCTTCCTGTACTAGCCGACTGGCGAGCTCCAGCGGATCGCATGGCGGGTCAGCAAGATCCCACACCTCGTTGGTCAACCCATTGTGCAGCCGCCCAGCGTCCGCGACGAACCAGGCGGAGTGATGCCGCGTGAGATTCGCCACCACCAGATCGAGCGTTTCGGCACGCGCCGTATCCGAGCTGGGCAGTGTCGCGAACACCTCGTCATATCGCGTGGCGAGCAAGTCGCGGCGCTGTCGCATCTCGTCCAAATAGCGTGCATCGAGTTCGAACCATTCGTTGTCCGGCGCCGCCGTCAGGTCCATCGACATGCGGAATTCCCCGGCCTGGAACGGCAGGTGAATTGCCTCTGCGGGCAGATCGTGCATGTCGGCGGTTACCGGTTTAGCGCTGCTGTACCAATTCGACCATCACCCCGTCTGGGCCGCGAACGAAGGCCAGACGCGTGCCCGGATCGCGAGTTAGCGGGCCGATGGCAATCTCGGCCCCCTTGGCACGCAGCTCGGCGACGGCTGCGTCAACGTCGTCGACCGTCAGGCCAACATGTTCCAAACCGTAATAGGGAAAGCGCGGTGCTGGGGCGGTCGGGTCATCGGGATGGCGCGGCGCGATCAGGATTTTCTGGCCGCCCAGGACGAAGGAGATGCGCTTCTGCCCTGGATACAACGTACCCGGAGGATAGACCCCACGCGTCACCACTGCACCGAACATTGTTTCAAAGAACGTCGCGGTTGCCTCCGGGTCGGAACTCCGTAAATGCACGTGGTCATAAAAGTAGTTACGCATGATATCTTCCAATGATCTTAGATCACGCCCTTGTCGCGCAACGCAGCGAGTGCCGCCGCGTCCAGCCCCAAACGTTCGGCCAGCACCGCATCGGTGTGCTCGCCCAGCAGCGGCGGCGCGACGCGATAATCGGCCGGCGTTTCCGACAGCCGTACCGGATTGGCGATCACCTTCACCATCTGTCCCGAGCTGTGCACCATCGTCCTGACGGTTTCGCGTGCAACCACATGCGGATCCGCGAATACCTCCGACAGCTTATTGATCGGACCGCAGCCGATCTTCAACGCCTCCAGCTTGTCTACCCACCAGGTGGTCTGATGCTGCTCCATGACCGGCGCCAGCGTGTCGGTCACCAGTCGGCGATTGCGCACCCGCGCGGCGTTCGATGCAAAGCGGTCGTCTTCCAGCAGGTGCGTCAGCGCGAAGGCCTCACAGAAGCGCTTGAATGTCGGATCGTTGCCGATCGATAACACAATGTGACCGTCCGCGGTCGGGAACACCTGATAAGGCACGATGTTCGGATGCTGGTTGCCGAGCCGCGCCGGATTCTCCCCGGTCGCCAGGTAGTTCATGCCCTGGTTGGCCAGCCAGGCGACGTGCGTGTCCAGCATGCCGATGTCGATCTGCTGCCCCTGCCCCGTCGCATCGCGATGGCGCAGCGCGGCTAGTATGCCGATACAGCCGTACAGGCCGGCGAACAGATCCGCGACCGGCACGCCTACCTTCTGCGGCAGGCCGTCCGGCTCGCCGGTCAGGCTCATCACCCCGCCCATCGCCTGGATCAGACTGTCATAACCAGGCCGCGGCGCATACGGTCCGGTCTGGCCGAAACCGGTGATCGAGCAATAGATCAGCCCGGGGAACGCGGCGTGCAACGCTTCGTATCCCAGACCATATTTGGCCAGGGCGCCGACCTTGAAGTTCTCCACCAGGATGTCGCATTGCGCGATCAACTGCCGGGCGATCGCCTGGCCCTCGGGCTGCGCAATGTCGAGTGTCACCGAGCGTTTGTTGCGATTGACCCCAATGAAATAGGCGCTCTCCTGGGTACCCGGCATATATGGTGGAGCGAACCCCCGCGTGTCATCACCGCTGCCCGGCTTCTCGATCTTGATCACGTCAGCGCCGAGATCGCCCAGCATCTGCGCGCAGGTTGGTCCTGCCAGAACGCGCGTAAGATCAAAAACTTTCAGGCCCTTTAGCGGCCCGCTGGGTGCGCTCATCCAACTCTCCGGAAAGTCCGCCAAAAGCGGCGGGCGATTTCGCTCATTGGCCTGTTATAGGTCGGTCGGACGAACCGGCAAGCCCGTCGCGCGACAGGTGCCGCGCCACGCTACTGTGCAGCGCGGCGCGGACCACGCCGCACCGCGCTGCAAGATGCGGTCCGCGAGGCCAGGCGATCGCTCAGCTACCGGCGGCAATGCCGGCCTGCACCTCCCCGACCGCCTCATTGATCAATCGCAGTGCGTTCGCTCGGTGTCCGGCCTTGTCGCTGGAGGCCTCCTGAAGCTGGGCTTGCGCATTCTCCAGGGCGTGCAGCGCGTTGTTCATGTGCGGCTGTGCCGCGATGACGCATCCCGCCGAGAACCCAACCCCGAGCAGGATTGCCGCACTGGCAACGAAAATCAGCCGGCGACGCCCGTTCCGCGAAAACGCGATGTGCATGGTCATTCCCCCTTTTTTGATTGCAGCCGATGCCGAGACTGGACGATTGTGTCCGCCGGCGCAACCGTCCAGCATACAAGCCAGACTGCCGGCGAATCAACCAGACTGCCGGCGAATCAAAATGTCGGGAACTCCACGGGGCACACGCCATGCGATGGTCAGGCCCCCAAAGTTGTGCCGGCAAGCACCTCGCACAGTCGCGCCATTTCAGTGTGATCCGCGTCAGGCCCAAACATCGCCTGCGCGGCCAATACCAACTCCTTGCACATCGCGGAGAACGGCGTCGGCGTCGCTGTCTCCCGCCCGACCTGCAACGCAATCGACAGGTCCTTCGCCAGCAATCCCATGGTGAATCCGGCATCGAACTTCCGCGACAGCACGTATTGCTTGAACTTCTTCTGCGTCGAATTATTCATGCCGGTGGCCGCGTTCAGTACGTCAGTCATCACCGCCGGATCGAGACCGAAACGCTGGCCGATCAGCAGTGCCTCGATGCCGATCAGGAAGCCGCCGGCGGACACCAGATTGTTCAGTGCCTTCATTGCCTGGCCGGAACCGACTGCTCCAGTGCGCAGCACGTTGGACCCCATCGCCGCCAGCACCGGCATGACCCGGTCGATGATTTTCGGATCGCCGCCGGCCATGATGGCCAACTCGCCGGTCTTGGCGCGCGGCACGCCGCCCGACACCGGCGCGTCGATCATGTGGCCGCCGAGCGCCGCAACCTTCTCCGCCAGTTCCTGCGTCATCGAGGGGATGCCGGAGCTCATCTCCACCACGACGGTGCCGGGCTTCAGGCCGGCGAACAGATTGTCATCGCCGCTGCCAAGCACCGCCGCAACGATGGCACTGGTAGGCAGCATGGTGATGATCACGTCGGAGGCGTCGGCCAACTGGCACAGGCTGTCGGGTGCGGTGCCCCCGATCTGTTGGGCAAAGTTGTTGGCGACCGCACGGCGGGAATCGTTGACCACGACCGGAAAGCCGGCGCGTACCAGGCAGGCTGCCATAGGCCAACCCATGTTGCCGATGCCGACGAAGCCGATGGTGGGCCGCGGAGGCGCTACGTCTGCCATCTGATCAGGCCTTCACGCCGTCGATTTCCTTGAACACCTCGGTGGCGATCTTGAACGCCTCCAGGCACGCCGGGATGCCGCAATAGGCGCCGATCTGCATCAGGATCTCCTTGATCTCGTCACGCGTCACACCGTTGCTCAAAGCGGCCCGCAGGTGCAGCCGGAACTCCGAGCCTCGATTAAGCGCGGCCAGCATCGTCAGGTTGATCATGCTGCGGGTCTTGCGGGGCAGCCCGGGACGCGTCCAGATCATTCCCCAGGCGATCTCGGTGGTCATCTGCTGGAACGCCGCGTTGAAATCGTCGGCCCGCGCGAGAGATCCATCGACGTACTCCGCACCAAGCACGGCACGGCGGACCTCCAGCCCCTGCTTGAACAGTTCGCTCTGGTATTCGGGGCGATTCGGGATCTCAGGCATGCTGTGCTCCTCCTGCGCGAACGGCCCTCGGGTCAGGCCAAAGGGCATGGCCGGCGGACGGTAGAATTTGCCTGTCCGACCGGCAAGCGGTTGACTGGTGTCCCACCAGCAGGAGACCGCCGCCATGGCATCAGCCGCAACACCGACCTACGAGATCCTCGCGCTGCGCTACGGCATCTTCGATGGCCGCATCGCCGCGCAAAACTATCTGCTGCCGGACGACCACATGGCGCCTGATCCGCTCGACTTCCTGGTGTTCGCCATCCAGGGCGGCGGCCGCACCATCATCATGGACACCGGATTCAATCCGGTCTCCGCCAAGCGGCGCGGCCGCGAGATCCTGTGCACGCCGGCCGAAGCGCTGCGCAACGCCGGGATCGACTCCACCGAGGTGCGCGACGTGATCCTGACGCACATGCACTGGGACCATGCCGGCGGCATGGAGTATTTCCCGAAGGCCATGTTCCATCTGCAGGAATCCGAAATGGCCTATTGCACCGGAAGCTGCATGTGCCAGCCGTTCCTGCGGCGTCCGTTCGACGTCGATGACGTGCAAAGTGCGATCCGGGCGCTGTATGCCGATCGCATTCGTTTTCACGACGGCACCGCGGAGATCGCACCCGGCCTTACGCTGCACCTGATCGGCGGGCACTCCGGCGGCATCCAATCGGTGCGCGTGCCGACCAAACGCGGCTGGGTCGTGCTGGCCGGCGACGCGGTGCATCTGTGGGGCAATATCCGCAAGCGCAACCCCTTCCCGGTCGTCGTCGACGTGGCGCGCATGCTACGTGGGTTCGACATTCTGGAGGGTCTGGCGGATGGCCCGGATCATGTCATTCCGGGACATGATCCGCTGATTCTGAAGCGCTTCCCTGTGCATAGCGGCAACAAGGAGATCGTGCGGCTCGACCTGCCGCCGATTGACTGACAGACTGCGTACCGGCCTGGACGAAATCCTCTCCGCCTCCCGCAAGGGGCGGAGGAAAAACGCACCAAGGAGGCGACGATGGCGGCGACATATGACCTGGTGATCCGCGGCGGTCTGGTGGTGGACGGCACCGGAACGAAAGCCCCCTACCCCGCCGATGTCGGCGTGATCGGCAACCGGATCGAAGCGGTCGGCAGCATCGCCGGGACCGGCGCCGATGAGATCGACGCCAGGGGCAAGCTGGTCACCCCCGGCTTCGTCGACATCCACACGCATTACGATGCGCAAGCGGTATGGGACAGCCACCTCGCCCCCTCTGCCTGGCACGGCGTCACCACCGCCGTGATGGGCAATTGCGGCGTCGGCTTTGCCCCCTGCAAACCCGCCGACCGCGAGAAGCTGGTCGAACTGATGGAAGGCGTCGAGGACATCCCCGGCGCGGTGATGAACGAAGGCCTCGACTGGCAGTGGGAATCGTTCGGCGAATACCTCGACGCGCTCGATCGCCGCACCCGCGACATGGATGTCTGCGCGCTGCTGCCGCACGCCGCGGTGCGCGTGTTCGTCATGGGCGAGCGCGCCATCGCATTGGAGAACGCCAACCAGGGCGACATCGCTCAGATGCGCGAGATCGCACGTCAGGCAATGCAGGACGGCGCTTTCGGTTTTTCCACCTCGCGCAGCCTCAGCCATAAGACGCTGAAGGGCGATCCCACCCCCACCTTGCGCGCGCAAGAAGACGAACTGACCGGCATCGCCATGGGGATGCGCGACGCCGGGACCGGCATGCTCGAGATCGTTTCGGAGTGGGCACCCGACCACAAGGCCGAGTTCGCCATGCTGCGCCGCGTCGTCGAAGCGTGCGGCCGGCCGGCGGTGTTCACCCTGACCCAGCGCCACGCGCGCCCGACGGTCTGGCGCGACCTGCTGCGTTACGCCGACGAAGCGATTGCCGCCGGCGTGAACTTGCGCCCGGTCGCTGCGCCGCGCGCGATCGGCGTCCTGCTGGGCCTCGAGGGCAGCCAGAACCCGTTCTCCGGCACGCCGTCGTACAAGTCGATCGCCGACCTGCCGCTGGCCGAGCGGGTCCGCCGCATGCGCGATCCCGACTTCCGCGCGCAACTGCTGTCCGAGGACCCCAAGGCGGGAAACACCTTCCCACTGTTCCATCGGCTGGCGTTCGAGCAGATGTTCCGTTTCGGACCTGATGGCAACTACGAACCGCGTCGCGAGGACAGCCTCGCCGCGATCGCCGCGCGCGAGGGCCGCTCGCCGCAGGAGGTCGCCTACGACGCGCTGCTCGACGACGACGGCAACGCCTTCATCTACACGCCGCTCGGCAATTACGCCGACTACGACCTGTCTGTCAGCGAGACGTCGTTGGCCAATCGCAACACGATCATGGGCCTGGGCGACGGCGGGGCGCACGTCGCGTTCATCCTGGATGCCGGCTACCCGACCTGGCTGTTGACCCATTGGGGCAAGCGGAAGCAGCGCTGGGGCGTCGAGGAACTGGTGCGCCGCCTGACCTCCGACACCGCGCAGGCCGCGGGGCTGTTCGATCGCGGCGTGGTGGCTCCGGGCAAGAAGGCCGATCTCAACGTGATCGACTGGGACGCGCTGGGCTGCGACAAGCCCTATGTGGTGCGCGACCTCCCGGCTGGTGGCAAACGGCTGCTGCAGAAGGTACACGGCTACGACGCGACGATCGTCGCCGGCCAGGTGACCTACCGCGCCGGTGAGGCAACCGGTGTGCTGCCCGGCCGCCTGGTGCGCGGCCCGCAGGCTGGGCTGGCGGCGTGACGGCACGCTGAC
>Ga0302326_10027904_pt1 | contig 11373 bp, 10 predicted proteins | sample Palsa_T0_3_FD_202264 | JGI IMG/M metagenome (GOLD analysis project Ga0302326, IMG submission 202264) | Peat permafrost microbial communities from Stordalen Mire near Abisko, Sweden - Palsa_T0_3 | ecosystem: Environmental > Terrestrial > Soil > Palsa > Peat permafrost | place: Sweden: Abisko...
CTTCGAAGGGCCTGATACAGCCAGCCCAACGGGGCAGGGGCAGCGCCGACCTGGACGATGTCGTAGGCCGCGTCAGCGTTGGTCAAGGTTAAGCAGGGCGAGCATCCTGCCAGCCCGCACTCCAGGTCGACGTCGAGGTCACCACTGAAGCTGTGGTATCCCGGGGCTACGCTGGCAGCATGCTTCGCTTTCTCAATTACGCTACGCCGCTCGGCACGGGTGAGGGCGTCGGCGAGATCGTCGCCGAGGCGGTCCGGGTCGTCCGCGAGAGCGGGCTGCCCAACCGGACCGACGCCATGTTCACGAACATCGTGTGCTTAGCGCACTGTTAGCACTGAACGGCATCGCCGCAGCTCAGGACACCTACAGGAGGTCCCTCTGTCATGATCGTCGCGTTCTCGGTCGCTCCGTCCGGTACCGGACGCGCCGACAGTTCCGTCTCCGATGCGGTTGCCGCAGCGGTGAAGATCGTACGAGACTCCGGCCTGCCGCACCGGACGTCGGCGATGTTCACTGAACTCGAAGGCACCACCTGGGACGAGTGCTTCGACGTGGTGAAGCGCGCCATCGAGGCCGTGCTCCCGTTCGGGTCGCGGGTCTCGCTGGTGCTGAAGGCGGACATCCGGCCAGGCTACGAGGGCCAGATCGACTCGAAGCTTGGGCGGCTGGAGGCAGCGATCGAGAAGCAGGACGACCAAACCCACTCGTGACCCGCCTGTTAGATGTCTAGGTCATGGCGGAGGCCGGTTGTTGCCGCCCTCGATATTTGAACATCCAGCGCTGAATTACCTATGGAGGATTCGGCACAGCTCAGCGAGGAACGCAGACAACCTGATCACATAGCATGACTGCCGACGTGACTTAAGGCGCGCGCGTACCCGCCGTTATGATTGGCAACCTGGTCGCCGAGGCGGCCGCCGATGACGCGCCGAACCGGGTGATCTGTATGCCGCTACGCGCATAGCCCGACAGAGGGCGACGGCGCCTGGAGTCCGCACATCTGCGGATCATCGGGCGGTGGCTGCGTCACGTCTACCGCCGGTGCACAGCATGGTCACGAAGTGGCGCTGCCATCACGTTCAGCAGTAGTCCCGCTAAAGTTTATCAGTTCATTCAGATCCTCGAAGTGCGGTTTCATGACCAGCAATCTCAATAGATCGCCAAGATCAACAATTTGAGGCATACCCAGGAGCGTCTCAAGGGCATCCTTGTCATTATTGTCGGCTATATTCTCAAGATCTTTCATTTTCTTTGGATCACGCTGCACTAGCTGTGCTATTTCTGGCCATCTTTCACGCAATACGAGCCATTTTCCAATAAGATCGGCACGCTGGTTCTGATCACCCTCACTCTGGAGCATGAATAGCCCGCGGCCCGTGGAAATTAGTAGCATCAATCGAACTTGGTTTAGAAGCCGCTTGGCGCCTCGCGGCCTGTTAGGCAGGAATTCGAAGACCAAGTTATCTGCCCTAGCGACAATTCCTGTCGTATCCAGAACTGCGTTGAGATAGCGCTTCCGCACGCCATCGGAAGTCGATCCACCCGCATCTTTGGCGACGTTCTCCGCAGCTTGGTCAGCCGTGGTTCCGACCGTCTGATCCTGTATTGCTTGATCAATTCTCTCACGAGTGACTCGCGTACGCGTTCTCTTGCGTCTCTCTTCCACGATCGGCAATATCACACCGAGTAGTCCTCCTGCTGCCGCGCTAGCCAGTAGCTCAATGACATTGCTACTGAATGCTATAAGTGCCAGTAGGCTCAGACCAACCGCAACCATAAGGGCCAAGGCTGCTATATTAGCGGCCTGCATAGTTCGATCAACGTCGGGCGTGTCAGCCTGATCGGCCCGTAGCATGTTCTTTAGCTGGTCTGGTGTTGCCGGGGGCAAGTCGAACTGTATAGTGACGATCTTTTGAAGGTATGCTCGCCCGTACTGCCAATAAGACGTTCTTGGTGCCTCGCCGCCAGTTTGGTCGGTGTTTGGAAGCTCAAGGCCACGGTACTTGATAGCCGCCGACATTGCGATCGCTTCCATATCTCCCACAAGAACAGTGATCACCCCGTGGTGATCGAGCAGCTGCGAAGCTACTTCACAGACCTCGACGGCCCGGGGTGGGCGACATCGTTCAAGGTCGTCGACAAATATGATAAAGCGTCGATCCTTGCGGGAGGCGCTATGAATAAGATTCCCAAGTTGTTTACGTACAGCATTCATCGATCCTTGCGCTGCCTCCGACTGTGGATCAGTTATAAACCTAGCTACCGATTGGGTCCCTGCGAAGACCTTGGGATAGATGAAGGCTATCGCGGCAAAGATGACAAGGAGAGATGGACCCCATCCGTGCACAGCATGTTCAGCGGCGGTCCAATTCGCGCCCGTCGGATGTGCAGCCGCTGCTATCAAATCACGGGTTTTGGTTCCAAGGACGAGTCCGATCGCTAGTGCAAGTGAAATTAGAATAATGTAGCATTTTCTGCGCCAGCGTTGCTCGGGTGTCAGCATTATTGACGGCAGTGGCTGTATCAACCTGCGCCACCAATGACGGTAGCAGTTCGCGCGCTGGGCGACCTCGGCGGCAAATGCAGCGCCCAGGTAGGGAGCGTCATCGTGCTTCCACGCATTGAACCGGCAGATGATATGAGGATCATCCCATTCCCCAAGAGCACGCAGCTGTTCCTGGACGAGCTCTGACAGAGTGGTCTTGCCCGCCCCCCACGGCGCGCTGATGGCTGCGATGAGCGGCGTGGAGGTAGCCTTGCGGTCAATCAGGGTAGCGAGCGCCGTAGCATATGGCAGGAAATCTAGATGGTCCTGATCCATACTTGTGGACGGTGTATCGGACAGGACTTGGTAAGGTGCCCGCTCGGTGTCACCGGAGGTTGGCTCATCTTTTTCTTTAATAGATTTCTGAGTCACGGCACAAGCGCCGCCTAATCACTTTATAAGCCGAGCAACCAATGAGAGACCGAAGCCCTAGTCGCTGCGATAATTTCCATCGCTAGTTAAGAGTATCAGAGCATACGCTCAAATGATGCATCTTGACTGCAGAAATATCCAGCAGTCGCGCCAGCCGATAGGTGACGGATCTCATGACAGGACCAGCACTGGGCAGACAGCGGAGTGCATCCAGAGTTGTCGCGATCATGTCCCCGCGGATGACTTATAGTTTACGCGATTGCTGGGGTACCCAGTTATCATGTCGTTCATGGGATGGGTATGTATGGGGCAGTACTCCATGATCCGTATTTGCTTGGTCCATTGACTGAACTGATTGACGGCATGGCCGGCTACTTAGCTTCAATCCACCGGCTGTGAGGTTCCAGAACTCAGCCATTGGTCTTGACCTGGGCTTCTATGCCGCGCGCTGGGTATTCGTTGATGAGGCCGCGGGGCACGGCGCGCCGCTTGATCCGCTTGTGGGAGAGGTCGGCGGTGGAGTAGCCGGGGCGGGCGGAGCTTGGCGGCTCCGATTGGGGCCGTCGTTGGTTGCAGTGGGCCTAGTATTCGGCCAGGACCGTCCGCAGGTGCCGTTCGCCACAGATCAGCATCCGGTCGGTGACCTCGGTCAGGCAGTGAGCACGAACCGCTCCGCGTAGGCGTTGGAACCCCCGCCGTCGACTGCACCTGATCCAGATGATCGGTACCGGCGTGTCCGGGTAACTCGCCGGTTCCATCCGCCGCGCGAAAACCGGTCGTAACACCACAGGGCCCTGCAGCCGGCCATGCTGATCACACACACGCAGGTAACCGCCCAATTGGGAGACAACCTTTCGCGCGGCGGCCGTCTGGTGCCGCACCGACCTGGGCGATCTGAGCGCGGTTAGAACATACACGTCGTTCGGCTGACGTCCGGATCTGCCGAAATGAAGGCGTCGCCTATGCCCGCAGTTATGCACAGTCATGCATAATCATCCATGATTCAGCCAGCACCCTTACGTCGCAGCGGCAATTGCTGCGTGACCTTTTCATGGAGACGCATAGAGCCAGATCGAGTGATACACGGGTGATCATCTCCGCGTATTCCTTCCAAAAATTGAGCGATGATTACCGGTGTATCTGGCGTTATACGGCCGGAGGGTAGTGATCTGACCTTTCGATCACCCGTATAACGCCGAATACGAACGGTGTTGCAAACCCTGCCGCCGGTGCTTGTCGGCGCGCCGATTGTCTGGTTCTGCACACAGGCAGCTGGACGGACATCTTCATGGTGTGAGCGGTTCTAAGCGCGAGAGGCCCGCGGCCGTCCGCTCGATGACCGGCGTGCGCGATCATCCAAGGCGGCCGCCGTCTCAGTTAGGTAGTTGCTTTAGGTGCCCGTCCCGGTTCCTTAAGAGATCGCGGCAGCTAGCCTGGTTCGCTGCTCTGGGGTAAGGCTTCCGGCCGGGACGCGCTCGCCGTCGATTTCGATCTCGATGTCTTTCACTTTGCTTTTGTCCTGGCGGGATTTGATGAAGTCGATGAGCTTCCCCGTGAGGTCGATTGCCGCGCTGGATAGCTGGACGATGGCGAGGACCTCGGCCAGTCCGACGTGCGGCTGCTCGGCCTTGACCATGACCGGGTGTAGTCCGTCAGTGTCCTGAAGGAAGGTCCTCAGGTCGGCGGCGACCTCCGCCGCGTCAGTTCCCGGCTGGGTGATGCAGTGAATGACGATCTCGGTCACTGAGTGATTCCTCACGCTAGTCGGATTTCAGGGTGCGTTGGTGCTTACCGCGATTGACCTGGGCCGGCCGATCGCGGTGAGCACGAGTGGTGCCCAGTAATAGGCTGGTTTCTCGAAGTCTGCCGTATCGAGAAACGCTCGCTGGGCCTGTGCCAGGGCGATGTCAGCGGGAGCGCCGTTGGCCAGATTGCGGTGGAACATGGTGATGATCGGGGAGATCGCGTCATCGTCAGCCGGCCAGGCGGGTGCGAGGACACTGGCGCACCGGGCGTCTAGGAATGCCGCGGAGAGCCCGAATAGCTCATCGCCTGGCTGCTCGGCCAGGCCGCGCCCGCTGATGGCGCGCTGGCCGGCGTAGCATGCGGTGAGCACGATGACCTCGCATGCCAGGTCGGCGGTGGCGATCTCGTAGCCGTCAACGGAATTGTCGGCGAGTTCGAGCACGGATTCCAGCGGAGCGTTCCGCGACAGCTCGTCCATCAGGCTGTGGCCGTGCGTGTCCAGGTGCAGGCACCACGTTCGGGCGAGCGTGCCGTCGCGCATCGCGGCGAGAACCTGGCCGCGGGTCGGTTCGGTCATCAGTTCTGAGGGGATGCCCGCCTCGGCGTAGATCGAAATGATTTTCTTCGCTGCCTGGCAGGCCCCCTTCAGCGGGCCCAGTTCCGGCCGTCCGGGGAATTTGCTGACCGCCAAGGCGGCCGCGCGGGGTGTGCCGGGATCGGCGCGCGGTGCCAGCAGGCTGGTGAGGTTGGGCGCGTAGCGCAGCGCGAAGGACCGGACGAGCGGCTGGCCCTGGTAGGGCAGGGCCGCGAACGGGTACCAGTGCAGCAGGCGGTGCGGAGACACGATCAGGCGCTGCTTGCCCTCGAGCAGGTGCAGGCCGTCGACCGGCATCAGCACCGGGGCCAGCGGTTTTATGAACGCCTCATCCAGGCTGCGATTCGATCCGGTGAGCGAGCCCAGCGCGGCGGTCAGGCGCTCCAGCAGAGCCCGCTGATCTTCCCCGATAAGCTTGCGCTCGACCACGATCGCGTCCGCGGTGATCGTTACAATGAGCAAGACCTGCTGGTTGAGCCAGTAGTAGCTGATGACTGCCTCATCCGGCTCGAGCGCTGCCCGCAGGCCGGTTACCGTCACCGGCGGGACCACCGCGGCTGGGTTTCCCCCGCCAATGGCGCGGCGGTCCCATAGCCGCAGGCGCTCGCGCCGTAGCGGCTGCTGGGACCGCCGCGCCTGTTGGCGCCGCTGCTGCTGATCCTCGGCTGAGTCAGCCGCCCCCGACAGCGGATCGAGCCTGTGGATTTTGTCATTGAGCTCGGCTAGCTGCTGGTCAAGCTGGGGATTGCGGCCCACCGCGGTGAGGAAGAGCCGCCGGATCGAGGCTCTGGCCTTCGACAGCTCCATCAGCTGCAGCATCAGGTCGTAGTCGGTGCGGTCCGTTGAGGAATCGGCCGCGTCGCCCTTCCACGCGGCGTAAATGGCCGTGGTAAACAGGGCGGCGTGCGGGGCGAGCAGCGCGGCCTGCTGGAATGGGGCGCTAATCCGGTAGCGATCCCGCTCGATTAGCTCAATGGCCTTGACCGCGGAGTCCAAGGCTCCAGGGAAGTCCTTGAGGGTGCCGAGCTGAATCTTCGCCATCAGCGTCAGCGCCATGATCGCCTGCCTGGCAGCGGGCCCGCCGGCAACACCGGCGACCTGGCGGTACTCTTCTTCCAGGAGTTCCATTGCGGCGCTGATATCGTCGGCGGCCAGCTCGACCTGGGCCGCCGCGCTCAGTGCGAGCGCCAGGTTGACCGGCTGGCCGAAGGCCCGGGCTCGGACGACCAGGGCAGCGGCCATCTGCCGCCACCGCGTGATCGTTTCCGGTCCGTCGGGCACGGAGTTTCCAGTGAGGTCGGTCAGCTCGTTAGTGGCGTCGCTGATTGCCATGAACTCACGGTGCCGAGCCAATTGTTCCTCTACTCCGAAGCCTGGCACGTCGGGCTGGCCCAGCCGCGCCGCGAGCCGGGCCCGCACGGTCTCGTCGCGGGCCGGCAGCTCGGCGGTGATCTCGGCCAGCCGCTTCAGCTGGAGTTCAGCCTCCTCATCGCCTGGGACACCAGGCCCTTCCCAGTCGCCAGTGCGCCTTTCCCGCGCAAGGCCTAGTCGAACAGCGGCCACCTTAGTGTGCAACGTGATCAGGGCACTGAGCCGCCGCGTGAAATAGATCGGATCCGTGCCGTCACCGGGCGGTATCGCCTCGATCCAGCCCTCAACCGCGGCGTCGGTGCCGTCAGGTCCTGGGACGGGGTAGCCGATGTCGGCCAGGTCGGCGATGCCGTCATTCAGCCAGTTCGCTGCCTCGAAGTTGTCGTGGTTGCCATGAGCCAGCGTCGCCAGGTCGAGGAGTAGGGTGACCCGGACGAGGGAGCGCGGCCGGGCGGCCTCCAGTTCGACGAGCAATCGGCTAAGCCGGGTATCAGCGTTCGGCGCTTGCCGCTGCTCTGCCTCGTTCCGATGCTTGATACTTTCCGCCGCCAGGTGCTCTTGCCCCGCTGCTGTGTACTGCCGGGTAGCGGCGCTGAAGTGGATGACGGCCTCGGCGAGGCGGTCGTTGGTGTCACGCGCTCGGGCCAGACCGTCCAGTGCCCGTGCGATCTTGAGGCTGAGCAGGCGCAGCCCGGCCGCGGAGAGCGAGGCACCGTTGCCTATGGCTTCGTAGTCGCGGGCTGCGGCTTCTAGAGTGTCGGCGTCTTCGGCTGTCGCCTGTCTGGTGAACGCCGCGATGTATGCGCTCTCGAACCGCTCATCGACCGGCTTGCACGCCCGGACGAACTCCAGGTCCTGTGAGGAAAGGTGCTCGGGGCTGGCCTGAGCAGCCTCGGCCAGGATCGGACCACTGACTGCCCGCAGGGCGAGCAGTCGGTCCCGGTGCGGCCTCCAGCGTTCGGCATCAGCATCGCCCTCCCCCTGCCCGGACGGCCCGCCGGTGAGTTTCTCCACCCGGTTGTAGAAGGACCGCAGGTCGGCATAGGCCAACCCCGCCAACTCCAGGCGGAGCGCTTCGTCGGACGTGCCGACCGGAAGGCCGATAAGACGGTCGATCAGCGCCATGGCCCTGAGTTCCCGGCCAAGATAATGCTCAGCTTCAATCCGTTGCTCGTATTGTTCCCACATACCCGTTCCTCCCCGGCCCGGAACTTACTGGCGTAATTAGCTATTCACACGCGATAGTTAGCTCGGCGCAGACGCATGCCACATAGTTGGCCGTCAGAGTGAACGCGGTCCGCGGCGACCGCGCCGCCTCCGTCTCGAGGTTAGACGTGTGCTCTCCAAGCTTTCCCCCTCGCCAACGCGACAGAATAGTAGCACTAAAAGATACTCCGCAAGTCTTAAATTTTGATATGGGTGAATCCTTATGGAGACCCATAGATCCACAAAACTAATTCGAAGCAGACTCAACAGTGTCGCCCAAGCCGGTCTTGCAGGTGCTCACCACTTGCACGCCTGCACACATGGCCCTGGACGCGACCCGGCACGCGCGGATGCTCGACCTGACCGGCGCCGACGCGGCGGCCATGCCCGAGGCTCTTACCGCTCTGGACCGCATCGCCGCACACGACCATCCCGATTTGGGCGCAGCGTTGACGGTGCCCTGCCCACCGTGACCACTTCGCCAGCGGCAACGACCACATCCCCAACTGTCGTCACAAGTACGTCAGCCAACCAGCCAATCGCCTGAGCACCTCCGACCACGCAAATCACCTCGTTATGAACGCGCCTGGTAATGACGCCCCCTGACCACCGATGAGTGCATAACGTCGGGTCCGTGCGCGGTTATCAACAGGGGCTTCGCATTGTCGGGCCCTCGAGAATGGTCCAACGTGTGAGTGGCCGATCCGTATACTTATGCATCCGCGCTCTCGGGGCGAATGTCCGCTCATGCCGCTGACAGGGTCAGCGTTGGAGGGTGCTGGGGCATACGATACGAGGGTCGGCACTTGGCGTACTGGCTGAAGCGAGGCTGTTGAGCGGGTACCTTTTGGGGGACTGATGCCGCGACCCGATGTCATCGCGGCTCTCCAGAGAGGGAGCCTGCGCCAGCCAAGTTGATTAGAGTTCCTCTGTGATCGCTCAGGCTCCCGGCGGGGATTTGACCCTGGTGGAGCAGTCGCTGGTTGAGCACGTCTGTCTCGGGAAACGACTCGACTTGGCCGCCAGTGGTGAGACGGTTGATATGGCTGCGATGCGGTCGTGGGGGGACTCCCGGACCTGCCGGGCAAGCGTAATCCGTGAGATCTTGTGCGGACAGCGGGCGGAAAAGCCTGATCCGCGTGGGCTGCGGCTTCGGGGGGCCCTGATCGCCGGTCGGCTCGATCTGGAGAACCTCACCACGGATGTCCGGCTTGACCTGGCAGATTGCTTTCTAGAGGAAGGCGTCGTTGCCAGGGATGCACGCTTGGCTTTCATTTCTCTAATCGGATGCCTGATAGAGCATCCAGCCGAGCCTCCCGTAGACGCCGCCCGTCTCAACTGCAGCGTGTTTACACTGGCCAGGGCAAGGATCACCGGCGACGGTGCGGGTAGCGCGGTTAACCTACGCGGTGCCCGTATCGGCGGGGACCTGGATTGCGATGAAGCGGTCCTGCGCAACAGCTCCGGCCCGGCTCTGGACGCCCGTGGCGTGCGAGTGGACCAAGACGTATACCTTCGCGGCGGGTTTACTGCTGCTGGTGCCGGAGACGACGGCGCGGTCAACCTGACCGGTGCCCGTATCGGCGGCAGCCTCGATTGCTCCGCGGCGGAGCTGCGCAACGACTCCGGCCCTGCGCTGAGCGCGGACGGGCTGCAGATCGCGCAGGACGTGCAGTGTGACCACCTGAGGGCAGATGGCGGGATTGTGCTTGGCGGTCACATCGGCCGCATCCTTAGCTTTGAGGGCGCAACTATAACGACTGCTAGCAGCCCCGACGAACCCGCATTGCTCTCTGATGGGCTAAGGGTTGACGGTGCCATGTTCTGCCGCAATGGGTTCACCGCGCAAGGCGAGGTCCGGCTTCCCGGAGCGCGGATCGGCGGGCGGCTCTACCTCGATGGCGCCAAGCTCAGCAACCCCGGCGGCCAGGCGCTGGTAGCCTCTCGGCTGACCGTTGGCCAGGACATGTACGCCAGGAAGCGGCAGGTCGCTGGGCACGAGGAGCCGTTTGTCGGTGAGGGCCAGGTCATACTGACCGGTGGCCACGTCGGCGGCAACCTTGAGTTCACGGGTGCGCAGCTGACCTATGGCTCTGGCGCGGCCTTGTACGCCGACAGCCTGCAAGTCGACCAGGCCATGCTCCTCAATGGCGGGTTCACCGCCACCGGCGCCGGGGAGGATGGCGCGGTTCGCATGCCCGGAGTTCACATCGGCGGCAGCTTCCAATGTGATGGGGCGGTCCTTCGCAACGACTCCGGGCCCGGCCTGCGTGCGTTCCGCCTGCAGGTGGACGGGGACATGTACCTGACGGGCGGGTTCACCGCCACCGGCAGCAAGGACCGCGGTGCGGTGCGGCTGACTAATGCCCGCATCGGCGGCAACCTCGACTGCTCCGGCGCGGATCTGCGCAACGACTCGGGCCCTGCCATGCTCGCTTACGGCATCCAGGTCGGCCAAGACATCTATCTCACCGGGAAGTTCACCGCCGTCAGCGGCGGTAACCGCGAAGCAATTAACCTGAGAATGGCGCGAATCGGCGGGGCGTTCGACTTCCAGCCCGAACGGCTGGAGCATAAGGACGACTCTCACAAGCGGCTCAGGGTTGGCGGGCTGACCTACACCGGCATACCCGGGCCGGGCTCCGGCCCAGGGCCCAACTCTGGCGACCGCTGGCGGGAGCTGCTACGAGAAGGCACCCCCGCATACACCGCGCAGCCGTACCAGCAACTGGCCGCCGGATACCGGGCGCTCGGCGACGACCGCCAGGCTCGCCGGACGTTGATAGCACAACGTGACGACCAGCTCGCCCGCACCGGCACAACCCGGGCGGAGCGGTGGTGGGGACGGATCACCAAGGTCACCCTTGGCTATGGCTACCAGCCCTGGAGGGCACTGCTATTCCTCGCCGCCGTGGTGATCGTGTCCTGCACGCTGGCGGTCGTGCTCGGCGGGCACGGCGCGCTGGCGCAAACAGACAAGACAGCGACTCCTGGCCATTCGTGCACGGTGGTTCAGCAGATCAGCGTGGGGGCCGACCTCAACCTGCCGATAGGGACCAGCGTGGCCCGGGTGGACTGCGACCTTACACGGGACTCGGCCAGCGTGACCGCGGCCTGGCTATCCGCTGCCGGCTGGGTGCTGCGACTGCTGGCGTGGCTGTTTGCGGCGCTGTTCATCGCGGGCTTTACCAGCGCAGTACGCAAGACATGATTTATATGCAGACGGTGCACTAATAGCCCGCAACGGGCGAGCTATGGCAGCGGAATACGGCCGGCGGCAGATTGCCACACCTGCGAAATCGCGGTAAAGGACCGCTCCGTTGGCGTGGCATCACCAATCTTGACGTGCCCAAAGTAGATAATATGCGCGCGATCTATTCAAGACTTCAGGCAAGAATCAACCGCGCATAGTCGGCGTTATGCGTTGTTTGATCCATCGACGCACGTTCCATTCGTCGCGATGCGTCCGGCGTCGCCTGAGACGGGGATTCCCTCGAACGGTTCCAGCGCCTCAGCCCGCCGGTGGTGCACCCGGCGC
>Ga0302326_10027905_pt1 | contig 11373 bp, 7 predicted proteins | sample Palsa_T0_3_FD_202264 | JGI IMG/M metagenome (GOLD analysis project Ga0302326, IMG submission 202264) | Peat permafrost microbial communities from Stordalen Mire near Abisko, Sweden - Palsa_T0_3 | ecosystem: Environmental > Terrestrial > Soil > Palsa > Peat permafrost | place: Sweden: Abisko...
GCAAACTCGAGAAACTCCTCAACGGTCTGAATCGTTAAGCCGGGGCAATTCAATCCGTTCTTCTGCGACAAAAGCAACTGAATGGCGGCAAGTGTGCGGTCCCGCGCGTCTTCGAAGAACATGCTGTGCTAAACAATAATCCCACGCCATGTAGCCCCAAAAGAATTCAAGGCCTGTTAATAGCAGGGTCGGCCGAGGGCGATTTTCAGGACGGACTGGCGGCCTCCTGGGAACAAGTTAGGTTCAGATGCGCCGTAATCCAGGACCTACCCACTCCGTGACGGAGTAAACTTAGCTGATTCACCCGCATGCCGCTCTCTCCCGGAGACAGACTCGGCCCCTACGAAATCCTTGCGCCCCTCAGCGCGGCCGGCATGGGCGAGGTCTATCGCGCTCATGATTCCCGGCTGAAGCGCGACGTGGCGATTAAAGTGCTCACCGCAGCGCTAGCGCTCAACGCGGATCGCATGGCCCGCTTCGAGCGCGAAGCCCGGTTGCTCGCGTCGCTCGACCATCCCAACATCGGCGCCATCTATGGACTCGAAGAGAGCAAGGGCACGCGGTCGCTCTTGCTCGCGTTGATCGAAGGTCCCACGCTGGCGGATCGCATCGAGGCAGGCCCGATTCCGCTTGAAGAAGCGATTCACATCGCCCGACAGATCGCCGAGGCTCTCGAATACGCCCACGATCGCGGCGTGATTCATCGCGACCTGAAACCCGCCAACGTGAAAGTCACGCCGGAAGGAACGGTCAAGGTTCTGGATTTTGGTTTGGCCAAGGCGCTCAACGAGGGAAGGGCTGCCCACGCAACTCACGTTCCTGCTGAATTTCTTCGGCGAGCTGCGGCGCCGCGCCCCGGCGGGCTCGTCGCCATTACCTCCCGTCATTTCGCGTCGTCAATGCCTGGATGCCGAACGCCGTCGCAATCAACGGAGCATCCTCTTTCACGAGATTCTCCGCATTCGCCCAGTATCCGTCCTGCCGCTCAGTGCGCTTCAGGTCCTCCCCGGCGCCTGTTCCGGGATCGGCGTTAACCGCCCGGAAAGCCTGTGTGCTCGCGGCCGCGCAATAGAACGCCAGGCCGCGAGGTCAGCGCTGATATGCATCGCCCTTGAATCCTGGAACATTCCTATCCTTGTGTTGGCTCACCAGCCACCGCGTCGCCGCGGCTATGTGGGGTTCATCCGGCGCTGACCCCGTCGCGAGCAGCGCCAGAACCACAGAGCAGAAGAAGCCGGCAAGTCTAGACAGGATCCGTGTCACGGAGTTTTTTGATTCCAAGGACAATTGCAGCTTAGTCGACAGCGTTCGTCCCGTTTATCCGAAACAAGCCAAGATTGCGCGAATTCAGGGCATCGTGAAAGTAAAGAAATATAAAGGACTACGCGTGATCTGGTAAGGTTGCCTCGGGATAGGTGCTCCGTATTGCCCTACTATCTATAGATGCGCACCACACTCCTGCTCCTCCTAGCCACATCTTTCCTTCCCGCAGCCGACGACGTTCTCTCCCACGTCGCCGCGCACGCCGATAAACTCGGAGCCATCTCCCGCCAGATCTGGGAGAACCCCGAACTCGGCTATCACGAAAACAAAAGCTCCAACCTGCTCCAGCAGGAACTAAAAGCCAACGGCTTCGACGTCAAGTCAGGCGTAGCCGGCATCCCTACCGCCTTCACAGCCACCTTCGGCGCCGGCAAGCCCGTCATCGCGCTGATGGGCGAATTCGACGCACTCGCGGGCCTCTCGCAGAAAGAATCTCCAGTCCCCGAAGCCATAGTCGATGGCGGCCCAGGCCACGGATGCGGACACAATCTCCTCGGCGCAGCCTCCGCGCTCGCAGCCATCGCCATCAAAGAGGAAATGCAAGCCCGCGGCATCAAAGGCGCCATCCGCTACTACGGCACACCCGCCGAAGAGGGCGGTGGCGGCAAGATCTTCATGCTCCACGCCGGACTCTTCTCCGATGTCGACGCCGTCCTCGCCTGGCATCCCGGCGATTCCAATCGTGTCAACCTAGGCTCCAACCTCGCCAACAACGGAGGCTTCTTCCGCTTCTACGGACGCTCCTCCCACGCCGCGGCCGCGCCAGATCGCGGACGCTCCGCCCTCGACGGCGCAATGATCATGTTGAACGCCGTCGAGATGTTGCGCGAGCACGTTCCGCAGGAAACTCGCATCCACTACATCATCAGCAATGGAGGCCTCGCGCCAAACGTAGTCCCGGCCTTCGCGGAAGTGAACCTCGTTGCCCGCAATCCCGACGCCACTGTCCTCAACGGCGTCTGGGAGCGCATCATGAAGTGCGCCCAGGCCGGCGCTCTGGCCTCCGAAACGCGCATGGAATTCATCCAGGAAACCAATTACGCCAACATCGTCCCGAACGATACTCTCAGCGCCGTACTCGGACGCGCTTTGACCAAGGCAGGCGGCTACGAATACACCCCAGCCGAACAAACCTTCGCCACCGAAATCCAGAAAACGCTCGAAGGCAGAGTCAACCCCGTCGGGCCCGACAAAGTGACCGCCGACAAATCCACCCCGCAAGGCATGGCATCGAGCGATTCCGGCGACGTCAGTTGGAACATCCCCACCGCCCAGTTCACGGCCGCGACGTTCGTGCCCGGAGTAGGCGCGCACACATGGCAAGGCGCCGCCTGCGCAGGCTCATCCATCGGCCGCAAAGGCATGTTGGTCGCCGCCCGCACTCTCGCGCTCGGAGCCATGGAACTCTTCGACAAACCCGAAGAGCTCATCGCAGCCAAAGCCGATTTCGAAAAGCGCAAAGCCGGCCGCACCTGGACCACGCGCATCAAGCCGGACGATAAACCGCCCTTCGACTACGCCACGCACGGAAAGTAACCTGGCAGTTTTCGCCATCGGATCGCGCCATCATTGAACTGCGCAACTGGTCCGCAGGCCCCCAATGCCCGGTGCAACAGCCGAATTTTTGAACGCCCTTGCCGCCACTACTTCGGTGCGTACTACGTCCAAACCCCGAGTCAGCTTGACACGCCAAACGCTCTCGAAACACTCCGGCCAGTTCGCGGGATTTCTCGGATCCTGAACGCCCAGCTTATTAGCTAACTGTGAGATGCCCTCGGGCTGCGCAACAGACTCCGCCGCCGCGGCAGTGCCCGAAGTGAGTAGACCGCCCAAAACCAGAATCCGCCTTCCGGGCGCAGTCCCCGGCAGCACGCTCACAAGGGCATAGTCCGTCTTGATCACCCCTGTGATCGCGTCGCGCTCCACCCGGTACTCGGTCGCTTGTCCCTCACCCGCAGTTACATCGCGTATCTTCCCTTCCCACTTTCCCGACCCTCCCATTGTCACGAACCTTCTTGCCGAAAGCAGTTCACGGAGTAAACGGTTGTTGGCTCCCGGGGCGCCGAGAAAGATCACGTTGTGCGATTCCAGGTCGAACGTGCTGATCAAGGAACTGCGCTTCACGTCAACCCGTTCAGATCGATCGCCGATCGCTCTCAGCAGAGACACCGCGCCCAGCACTTCTCCCACACCTGTATAGTCGTCCTGAAAATATAAGGGACCTGCGTCGGGCTTGAGATCCATCAGCGCTCCCGGCGCCGAACTGCCCAGCGAGCCCGTGAACACGGTACCCCGGTCCCCGGCCGGGCCTGACTGGAACTGGAGAAGCGTGCCCCGACTCGTTCCCAGAAACTGGCCGTTGCCATAACTGACCACGGGTTGGCGATCCGCGCCCAAGAATGCTTGCCAAAATCCGGTTACCTGCGGCGATTGGCGCTGGGACAGTACCTTCGAACCGGATTCTCGCGCGCCGGCCAGCCACGATGCGCCGCACAGCACCGCCACCATTGCCACGCCTGCGGCGGTCCGCACCCAGGTCACGCGCCCGGATGTTCCGGGGACAACACTCGTTCCCGCGGCGACCGGTACCATCAAGTCCCCCGGGGGGTTCGATCGGAAAATTGGGACGTAATGCCCCTTAGGCACCTCGATTACGAGCAGGTCGTCTGCGCCCGGACGGCCATAGTACTGCTGTAACTTCGCTCGTAAACGGTAGGCCTGAGTTCTGACGATCGTGTCGGAAGTAGGATCGAATCCCGCGCCGCGTCCGAATACCTGCGTAGCAATTACATACTCGTTGATCTCGGCCGGTTTGCCTTGCAAAGTCCGGTCCACGATGAATTTCAGGAACCCGCCAAGCGTCGGGGCGCCCCGAAAAATCGTCGAGCTTAGAATACGGTCTACTTGAGCTTCAATTCCGGCAACATCGCCGCTAAACTCGCCGTCTACAATGCACGCCTGATTCGCCATAAGCGAAAACTCCACCTGGCCGAATCGTAACATAGACACACGTAACGTCCTTTAACGGGTTACTTAACTGTGCCGTAACTTATTAGTACTACAGCACTTGCCTCAGTATGGAACCAACCCAAGAGAATATTGGGAAAAAACCGTCCAAGAGGTTTCCATGTTTGAACGATTGTTCGGATTGCTCTCCCTGATTATCCTTTGCGGTCCTTCGCTCTATGCCCAGGCCGTCTCGGCCTCGCTCGTGGGGTCGATCACCGACGCTTCGGGCGGAGCCGTCGCTGGCACTAAAATTACTATCCTTGAGACGAATACGGGCATAGTTCGGACCCGAGATACCAACGCCAGCGGGAATTACACCTTCCCAAGTTTGCCCCCCGGCCGCTATTCGGTGACCGCTGAACGGACTGGTTTCAAGAAGGAAATCCGCGCGGGGGTGGACGTCATCCTGGACACCGAGACCCGGGTTGACCTGCAATTGCAACCAGGAAGCGTTTCGGAGACCGTGCAGGTCACCGCGTCCGCGCCCATTCTGCAGTCCGATCGAGCCGACACCGCCGTCTCCATGGCGGCGGTCCAGGTCGAGGACCTTCCCATCGGGGTGAACCGCAACTACCAGAGCCTACTGGATCTGGTTCCCGGGACCACACCAGCCACCTTCGACCACTCCCAGTTCTTCAACGCCGCCAGTTCCCTCCAAACCGAATCCAACGGCCAGATGCGGCAAGCGAATTCCTACCAGATCGAGGGCATCGATAACAACGAGCGCAGCAGAAACTTGCAGGTTCTCGTGCCCCCCGCTGAAGCCATCCAGACCGTCGACATTTCCACCAGCAACCATGATGCGGAACTCGGACTCGGTGGCGGAGCCGTCACCAATGTAATGCTCAAATCCGGCACCAATAGCTACCACGGTTCGGCCTACGAGTTTCTGCAAAACAGCGACATGAACGCCAGGGCCTTCTTCAACCCTTCAGTCGGCCACTTGGCCTATAACTATGTGGGGGCGAGCATCGGAGGCCCCATCAAGAGGAACAAAATCTTCCTCTTCCTCGACTATCTGAGAGTCATGGACCATGAAGCCAACACCAACTTGATCACCATCCCTTCCGCCCAGTTTCGAACGGGCGATCTCAGCGCCGCGACTACCACCATCTACAATCCCTTCACCGGCAATCCCGACGGTTCCGGCCGTACGCCGTTTGCCAATAACCAGATTCCCGGCAGCCTGATCAACCCCGTATCCGCTAAAATCCTTGCCCTGCTTCCCGCAACGAACGAGCCCTTCAACCAGAGTTCCCCTAGCAACAACTACTACGCTCTCCTGCCGTTCCAAAAAACCACCGACTCCTTCGACATGAAGGCTGATGACAACATCACCAGCAACGATCGCTTAAGCGTCCGGCTGAGCTTCGCCCGGCCCCAGATCTACCAGGCGCCCATCTTCGGCGATGCCGGTGGCCCGGCCCAGAGCGCCTTCGAAGGCGCCGGCCTGCAGCGCACTTATAGCGGCGGATTGAATTACACTCGCGTGGTCTCAAGCACTCTGGTTACTGAAATTCGCGCCGGCGTGGCCTACTATCACAACGAGGCTCAACAATCCGATTTCGGAAAGAATGACGCCACTGCCATTGGAATTCCGGGCGTAAACATCGGCCAGTTCGAAAGCGGCATGGTCGGCATCAACATCACCGGCTTCTCGACTCCCCTCGTCGGCTATGCCGCAAGCATTCCCTGGGACCGCTCTGAAGCCAACATCGATGTTTCCAACATCTGGACCAAAATCGCCGGTAACCACACCATCAAATTCGGAGCGGATCTCCGCCGCCTTCGCGACAATCTTGAGCAGGACCAGACCTTTAGTCCGCGCGGGGTGTATTACTTCACCGTCAATCAGACTTCCATTTCCGGCAAATCCACCGGTGTCGGCAATGATTTCGCGAGTTTCCTGCTGGATCAGCCTAGTGAAGTGGGGCGCGACGTCAATACCTATTTTCCAGGCATGCGCTTGTGGCAGTTCGCCTCCTTCGTGGACGATCGCTGGCAGGTGTCTCCGAAGCTGACGGTCAGCCTCGGTTTGAGATGGGAGTTGAATCCCCCGGCCACCGAACCCTATGCTGCCGGCTTCTCGAATTACAACCCGGCCAACAATACGCTCGTCCTGGGCGGCATCGGCGGCAATCCGGCGAATGGGGGAGTAAATACGAAGTACACGAATTTTGCGCCTCGCCTCGGCATAGCCTATCGAGTCAGCCCCTCGACAGTTTTCCGCACAGGCTTCGGCATCAGCTTTACTCCTCAATGCACCGATACCAATTGTCAGGAATGGAACTTCCCCGTCGAAGCCAATAATGAGTATCTGCCGGCCAACAACGGTACATACACGCCTGCGCTTCTGCCCACTGGTCAGATCGCATCGTTCCAATTAGGAATGCCCGCCCCTTCTCCGATTGTCATTCCTTCGAACGGCATCATTACCAATGCCGCCGCCACGTCCGTCTTCACGGTGACCCCCAGTCACATGCCGATCTCTTATATCGAAGCATGGAACTTTGCCGTGCAGCAGGCCCTTCCTTACCGGTTCACAATTGATATCGCCTACGTCGGCTCGCACGGAGTCGACGTTCACGCCTCTCCGAACATCAATGCCGGACTGGTAATAGGGGCGGGTGCGCTCGGCCAGCCCGAGTACCCCAGGACCGTGGCGACGAATCTCTGGTCACAGGGTTTTTCCTCCAGCTATAACGCCCTACAGATCAAATTGGATCGCCGGTTCTCCGCCGGTTTGGGGATTACGACCGCCTTCACCTGGCAGAAGGCCATGGACTTTCAAAGTAGCGACGACGGCGGTCTCGATTTCTATGTAGGTCAACAGCGGAACTACGCCCGCGCCGATTTCGACCGCACCCTGAATTTCGTCCAAAGCTACATTTACGAGCTGCCCTTCGGCAAATCCCGTCGCTGGCTCACCAGCGGACCCCTGGCTGCCATCACTGGCGGTTGGAAGTTGTCGGGGATCCTTTCAGCGCGCACCGGAACCCCGCTCACTTTCACGGGCAACGGCGGCACGCTGAATTTGCCCGCATCCACTCAAACAGCCGATCAAGTTGCCACTGTCCAGATCCTGGGCGGCATCAACACCGGCAATCCATGGTTCAGTCAATCGAGTTTTGCGGAACCGGTAGGAGCCAGATTTGGGACCTCCGGTAGAAACATCATCAGCGGGCCCGGTTTGTTCTCCCTGAACGGCTCGCTATTCAGAAGGATCGACCTGACTGAACGCTATCACCTCGAAGTTAGGGCTGAGGCATTCAATCTCACCAACACTCCGGAGTTCGCCAACCCCAACGTCTCGCTGACCAGTTCGAGTTTCGGCTATATCACGGGCACCCTCGGCAGCGGCACGGGCGTTAACGGCACGGGCGGTGGAAGGGCACTTCAACTGAGCGCCAAGATCACCTTCTAGGACTTACCCACCCGGCAAGCTAGAACCCAAACCACCCCTAGCAAATGACCCGGGGAGGGGGGGCAATGACCAGGCAATAAACCCGTTACATCCGCCGGAGCTCGGTCACAGCAACGCAAATAACTCCATCTAAATCACTTAACCCAAAAATATTGGTCCCGCCAACCCGCCGCAGGACTATACTGTGACCGGAAGACCATCCATGCCAAGCCTAATCACAGCCGCATCGAATCTGATCGCTAGATCCCAGCACATCGCTGAAAACAAAGCCTCAGCCGAAAATCCAGAACCCAACAAGCACCGCATTCTCCCCCGCCGCGAGTTCTGCTGGACCGCAGCGGGCGCCTTAACCGCCTGCGTGATCCCCGCCTTTGCCGCAACCCCCCTTTCTCTCTTCAACGGCGCCTCCCTCGACGGCTGGATTCAGCTCGAAAAGACCCCCTCTACGCCTCCGGTGGCGGGCTGGATAGTCAAGGACGGCGCCATGGCCAGCACGGGCTCAGGACGTGGCGTAATCTACACAGCGCAGGACTACAGCCGCTTCCGCCTGATGTTCACCATGCGCCACGTCTCCGGCAATCCTGACCACCAGGCCTGCGTCCTCATCTTCTGCACCCGCCCCGTGCCCGGGGAGAAGCCCCTGGACGCCCTGGCCGGCATCCAGTTCCAGGTCCCCAACGGTGGCCACTGGGACTATCGCCCCGGCATGAACAACAACGGCGGCGCCGAATTTACCTCCATCAACAAGACTCACTTCGAGATTCACGAATGGTCCCGCGTCGAAATCGTGGCGAACGCTTCAACCGGCGTCGCACGCATGGCAGTCGCGCAACCTCCCGGAAGCAAAGCCGTAGAGGTGCTCAACTTCAAAGACCCCGCAGCCGGAAAAGCTGGGCCCATCGCCTGGCAAATGCACAACGCCGGTCTCTTCGATGAGTTCAAAGATGTTACTATCGAACCCAACCCGGCGGACGACGGCCTCGTCTCGCTGCGGTGATATGTCACGTTTTCCCAGAGCGTTACGACTCTACTGAAAACCGGAGGAAAGTAGAAGATGAAGTACTTCATATCGCGCAATCAACAGAATTTCGGACCTTACTCGCTCACCGATCTGCAGAACTATGTCGCCGGCGGCCAGATATCGCCAAACGATATGGCCCAAGCGGAAGGAACCGGGAACTGGATGCCGGTATCGCAGATCCTGGCGGGTGGCGCCGCGCCCACTCCTCCTGCTCCCCAGCCTCCTCCGGTTCCTCCAGCTCAACAGAGCTTTGGACAACCGCCGCAGAGTTTCGGACAACCTCAACAGAGCTTCGGCCAGCCGCCTCAGGGCTTCGGTCAGGTTCCCCCGAGCTATGGACAGGTTCCTCCGGCCTGGGGTCAGCAACCGCCCGCCTTCGGCATGCCCGGCGCGCCCACCAATTCGAGCCAGTATCCGGATCCGCCCAACATGAACTGGGTGCTGCTGCTGATTTTGAGCATCGTCACCTGCGGCTTGTTCATGTGGATCTGGATGTTCATAGAGGCAGCCTATGTGAGCAAAATCGATCGCGATAGCAAGGGAATGATGTTCTACGGAATTGGCCTGCCCTGTGTCCTCGTTGGCAGCTTTGTGCAGGCGATGGCGTCAGGTGGGATGAGACCCCTAGGCTCTCTGATTTACTTCGGTGGTTTGGTCATGCTCATCATGGGTCACTTCAAGTTGAAGGCGTCGATCGAGGCTCACTTCAATACGTCTGAGCCGGTCAATCTGCGCCTAAGCGGAGTCATGACCTTCTTCTTCAACATCATCTACTTCCAATACCACTTCAACAAGATCTATAACTGGAGAAGAACCGGCATCATGCAGTGAGCTCCGCCCGTACTCAACTCTTCTGGGCCGCTGGGGCTTGCGCCGCCTTCGCAGTGCTATTAGTCTGCTTTCCGCCCCAGCGGTACGCCTTTTATCCTGTTTGCCCGTTCTACGAGTACCTGGGAGTGCAATGCCCGGGCTGCGGCCTCACCCGCGCGCTCGCCGACCTTTTGACCGGTCAATTCCGTGAGGCTGCAAGCCACAATGCGATGGTGTTTGCCCTGGTTCCGGCGGCTCTCTGTTTCGTTTCGGTGCAGGCCGTTTCAGTCCTGCGCTGGAATCGCTGGCGCGAGGTCCGGTTTCCTCAACGCTGGGCCTCCGCCGCCTGCGCGGCCATGTTGATCTTCGGCATGCTCAGACGATGATCTAGGGCTACGGGATATACTTCTCGTGTCCCATGTGGATTGTCCGGTTAGCCCTCGCTCGTCCCTATACTTTCGTTGTGATGGCGGTTCTGATCGCCATCTTCGGCTCGACAGCGATCGTGACGATGCCGGTCGATATCTTCCCGTTCATTGACATCCCGATAGTCAGCGTCCTGTTTTCGTACTCCGGACTCGGCCCAGCCGATATGGAGAAGCGCGTCGTTACCGGCTTCGAGCGCAGCCTCACCTCCAACGTCAACGATATCGAGCACATCGAATCGCAGTCCTACACGGGCTACGCGGTCATCAAGATCTACTTTCACCCCAACGTGAAGATCGATATGGCCATCGCCCAGGTCACGGCCACCTCGCAAACCGCCCTACGCCAAATGCCGCCCGGCATGTTTCCGCCGAACATTCTGAAATACGATGCCTCCAGCGTGCCCATCCTGCAACTGGGTCTTTCCAGTAAAACCCTGAGCGAACAGGAGATCTTCGATCTCGGCAATAACTTCATCCGCACGCCATTAGGCACGGTGCAAGGCGCGTCGGTCTCCTATCCGTTCGGCGGCAAGCAGCGAGCCGTCATGGTGGATCTCAATCTGGACGAACTCTACGCCAAGCAGCTTTCCCCGCTAGATGTCTCAAACGCGCTGAACCTGCAAAACCTCGTCCTGCCAGCCGGCACCGCCAAGATGGATCGCACCGAGTACCAGGTTCGAGTCAACAGCAGCCCCATCGTTCTTGCCGATTTGAACAACTTGCCGATCAAGACTGTCAACGGCGCCACTGTCTATATCAAGGACGTAGCGCAAGTTCACGATGGCTTCCAGGTTCAAAACAACATCGTACGCACCAACGGAGCCCGCGGCGTTCTGATCACCATTACGAGAAATGGTCAGGCCTCCACGCTCTCCATCGTTAACGCCGTTAAAGCCGCGCTCCCCAACATCCTCGCCAATCTCCCCATCGACCTGAAGGTGGTCTCGCTGGCCGATCAATCGATCTTCGTGCGCGCTGCGATTGAGGGCGTAGTCCGCGAAGCCTTGATCGCCGCCGCGCTAACCGGCGCCATGATCCTGCTATTCCTCGGCAGTTGGCGCAGCACATTGATCGTCTGCATCTCGATACCGCTTTCCATCTTCACTTCGCTTTGCATCTTGAGCCTTTTAGGACAAACCATCAACGTCATGACGCTAGGCGGCTTGGCTCTCGCAGTCGGCATTCTCGTCGATGACGCGACCGTCGAAATCGAGAACACGCACCGTAATCTGGGGATGCGAAAGCCCCTAGTCCGCGCCGTGCTGGATGGCGCGTCGCAAATTGCCGTTCCCACCTTCGTCGCAACCATCGCGATCTGCATCGTCTTCGTCCCGGTATTGCTGCTCACCGGAACCGCA
>Ga0302326_10027907_pt1 | contig 11372 bp, 7 predicted proteins | sample Palsa_T0_3_FD_202264 | JGI IMG/M metagenome (GOLD analysis project Ga0302326, IMG submission 202264) | Peat permafrost microbial communities from Stordalen Mire near Abisko, Sweden - Palsa_T0_3 | ecosystem: Environmental > Terrestrial > Soil > Palsa > Peat permafrost | place: Sweden: Abisko...
ATTATTTAAGGAAGCTGGGGGTGAGAGCGGAGAGTCTGGTGGGGATCTGCATGGAACGAAGCCTGGAAATGGTGGTGGGGCTGCTGGGGATATTGAAGGCGGGAGGAGCCTATGTGCCGTTGGATCCGGCTTATCCGGCGGAACGGTTGAGCTATATGGTAGGGGACTCGCAGGTGCGTCTGCTCTTGACGCAACGCTCGTTACAGGACCGTTTACCGTTAGACCAGACGTGCCGGATCTGCCTGGATGAAAAGTGGGAGCAGATTGCCGGAGAGAGCGACGAAACTCCGGCGAAAGCCAGCGGTCCGGAGAATCTGGCCTATGTCATCTACACTTCCGGCTCCACCGGCAATCCAAAAGGCGTGGCAATTCGCCATGCCGCTGTCATCGTGCTGTTGCACTGGGCCCGGGAAGCTTTTTTGCCCGAAGACCTGAGCGGAGTATTGGCCTCCACCTCGATCTGCTTCGATCTATCAGTTTTTGAGATGTTCGTTCCCCTCATCTGCGGCGGTTCCATGGTTCTGGTGAGGAATGCCCTGTCTCTGGCGGAAGAACCAGAAGCGTCTCGTGTGACGTTGCTCAATACTGTACCGTCGGTGATCAAGGAATTATTGCGAATGAAGGCTGTTTCCGGCTCGGTGCGGACGGTCAACCTGGCCGGAGAAGCACTGAGCGCTGAGTTGGTACACGAGATTTACGGGATAGCCACGGTTGAGCGGATATTCAATCTGTACGGCCCCTCGGAAGATACAACTTATTCTACCTATGCAATGATCGAGAAGCTTGAAGGTTCAATCGTGTCCATCGGAAGGCCGATAGCGAACACGCACGGGTACGTGCTCAATGAGTGGATGGAACCCTCTCCGGTAGGAGTTGCGGGAGAACTCTACATTGGAGGCGAAGGGCTGGCCCGGGGATATCTAAGGCGGCCTGATTTGAGCGCAGAGCGATTTGTGCCTGATCCCCATAGCGACTGTCCGGGGAGACGCATATACCGCACTGGCGATTGGGTTCGTTGGCGCGACGATGGCAATCTGGAATTTCTGGGGCGTGTGGACCATCAGGTAAAAATTCGTGGTTACCGGATTGAGTTGGGCGAGATTGAGGCAGTACTGTTGAAAAATGGGGCCATACGGCAAGCGGTAGTAGCGGCAAGCGACAACCGGCTGGGAGAAAAGCAACTGGTGGCCTACGTGGTGGCCGGGGAAGGCCGCGGAATTGAAAGCCGCGAACTGCGGGCGTATTTGAAAGAGCAGTTGCCCGAGTACATGGTACCCGCAGTTTTCATGCAATTGGAAGAGCTGCCGTTGACGGCAAACGGGAAGGTGGACCGGAAACGGCTGCCGACGCCGGAGGAGGTGGAGGTAGGGCGTGAGTATGAGGGGCCGCGGACGGTGGAAGAAAAGATTCTGTGCGGGATATGGGAAAAGGTTCTGAAGCGGGAGAGGGTGGGGGTGAAGGAAGACTTTTTCGAAGCAGGAGGGCACTCAATGAAGGCAGTCCATCTATCTGTACAAATCGCGAAGAAGTTTGGCAGGGAAATTCCTGTACGTCTTGTTTTCGATAAAACCACAATCGAGAAGCAAGCCGAATTCTTACGGGGAGAGGCTCTGCTTAGTGTCCCCGCATCCCTCGTTCCCATTCGAAGCAACGGCCCGCGCTGTCCACTGTTTTGCGTGCACCCATTCTTTGGCTTGGCGCACTGCTACCGGGAGTTGTCGGATTTGCTTGGGCCGGATCAGCCTTTTTATGGCCTACAGTCACAAGGTTTGGAAGAAGGGCAGCAACCTCTCACCTCGATTCCTGAGATGGCGTCCTTTTATCTCAAAGCTATCCGTTCAGTTCAACCCTTCGGCCCGTATCAGCTTGCAGGTTGGTCAATGGGCGCCCTCATTGCCTATGAGATCGCGCAGCAGCTGCTGGCAGTCGGGGAAACGACGTCGTTCCTCGGTTTGCTGGAAGGGCGGCCTCGTTTGAATGCCATCCTTTCCCCTGAAGTCTCGCCGCCAGCAGAAGGTCAGTTCCCCGTGTCACGGGAAACGCGCGAGAAACTGGTTGATATCAGCACGAGTGACGTTGGGATCTCAGAAAACGAGTCGATCAGAACGATGCGTGAGGCTGGCATCAACCCATATTTCCTGGACGGAGAAGAAACTCATCCAGTGCCCGTACCCTTGTCAGCGAACCAACTCCGTCGACTCATGGCCGTCGTTACACTGAACCTGCGCGCAATCGGGACTTACATGATGAAACCCTATGCCGGAAGAGTATGCCTTTTTCGAGTTCCTGTTTCAGATCACGAAGATGAAAGCTATGGCTGGTCACAACTGGCATTAGGCGGCATTCAAATCAACGAAATCAGCGGCACACATGAAACGTTTCTGGCGGCGCCCTCTGTGAACATGATAGCCACGCAGTTGAATCGCTATTTAGCGTCCGGTCAGCCTGATTCACGTTCCGAAGAAACTGCACATGCCGATTTAACCATGCCCTGATCGAAATTTGAGGGCGAGGTCCTTTTCTTCTTTACGGCAACCTTGAGCCCAATAGGGCGGCCCGGCGCCCTTAACTCGAAAATCAAGACTTTCTGAGAAGTCATCTTCGCAGGGAATTCCGTGTCTAACCTCAGCCAGACTAAAAAGCAACATGGTGTGTTCAAGCACCATTCCGTAAATCATCACTGTCGAGCGTAGTAGATATCAATAGAACATCCTCGGAGTGGACTATGGAAGTCATTGGCAATCAGCGTGCGTCCCTTGGTCAGGATATTCATGATTTACTCCTTCGAACAGGGAAGGGCCAAAGCATCGGCCAGTTCGGTGAAATATTCCAGGGACAAATAGAAGACCAATTCCAGAGGTTAAGGCGGTGCCTGGTGAGCCTGCCTTGTAGCTCGATCTATTCCCGAGCCACCTTTGCACCGATAAAGTATGCCCGCCTCAGAGTCAGGCCGGCCCACAAGCAAAAAGCTCTCAAAGTTACACAACTTGTCCTTGCCCGCTTGAATGCCGCCAGAATCGGCGGAACCATAACCATCGAATCGACGGTACCGGAAGCCAAAGGCTGCGGCAGTTCGACAGCCGACTGCATTGCGGCGGCAATTGCGGCCGCAGACGCAGTTGGCCAGCAACTGAGCGAAGAAGAGATGGGATCGCTGGTGGTAGAGGGTGAAGTCGCGAGTGATAACTTTATGTTCCAGCGCGCAGTGCTGTTTGCGCACCGTGAAGGCATCGTTTTGGAAGATTATGCGCGCAATTTGCCAAAACTTGAAGTGCTGGGATTTGATACGGCGCAAGATGCAATTGTGGAGACTCTGAAACACCCGCCAGCGGCATACTCATGGCGGCAGCATCAGTCATTTTGCACCCTGTCAGTGGCCCTGCGCCGGGCGATTTGGGAGGACGACGTCGGCCTGCTGGGCCGGGTGGCCACAGCGAGCGCGTTCATCAATCAACTATTCTTGCCGAAACCGATGTTCAGTGAGATTCACAGCATGGCAGAGCGTTCCGCTGCCCTCGGCATAGCTGTTGCCCATTCAGGCACCGTCATGAGTATTCTGCTGGACCCCACGGATCGCCGGCTAGAAAACAAAGTCGAAGAAATTAAAGCAAATCTTCTGAACCTTGGGATTTCAAACGTGCTGCATTTTCAAACTTAAATACTTGTTATCACTGAAGGAAAACATGACTGCGCAAGATGTGACCGTTCTCGATTCTTACAAGCCGAAGCTGGTGAAAGTTGAGGACAATTTAACGGCTGCGGCATTTCGATTTATGAAGATCTTTCCAGCAGCGTTTTGCCTGCGCCGTGTTCAGGAGGAAGGCTGGACCGAGACGCAGCCTCTCATTATGCAAACCTCGTCATGCAACATGGCGTTGGGGGCGGCTATGATCTGCAATTTACATGGCTTTCCTCTCACAATAATCAGCGATTCTGTCTGCGGCGACCTGTTACGCATACGGCTGGAGGGTTTGAACGCAACTCTGATCACTCTTGCTGAGCCGGGCGTCGGATCGGAATGCCAAAAGACTCGAATCGATCAAATCGAGGAGGTCCGCGCAAGAATACCCAATCACTGGTGGGTAAACCTGTCTGACCATCCCGGCAATCCGGGTGCGTACGGCTTTTTCGCAGCGCAATTGATTGAGGAGCTGGGACAAATTGACTATTTAGTTGGTGCAGTTGGTTCGGGAGGGTCTGTCTGCGGCACCGCTGGTTTTCTGCGTGAATTATTTCCTGAAATGCTGGCTGTAGGTGTAGATACTTTTGGGAGTGTGCTGTTTGGACAGCCGCGGCAGACCAGAAGACTGCGTGGTATCGGCAGTGCGGTCTTGCCGCAGAATCTGGACCATTCCCTTTTTGACGAGGTTCATTGGGTAACGGCCGCTGAAGCATACAAAGCGACGCGGAGACTTTATCAAAAGACATTTCTATTCTGCGGCGAAACCAGCGGTGCGGCATGGCTGGTCGCGAGTTATCTGGCAAGAAAGAACAGTAAGGCCCGCGTAGTCTGTATCCTTCCGGACGATGGGGAGCTTTATCGAGGTACTGTCTACAATGATCAATATCTCAGGCGGGAAAATCTCTGGCTGGCGCATCTGCCGGAAGCCCCGCGCGAGGTTGCTTTTCCGGCTGACGCCGGCCCCGGCTGGTCTTTTATGCATTGGGGAAGGCGCGAATACGCAGAAGTGATTCGGTGCGAGAACCCTTTGTGAATATGAGCAACCCGTGGCTAGTTTTTGTTGAAAGCAATACCAGCGGTACAGGCCGACTTTTCGCGAAAATAGCTTCGGACTGCGGATACCGTCCCGTGCTGCTGGCGGAGCGGCCTGAACGGTACCCTTATCTGAAGGCGGATTCTGTTCAGTATCTGAAGTGTGACAGCAGTTCTTCTGAGTCCCTGTATAACGCCATGCAAGGCCTTTCTCAGGAAGCGCCGGTCGCGGGCGTGTTCTCCAGCTCAGAATATTTCATTGAAATGGCTGCGACACTGGCGGAGCTCTGCGGCTTATCGGGCGCTGATCCAGTCGCGTTACGCACATGCCGCAATAAGTGGCTGCAACGGCAGCGATTGCAAGCTGCCGGTTTCAATACTCCAAAATTCGAATGTGTGACCTCTTGTGAGAAGGCAGGGGAGGCCCTGCGGCATATTCCTTTGCCGGTGATTGTCAAGCCGACGATGGGCACGGGGAGTGTTGGTGTAAGGCTGTGCAGAACGACCAATGAGGTTATGGATCATGCTGCTGTTCTTCTGAATCGAACTGTGAATGAAAGAGGAATGCCCATACTTCCAGAGGTACTGATTGAAGAGTATGTAGTCGGGCTGGAGTATTCTGTAGAAGTATTTGGCGGAGTCGCAGTCGGGATCACGAAAAAGCACGTGTCGGCAGAGCCCTTTTTTGTGGAACTGGGGCACGATTTTCCTGCGCCTCTCTCAGGCGCTCTCCGGGAAAGCATCGGCACAGTGGTTCACGACGCCGTTCGATCCCTGGGGTTGATGTGGGGGCCTGCCCACGTGGAGCTGCGTCTTGCGGCAGAAGGACCGACAATTATCGAAATCAACCCGCGTCTTGCAGGCGGCTTCATTCCCGAGATCGTACGGATCGCTTGTGGAATCGATCTGGTAAAAGAGACAGTCAGGCTGGTGGCGGGTGAAGATCCAAGGATTGTCCCGGACCCTAAGGCCCATGCATCAATTCGCTTTGTTGAAGTACCGGGAGCCGGAACCATCAAAGGAATCGAAGGGGTCGGGGAAGCCGTTGCAATCGAGGGCGTCGTTGACGCCCAAATCTATAAGAATGTGGGCGACTGGGTGCAGAGAGAGAATGACTTCCGCGACCGGATCGGACACGTCATCGCCTCTACTGATTCAGAAGTTCAGGCCGCGGCCCTGGCTGAGCTAGCATGCAGCAGAATCCGCGTTCAGTTGCGCCATGATGAATGAATTTTGGAGCACTGTTGTTTCACGAAGACCGGGAGAAACCACAGATGATCGAGCTTCGTAGCGACACTTTTACAATGCCGACTCCGGAAATGCTTGCAGCCATTGTCAGAGCGCCTCTCGGAAACGATGGATACAGGGAAGATCCGACGGTGCGTGAATTGGAAGAACTGGCGGCAGCAAGAATGGGCAAAGAAGCGGCCTGTTTGATGCCCAGCGGTACGATGGCAAATCTAGCCTCAATGATGGCCCACTGCATCTGTGACAAGAATGTAGTGCTGCTGGGTGACAAGTCCGACATACACATCTATGAGTCAGGCGGGGCAGATCTATGTCCTGGCATTGTATTTTCTGCGCTGGATACCCAGGCCGATGGTACGATTCGCATCGGCGATCTGGAGCGTGAATTCCAGAAGTGGAGGGACGGTTCCTCTTCGAAAATTGCCCTGCTGTGTCTTGAAAATCCACATAATCTTTGTGGTGGAGTCGTCCTGCCGAGGGGCTATGTTCGGGCGGTGGCGGATTTTGTCCATTCCAGAGGCGTTAAGTTATATCTGGATGGGGCCAGAATCTTTAACGCCGCCATTGCGTCGAAGACCGACGTTGCAGAGATAGTTAAGGACGTTGATTCACTCCAGTTTTGCCTCTCGAAAGGTCTTGCTGCTCCGGTTGGGTCCGTGGTCGTCGGAGAATCACAATTTGTCGGGAGAGTTCGTAAGAGCCGCAAGATCTTAGGAGGAAACATGCGTCAGGCGGGTATTATTGCCGCTGCGGGGATCGTCGCCCTGCAGCGAATGGTTGATCGATTAGAAGAGGATCATATCAATGCCTGCCGCTTGGCGGAGGGCATTTCCGCGATGCCGGGTGTTCAGGTGGATCTTAGTACGGTTCAGACAAATACGGTCGTGTTCCGTGTTGTGGATGAGCGCTTTAGTTGCGAAAGTTTTATCGCATCTGCCCGCCGCTATGGGCTGAATCTTAGTGAATTTAGATATGGAAGAATTCGAGCGGTTGTCCATCATGGCACGGATGCGGAACAGATTCAGGAGGCTTTGCGAATTACCGCGCAGGTGCTTGAGGAAGGGCCGGTTGAAGAAGCATCCTATTGTGCTGAGAGCCATGCCTGATGCAGCCGAAAATTGCGGCTTCGTGAACTGATGTTTCTTACGAATGTATTAACGCTGGGCGCCCTTGATAAGCTGGTTTTAGGGGTACTCTGCGGATATGCCTGCTGATCCTATTAGAGTTCCGAGAGAAACCCATGCACGTGCTTATCCAAGATATTCGCTACGCGCTTCGAATGATGCGTAAGACTCCCGGCTTGACAATCGTAATTGTGCTTTCTCTGGCGATTGGAATCGGGGCAAACACCGCTGTGTTCAGCGTAACCAATGCGCTGCTGCTGCGGCCCTTGCATTATCCTCAGCCAAACAGGCTGGCGATTCTATGGCTCCGTTCGCCAGGTGTCGGTATTTCGCAGGATTGGCCCTCCCCAGGGGAGTACATGGATATAAAGAGCCAGAACCATGTCTTTGAGGAGACGTCGATTGCGATCGGATCGCGCTTCAATTTAACCCGGCTTGCGCAGCCGGAGCGAATCGAGGGGTTGCGCGCTTCCTCCAGCTTGCTTCATATGATGGGAGCACAGCCCTTGATGGGGCGGATTTTCCTGCCTGAAGAGGACGCCCCGGGCAAACCGGCCACCTGCGTACTCAGCTATGGTCTGTGGACACGGGTATTCGGGGCCGATAAGCAAATTCTTGGCCGGAGTCTCACGCTGAATGGGCAGCAGTATGAAGTGGTAGGCGTATTGCGGCCGGATTTTGTATTAAACAACGAAGTGATTCCCACTGTCGCCGGAATTGATAAGGTGGAAATTTTAGTGCCGTTGCCCATGGGAGCCGATGCCGCCCAGGACCGCAGAAACGAAAACTTCAATGTTCTGGCCCGATTGAAACCGGATGTCACTCTTAGGCAGGCACAGTCAGACATCGATATAATTGCCCAACATATCAAAGACGCAGATAAACGGGATCCTACCTTCACAATCAGCGTAGTGCCCCTCCTCGATCAGGTGGTTGGCAAAGCTCGACGCATCGTGCTAGTACTGCTGGGTTCGGTGACCCTCGTCCTTCTGATTGCTTGCGCGAATGTGGCTAATTTATTGCTCACTCGCCTGCCCAGGCGCCAGAAAGAAGTGGCCCTTTGCAGCGCCCTGGGCGCTAACCGTGCGCGAATCTGGCGGCAGTTGCTGACTGAGAGCGTCCTGTTCGGATTGCTGGGCGGAGCGGCGGGTCTGCTCATCGCAAGTGGCGGGCTTTTTTTCGTGCGGGCGATCAATCCGGGCAATATTCCCAGATTGGACGAAGTAAGGCTTGATGCGAGTATGCTGATCGTCACCTTCGGCCTTTCCATCGTTACAGGAGTTTTTTTTGGCATGGTGCCGGCCTTCCGATTGTCGCGCGTTGATTTGACTTCGGTTCTCAATGCAGGCAGCCGGGGTTCTTATGTTGACGGTGGGCTGGAAACGAAGCGCTACGGCATCCGCTCTCTGCTGGTAATTGCTGAATTTGCGTTTTCCCTTATGCTGCTGATCGGCGCTGGTCTGTTGGTCAGAAGCTTTATACGGCTGGCGATGGTATCTCCGGGATTCAATCCTGAAAACGTTATCTCCATCCGTGTGTCAGCAGGGGCGCGATATGTGGACTCTCATGCCTTGGTGCAGTTTTATGAGAATGTAGGCGAACGCATCAGCCGGCTGCCCGGCGTGCAGGCCCAGGGAGCGGTTTCGGCGCTGCCCTTTACGTCTTCTGTCGGATGGGGATCTATGGCGGTGGAAGGCTATACGCCTCCCCCGAACGAACCAGAGGTGCAGGCAGACCAGCGCATGGCGACGCCGGATTATTTCCGGACGATGGGAATTCCTCTGATAAGAGGCAGGTTCTTCACTGAAAACGATGCCTTAGGTACTCCGCCTGTTGCGCTGATAGACGAAAAGGTAGCGCAGCGTTTCTGGCCGAATGGGAACCCGATCGGCAAGCATCTGCGGCCCGGCGGTCCCACCGATCCGTGGATCACCATCGTCGGCGTCGTGGGAGCCGTGAAGCAATATGGCCTCGAATCGGAGAGTCGCATGGGCGTGTACTATCCTCACAAACAGTACCCGATTAATAGCATGTATATCGTGGCTCGTTCTACAACTGACCTCTCAAGCATGGCGAGCACCATTGTGCGTGATATTCACAATCTCGATCCCGACGTTCCCTTGTATGATATCGGTACCATGCAGGAGCGGCTCTACAGCTCGACGGCCCGGCAGCGGTTCTCAGCCGCAATATTAGGCGCTTTTGCCGGTTTTGCCTTCATTCTTGCACTAATCGGAGTTTATGGCGTTCTGTCACATCTGGTTGCACAGGGCACGCGCGATATCGGTGTTCGCCTTGCGCTGGGCGCACAGAAACGTGACATTCTCCGTCTGGTGATGCGTCAGGGAATCGGCATGGCATTGATTGGCATCATCGGAGGGATTCTTGGTGCGGTAGCTTTGACGCGTGTCATGCAAAACCTTCTATTTGGGATTGGTGCAATGGATGCCCCGACATTTTCAGCGACCACACTGCTTTTGTTCATTGCCGCCCTGTTGGCTTGCTATATACCGGCGCGCCGGGCAATGAAACTGGATCCTTTGATCGCATTACGGTACGAATAAGCAGTTGTCATCCGGCATTCGCACAGCCGTTTCGTCCTGCCAGAAATAGAGAAAATCGCAATTGGAAGCTGTCATACCGCAATGGCAGTGGCCAAGTATAGGACCTTTTTCCGTTGCAAAGAAGTTTATGTGTATGCGATGGGGTATGAGGATGACTGGGTTATTAATGCCGATTTAATCAGGGAGGCGATTATGAGTCAAATGAGCAAGTATTGCAAAGCATTTTCCGTTGAAAGGTTTAAAGAATTCGCCGGTTGGCCGGAGGCCATAGTAACTTCTTCGACGCCTGAGGTAAATAGCGAAAAAGCGGGCTCCGACCGAGCCTGCAGCTATTTCTTTGTTCATGACGATTACAGGGTCACAAAGGGCATATATCTGGATGAAGATATCGTGCTGAACAACGCGACAACTGAATGGATCGCATTTTGTAAAGATAAGCTTCAATTCGAAGTGCCTTCATTTTGATTGAGCATCACGTCAGATACCGGATAAGGGTAGCTCTGTATGTTACATAGTGACCTTTGTCTAAACGATCAGCGTTGCCACTCGCCCACTTGCCGCGCTCACGAAACCACCATGGTAAGTGACATCCCCATGTCGAAATAGCGGGGCACAGCGGGTGTCGTCGTCGGCCGGGAAATTCTATTCGATGATGTTACGCCCGAGTGGAGCCAGTTTTGCACGGAGAGTGTCGCCTTCTATCCGGAAGAATTCGGCGCAACGAAATCGTTCCTGCGGACCGCATGCGGAGAAGCCCAACTAGCTGGGTCAACCAAACATACTGCCCAACATCTAATAGCCATTCGTCTGTATTTGCCAAACGGGTCGAATAGAATCCAAAGCTCGTGCCCGATGGTGTGCTCTCTATTGAAAAGAGCTCGCTGTTTCTTTCTGGGTGCTCTCAGCCGGAGCGATAGAGACGAGGAGAAGCCGATGAGTAAAGCAGTAGAGCAGGAGAAAACCGACCATGGAAGTAGTGAAGTGTGGGGTGTCCTGGGAGGGATGGGGCCGCTCGCGTCCGCGGAGTTCATGAAGAGCATTTATGAGCAGAACACCGGCGGCAAAGAGCAGAATTCCCCGATCGTTTTCCTGTTGTCGGATCCTTCGATCCCCGATCGAACAGAAAGCCTGCACAATGGCACAGACAAAATTCTTCTTGCTCGTTTGTCCTCTGGGATCAGCCAGTTGATCTCGGCTGGCGCTACCAAAATTGTCATGTGTTGTGTCACGGCCCACTATTTGATGTCGCAGTTGCCCGCGCCCATGCGGGCAAAAATTGTATCGCTTGTGGATTTGATCTTCGCCGCTATTCTTCAAGGCGGTGAGAAGAGCTTGCTTTTGTGCACTGAAGGGGCGAGAGCGGTGGGAATCTTCCAGACCCATGAAGCTTGGTGCGATGCTCAAAATTTCGTGGTTCTTCCGGACAGGCAGGATCAGGCCTCCGTTCATCAACTGATTTATGAAATCAAGAGCAACCATACGGGTGACCGGCAACTCCGGTTCATCCAATCGCTAATGCGGAAATATGGGGTGAGTTCTTATACAGCAGGATGCACGGAACTGCACATTCTGGCCAGGGAACAGGCGCGGGTTACTGGTCGCAAAGCGTGTGAGTTCTGTGTCGATCCACTGGCTATAGTTGCAGCGATGATGTCACACGCTGCGCCCTATCCCGAGTTAGCTCGCGCCTCCATTTCCTCTTCAGGTCTAAATCGCGCAGTG
>Ga0302326_10027908_pt1 | contig 11372 bp, 9 predicted proteins | sample Palsa_T0_3_FD_202264 | JGI IMG/M metagenome (GOLD analysis project Ga0302326, IMG submission 202264) | Peat permafrost microbial communities from Stordalen Mire near Abisko, Sweden - Palsa_T0_3 | ecosystem: Environmental > Terrestrial > Soil > Palsa > Peat permafrost | place: Sweden: Abisko...
CCGTCAGCCACCACCGTGGGCTCAACGCCGATCTGGCCCAGCAGGGTCTTCAGCACCAGCTGGTTGATCTCGTTGTCCTCCGCCGCTAGCAGGCGCAGCCCCGCCGCCGCCGCCGCGATCGGGGCGACGGCCGGCGCCAGCGCCGGCCGGCGCGGTCCGCCGATCCAGGCGAGCCGCAGGTACACCCGGAAGGTCGATCCCGCCCCCACCCGGCTGCGCACCTCGATGCGCCCGCCCATCAGCTCGGCGAGCTGGCGGCTGATGGCCAGCCCCAGGCCGCTGCCGCCGTAGCGGCGCGTGGTGGAGGCGTCGGCCTGCTCGAACTTCTCGAACAGGCGCTCCAGGTCGTCGGGGGCTATGCCGATGCCGGTGTCGCTGACCGTCAGCCTGACCCAGCCGCCGCTGCGCGTCACCTTGACGGCGACGGCGCCGCGGTCGGTGAACTTCAGGCCGTTGGAGACCAGGTTGTAGAGGATCTGGCGCACCCGCGTCGCATCGCCCAGGTAGACGCCCCTGGCGTTGGCCGAGACCTCGAGGGTCAAGGCCACGTCCTTGCTCTGGGCCAGCGCCAGAAAGGCGTGGCGCGCGCTCTCGGCGACCGTCTCCAGGTCGAACTCGGTCGCCTCCAGGTCAAGCTTGCCGGCCTCGATCTTGGAGATGTCGAGGACGTCGTTGAGCACCGCGAGCAGGGCCTGGCCCGACTCGCGGATAATCTCGAGCCGCGTCCGCTGGGCCTGGCTGAGCGCGTCGGCCGCCATGGCCTGGGCCATGCCGAGGACGCCGTTGAGCGGGGTGCGGATCTCGTGGCTCATGGCGGCCAGAAACTGGCTCTTGGCCAGGTTCGCCGCCTCGGCGGCCCCGATCGCCTGGACCAGCTTGAGCTCGGCGGCCTTGGCGGCGGTGATGTTGCGGATGGCGCCCAAGAGGCGCACCGGCAGTCCGTTGCGATCGAACGAGAACCGGGTGGCGCCTTCGACCCAGACTTCCTTCCCGTCGCTGCGGGCGATCCGGTATTGCGGGCGGTAGGGGACGCCCTCGTAGACGTGGCGCTGCCAGGCCTCGCGGACGAGTTCCTGGTCGCGCGGATCGATGGCGCCGTAAATGTCTTGCCGCAGGCCCTCGAAGGTCTGCGGCTGTTCGTAGAAGCTTTCCTCGGCGCCGGCCTTGAAGATCCGGCCATGGGCGAAGTCGAGCTCCCAGACATGCACGCCGGTCAGGGCCAGGGCCAGGTTCAGGCGCGCCTCCGACCGTTCCGCCGCGCTGAGCGCCGCCTTCAGCTCGGTGACGTCGCTGGCGGTGATCACCAGGCCGGCCACCTCGCCGCGCCCATCGCGCCAGGCGGTGACCTGGACCTGCATCCAGGCCGCGGCGCCGTCGCGCTGGATCCGCAGCGGCGCCCCGGCCACGGCCTCGCCGGCCAGGGCCTGGTCGAACTGCGGCGCGAGGACTTCGTAGCCGGGCAGCAGCTCCTCCAGCGAGCGGCCGGCCACGGCGGCGTCGGCGAGGCCGAGGTCCTCGCGCCAGACGCGGCTGGCGGCCAGGACGCGCAGCGACAGGTCGGTCATCACCAGCGAGATGGGCATGTTCTCGGCCAGGGCCGAGAGCCGCGCCTGGATCCTGTCGAGAGAGAGAGCGGCCTCCGAATGGGCCTTGGCGGCCTTGGCCCTCGCCCACTCGTCGGCGACGAAGTCGGCCAGGTCCTGCAGGCGCGCGGCCTGGGCGGCGTCATAGGGGCGCAGGAAGCTGGAGACGGCGCAGAGCACGCCCGGCGTCGAGCCGTCCTCGAGCCGGATCGGCGCGCCGACATAGCTGCGCAGGTAGGGTGGGCCGGTGACCAGGGGAAGGCCGCGGAAGCCCTCGTCCAGCATCGCGTCCTCGATCCACACCAGCTTGCCGGTGCGGAGCACCAGTTCGCCGCCGTAGTCGTCGCCGCCGAAGTCCCGGTCGTAGCCGCGGCTGCGCCAGGCGACGCCGTCCTCGATCAGGCAGATCAGGCAGTCGCCGCCCGGCAGCAGCGCCCGTGCGATCCGCGTCGCGCGGTCGAACAGGGCCAGCGACACGTCGAGGCCGAAGGGCCGCTCGTGGGACGCGGCGATGGCGCGCACGGTGGACAAGGCTCGGCTCGGGTCTTTCTCGCGGGTCGCGGCACGGACGCGCGGCGAGGCGACGCATAGGACGGCTGCGTTAACTCGCCTCTGGCGCCCGGTGGGGCGCATTGTCGCAAGGCGGGCGAGCCTATTCGGCGGCCCCGGCCAGCGCTCCCTCCGCCGCGGCCTTGGCGGCCGGGTAGTCGGCCTTGCCGTTGGCGGCCCGCAGCGCCCGATCGGTGACGAACACGCGCTTGGGGGTCTTGTAGCCCGCGAGCGTGCGGCGCACGTGGCTGCGCAGCGCCGCCTCGTCGAGGTCGTGGCCCTCCGCCAGCTGGACGACACCGGTCACCGCCTGGCCCCACTTCTCGTCCGGCAGGCCCACCACCAGCGCGTCCTCCACCGAGGGGTGGGTCTTCAGCGCCTCCTCGACCTCTTCCGGAAACACCTTCTCGCCGGCGGTGTTGATGCAGGCGTTGCCGCGGCCCAGCAGGGTCAGCGACCCGTCGGGCTCGACCAGCACCCAGTCGCCGGGGATCGAGTAGCGCACCCCGCCGATCTCGCGGAAGGTGCGGGCGGTCTTGGCCTCGTCCTTGTAGTAGCCGAGCGGATTGGGGCCGGCGATCGCCACCATGCCGGGCACGCCCGAGCCCGGCTCGACCGGCTGGTCGTTCTCGTCGAACACGCGGCAGCGCTCGCCGATCATGAACTTGGCGGTCGGCGCCTCTACGCCTTTCATCATCACCGAAGCCCCCATGCCCAGCGCCTCGGAGGACGAGAAGCCATCGTTGAGCATCGCCTGGGGCATGTGCTCCAAGAGGCCGCGCTTAACCTCGAGGCTCCACATCACCCCCGAGGAGATCATCATCGCCACCGACGAGACGTCGTACTTGCCGGGATTGGCCTCCAGCGTATTCAGGATCGGCCGCGCGAAGCTGTCGCCGACGATGGCGATGGTCTGCGGCCGGCGCCTCGCCACCGTGCGCAGCAGTTCCTCCGCATCGAAGGTCTCGCCCTCCAGCGTCACCACCGAGCCGCCACCCAGCATGGCGCCCATGGCGGTAAGCAGGCCGGTGCCGTGCATCAGCGGCGGCGCCGGCAGGGTGCGCATTCCCGGCCCGACCTTGGCGGTGTGGGCGGTGAGCGCTTCCAGGGTCTCCGGCACCGGCCCCATCCGCCGGGCGGCGGCCAGGGTCAGCTCGCGCAGGTCGTGGTGGGTCCAGATCACCCCCTTGGGCATGCCGGTGGTGCCGCCGGTGTAGATGAAGAACTGGTCGTCGCCGGAGCGCTGGATGTCGAGCGGGCCGCCGTTGCCGTCCGCCGCCAGCCGCTCGAACGGCTCGGCGAAGGGGGCGGTCTTGCCGTCCGGACTGACCTCGATCCAGGTCTTGACGCCCGGCAGCCGCGGCCGGATCTGCTCGACGGCGTCGCGGAACTCCGAGGCGTAGACCACGGTCTGGGCGTCGGAATTGTCGAAGATGTACCAGACCTCCTCCGGCGTGTAGCGGTAGTTGACGTTGACGTGGGTCATCCGCGCCTTGAAGCCCGCGGCCAGCGCCAGCAGGTATTCGGGGCGGTTGCGCATGTAGATGGCGAGCTTGTCGCCGGGCTGTGCGCCGCGGGCGATCAGGCCGCGCGCCAGGTTGTTGGTGGCCTTGGTGGCCTCGTCCCAGGTGATCACCCGCTCGCCGTGGATGAAGGCCGGCGCGTCCGGCGGCAGCACCGGGGCGATGGCGTCAAGAATGTCGCCGAAATTCCAACCCACGCGTCTCTCCTCGCTACTCATGAAGGCCTTGTCGATCAGGCATTGCGCGCCATCAGGCCGCCGTCCACCGGGATCGTCACGCCAGTGATGTAGGAGGCGGCCGGCAGACAGAGGCTGAGGGTGATGTGGGCCACCTCCTCCGGCTCGCCATAGCGCCGCATCGCGGTGCGGCGGGCGGCGAACACAGCCTTGTCGGCGTCCGGGATGCCCCGGGTCATGCCGGTGTTGATCGGACCGGGGCAGATGCAGTTGACCGTGATGCCTTCCTTGCCCAGCTCCACCGCCAGCGCCCGGGTCAGGCCGGCGACGCCGGCCTTGGCCGCCGCGTAGACGGAATCCCGCGCCGTGGCGCCCAGCGCCTCGGTGGAGGCGATGTTGACGATGCGCGGGCTCTTCGACTTGCGCAGATAGGGCAGCGCGGCGCGGATGATGCGCGGATGGGCGGTGAGCAGGATCGGCACCGCCCGCGCCCACGCCGCCTCGTAGCCCTCCGAGTCGATCGGGGCGAAGGCGCCGACGCCGGCGTTGTTGACCACGCAATCGAGTCCGCCGAACCGCTCGGCGATCTCGGGGACGATGCGAGCGATGGCCGCCGCGTCGGCCACGTCGAGGGCCCAGGCGACGGCCTCGCCGCCCTCGGCGCGGATGTCGGCGGCGACCGCCTCGCAGGCCTCGGCGGAAAGGTCGGTCACCGCCACCTTGGCGCCTTCCCGGGCGAACACGTGGGCGGTGGCGCGGCCCATGCCGCTGGCGGCGCCGGTGACCAGCGCCGCGAGCCCCTTCACGGAGCGGCTGAGATCGGGAACGGGGTCCATGCAAAGACGAAGGCCGGCCTTTACGCCAAGTCCGTCAAGCGGCTAGGCGTCTACGCATGCTCGACCAACTGAAAGCCAACAACCGGGCCTGGGCCGCGCGCAAGGTGGCGGCCGATCCGGGCTTCTTCCGCCGCCTGGAGGGCCAGCAGGCGCCGCAGTACCTGTGGATCGGCTGCTCCGACAGCCGGGTGCCGGCCAACGAGATCGTCGGCCTCGATCCGGGCGAGCTGTTCGTGCACCGCAACGTCGCCAACCTCGCCCCGCCGCAGGACGCCAACTACCTGTCGGTGCTGCAGTTCGCCGTCGATGTGATCAAGGTGCGGCACGTGCTGGTGGTGGGCCACTACGGCTGCGGCGGCGTGGCGGCGGCGGTGGACGGGCGCCGGCGCGGCCTGGTCGACCACTGGCTGCACCCGATCCGCGAGGTGGCCCACGACCACGCCGCCGAGCTGGACGCCTTTCCGGAAGCCCGCGGCCGCCTCGACCGCCTCTGCGAACTCAACGTCATCCGCCAGGTGCGCAACGTCGCCTCCGACGTCTTCGTGCAGGACGCCTGGGCCCGCGGCCAGCCGCTGAGCGTGCACGGCTGGGTCTATTCGCTCGGCACCGGCCTGGTGAACGACCTCGGCGTCACCGTCAGCGACAAGGACGAGCTGGAGCGCGTGCGTGGCTGAGACCCCCGCCTGGCTGGACGCGGCGCTGGCCTACGTCCCGCGCTGGCTGGGCTACCAGCTGCGGCTCACCGAGCAGCCGGGCTGCAGCGTGGCCGTCGCCCACGGCGGCGAGGTGGTGTTCGAGCAGGCGTTCGGAAGCGCGAACCTCGACGCCGGCGAGGCGCTGACGCCGCGCCACCGCTTCCGCGTCGCTTCCCACTCCAAGTCGTTCACCGCGGCGGGCGTCATGAAGCTGCGCGAGCAGGGCCGGCTGAAGCTCGACGACGCGGTGGGCCAGTCCGTGAGCGGGCTGCACCCGGACGTCGCCGCGGCGACCATCGCCCAGGCCCTGTCGCACACCGCCGGCGTCTTCCGCGACGGCGTCGACAACGGCTACTGGTCCGGGCGCGCGCCGTTCTCCGACGCGGCCCGCATCCGCGCCGACCTGGCCCTGGCGCCGATCATCCCGGCGGGCACGCGGCTGAAGTACTCCAACCACGGCTTCGCCCTGGCCGGCCTGGTGATCGAGGCGATCACCGGCGAGCCTTACCGCGTCTGGATCGAGCGCGAGGTGGTCGCCGCCGCCGGCCTCTGCGAGACCGCGTCCGACACGCCGCTGGCGGGCGCCGCGCCGCTGGCGGCGGGACACAGCGGCAAGGCCCTGCTCGGCCGGCGGCTGGTGTTCCCAGGCGATCAGCCCACCCACGCGCTGGCCGCCGCCACCGGCTTCGTCAGCACCGCCGCCGACCTCGCCCGCTTCTTCAGCCAGCTCTCGCCCGCCGCTGACCGGAGCTTCCTCACCGCCGCCAGCCGCCGCGAGATGAGCCGTCCGCAATGGCGCGACCCTCATGCCGCCGCCCCGCGCAGCTATGGCCTCGGGACCATCCACGGCGAGGTCGACGGCTGGGCCTGGTTCGGCCACAGCGGCGGCTTCCAGGGCTATATCACCCGCACCAGCGTGGTCCCGGCCCTTGATCTGGCCGTCAGCGTGCTCACCAACGCCGTCGATGGCCCCGCCGAGATCTGGATGGAAGGCGTGCTGCAGATCCTCAAGCGCTTCGAGGCCGAAGGCGCGCCGTCGGCGGCCGTGGCCGACTGGAGCGGCCGCTGGTGGGGCGTCTGGGGCGCGGTGGACCTGGTGGCGATGGGCCAGACGGTGCTGATGGCCGCGCCCGGCCTCGCCAATCCCTTCCTGAAGGTCCCCGAGCTGACCGTGGACGCCCCCGACGCCGCCCGCATCACCCGGGCCGGCGCCTTCGCCAGCTTCGGCGAGCCGGTGCGACGCTTGCGCGGCGCCGCCGGCGAGGTGGTCGCCATCGACAGCGCCGGTACTCGGTTGCTGCCGGAAGCCGAACTGGCCGCCGAGCTGGGCGGGCGGTACGGCTAGGGGAACGCGGAGTTCCGTCACCGCACTGAACCGGGCAAGACCCTTGACATGAGTCGTTACTTTTGGTACTAGTTGGCGCGTCGAGGTCGAGAGGCGTCGGCGCGCTCTTTGACATCGTGAACCAGGGAAATCCCAAGCGCGGCCGGCGCGACCGCCGCCGCCTGCGGGAGTCAGCTGGGGCGGGCGCCGTTCTCGGCGCGGGGCGGCGGCGGGTCCGACTTCAGGTCGGCGGCCCAGACCACGGTGCGCAGCACCTGGGCGTTGTCGGCCTGCGGGTAGGCCTTGAACGCCACCCGCTCGCCGGCCTTGACCAGCACCTGCACCGACTGGCTGGCGCGCAGCTGGTATTCGATCGGCGCGGGGCCGTCGCGGCCCTTGGCGGCGGCTTCGCCCACCTCGATGCACACCCCGAGGCTGCCGCCGTTGGCGGTGACCACGCCCACCGACTGCACCCCGATGCGCACCACGCAGTCCTGCGCCCGCTCGATCCAGCTCTCGGTGCCGCTGGCGCCGGCGAAGATCAGCGAGGCGCCCTGCGGCGCCGCCAGGAAGCCGTTGTCGTCTTCGTTCAGCCTGAAGTGGGCCGCCATGGGGAGTCCTCCGCCTGAGCCCCTAACGCCGCTGCGCCGCGCTCGATCCGGCGCTGGTCAACGGAACTGGTCGCGCAGGGTGACGATCTCAGCGTGCTCGGCCTTCAGCGCCTGGCCGGCGCGCGCGGCGAGGTCGTGCGCCGGGGCCGGCAGCAGCGCGTCGGCGGCCGCCGCGTCGAACCGCAGCCGCAGGTAGTCCTCCGCCCGCGCCACCTCCTCGACCACCGCCTTGTCGCTGCCGTGGGCGATCAGGTCGCGCACCTGGACGAACGCCCGGTGCGCCCCGGCCAGCACCGAGCCGCCCGCCACCGGCTCGCCGCCGAACGATCGCACCTCCGCCTCGATCTCACCCCCCAGCCCGTCGCGCACCCCGGCGCGCTCAGTGAACAGCGCCTTGAACGCAGGATTGCGCACCAGGTCCGCGGCCTTGCGAAAGCCATCGGCGCTGTCCAGCGCGCTCTGCAGCAACCCGTTCAACACCTCGACGGCATGCGGATCGGTCTCGGCCATCGCCATTATCTCCGAGCGTCGCTGGACGCGTCAGGAAACGGCCGCCGCGCCCCGGCGTTCCGCCAAAGTGGCGAAGCCCCGCAGCGAATGACTGCGGGGCTTCATGGTGGAGCTAAGCGGAGTCGAACCGCTGACCTCTTGAATGCCATTCAAGCGCTCTACCAGCTGAGCTATAGCCCCGAGGTCGTTCGGGCCGCCCGGGGGCGGAGGGCGCGGAACCTAGTGCGAGGCTCCGCGCCGATCAAGGCCCAAGCTCTGGGCCCAGCCCGCGGCGTTCAGTCCTCCCCCGGCGCGCCCGGCAGGCCGTCGATCTCGTCCTCGGAGAAGTCGTCCTCGTCGTTGTCGATGAACGGCACCTCGTCGTCGTCAGCCTCCTCGAGGTCCTCGTCCTCGGCGAAGTCGACACCCAGGGCGTCGTCGGGGGCGGCCGGGGCGGCTTCGACGCCCTCCTCCTCGTCGCCGGTGTCGAGCGGCTCGGCGGCGACGTCGGCGTCGAGCTCGGGGGCCTCCTCGACGGCCTCGAACTCTTCCTCCTCCTCGGATTCGACCTCGACCGGCTTGACCTCTTCGGCCTCCTCCTCGGGCAGCGGCGCGCGGGGCCGCACCCGCCGATTGCGCAGCGCCTCTTCCGGATCGAACTCACTGCCGCACTTGGGGCAATGGGCGGGGCGGCGGCCCAGGTCGTAGAACTTGCTCGAACAGGTGGGGCAAATCTGCTTTGCGCCCAACTCCGGGTTGGCCAAGGCGTCGCCTCGCTCGTGCTAGGGGATTTGAAGGTCGGCTCCCTTGCCATGGGCGCCTCCTTAAGTCAAAAGCCATGTCCTTCGCCGCAGACCCCTCTTCCAGAAGGCGGAAACACCCATGACCGGGACCGGACTTACGGCCCGCCCCGGCGGACCGCTCCGGGGCCGGGTCCGCGCGCCGGGCGACAAGTCGATTTCCCACCGCGCGCTGATCCTGGGGGCGCTGGCGGGCGGGCCTACCGCCATCGAGGGCGTGCTGGAGGGCGACGACGTGCTGCGCACGGCCGCGGCGATGCGCAGCTTCGGCGCCGGCGTGACGCGCGAAGGCGACGGCCGCTGGCGGGTCGATGGCCGCGGCGGCTTCGGCGAGCCGGCCGACGTGGTCGACTGCGGCAACTCCGGCACCGGCGTGCGGCTGATCATGGGCGCGGCGGCCGGCTATCCGATCACCAGCGCCTTCACCGGCGATGTTTCCCTACGCGGCCGCCCGATGCTGCGTATCCTCCGGCCGCTGGCGCAGATGGGTGCGACCTACCTCTGCCGGGAAGGCGGGCGGCTGCCGCTGAGCCTGAAGGGCGGCGCGCTCTCGGCCATCGCCTACCGCCCGCCCGAGCCGTCGGCGCAGGTGAAGTCGGCGGTGCTGCTGGCGGGGCTGAACGCCGCCGGCGTCACCGAGGTGATCGAGACCGAGGCCACTCGCGACCACACCGAGCGAATGCTGCGGGCCTTTGGCGCGCAGATCCACGTCGAGGACCGTGCCGATGGCCGCCATATCCGCCTCGCCGGCGGCCAGCGGCTGACGGGAACCGCGGTCCGCGTGTCCGGCGACCCCTCGTCGGCCGCCTTCCCGCTGGTGGCGGCGCTGATCACGCCCGGCTCGTCGGTGACGGTGGAAGGCGTGCTGCTCAACCCCCTGCGCACCGGCCTGTTCGTCACCCTGCGCGAGATGGGCGCCGATCTCACGATCGCCAATGAGCGCGAGGAAGGCGGCGAGCCGGTGGGCGACATCACCGCGCGGTGCTCGCCGCTGCGGGGCGTCGAGGTGCCGGCGGCGCGCGCGCCCTCAATGATCGACGAATATCCGATCCTGGCCGTCGCCGCCGCCTACGCCGAGGGGCCGACCACCATGCGCGGCATCGGCGAGCTGCGGGTCAAGGAGAGCGACCGCATCGCCATGATGGCGGCGGGGCTGGCGGCCTGCGGCGTCGGGGTCGAGGAGCAGCCGGAGGGCCTGATCGTCGCCGGGACCGCCCGCGCCAACCACCGCGTCGCCGGCGGCGCCCTGGTGCGCACCCACGGCGACCACCGCATCGCCATGAGCCACCTGGTCCTCGGCCTCGGCGCCGATCAGGCCGTGGCGGTGGACGAGCCCGGCATGATCGCCACCAGCTTCCCCGGTTTCGGCGCGCTGATGGCGGGGCTGGGGGCGGAAATCGGCTAGCGATTCTCCCGCTCCGCAGGGGAAGGGAACCACGAAGTGGTGGAGGGGGTCCGCCGCCGCCGCTAAGATTGTTGATTGGCCGCTTAGGACAACTGGAGACTTCGAGCCCTGCCCCAGGCCCCCTCCACCGCTTCGCGGTCCCCCTCCCCCAGTGGGGGAGGAGACTCACGGCGCTTCGTCATCGCCGTGGACGGCCCCGCAGCGTCGGGCAAAGGCACGATCGCCGCCGAGCTGGGGCGCATCTACGCCCTGCCGGTGCTGGACTCCGGGTTGCTCTACCGAGCGGTCGGCATGACCCTGCTGGGCGAGGGCGGCGACCTCGGCGACGAGGCTGCGGCGGCGGCGGCGGCGCGGCGGCTGGATCCGGCCAGGGTGGACGATCCGGCGTTCCGCACCCGCGCCGCCGGCGAGGCGGCCAGCCGGGTGGCGCCCTATCCGGGCGTCCGCGAGGCGCTGCGCGACTTCCAGCGCGCCTTCGCCCGCCGGCCGGGCGGGGCGGTGATCGACGGGCGCGACATCGGAACCGTCATCGTCCCGGAGGCCCCGGCGAAACTGTACGTCACGGCCAGCCCCGAGGCCCGGGCCCGGCGCCGCTGGCTGCAGCTGCAGACGGGCGATGCGGCGGTCACCTACGACGAGGTGCTGGCCGATATACGCCGGCGCGACGCGCGCGACGCCGGCCGCGCCGAGGCGCCGATGCGGCCCGCCGACGACGCCGTCTTGCTCGACACCACCGAAATGTCTATATCCGCGGCCGCCGATGCGGCCCGCCGCATTGTCGAGGCGGCGCGCGCCCGTTGGGAGCCATCCCCCGCAAGGGACCCACCGGGCTAATCCAACCGCGCCTCACCCTCGATCGCCGCGGGAACTTTTCCGACGCTGTCAGCGTCCATCGCGCAACGACCCCAACGAGACCTTTCCGGGCCGGCGCCCGGCCGCGCCTGCGCGCCCCACGCCCGCCCGCCAACCGACGAAGACAGAAGAGACTAGATGGCAGACGACCTCAGCATGAACCCCACCCGCGACGATTTCGCCGCGATGCTCGAAGACAGCCTCGGGCGCGGCGAATTCCAGGAAGGCACGGTGGTCAAGGGCCACGTGGCGGCGATCGAGAAGGATTTCGCCATCATCGACGTGGGCCTGAAGACCGAAGGCCGCATCCCGGTGAAGGAGTTCGGCGTCGACGAGGACGGCAAGGCCACGCTGAAGGTCGGCGATACTGTCGAGGTGTTCCTCGAGCGCATCGAGAACGCGCTGGGCGAAGCGGTGATCAGCCGCGAGAAGGCCCGCCGCGAGGAGGCCTGGACGCGCCTGGAAGGCGTCTACGCCAAGAACGAGCCGGTGATGGGCGCCATCGTCGGCCGCGTGAAGGGCGGCTTCA
>Ga0302326_10027909_pt1 | contig 11372 bp, 10 predicted proteins | sample Palsa_T0_3_FD_202264 | JGI IMG/M metagenome (GOLD analysis project Ga0302326, IMG submission 202264) | Peat permafrost microbial communities from Stordalen Mire near Abisko, Sweden - Palsa_T0_3 | ecosystem: Environmental > Terrestrial > Soil > Palsa > Peat permafrost | place: Sweden: Abisko...
ATGGAATACCGGATTCGGAAATTTCACGTCCGTCATGCCGAGATTGCCCACCGTCGTGCCCAACGTCGTATCGCCGACCGAGATACCGATCATCAATCCGAGCGTGAACAGGCTGTTGACGAGCGGCTTGCCGAACTCGGTGCGGGATGCGAAATCGAAATCGATGTGAAGCGGCTGCATGTTGAGCGTCAGGGTGGAAAAGAGCATGTTGTCCATCTCGGTCACGGTGCGACGGACCGGGTGTTCGAAGATCTGCCCGATCTCGAATTCGTCGAAATACAGTCCCGCCATTTTTTCACCCGGGTATTTGAGTTTTCCAGAGCGTTTTGGGTTCGCCCCACTATCAAACCCTACTGCAGGGCGATATTGCTTTGCCACATCCCGATAGCGGAATAATCGTGAACAAGAGCCTCCTCGTCATAAACGGTCATCCCGATCCGAGGCCGGAGCGGTTTTGTTCGGCACTCTGCGATGCCTATGCGAAGGGGGCCGCGGCGGGCGGCTGGGATGTGCGGAGGCTCGATGCAGGCACGCTCAACCTGGCGCCGGCGCCCGACGGCGATTCGGGCGTGCTCCCCGGTGCGACGGCTGCAATCGAGCAGATCCGCAGTGCGGACAGACTCGCGATCGTCTTTCCCCTGTGGCTCGATGGACCACCCGGTTCGCTCGGGGAGTTGTTCGAACTGGCGGCGCGCGCGCCGTGGTCGTCGACTCCGGCAGGACGCCCGACTTATGAAAAGTCGGCACGCGTGATCGTGACGATGGACATGCCGGCCTTCATCCAACGGCCGCGCGCGCGTGCGGAGGGCTCTACGAAGAGTACGCTTTCATTTCCCGGAGTTCGGAAATTCGAGCCCTTGCTCATCGGAAGCCTGCAGACTCTCACGCCAGCCCAATGCAACGAATGGCTGGAAAAGGTCGAGCTGCTCGGCGCTCACGAGGAGTAACGGGCTCGCGGCCGCATTCATCAGGCCGCGTTCTGATGTCCCTGCAATTCCAGCTCGAAGCGCATGGCTTCGCTCAGATCGACGAAGGTCGCGAGCGTACTGCCGTCCGGCAGGCGCGACATCGTCAGAGAAATAACCTTGCCGTCGGCGCGTCCGACTTTTCCCCAGTCGTTCAACCGATGCGGCTCGCTTGCCGCGACACCGGACGCGACGATTTCCCAGGTCTGGTCGCGGCCGATCCGTTCGGCGCAGAGTTCTGCGATGTTCCGGATGTGGGGCTGCGTCAGCAACTCCTCATCCTTGAGGTGCCAAAGCCTCGAAAACGCGGAATTGTAAACCTTAACGCGGCCATCCGTGCCGACGATCGCGACACCGTCGTCGAGCGTGTCGAGCGTCGCCTTCTGGACCTGGTGCAGCGTGTTGCACGTGCTCTCAAGCTTGAGCCGATCGCTGACGTCTTCAAAGCGGAATGTGATGCCGCCGAAGGTATTGCGCCCTGCAAGAACCCGTACGCTGATGCCGCCGGGGAGATGCCACAGCTCTTCCGCCGTGCCTTCGAGTGTGTCGAAAAGCTCCGACTGAAGACGTTTCCAGGCCGCAAAGTCGCGCTGTTCGGGGATATGGCGTTCTTCGCGGAGGCGATCGAGAACATCGGAATCGGTGGGATGCCCGCGGAGCCATTTTTCGGGAAGATCGAACAGCGTCGCGAAGGCCTTGTTGGATGTGACAAGCCTGTGTCTGGAATCGAATGCCACCACCGCGGTTTCGAAATTGTCGAGGATATCGTCGAGACCTTCGATGTGCGTCTGCAACTTGATTTCCGCCTGGGCAACGTCGGTTACGTCCACGGCAGAGCCCGCGACGCCCACGTCGTCGAGAGGTTGGAGCGTCAGCGCCAGAGCGCGGCGCTGTCCGGCGACCATGGCATAACGCTTGGCCACGACCGGAGCGCCGTCGTCGCGCGCGGTGGCGGCAAGTTCAAGTTCCGTGCGGTCGAAAGCGACATTGGATTGCATTGCACGTTCGATCGTCGCGTTCCCTGTCGCATCGAGAAACGCACGATTGACCCAGCGCAGAGCCAGATCCTTGTTGCGTACCCAGATCGGAATCGACAGCGAATCGAGCACTGCGCGACCGTCGGCCTCGGAACCCTCGAGATTCCTCTCCTCGCGAAAGAAGACCGCCACGCGGCCGCCGACCGATACGCCGCGGACCATCATCACGCGATGTTCGGATGTCATGGCGTTGAATTCGAACCCGGTTCCCTTCGCGAGCAGTGTATCGAGTGCCACGGCCAGCTTGGCTGCGTCGGGTCCACCGAGGCACGACTGCAATGCATCATGCCCGCCGGCAAAGCTGAGCGGTGCGTTCATGTCGACGCCCATGACGACGATCGGCTGGCCAGCGGCTCCTATCAGGGCTTCGCGAAAGAGTTGCGCGCCATGTGCACGCGCCGCCTCGACCTCGGATTGTCGACGAAACTGCACGTGGAGGACACGCTGGCTTGCGGCCCAGAGTCCGCAAAAGATCGTGACCAGCCCGGAAGAAACCAGAAAGGCTGCCAGAGCGAAATCGCCTTCCGCCGGCGGGCGATGCGCCAGAGCGGCGAGCATCGGCGTCACGATTGTCGTCAGAGACGCAAGCGGTGCAAAGAGGAACGCGAGAGCTTTTCCGAGAAGCTGCATGTCCGATGATCCGATCAGAGGCAGGCTGGGGTCCGAACTTGCGGCCTTGGCAGACGATGCGGGAAGAAACGCTTCGGCACTTCGCATGCCGCTGTGTGCGGCGAAAAACAATGTACTGTCACGCCAATGCTTTTCATGACGCCCGTCTCCTGCCCGTTCACGGCTCCTTAAGAGCATGGAGGAGACCGCGAATCATAGCTGGTGTTTTCCCTAACAGATCATTTAGAAAGCAAATGCGTACCAATACGCACGGCTTAGTGCGTACAAAGAACGTCAACATACAGACCAAAAAATCTGCAGTTGCCGCGGCCGGACGGCCACATTTGGCACGTGACGTGTCAGGATTCTCGGGCAGTATTCACGTCCGCGTGTAGATCGCGCCCGATTTAATCCCGCGGCCGAACGCTTCCCGCCCGACTTGCAACCGGAGGCTGCTTAACACAGCATTAGATACCACAATCGAGGAGACGGTCATGGAAGAGCGGGTTCGCGTAGAGATCCAAGACGGCGTTGCCGACGTCCGCCTCGTCCGGGCGGACAAGATGAACGCGCTGGATGCGGCGATGTTTGCGGCGCTCGTGGAAACGGGCGAACGATTGAAATCCGAGAAAGGGCTTCGCGCGGTCGTCCTGTCCGGCGAAGGCCGCGCCTTCTGCGCCGGCCTCGACATGGGCAATTTTTCCAGGATGGCGTCGGGCGAAAGGCGCGGCGGTGCCGGCCTTGTGGATGCTCCGCGCACGCCAGGGGGAGCCAACAGCTCGCAACAGGCCGTGATGGTCTGGCGGGAGATCCCCGTTCCCGTCATTGCCGCCGTTCACGGCGTGGCGTTCGGTGGCGGCTTTCAACTCACCCTGGGTGCGGACATGCGCTTTGTCGCGCCGGACGCCAGGCTTGCGGTCCTCGAGATCAAATGGGGTCTGGTACCCGATATGGCCGGACTCGTGCTCATGCGCGGCCTGCTCCGGGACGATGTCGCGCGCGAATTGACTTACACCGGCCGCGTCTTCACCGGACAGGAAGCGTTCGAGCTGGGACTGGCAACGCGGGTCTGCAGCGACCCCCGCGCAGACGCGCTCGCTCTGGCCGCCGAGATCGCCGGAAAGAATCCGCATGCGATCCGCGGCTCCAAACGCCTTCTCAACCTCGCGACCGAGGCCGACCAGGCCGCAGTGCTGCTCGCGGAATCCGTCGAACAGGCGGCGCTGATCGGTTCGCCGAACCAGGTCGAGGCGGTCATGTCGAACTTGCAGAAGCGTGTGGCAAACTACGTCGACTGATCGACCCAGCCCGGATTTTGAGCGATAGCCGTTATCGCGGTGATCGCCTCGGATGCGCTCGCCAACGAGCCTGCCGGCGAACTCGTCGCTCTCATCCGCTCGCTGGTCTTGAGCACCGTATCTCGCATTGGTGATTTCGTTTAAGAGTGACCGGGGCCGGGCGCGCGGCTTGGAAGACGCGGGGGAATGATGCAAGCCGCAAACAAGAAGATCGGCGCCTTTTCGGCGACGATGATGGTCGTCAGCATGATGATCGGTTCGGGCGTTTATCTATTACCTGCGGGGCTCGGCGCCATTGGGTCAATTTCTCTTCTCGGCTGGTTCGCGGCCGTCATCGGCGCGGCAATGCTCGCCGGCGTCTTCTCCCTGCTCGCGATTCTGAAGCCCGGCAGACCGGGACTTTTTTCCTATGTCGGCGATGCGTTGGGACCGGCCGCCGGATTCATCTCCGCCGTGCTCTACTGGTTCGGCTTGTGTGTCGGCGGTGTCGCGGTCGCGCTTGCCGTTTCCGGATATCTGAGTGCGTTTCTTCCTGCGGTGGCGAGGCCGCCCGGCCTGACCGTCGCAACAATCGTCGTCATCTGGCTCTTGATCGGCGCCAATATGGTCGGCGCGCGTTTCGTCGCCCGGATGCAAAGCGCGATCCTGGTGGTCGGTCTGGCGCCCGTCCTGGTCATCGCGATCCTGGGCTGGTTCTATTTTCAGCCTCACATTTTCGCCGCGTCGTGGAACGTGACCGGCGGGAGCCTCCTGCATGTCGTGCCGCGATCGGTCGTAATCGTGTTCTGGGCGTTTCTGGGCATCGAATGCGCGATCGTGCTTTCGCCGTTGGTACGAAATCCGGCGCGCGACGTGCCCATCGCGTCATTGGGCGGGCTCGCCATCGCGGCGGCGATCTACATTTCGGCCAGCGCAGCGATCATGGGGATATTGCCTGCTGCGGTTCTCGTGAAGTCGAGTGCGCCGTTCGCAGATGCCGTTGTCCCTATGCTCGGCGCATCGTTTGCCGCAGCCGTCGCCCTGTGCGCGATGGTGAAGGCGTCCGGCACGCTGGGTATATTGATCCTGGGATCGGTCGCGACGGCCGGCAGCCCGTCCATGTTTGGCCAGTTGCGCAATCCTTCCGATGCGCGACAAGACGGTCCGGTTTCAAGACCCAGCCTGATCTTCACCGGCATCCTGATGAGCCTGGTGGTCGCCGCATCGGCAAGCCCCACTCTGGCCCGCCAATTCACCATCGTGGCCAACGTCACCGTAGTGGTTATCGTGTATGTCTATGTCGCCGCCTGCCTTGCGTTGTTGCGCATGAGCAGCGCTGCGCCGCGAGGCATGCGGCAGCTGGCGAGAGCGCTGGCCATGGGCGCATTGCTGTTCTGTATAGCCCTCATTGCTGCATCGGAATCCGATCTGCTGATCTGGAGCGTGGCCGCTATCGTTATTGCCGGCGTGGCCTATGTGCCGGTGCGGCTGCAGCGCCAGCAGGCATTGAGAATGGCTTCAGGAGCCTGAAAGCACGGAGCAACCAGCAGGCCCAGTCTGCTATCCCCCGGAAATACCTATCCCGATGATCGCCGAAGCGGGCACGCAATCCAATTTTTTAGTCCGGAGCCCAGAATGGACATGAACGCCTTCGCTGCCGCGGGCGCGGCATTTCTGATTGCCGTGTTGTGGTTCGATCTGATGTTCGATGTGCAGACGCGGAACCAGCGCGAAGAAATCCTGCCGACGGACGTCCTGGATTCGATCTCCGCCTATTATCGGCGGGTAACCACGGATGCCGCACCCATGAACCGGCTGATCGGCATCGTCATGCTGCTGACGGTTGCTGCCATCGCCGGTGAATATCCCGAACATCGCGTTCCGGCGTGGTCGATTTTCGCATCCCTGATTTTGGCCGCGGGCGCAATCGTGCTCGCCGCATGGCGCACCGTGCGCAATGCCGTCGAAATCGGTCGGCGGACGTCGTCCCCGGAGCGCCAGTCCCGACTGGCGCGAAGCATCTATCGCGACCATCTGGCCTGCATCTGCGCCATGTCGATCGTTCTGGTGCTCCAGTTGGCCGCGGCGATCTGAGCCGTCTCTCTCTTGCGTCTGGCGGCAATCGCGCGATCCCGCCATACTGGGGTCGCTGCCATTCAAACCCCGCGGAGTGCCATGACGGCGCATCACATCAAATTCGAGATCGACGACGACGGAATTGCCACCATCACCATCGATCGTCCCGAAAAGCGCAACGCCATGACCTTTGCCATGCTCGCGGCGTTCACGGACCGCGTGGCGGAAGCCGGTGCGGACGAGCGCGTCCGGGTTGTCATCGTGACGGGGGCGGGCGGCGCCTTCTGTGCGGGCACCGATCTCGCCGACCTGTCGACCATTCCGGGCGAAACGCGCGGCACACGCGGGAGCGCGCACGATGGCGAGAAATGGTGGCCGCTGATCCGCTGCCCAAAACCCGTCATCGGTGCAATCGACGGCTATGCCGTCGGCATGGGCGCGGAATTCACAAGCCAGTGCGACGTACGCATTGCCACGACGCGGGCCCGCTTCGCCTGGAATTTCGCCCATCGCGGACTGGTGCCGGACACGGGCGCCGGCAGCTGGCTCCTGCCGCGGCTCATCGGACCGTCGCGGGCGCTACGTCTCCTTTACAGCGGTGCTTTCCTCGAGGCGGCGGAAGCGCGCGCCATCGGTTACGTTGCCGAAATCGTCGAACCCGAAAATCTGGCTCAGGCAGCACGCGCCGAGGCGCAACGCTATCTCGCGTCGTCTCCCTTCTCGCTCCGGCGCATGAAGGAGTTGGTGTGGAAAGGACTCGAACGCGATGTTGCCCAACACATGGCGGCGCATGTCGAGGCGATGACGGCATGCTTCCGTTCGGACGATCACAAGGAAGGCGTCGCCTCGTTTCTCGAACGCCGGCCCGCAAAGTTTACGGGGCGCTGATATGCCGGAATTCCGACAAATCGAACTTGCCGATATAAGCTTGCGGGTTGCGACGGAAGGCTCGGGCCCGTTGGTCGTCATGGTCCATGGCTTCCCCGAATCCTGGTATTCCTGGCGGCATCAATTGCCGGCCGTCGCGGCTGCGGGTTTCACGGCGTGCGCGATTGACGTGCGCGGCTATGGGGGCTCCGGCAAGCCCCATCCGGTCGACGCCTACGCCATGGACAGGATGATCGCCGACGTCACCGGTGTGATCGAAGCGCTCAGTCCGGATAGAAGTGCTGTTCTGGTCGGACATGATTGGGGCGCGCCCATCGTCTGGAATGCGGCGCTTGCGCGCCCCGATCGCGTCCGCGCCGTATGCGGCCTCTCCGTGCCCTATATGGGCGTGCCGACGCGGCCCTTCGATGCCATTTTCGATGAGGTTTTCACGCAGCGAAACAAATTCTTCTATCAGGCCTATTTCCAGAAGGAGGGCGTGGCGGAAGCCGAGGCGGAAAAAGACATTCGCAATTTCCTGCGGCGGTTCTATTACGCGCTTTCGGGCGAGGCGCCCGATGGAAGCTGGCCGTCGGACAAGACGCCCGATGCGACGCTTCTTCAGGGCCTCGTCGATCCCGATCCGTTTCCGGCCTGGCTCACGCCTGCCGATCTCGATTATTTCGTCGGCGAGTTCGAGGCTTCGGGTCTGCGCGGTCCCATCAATCGCTATCGCAACCATCGCCGCGACTTCGAATTTTACCAGCAGTTCAAGGGCCGTAGAATCGAACAGCCCGCACTTTTCATAGGCGGTTCGCGCGATCTGGTGCTGACCATGTTCGGGCGCGTGGACTTCGTGCCCCTGATGCGCGCGGAAATTCCGGGCCTCCGCGGCTGGGACGTGCTCGACGGCTGCGGACATTGGACCCAGCAGGAGCGCCCCCGCGAAGTCAACGAGCGCCTGATTGCCTGGTTGAAGGCGATCTAGACATCCGGCCGAAAGCCGTGTTTGAACGTGTCGATAGTGCCGCCTCCACCATTTGGATCATCGATGAACAGCCTCAGCAACGAATCCAGCTTCTGGATGCCATTCACCGACAATCGCACGTTCAAGGCCAACCCGCGCCTGCTCTCGTCGGCCAAGGATATGCATTATTTCACGCCGGACGGCCGCGCCGTGCTCGATGCGACGTCGGGACTCTGGTGCGTGAACGCAGGGCATACGCGCGCGAAGATTGTCGAAGCGATCCGGACACAGGCCGCCGTGCTCGATTTCGCGCCGGCATTCCAGCTCGGCCATCCCCCGGCGTTCGAATTCGCGCAGAAAGTCGCGGCGATTTTTCCGGACGAATTTGATCGGGTATTCTTCACGAATTCCGGCTCGGAAGCCGTCGACTCTGCACTCAAGATCGCGCTCGCTTATCAGCGGGCCATCGGTCAGGGAGCGCGCACCAGACTGATAGGTCGCGAGCGCGGCTATCACGGCGTGGGCTTCGGGGGAATCTCCGTGGGAGGAATCGTCAACAACCGTAGAGCCTTTCCGCTGCTTCCCGGCGTCGACCACTTGCCCGAATGGGGCACCCATCTTGCCGATGCGCTCGAAAGCATTGTCGCGTTGCACGGCGCCGAAACGATCGCCGCGGTCATCGTCGAGCCGGTTGCGGGATCGACCGGCGTTCTGGTGCCGCCCAGGGGCTATCTCGAGCGGCTGCGTGCGATCACAAGCCGTCACGGCATTCTATTGATATTCGACGAAGTCATCACGGCGTTCGGACGGCTCGGCCAGGCCACGGCGGCGCAATATTTCGGCGTGACACCCGACATCATCACCTGCGCCAAAGGCATCACCAACGCCACCGTGCCCATGGGCGCGGCGGTGGCGCAGCGCAGGATATATGACGCGATCGTCGACAGCGCCGCGCCGGGAATAGAGTTCTTTCACGGCTATACCTATTCCGGTCACCCGCTCGCGGCTGCGGCCGGTCTTGCCACTCTGGAGGTCTATCGCGAAGAAGGCCTTTTCGAACGCGCGCGCGCGCTTGCGCCTTATTGGGAAGAGCGTGCCCACACCCTGCGCGGCGCACCGCACGTCATCGACATCCGCAATCTGGGACTGATGGCCGCCATCGAATTGCGCCCGCGCGAGGGTGCGCCGGGCGTCCGCGCGACGGAGGCGTTCCATCGTGCATTCGACGAAGGCCTGCTCATCCGCGTGACGGGCGACACGATCGCACTGTCCCCGCCGCTCATCGTCGAGGAGACGCAGATCGACCAGATATTCGACAAGATCGCCGAGGTGCTGAGAGCGGTCGCCTAACCCCGGCCGATGAACGGCATCTTGGTGGCCATCACGGTGAGGAACTGTACGTTGGCGTCGAGCGGCAGGCTCGCCATGTAAACGATCGCCTGCGCCACGTGCTCCACGTCCATCATCGGCTCGACGGCGAATTCTCCGTTTGCTTGCGGTACGCCCTGGCGCATGCGCGCCGTCATGTCCGTTTCGGCATTGCCGATGTCGATCTGGCCGCAGGCGATGTCGTATCTGCGGCCGTCCAGCGCCGTGGATTTCGTCAGGCCGGTGATCGCATGTTTGGTCGCGGTATAGGGCGCGGAATTCGGGCGCGGACTATGCGCGGAAATCGAACCGTTATTGACGATACGCCCGCCGCGCGGCTCTTGCGCTTTCATGCGCCGGAAAGCTTCCTGCGTGCACAAAAATGCGCCGGTCAGATTGGTATCGACGGCGCGCTTCCATTGTTCGACAGAAATCTCTTCGAGACTGACAGGCGGAGTCCCCGTTCCGGCGTTATTGAACAACAGGTCGACCCGGCCGAATGCGTCGCATGTCTTTTGAAAAAGAATCGCGACCGATTCCGGATCGGCGACGTCGGTCACGACCGAAAGAAGGGGTCCGTGCTCGGGACTGCGGCGCGCGACGGTCTCGTCCAGGGACTGGAGACGCCGGCCGGCGATGGCGACGGCATATCCTTCCCGCGCGAGAGCCAGCGCCGCGGCGCGGCCGATTCCGCTTCCTCCGCCGGTGACGATGGCAACTTTACGATCGGACACGCCTCACTCTCCTGTGGCTGCTTTCTGGCCTCGATTTTCGAGCTATTCGCGGATTGTTCGCTCGCCATCGCGACGCCAATCGTGCGACAATTCCTACTCACACACAACGATGCGGATGTCGCTCACGGGGCGCGCCCGGAACGAGGAACTCATGAAATACCGCAAACTGGGCGCCAGCGATCTCAACGTATCGGAAATTTCTCTCGGTTCATGGCTGACCTACGGCGTGGGCGTAGAGCGCGACCGCGCCGCGCGCTGCGTAGATCGCGCATTCGATCTCGGCATCAATTTCATCGACACGGCCAATGTCTATGGGCGGGGCGCGGCGGAGACCTTTCTCGGCGATGCGCTCGCAAGGCGCCCCCGCGACAGTTACGTGCTCGCGACCAAGGTCTACTTTCCGATGAGCGACAGCGACAGGGGTTTGTCGCGCGCGCAGATAGCAAAACAGATCGACGCCTCGCTCAAGCGCCTGCGCGTGGACTTCGTCGACTTATACCAATGTCACCGCTACGACACCGATACGCCGCTCGAGGAAACCATGGGCGCGCTGAGCGACGTCGTCCGCCAGGGCAAGGCGCGCTATATCGGCTTCAGCGAGTGGTCGCCGGATCAGATCGCCGCCGCCTTCGCACTTCCCGGAGTCGAGCGCTTCGTTTCCAGTCAGCCGCAATATTCGCTTCTGTGGCGCCGGCCGGAGGAAAAGGTCTTCCCGCTTTGCCGGGAGAGGCAGGTTTCGCAGATCGTCTGGTCGCCGCTCGCGCAGGGAATTCTCACCGGGAAATATCTGCCGGGCTCGCCGCCGCCGGCGGACTCTCGCGCCACCAGCGATTCGATGGGCGGCTTTATCCAGCGCTGGACCGGTCGGGACATCCTGGAGGCCGTGCAGAAACTCAAACCGCTGGCGCAGGAGGCCGGCTGCACGCTGAGCCAATTTGCGCTCGCCTGGGTTCTGCGCGAGCCCAACGTCGCCTCAGCCATCGTCGGTGCCAGCAAACCCGAACAGCTTGACGAAAATGCCGCCGCAGCCGGGCTTACCATCGATCCCGCACTTTTCACGAAGGCGGAAGCCATCGTCGCGGTTGTCGCTCCGCCACGTTAGACGCGGGGCCGGTTGGCTTCGCAGCCGCGCGCAACGCGACCGCGTTAACTGTTCGCTCCGTTCGAGATGGTTAACCCAGATTTGCCCTTGCGCGCGGCTGAGCAGTCGAATACGCAGGTTATTATTCGACTAGGCAGAAATTTGTATGGTGGTTATTCCAAAATCAATGAACCGCGCGAAATCCGTTCGCGTGACTTCTAGCCGTTCGAGGCGATTGCCTAGTTTTCGGGCACAAAATGCCCCGTCTTCCGTTTCGAATCTTGGGACTCCCGAGACTTATTCCCGAATGCGCGGACGGATTCGTCGCGCAATAGCTCCAAAGAGAGGTCGAGATTGCCATGAGTGAATCGCCGCCCGCACAGGCATCGGA
>Ga0302326_10027910_pt1 | contig 11372 bp, 7 predicted proteins | sample Palsa_T0_3_FD_202264 | JGI IMG/M metagenome (GOLD analysis project Ga0302326, IMG submission 202264) | Peat permafrost microbial communities from Stordalen Mire near Abisko, Sweden - Palsa_T0_3 | ecosystem: Environmental > Terrestrial > Soil > Palsa > Peat permafrost | place: Sweden: Abisko...
GCACCATCCCCGCCGGCACCGTGGTTGCCCAACGCATGATCGTGTCCGGAATGCGCAACCGGGAACCCCTGCTGCAGTTCCGTGCCAATTGGTATTGCTCGGCCGACATCGAGCCGGTGTGGGACCTCCGGGACAACGGGTGGAGGGTGGTCGTCGAGGGCGACGCCCCGCTCGACATCACCATCTCGTTCCCTGTGGCCCCGGAGGACTACGCGGCGACGACCCCCTCGTACACCGCCAACCGGCCCATCAACGCCGTGCCCTACGTGTGTGCCGCCGCGCCGGGGATCCGCACCACGGTCGAGCTGCCGCAGGTGATCGCCCACCTCGGACCCGATCGATTTCCGTCGTGAGGCCACTGCCCGAGCTGAACCCCGAGACGGCCTGGTTCTGGACTGCGGGCGCCGATGGCGTCCTGCGCATTCAGGGGTGCGCGGACTGCGGGACCCTGGTGCACCCGCCGGTACCGATCTGCCCGCGGTGCCGCAGCATCGACAGGCACCCGAAGGCCGTGTCCGGCCGGGCGACGATCGTCGGGTTCACCGTCAATGCCCACCAGTGGCACCCAGCGTTCGACCCGCCGTACGTGATCGCCGTCGTGGCCCTGGCCGAGGACACCGACGTCCGCCTGACGACGAACATCGTCGGTTGCGCGCCCGGTGACGTGCACGTGGGCCAGGAGGTGGCGGTCCGGTTCGAGCAGCACGATGACGTGTGGTTGCCGCTGTTCGAGCCCACGGGGACGACGGTCGCAAATCCGATCGCGGCGCCCAAGCGCCCGCTTCCGCGCGCGCCGCTGACCGAGGAACGTTTCGAGCACCGCGCCGTGCTCTCAGGCGTCGGCCGGTCGGCGATCGGGCGGCGACTGATGGTTGACCCGCTGTCGTTGACCGTGGACGCCTGTGTCAAGGCCGTCGCCGATGCCGGTCTCTCCCTCGATGACATCGACGGGTTGTCGACCTACCCGGGTGCCGGCGGGATGGGCATGAGCGAGGGCGGCGTGACGGCCGTGGAGGAAGCGCTGCGCCTGCACCCGACGTGGATCAACGGCGGGGGAGACCTGCCCGGCCCGGGTGGCAGCGTGATCGCCGCCATGCTCGCTGTCGCCGGCGGCCTGTGCCGCCACGTCCTCTGCTTCCGCACCGTGTGGGAGTCGACCTTCGCCGCCCTGCGGCTCGGCGGCCCGGGCGGCGCGCGGGCGTCTGGATGGATGGCGTGGCGGGCTCCGTTTGGCGCCATGTCAGCCTCGAACTGGATCGCCATGAACGCCAACCAGTACCTCCACCGCTACGGCGCCACCCGGGAGATGCTCGGAGTCATTGCCTTGAACGGCCGTGCCAACGCCGCTCGCAACCCCGCCGCCATCTACCGCGACCCGATGACGATGGACGATTACCTCTCGGCCCGGCCCATCACGTCTCCGTTCGGCCTCTACGACTGTGACGTGCCCTGCGACGCGTCGATTGCCGTCGTGGTCTCTGATGCCTCGGTTGCCGGAGATCTCCCGCGGCCGGCGATCCGGGTCGAGGCCGTCGGGACCCAGATCCTCGAACGGGTGTCCTGGGACCAGGGCACCATCACCCACGAGCCGCAGGTGCTCGGCCAGTCCGCCCACCTCTGGACGCGCACGACGATGCGCCCGGAGGACGTCGACCTTGCCCTCCTCTACGACGGTTTTACGTTCAACGCCATCTCCTGGCTGGAGGCCTTGGGCTTCTGCGGCCTGGGCGAGGCCCAGGCCTGGTTGGAGGGGGGTGCGCGCATCGCCCTCGACGGCGAGCTCCCCGTCAACCCGCATGGTGGTCAGCTCTCGGAGGGACGGACCCACGGCTTCGGCTTCATCTACGAAGCCGTGGTTCAGCTCAGGCACGACGCCGGTGACCGCCAGGTGGCCGGCGTCAACACGGCCGTGGTCACCAGCGGCGGGGGCACGCCCTCCGGTGTGATGCTTTTGCGCCGCGACGGCTTCTGAGGCCGTTGGCCCTCGCCGGGCGAGAACACGATTCCACCTGTGCTGGCGACAGCGAGCCACCCGCCGATATTGATATTGCAGCTAGAGGAGACTATGGTTCTCGTGTCGTGCCCCGCCGGCGCGGGTGTCGCTGATCAGGGGGGTCGGGATGGGCCGCTTGAAGCCAAGGCCGCGGCGGGGGATGACGGAATGCTGCAGTACGTACTAGCCGGGTTGGCGCTCGGGTCGATCTACGCCATTGCCTCCTCAGGCCTGGTGGTCACGTTCGTATCGGCCGGCGTGCTCAACTTCGCCTTCGGGTCCATGGCCTACTTCGTGGCCCGTTTCTACTACTGGCTCAACTCCCAGCACGGTTGGTCAACCACGAGCGCGGGGTTCGTGTCTCTGGTCGTGGTCGCCCCGTTGATGGGGGTGGTCCTCTACGCGGTGTTGTTCCGCTTCGTCCGGGGGAAGTCGACCCTGATCAAGCTGGTGACGACCATCGGGTTGTCCGTGGCGCTGCCGCCGATCGCAGATCTTTGCCTGGGCACCCAATCGATCACGTCGGCTCCCGGTCTCGCCCTCTCGACCGACAAGCCCTTTCACCTCTTCGGCACGCCGGTCACCACCGACCAGGTCATCACCTATGGGTTCTTGCTTTTCGTCGTTCTGGGCGGCACCGCTGTCTTGCGGTTCACCGATGTAGGGCTCAGGGTGCGGGCGATCGTCGACTCGGAGGCGATGGCGTCGCTGTCGGGGACCAACCCCGGTCGGGTGGCCCTCGGGGTGTGGGCCGTGAGCGCCACCCTCGCCGGGTTGGCTGGGATCCTGGTGGCGCCGACGAACGGTTTGACGACGTTCGGGATGACCACCTTGATGGCCGCCGCGTTCGCGGCTGTGGTTGCCGCCAGGCTCCGGTCCTTGCCCGGCGCCGTCGCTGTGTCGCTCGTCATGGGCGTCGTCACCGACGTGATCCAGAAGTACCTGCCGCCCAACAGCTCGTTCACCGCCGCCATCATCCCGAGCATCCCGTTCGGGTTCATCCTCGTGTTCCTGATCTTCTACGTCATCCGTTCCGGTTCGATAGACGAGGAGGGCGGGACCGGCGGACCCCTGGATCAGGCCGTCAAACCCGCCCACGAGGACGCCTCGCAGGTGGCCGCTGCGCCGGTGGCGGGTGCCCGGCGGGGCGCCGCGCTCGGCGTGATTCCCATCGTCGTGGTGGCGGCGTTGCCGTTGATCTTCCGCGGCTCCGCCTACTGGCTGGGCCTGGTTGCGTTGGGGCTGTGCTATTCGATCACCTTCCTCACCTTCACGATCGTCACCGGCGAAGGGGGGATGCTGTGGCTCTCGCAGATCATCTTCGCCGGCACTGGTGCCTTGGCTGCTGCCCAGTTTGTGTCCGTCTGGCACGTCCCGGTGCTGGTGGCCATCGTCATGGGTGGGTTGGTTGCCGCTGTGGCCGGGGCGATCATCGGGATGCTCACCATCCGCCTCGGCGACCTGTATGTCGGATTGGTCACGCTGACCTTCGGCCTGCTGGTTGAGACGTTGATCTTCAGCCGTGGCCGGTTCCTGCAGGGCGGTCTCGGGGTGGTGCTCAACCGCCCCAGCTTCGCCAACAGCGATCTGGTGTTCTCGTACCTGGCCTTGGCTGTGTTCGTCGTCTTCGCGGTCTTGACCCTGAACCTTCGGTACTCGACGAGCGGGATGGCGCTGCGGGCCGTCCGCGACAGCCAGGCCGCGTCGCGGACGCTGGGCCTGAGCGTGCTGCAGGTGAAGGTCATCGTCGGCGCCGTGGCCGCCTTCGTGGCTGCGGTCGGGGGTGGGTTCATCGCCATGTACGCGCGGGTCGCCCAGCCCCAGTCCTACGCGACCTTTGCCGGCTTGGTCTGGCTCGCTGTCGTCGTGACGATGGGGGTCCGCTCCATCAGTGCTGCAGCGCTGAGCGGCCTGGCGTTCGCACTGCTCCCCGGCATCTTCCAGAGCTACGTTCCCGCCCGCTGGGGCGAGGTTCCCGCTGTCCTGTTCGGACTCGGAGCGATCGCGGTGGCCCGAAACCCGGAGGGTGCCGTGCTCCAGAACGGAAGGCAGCTGCGGGCGCTGCTGGCCAGGAGGTTGGCGCGCCGCGAGCCGCCGGATGCGACCGGGCTCGGGGCGGGGACACGACCACGGCCCACCGCGCCGGACGCCGAGGCAGACCTCGGCTCGCCGGGTGCAAAGGCGGAGGCGGCACCGTGACCGGCATTCCTGGCGCCGGCACCACCACCCCGCGTCTCTCCTGTTCTGCCATCACGGTCCGCTTCGGTGGCATCGTGGCCGTCAGCGACGTCGACCTCGCGGTTCCGCCCGCCGCAATCGTCGGGCTGGTCGGTCCCAACGGCGCCGGGAAGACCACGTTGTTCGGCGCGATGTCAGGCCTCGTGCGGCCGTCCGCCGGCACCGTGCTGCTCGAGGGCGAGGATGTCACCCACCTCCGACCGGAAGAGCGGGCCATGCGCGGGCTGGGTCGAACCTTCCAGCACCCGGAGCTGTTCGCCGGCCTGACGGTGCGGGAGCACCTGGTGCTCGCCCACCGGGTGAAGCACGCCAGGCGGCGGATCTGGTCCGACCTCGTGACCCTCGGCAGTCTCCGCCCGGCTGAGGCCGGCGAACGAGAAGGCGTCGACGAGCTCGTCGACCTGCTGGGCTTGGGGCCCGTCGCCCACCGGTTGGCACTCGGCCTGCCCCTGGGTGTGGCTCGCCTCGTCGAGTTGGGGCGGGCGTTGGCCGCGTCGCCCACGGTGCTCCTCCTTGACGAACCGTCATCCGGTCTTGACTCGTCCGAGACAAAACAGTTCGAAGGCATGTTGCGACGGGTCAGCGGTGAACGCGGCATCTCCGTGCTGCTCGTGGAGCACGACGTCGATTTGGTCATGCGCGTGTGCAGCAGCGTCCATGTCCTCGAGTTCGGGACATTGATCGCCAGCGGGTCGCCCCAAGACGTCCGGGCCAACCCCCTCGTGCGGGCTGCCTATCTTGGCGAGGAGGCCTCCGAAGGTGAGAGCCTCGAGGGTGAGGCGCCGGACGCAGGCGCCGGGCCGACGGTGAGCGTCCGCCCGCGCGCTGACGAGCTGTCGGCTCCCTCGGCCGCAAGCGGGGGGTCGCCGGTTCTCGCCGTCCAAGACCTCTCTGTGCACTACGGCGACGCCATGGCGCTGTCGGGGGTGTCCTTCACTCTCGAAGCGGGCAGGCCGCTCGCCATCCTCGGTGCCAACGGTGCAGGGAAGAGCACCCTGGCCCGCGCCGTGTCGGGACTGGTTCGACCGTCCGGAGGCAGCGTGGTCTTGGCCGGTCAGGAGATCGGCGGCTGGTCAGCTCATCGCATCCGCCGGGCGGGCGTCGTGCACCTGCCCGAGGGCCGAGGTGTGTTCAGGGCCTTGACCGTGACGGACAACATCCGCATGGCCACCGCCGCCCTCGAGGGTCGGGGGGCACGCCGCGAGGCGGTCGAGCGAGCCTTCGAGATCTTCCCTGCGCTGGCCGACCGCCGCCGTCAGCCGGCCCGACTTCTTTCGGGCGGCGAGCAGCAGATGCTGTCACTGGCCCGGGCGTTGACCACCTCGCCGCAGCTGCTGATCGCCGACGAGCTGTCCCTCGGGCTCGCCCCCCAGATCGTCGACGCCGTCTTCGACAGCCTCACCCGCGCTAGCCGGGCGGGGGTCACGGTGATCATGATCGAGCAGTACGTCGATCGCGCCTTGGCCTTCGCCGACGAGTGCATCGTGCTTCAGCGCGGCGAGCTGGCCTGGATGGGACCGTCCGAGGCGGCACGCAGCGAGGTGCTCCGTCACTACCTCGGTAACGCGATGACGGCGGCCACCTGAAAGAACGTGAGCCGCCGGCTGGCTACACCGAACGCACCACCACCCACCACTCAACGAACAACGAAGGGGAGACACGACAGTGCTGAGCAACAAGCGGAAACTCGCAGCCGCCGCAGCCGTCCTGCTGATGGTTGCTGCCGGCTGCAGCTCATCGAAATCGACGTCGTCGAGTTCGTCGGCCGCCTCGGGGACGTCAGGCGCGGCTCCGAGCGGGGGCACCTACACCATCGGGATCCTCACGGACGTCACTGGCCTCGCCGCCTCCGGCAACAAGACGACCGCGCTGGGGGCGCAGGTCGGAGCCGCGGCGCTGGCGGCGCCGGCCGGCTATTCGCTCAAGTTCGTGGTCGGCGACACCGAAAGCTCCCCGGGCGGGGCTCTGTCAGCTGCCCAGAAGCTGGTCGAGCAGGGCCACGTCCTCGCCGTGATCGCCGTTTCGTCACTCACGTTCTCCGCCGCGAGCTACCTGACGTCCCAGGGGATCCCGGTGGTGGGTCTCGGCGAGGACGGGCCCGAGTGGGTCACGGCCAACAACATGTTCTCGGCGTTCGGCGCCCTCGACACCACCAGGGTCTCGACGACGTTCGGCCAGGTGCTCAAGCGCCTGGGCGCGACCGACGTCGGGGCGTTGGGCTACGGCATCTCGCCGACCTCGGCAGAGTCGGCCAAGGGCGACGCGGCATCGGCCCAAGCCGCCGGGATCAAGGTCGGGTACGTCAACGCTCAGTTCGCATTCGGAAGCACCAATGTCGAACCGATTGCGTTGGCGATGGAGGCCGCGCACATCGACGCGTTCACGGCGTCCGTCGACGGGAACACCGCGTTCGCGCTCATCACGGCCCTCCGGCAGGGCGGCGTCAAGTTGAAGGTCCCGATCCTCGCCACGGGCTACGGCGGTGACATCCTGACCGCTGGCCCCGGGGCGATCCAGGCCGCGCAAGGCGTGTATTTCCTCGTGTCGTTCGAGCCGATCGAAATGCACACGGCCGCTACCGATGAGTTCGAAAGCGCCCTCAAGAGCGCCGGCATCACGATCGACCCGACCTTCGCCGAGTACGGCGGGTATGCCTCCGTCGCGCTTCTCGTTGACGGTCTCAAGGCGGCTGGCCCCAACCCGAGCCGGGCGGCGCTCATCAGCGCCTTGTCCGGCATCAAGAGCTTCGATGCTGCAGGCCTGTTGGGCAGCCGCACGCTCGACATGACGAACCGGGCCGCTCAGGCGTCGACAACCTGCTTCTGGCTCACCCAGCTGTCCGGGACCACGTTCCGGCTGATCTCCGGGGCCGAGCCGGTCTGCGGAAGCGCCATTCCAGGTAAGACGGTCTCCGCCAGCTCCTGAGGGCGACGATGACATCGGCGGCCCCGGACCACCGCTCAGCGGCGCGGCAGGCCGAGGACCCGCTCGGCAATGATGTTGTGCTGCACCTCCGACGTGCCGCCGGCGATGGTGTTCGAGAACGTGTGCAGGTAGGCGATTGGCCACGGTTCCTCACCGGAGAGGCCCATCGTCCGCGGGCTCTCGTCAAGGTCGAGTGCGAGCGCCCCGACGGCCTCGGTGACCTCGAGCGCCACCCGGCGGGCCAGATCGCTGCCGTAGAGCTTGAGGATCGAGTGCTCGGGTGAGTCCATGCCCTTGGCGAACTTGGCGAAGCCCCGGTACCCCATGCACTTCAGGGCCTGGGTCTCCATGTAGGCCCGGGCCAGGTTGGACCGGAACGCGGGGTCGTCCGCCAGCCGGCGCCCGTCGGCGAGCGGCCTGGTGGCCAGCTCGCACAGGCGGGTGGTGTCGCGCTCCAACCGGCTGGCCTGACTGATCCAGAGCATCCCCCGCTCGTGCGCCAGCGAGCCTCCGGCGATGCTCCATCCATTGTTGAGCTCGCCGACCAGGCTCTCGCGGGGCACGATCACGTCGCTGAAGAACACCTCGTTGAAATCGGCCTTGGCGGCATCGGTGAGCTCAGGCAGCGGGCGAACGGTGATGCCCGGCGTCGCCATGTCGATGACCAGGACGCTGATGCCCTTGTGCTTCGGTGCCTCCTGATCGGTCCGCACGAAGCAGAAGCAGTAGTCGGCGTGCTGCGCGCCCGACGTCCACACCTTCTGGCCGTTGACGACGAAGTGGTCGCCGTCGAGATCGGCCCGGGTGCGCAGCCCGGCGAGATCGCTGCCTGCGCCGGGCTCGCTCATGCCGAGGCAGAAGGTCATCTCGCCGCGCAGGTTCGGCAGGGCATAACGCTCGCGCTGCTCGGCCGTGCCGACGTCGATGATGGACGGCACGATGATCGACAGGCCCTGGGGGTTGAACGCCCGCGGGACGTCGCGCTGCGCGATCTCCTCGAAGTAGACGAGTTGCTGTACGGGCGTGGCGTTGCGCCCCCCCAGTTCCGGGGGCCAACCGGGAACGAGCCAACCGTCGTCGAACAGGGCCCGCTGCCAGACGCGGCCCCACGCCGGGATGTGGGCCGAGGACAGCTTGGGCTCGAGACGCTGCTCGAGCGGCGGCAGGTGGGTGTCGACCCACGCAATGAACTCAGCGCGGAACCGCTCGGTGTCCTCGTCGTAATGCAACTTCACTGGCTGTGTCACCCCCGGGCGGTAAGCACGTTCTCCTGTTCGGCAAGTACTGTATCGGCGTCCGGGCTGAGCGAAAGGGGGGCCGATGCAGATCGACGAGATGGTGTTGGTGAGCGTCGACGATCACGTGGTGGAGCCGCCGAACGTGTTCGAGGGCCGCTTGGCCGCCAAGTACAAGGACCTCGCTCCGACCTTCATCACGCGGGAGGACGGCACCAACGCCTGGCGCTACGACGGTGTCGAGATCGGCAACGTCGCCCTCAATGCGGTCGCCGGACGACCGCCTGACGAGTACGGCCTGGAGCCGACCTCGTTCGACGAGATCCGGCCCGGGTGCTACGACATCACGGCGCGGCTGAAGGACATGGACGCCAACGGCCTGCTCGGGTCACTGTGCTTCCCGTCGTTCCCGCAGTTCTGTGGGCAGACCTTCGCCCGCACCGCCGACAAGGACGTGGCGCTGGCGATGGTGCAGGCCTACAACGACTGGCACATCGACGAGTGGTGCGGCGCCGATCCCGACCGGTTCATCCCCTGCCCCATCCCGGCCATCTGGGACCCCGAAGTGCTGGCGGCCGAGGTGCGCCGCACCGCGGCCAAGGGCGCCCACGCCGTCACCTTCTCCGAGAACCCCTCGAAGCTCGGCTGGCCGAGTGTCCACTCCGACCATTGGGACCCGTTCTGGACGGCCTGCTCCGACGAGGAGGTGGTCGTCTGCATGCACATCGGATCGTCGTCGCAGATCGTGATCACGTCGCCGGACGCGCCGATCGACTGCCTCATCACCTTGACGCCCATGAACATCGTCCAGGCCGCTGCCGACCTGGTGTGGTCGCCCGTTCTGCGCAGGTTCCCCAACCTCAAGTTCGCCCTGTCCGAGGGCGGCATCGGATGGATCCCGTACTTCCTCGAGCGGGTTGACTACAACTACCAGAAGCACCATGCCTGGACGGGCCAGGACTTCGGCGACAAGCTCCCCAGCGAGGTCTTCAACGAGCACGTGATCACCTGCTTCATCGACGACCACTTCGGTGTGGCAACGCGCGACTACCTCAACATGGACGCCGTCTGCTGGGAGTGCGACTACCCGCACTCGGATTCGACCTGGCCCACCGCGCCCGAGGCGCTGATGAAGCAGCTCGATGGGGTTTCCGACCATGACATCGATCGCATCACCCACCTCAACGCCATGAAGGCGTTCAGTTACGACCCGTTCGCCCACCGTCCCAAGGATGAGTGCACCGTCGCCACCCTGCGCCACCGCGCCGCCGGGCACGACGTGTCCATCCGGTCGACCAACCGGAGCCATGTGGGCGGTCACGCCACCTTGTCCACCGACCTGGCCGCGGCCGCGTCCAAGAAGTAAGGGAGCCCAGATGCAAGACGTGCTTGGCTACGACGGCAAACGGGTGGTCGTCACCGGCGCCGCGTCGGGAATGGGAGAAGCCACCGCCCAGGCGCTCGTCGACGTCGGTGCCGTCGTGACCGCCATCGATATCAACGCCCCCAAGGTCGCCGTTGACCAGGCCCTGCAGGTGGATCTGCGCGACAAGGCCGCCATCGACGGGGCTGTCGCGGCCGTCGACGGTCCGGTCGCAGCCGTGTTCAACGTCGCCGGACTGCCCGGGCCTCCGTTCTCTGAGCTCGACGTGATGATCGTCAACTTCGTCGGCGCCCGTCACCTGATCGAATCACTGGTGCCGAAGATGCCATCGGGATCGGCCGTGGCCTACGTGTCCTCGGCTGCCGGGATCGGCTGGCAGGGCAACCTTGCCAACCTCATGGACCTGGTCTCCTCCGATGGGTTCGACGCCGGCAAGGCCTGGTGCGAGACCCACCCTGACGTGATTGGTGTCAGCGCCTACATGACGTCCAAGCAGGTCATCATGGCCTGGACGGCATGGCGCGCCGTCAATCTGATGAAGGAGCACGGCATCCGGCTCAACTGCACAGCGCCCGGACCCACCAACACAGCCATGATGCCGTTCTTCCACGAGGCCAACACCAAGAAGGTGGTCGACGGCGCTCTGGGTCCGGTGGGCCGGTACTCGAACGCAGAGGAGCAGGCGTGGCCGCTCCTGTTCCTCAATAGCCCGCGGTCGTCATACGTGGTCGGTGAGACGCTGTACACCGATGGCGGGTTCTTCGGAGCCCTCCAGACCAATCAGGTCGACTTCTCGTTCCTGACGCCGTAGGGGGTTAGAGACCGCCGGCCAACGTCTTGGTTTCAAGGTACTGCTCGAAACCTTCGAGGCCGTTTTGGCGTCCAATGCCGCTGGCCTTGTAGCCGCCGAACGGTGCGTCAGCACCGTAGAAGACGCCGCCATTGACGCCGACCGTGCCCGCTCGGATGCGACGGGCAAGGCCAAGGGCGCGCTCCTCGGAGGCCGACGTGACCGAGCCGGAGAGCCCGTACTGGTTGTCGTTGGCGATGCGTACGGCGTCATCGTCGTCCTCGAAGGGGATCACCACCAGGACGGGCCCGAAAATCTCCTCGCGGGCGATGGTCATGGAGTTGTCGACATCCGCGAACAGCGTCGGCTCGACATACCAGCCCTTGGGCAGGTCGGCAGGGCGACCGCCGCCGGTCACCAGCCGCGCCCCTTCGGCGACGCCCTTTTCGATGTAACCAAGGACTCGCTCCCGCTGCTTCGCACTGATTTGGGGGCCTTGGATGACGGACGGATCGGTCGGGTCGCCGATGGTGACTGTCTTGAATCCTGGCGTCATGAGGTCAATGGCCTCGTCATACCGGGAACGTGGCACGAGCATCCTGGTCAACATTGCACAGCCCTGTCCACCATGCATGCAGACGAACGAAGCAAAAGGCATCGTGGCCTCGAAGTCCGCATCATCGAGGATGATCTGCGCCGACTTGCCTCCGAGCTCCAGGAACAGGCGCTTCATGGTGGCCGCGCCCTTCTCCATGATGCGCCGGCCCACCACGGTGGATCCGGTGAACGAGATCAGGTCGACGCGTG
>Ga0302326_10027911_pt1 | contig 11372 bp, 7 predicted proteins | sample Palsa_T0_3_FD_202264 | JGI IMG/M metagenome (GOLD analysis project Ga0302326, IMG submission 202264) | Peat permafrost microbial communities from Stordalen Mire near Abisko, Sweden - Palsa_T0_3 | ecosystem: Environmental > Terrestrial > Soil > Palsa > Peat permafrost | place: Sweden: Abisko...
GATTGTTGTGGTAGAGACGATTCTTGCCGAAATTTGTCACGTATAGGTCGGGCCAGCCGTCGTTGTCGTAATCGCCCACGGCCACTCCGAAACCCCAGCGGTCGTTGGTGACACCAGCCTTTTCGGTAACATCGGTAAACGTGCCGTCGTGATTATTGTGAAACAGAGCGGCGTGCGGAGGCGAAGCCTTGCTGGTCATTGCGTCGTAAGTCGAGCCGTTTACGAGATAGATGTCGAGCCAGCCATCGTTGTCATAGTCAAGAAGCGCGACGCCGGAGCCAACCGTATCGAGGATGAAACGCACTTCGTCTGTGCCCATCACATGACGCCATCGCGTCAATCCAGCTTTTTCGGCCACGTCCTGAAAAACGATGGGGCCCTTTTCGACGAACCCGCCTGCGGTGATTGGACGCTTTTCGCTATCCAGCACGGCAGCATGAGCGGCGCCGGTGGATACAGCGCTTTGGGTTTGCATCGGGGAAGCAGAGGATTCGCCAATGGCCTGCTTCGGTGGGGCGGCCTGCGCTTCAGCCCGCAGAGCGCTAAAGATAACCAGAGATAAGAGGGTCATTACACTGGAGAATTTCCTGCTCATGGACGCGAGCCGCCCGCATCGGTACCAGTCAACTCGCGAATCAACTCCGCTTCCTTTGGATCATACGGCTGCCCGTCTTTGTGAAAAATGTCGTGGAACCAAACCGCGGGTTCGCCACTATAGGGCTTGTCCCAGGAATCCCAAGGATAAATCGTCTGAGATTTTCCACTTACAAAACCCCAGTTATATGCGCCGACGCGCTCCTTCTTCAGTAGCGGCAGAATCGACGCGAACGTGCTGCCGAGCGGCCGAGCCATGTACTCCGTGCACACGATGGGACGATCATAGCGCCGAAGGGATTCGATTTTTTTCTTCGTGACTTCCGGATGATCGTAACTGTGGAACGTGATCACGTCCGAGTTCTGCAACTGGAAGCGCGCCATCTCGCTCAAGCTTGCATCGCTCGACCAGTCTCCCTTCCACACCCCGCTGGTGAGGGGCTGCGAAGGATTCACGTCGCGCGCCCATGTCCACTCTTCTTTCAGCAACTTCAGCGCCCGTGCTCCTTTGTTCGGAAGTTCCGTGGCCTTGTATTGTGTACTATCGTTGTCCGGTTCGTTCATCAGATCCCACATCAGCACGCGCTTGTCATCGCGGAAGCGGCGTAGAACTCCGACGATGTAAGGCTTCAATTCCGCGTCCCACCGCGAATTGTCTTTCAATAGCTCGGCTCCGGGAGCCTGAACCCAACGCGAGTTGTGAACATGCGGCGTGGGAGTAGGCTGCTTCCCCAAGTGCGGATTCGGGTCCCAAACCGAATCCAACAACACAAACATAATCCTGATGTGGTGCTTGTCGGCCACCCCGAGAAACTGATCCATGCGGCCTAGAAAACCCTGAGCATCTTGTTGCCACAGCAGATTGTGGAGGAACACGCGCATGGTATTCATCCCCAATCCTTGAGCCCAGCCCAGCTCACGATCGATGGTCGGCAAATCGAACGTATCGGGCTGCCACATCTCCAACTCATTGACGGCGGTGCTGGGAATAAAGTTGCTGCCCACGAGCCATGGTTGTTGCACATACCACTGGCTGGCTCGGGCGGTCGTCCACGGTTGTTCCGCTGCTAGCTCCGGAAGGCAGAAGAATAGTGTGAAGAAAAGAATCCACCAGTATCGAAAGCCGCGGCACGGGATTCCGGTTCGCATAATCATCCGATCTGTCGCGTTCGAGTTCTTAACGTTCGAATTCATGAATAGCGCACTCCGAGCCAGGCTCTGAATCAGGGATCGATCTGGGGCCAATCATTTGGCCAGGACAACGAGTTGACGAACAGATAAGCCGCTCCATCCGGCAGTTGAATCGCGTGAAAGACGATGATATCTCCATTCTGCGAATCAAGATAAGCCGTCTCGCCCCCTGGACCGTTCCAGGTGACGCCGTTGCCGGCCAGCAACTTGGTTCCTCCGCCCTGCACCATGGCGGTTCCACTCATATCGGTGAAGGGCCCGTTGGGACTGGTTCCGCGCCCAACCACGATGTTGTAAGTGTCCTGATAAGGATCGGCGGCGCAGCAATTGTCGAAGGATGCGAACAGGTAGTAGTAGCTCCCCTTGTGTACCAGCGAAGTCCCTTCGATCGGATCGTATTCTACGCTTGGCCGGAACGCCAACGAGTAGACCGTCGCATTCGAAGCCAACAGAAACCCGGTAGCCGGATCGATTTGACGCTGCTTGATCCCCGACCAATAACTGCCGTAATCCAGCCAGACGCTGCCGTCGGTATCTACCAATATGTTGGGATCGATGGCGTTGAAATCGTCGGTAGAGACGGACCCCAGCACTTCCCCTTGATCGACCCACTGATAGCCAGGATCGCTCTGATCGAGAGTGACGTTGGTGGCGAGGCCAATCACCGATGTATTGGAAGCAAAGGTCGATCCCGCATAATAGACGTGGTACAGACCATTGAAGTAGGAGATATCCGGAGCCCACAGGCCGACGACGCCAGGCACTTGCGCCGTAACCCACGATGGAATCGCGCCCAAGACATAGCCGCAGGAAGTCCACGCGATGCGATCGATGGAACACATGATGGGCAGAGAACCGTTGACCGGGGGGCCGTCGGCATCCGTCCCAAATACGTAATAGGTATTTCCCTGGCGCATTACGCTGGGATCGCGGACGGGAGTGACGGCACCGGTTAGATCGTAGCTGTTGAAAACGGTGGGGACCGCGTTCGAGTTACCGGAGCTTCCGCTCCTGCTGCTTCCCGAACACGCCGCTAACAGAATCGTCAGACCAAGCGCGAAAACTGTGCAAGCTATCGATACGCGCGAGACAACAATCATGAACTGGACACCGCGATCCCCAACCGCACCTGCGTACTAAGAAAGAGTGAACGTCAGCTTGGTGACGGAAGCCGGCGGAAATATGTAGTTAAGCGGCGCTCCCTTGATTTCTACGTCCTTTGTCTCCGGAACAAGCACATTTTTTTGCGCGAACGTGTTGTGGGCATGAATGTCGGAATTGGCAAGCACGGTAGCCGATCCCGACTTCAACGTCGCGCCGCGGATAACGATTTCGGCATCCCGCGCGTCGCTCACACTCGGGTTGACGACAGTCAGGGTCAGTTCTTTTTCGTGCCGCGAGGCTGAGCCGCGCAAACCCCAGAACGATGCTCGCTTTCCATCGCGGTCGTAATCGATGGTGGGCGCCGAAAAAATCGTGCGCAACCCCTGCCCGCCCTGATGCGCGGCATACATCGCGAACACATGGCCCACCGGTGTTACGACGAATCTATCTTCATGCGCCAGATACAAGCTATTCAGGCAGTTGATCAACTGCGCACAGTTGGCCATGGCGATCTTTTCCGGATTGCGATTGAAAGTATCCAGAGTCATTCCACTGAACACCGCGTCGCGCAATGTAGGCATTTGTTCGAGTTGGTCCCCGGGAGTTGCCTCGCTCCCGGGCTTGTACCACGGTCCCCATTCGTCGACCACCAATTTGACCCAGTGGTCCGGGTCTTCTTCGCCCATCACCTGCCAGTGGCCGTTGATCAGGCCTTCCATGCGGTCGCCTTCCTTCAGCAACTCGTACCAGTCCACGCTATCGAAGTTGAGTGCGTCGCCTTTGCCTTGCACCCAATCGCGAGTGCGGCCGCGGCTCAGGTTCCACGCGTAATGATGAAGCGCCCAACCGTAGATCTCACGTAACTGGCCTCGGCCCTTGTGAACAATTTCTTCGAAGAAACCGTGTGTCCAGGCCCAGTCGTCCACGTTGGGCCCGGAACCGATGAAAGATAGTTCTTGCCCGAAGCGCGGAACCCAAGTCGCGAAGCGGCGAAACTCAACGGCGTACTCCTGGGCAGTAAAATTTCCGCCGCAACCCCACGATTCGTTCCCTACCCCCCAGAAGCGCACGTTGAACGGATCTTTAAAACCGCCGGCCGCGCGCATGTCGGCGAGGGTTGTGCTCCCCGCCGGAGAGTTGCAGTATTCGATCCAACGATAAAATTCTTCGGCGGGAAGACTGCGCAGATTCGCGGCCAGATAAGGCTCACTGCCAATCAATTTGCAGAAATGCGCGAACTCGTTGGTGCCGAATTCATTGGGGTCGTAACGGTGGCTAGCCGGCGCCGCGCTAGTCTCACCCTGCGCCCAGAAATTGGTGCGCCGCGGCCGCTTGTCGAGGGGGCCGATGCCGTCACGCCAGTCGTAGCTGTCTGCGAAACAACCGCCGGGAAAGCGCACCACCGGCGCTTTGATCTTCTTCATCTCGTCGACGAGTTCCTTGCGAATACCATCAATGTTCGGAACCTTGGAATCTGGTCCCACCCAAACGCCATCGTAGATCACGCCGCTCAGGTTCTCGGTGAAGTGTCCGTAAAGGTTAGGAGAAATGATGCCCAGAGGTTCGCCGGTTAGTACTTCGATCCGCGAGTCAACGGTTTTCGCATCAGCCCAGGCAAAGGGCGAGTAAGTTCTGGCAGCGAGGAGGCATCCGGCGCTCGCGAAACCTGCGCGCAGAAAGTCTCGGCGTCCGATCATGGATATTCCTCCGGGTCAAATCCGCCCACATGGTAAACGTTTGCTACCGCAGATGCTATAGTTTTATGAAATTATTCCTCTCGGAGTACGCTGGAATGTGGAATGCTATCACCTGCTCCGCCGTTGACTTGAGGTCCGTAATGAAGATCAACCTGGATCTCTCTGCCGTGCGGGACACGTTTATTAAAGCTTTGGTTCTCTCTTTGGCAATTCTGCATCCGCTAAGCACTTTTGTTCTCGCCCAAGACTCGTCAAAAGTCGAGGAACTTCGCATCATCGTTGTAGATTCCGCTTCAAAAGCAAATCAAGTCTTGCAGCGATTAAAAAGCGGCGAGGACTTCGCTGCCCTCGCGCGCGAAGTTTCCATCGATCCAACCTCTTCTGACGGCGGTTCCATGGGTTACGTCGATCCCTCCAGCTTGCGAACCGAATTGCGAGAAGCCCTCAAGGGAATTCTTGGAGGGCAAATCACCGGCGTGGTACGCGTGCCCTCGGGCTATGCGATCTTAAAAGTACTTCCTTCCGGAGACGCCGATACGCAGCAGAATACCAGCCCCGCGCGCATTCTTCCCTCCTCGGCGACAGGCGCGATTCGTTACGCTCCAAATATCGGCGGGAAGGGTGAAGCCGATCTTGCCTTTCGCGACTTTCCCAAACCCGAGGGCTGGAGCCAGAACTTGCGCGCCCTGTGCCAGATTCGCCAGCAATCCATAGCCTCGGTGATCGATGACGTCAAGAAGACTCTCGATCCGGCGAACCCGGAGAGTGTTAGCCATGGTCGCCCCCTTGATGCGATTCAGATGCACTACGCCCTCGCCAACTTGTATGCATACGAGGGAGAGATGGATAATGCGGTCGAGCAGTGGCAAGCGGCTTACCAGATTGCCTCGTCCCAATTGCCCGCCGCAATGCCGGAATTGGAAGAAGCGCTCGGCATTGCCTATCTGCACAAGTCAGAAATGGACAATGATGTCTATCGCCATCCCGGAGATCGCTGCATCTTTCCCCCGCGCTCGAGCCAGAGCTACGCGAAGCCTGCGGCGTCGGAAAAGGCAATCGAATACTTGTTGAAGTATCTGCAACGCAATCCCGAAGCCCTGGATGCGAAGTGGCTGCTGAATCTTTCCTATATGACCCTTGGCAAATATCCGGAAGGTGTACAGCAACAATACTTAATTCCACCTTCAACTTTTGAATCTACCGAAGATCTGGGACGCTTTGTGGATGTGGCGCCTTATGCGGGTATAAATCTCTATTCCATGTCGGGTGGATTGATTGTCGACGACTTCGAGCGCAACGGATTGTTCGACGTGGTGACATCTGATTTCGGACAATGTTCTCCGATGCATTACTTCCACAACAACGGCGATGGCACCTTCACCGACAAAACGGCGCAAGCAGGGCTGAGCGACCAGCTCGGCGGCTTGAACATGATTCAGACCGATTACAACAACGACGGCTGCCTCGACATTCTCGTGTTGCGCGGAGCATGGGAGTTTCCGCAGCGCAAATCGCTGTTGCGAAATAACTGCGACAGCACGTTCACGGATGTAACTGCCGCAAGTGGATTAGCCGAACCCGCTACAGACACGCAAACTGCGGTTTGGGCCGACATCGACAACGACGGCTATCTTGATCTATTTGTCGGCAACGAAAACAAGCCCAGCCAGCTCTTTCGCAATCGCGGCGATGGCACCTTCGAAGACATTTCCCACGCCGCCGGTATCGACCGTATTGCTTTCACAAAAGGCGTAGTCGCCGCCGATTATGACAACGACGGTTATGTCGACTTCTTCGTCTCCAACCTGAACGGCGACAATTTTCTGTACCACAATAACCACGACAAGACGTTTACAGAAATGGCCGCGCAGGCTGGCGTACAGAAGCCCTGGCAAAGCTTCGCAGCATGGTTCTTCGATTACGACAACGACGGCTGGCCGGATTTATTCGTAACCAGTTACTACGTTTCGGTTGACGAATCGGTGCGCAGCTATCTCGGCTTACCGCCGAACGCCGAAACGCTTAGACTCTACAGGAATTTAGGAAACGGAACTTTTCGCGATGTGACTGCCGAAGTTGGCCTCGACCGCGTGTTAATGCCCATGGGGGCCAATTTCGGAGACATCGACAACGACGGTTTTCTCGATATGTATCTGGGCACGGGCAATCCGAGTTATGCATCATTGTTTCCCAACGTGCTGCTCCACAACAATGACGGCAAATTCTTCACCGATGTGACAGCATCTTCCGGAACGGGCGAGTTACATAAAGGTCATGGCGTGGCCTTTGCCGATATTGACAATGACGGCGACGAGGATCTCCTGACTGAAATCGGCGGAGCGGTTCCAGGCGATAGTCACGCTTTTCGTCTGTTCGAGAATCCCGGCAATGACAACGATTGGATCAGCCTGCACCTTGTGGGAGTGAAGACGAATCGAGCCGCGATCGGTGCGCGCATCAAGGTGACGGTTCAGAATGGTGGCAAAACGACTCGATCGATTTATCGCACGGTGGGCAGCGGAGGCTCCTTTGGCGCATCGCCGCTCACCCAGCACGTCGGGCTGGGAAAATCGGCTCGCATCGTGGATTTGGAAATTTCGTGGCCTACCAGTAAATCAAAACAAAACTTTGCCAATGTGGCGGTGGATCAGTTTCTCGAGATCAAGGAATTCGCCAAAGACTATACAAAGCTGGAACGGCATCCGTTCCGTCTGGGAGGCGCGGCAAGAGACGGCAAAATTGCGGCAAAACAAAATCCGGGAAATAATGGCAAGGATCTGGGGCAGGCGAAGAAGTGACTATTAGTTGCGGACAAGCATTTCGCAGGCGGGCTGCGGGTGTAGTTTCGTTCTTTGTTTTCGTCTCGCTCTGCCTGGCCTCGTCAGAGCGCCACCAAGTCACCGGCGTGCTTCTGCGAATCGACCATCAGAAGCAAACAATCTCAGTATCGTGCCGCGAGATCCCCGGTTATATGAACGCCATGATCATGCTTTTCCCGGTGCGCAATGCGAAGACACTCGAAGGGCTGGAGCCGGGGATGACCATCGATTTCTCACTAGTCGTGGAAGGAAGTTCATCGCATGCGGAAGACGTTCACATCCGCCCGTTCGAAAGCCTGGAACTGGATCCGACACAAGCCCGCCGTTTCAAACTGATAGAGAACGCAATGGCGTCGAAGTCAACTCCATCCGACGCTCTGCGCACCGGTCAGCTCGTGCCCGATTTCTCCTTGATCGACCAGAATCGGGAGCGCATTTCGCTCACGCAGTTTGGAGGAAAAGTGGTGGCCCTTACGTTCATTTATACGCGTTGCCCGCGGCCGGATTACTGTGTGCGCCTGTCCAATAATTTTGGACTGCTGCAAAGACGCTTCAAGAATCGGATGGGCCGTGATCTGATTCTGCTCACCGTCGTCATCGATCCCACGCACGACCAGCCCGAAGCTTTGGCCAACTACGCGCGTATCTGGAAAGCCGATGGCCTCTCCTGGCACTTTCTCACCGGGCCGCTCGCCGAAATTCAGAAACTATGCCGCAACTTCGATATGGCTTTTTATCCGGATGAAGGCTTGTTCGTCCACTCCTTCCACACCGTAGTCATTGATCGAAACGGTAAGCTGGCCGCCAATCTGGAAGGCAATGACTTCACAGCCCAACAATTGGGCGATCTGGTGCAGACAGTGATGGCGCCGGGGACTATCCGCGAGTAAACGATTTCTGATATCGTACATCTGCAAGAAATCTCCCGGGCGTCATTCATGCGAAAGGTACTCGCGATGCGAAATAAAGCCACCATTTTTCTTGCCTGTAGTCTTTTGACCATTGCCCTCGGTCAAGCCCAGGGCCAGAAGAACGCTTCAGAGCCAACTACTCCGCAAGTTGTGCACGTGGAAGGCGACGTGGAGTACACCCACGATCCCTCAATCGCCAAGGACGGCGACACCTGGTATCTGTTCGGCACCGCCAATGGCCCAGTTCGCAAGGGAGAGCTTCCCATTCGCTGCTCGCAGGATTTACATTCGTGGAAGCTCTGCGGCTACGTGTTCGAACAGATTCCCGAGTGGATCAAAAAGCAAAGTCCAGAGACAAAGGAATTGTGGGCTCCTGACATTTCGTTCTTCAATGGCGAGTACCATCTCTACTACGCCTTCTCGGTTTTCGGGAAGAACACATCCGGAATCGCACTGCTGACGAATAAGACGCTGAACCGGAAGAATCCCAATTTTCATTGGACCGATCACGGCCTGGTTTTGCTCTCCCGCTCGGAAGATGACTTCAATGCTATCGATCCCAACCTGGTGCTCGACGAAAAGGGACAGCCATGGCTCGTCTTCGGCAGTTTCTGGACAGGCGTCAAGATGCGACGCATCGATGCCAAGACCGGCCTACTGTCGACGGAAGATACAAGACTCTATTCTCTTGCGACGCGCAAGCGGCCCGATAATCCGCCGCCCAATCCTCCGGGCTTGCCGGGCGACTGGCAAGCCGTGGAAGCGCCGTTCATCGTCCACCACGATGACTACTATTATCTTTTTGTTTCTTTCGATCTTTGTTGCCGCGGAACCAAAAGCAACTATAAAACCATGGTCGGACGCTCTCGATCGGTCACCGGACCTTATGCCGACGCCGCAGGTACACCTATGTTAAAGGGCGGCGGCACGCCACTGTTGTTGGGAAACAACCGATGGGTCGGGCCAGGAGGCGAATCGCTATTGCAACAGAAAAACGGCGACATCATTGTCTTCCACGCCTATGACCGCACCTCGGGCGAGGCCTATCTGCAAATCTCCACTGTAGCCTGGGTCAATGGCTGGCCTAAGGTTGCACTCGAAGGTGGGAATCCCGCGAATAAGTGAGTAAAGCTCGAATCCGCCTCATTGTTTCTGGTCCTCGCCACTAACTGGATCGGAATCAATGATCTTCAACTGGTTCCGGTGCTGCTCCACTTCTTCATGTTCGAGTTGGGTTGCGATCTCCTGTTCTTTCTCAGAATCTTCCTTGCGGCCCATGCGGGCATATGTCATTCCCAGATAGTAGTGCGCTTCGCGAAGGGAACCGTCGGCGGCGATTGCCTTCCCTAATTGATCGATCGCGTCGGCGTAGTCCTTTTGTTGGAAGCGAAGCCGCCCCATGCCGGCTAATGCGCCAGCATGATGAGGATCGCGTTTCAGAACGCGAGTAAATTGCGCCTCGGCTTCCGGCAGATTTCCGGCTTCTAGATCGATGCGTCCGATTTGAAAGTAAGACTCAGTTTGCATGGGCTGAATTTCGATTGATTTCTCGAACTGGCTTCGAGCATCAGCAGAGCGTTGCAGCGCCGCCAGCGTCATGCCCAGAGCGTAATGGCCCGACGCATCCCAGGGACGAAGAGCGCAATAGCGAAGCAGAGTAGCTTCCGCACCTTCGTAATTTGCGAGCACTATTTGCGTTCTGCCCAAACCGTAGAGAGCTTTGGCGTCGTCTGCGCGCAATTTCAACGTCTGTTGAAAAGCCTGCTTCGCATCGGGAAGCAACGACATCCTGAGCGCCACCATCCCGAAGTCATACTGCACGTCGGCATCGTTCGGACTGGTCTTGCGCGCCTGGAGCAGCAGCGCCAAAGCCTTTTCCGGATCCTGGCTCACCGCCGCGTGCGCCTGGTCGCGCCAAACATCCACTAGAGAAGATCGAGCGTCCGCGCGTTCAGGATCGAGGCGCAACGCTTCCTGAAACTCAGGAATCGCTTGATCAGGTTTCGCCATCTGCACGTAGAGCATTCCCAAGCCCACGTGGGCGCTGGCGAAATCCGGCTTGATCTCGATGGCTCGCTTGAACAGAACTTCCGCTTCTGGTTCGCGGCGTTGCTGGGCGCGGATAATGCCCAGCAGATTCAATGCGTGAAACTCATCCGGCGAAGCCGCAAGGACCGTATTCAACACGCTTTCAGCGTGCTTCAAATCGCCTGCGGCAACCGCCTGAGCGGCGTCTTTAATGAGGGAGATGTTCTGGGAAGGAGATTTGACCTCGCTCTGCGCCAAAACTGTTATCGCCGCAAACAAAATGAAAATAAACCGACAGGCAGGCGTTTGGAATTGCAGTGGCATCAACGCTAGGGTACGACTAAGAGCAAAGTCGCATCAAGCAATCGCACGATACTTACCGAGCATTTACTGGCGGCGCTGCATCCCCGGAATCTCGTAGAGCGCAATTTTATCGCTTTCAAGCACGGCGAGTTGGTTCCCCGAAGGCGAAAGCACAAACGTCTGTACAGTGGGCGCCGGTGTAGCAACCGCAACCGAAAATACTCTCTCCCCACTATCCGTGCGATACACCGCGATACGTGCGCTCTGAAGGTCGGAGGTTTGAAACGCTGAATCCGGGGCGATGGATTTTCCTGCCTCGGCCGTACCAATCGTAAACGCCCCTCCATTCGCACTTCCGTTGGCGGTGCGTTCCAATTCAGTTGAAGAAGACGACCCCTTCAGCACCGGTTTTCCGTTGGGCCGAAGCACTCGGTACCACTTGGCGGCATTCTGAGGGTCGCATCCCACCAGGAACAGTAAATTCGGCGGCAAGGTAGTCCCCTGCGGACGGCAACTGGAGTTAACCTGAGCTACGAGATGCTTTTGTGTATCCCAGGTTTCCTCTACAATTCGCCAGCGATTTTTTTTTGCGCTCAGGATTTGAATTTCGCCCTCATCCGACAATACTGGAGGTGCAGCCCGCGAAGAGCGCACCACTGTGGCCAAGGTGCGAAAATTGCTGTCGAGCACTTTGATCTCAACATCTTCTTCAGGTTCCTTTTCTT
>Ga0302326_10027917_pt1 | contig 11370 bp, 10 predicted proteins | sample Palsa_T0_3_FD_202264 | JGI IMG/M metagenome (GOLD analysis project Ga0302326, IMG submission 202264) | Peat permafrost microbial communities from Stordalen Mire near Abisko, Sweden - Palsa_T0_3 | ecosystem: Environmental > Terrestrial > Soil > Palsa > Peat permafrost | place: Sweden: Abisko...
GCAGGGCGGAAGCGGTGTTGGCCGAAGAACCGCGGATGCGCGTGGAGTATCTGGAAATTGCAGATGAAGACATGCAGCCGGTCGAACACATCACAGGCCCGGTGCGAGTGGCGGCGGCGGTATGCGTGGGGCCGACACGGTTGATCGATAATGTGCGGTGCGTGGCGCGCGGGTCAGTGGGCACGTAGCGAGACGGGCGCCAGGTAAGTCGCCTTCAGCTCGCGCCGCCACCACGCGCCGCTGGACTTGCGCGCGGCCAGATCGGTGAACTGGTAGTCATAGACCAGCGCCCGTATATAGCGGGGCGGGCCGGCCGGGAACGGATTGCTGGCAAGCAGACGCAGCACCGGAGCGGAACCCTGCATCAGCCGGACGGCGAAGTTGTAAAACCAGACGTTCTGTTGGGGGCTGCCCAGGGCCGCGAACCACATCTGCCAGTCGAGGCGCGGCTGATACGGTTCGACCCAGGGCGGCGCGCGCCGCAGGTCGCCCGGCTTGTAGCGGAACTCGTAGGGCAGCCAGGCATCGCCATCCTGCGAGCCTTCGATGACGATCTCGGGCCGCGTGGTGGTCATCACAGCGAACAGACCATAGGTATTGACGATACGCAGAGGGGAGATACTGCTCAGGTAATCGAGCGCCAGCGGAGGCAGCGGGAAGGAGAACATTTCTAGAAACTGCAGGCCGCTCGAGATTAAGACGAATCCCATTACCGCGATCGTGACGCCGCGGTGAATCCGGTTTTCGGGCGGAGGCGCCTGCCCATCCTCGAAAAGAAAAAAGCAGAGCGCGATGGCCAGCAGATTGAAGAACGTGTAGTTACCGGTCAGCAGGATGAGCACCTGGAGCCCGATCAGCAAAAACGCCGCGATGCGCCGCAACCTGGCCGGTGCGAAGATCAGAAACGGCACCAGCAATTCCACAAAGAGGACTACCGCCGTGGAAGCCTTCTGAAACCATCCGGGCAGCTGGAACATGTACCACGCGACGGGCGTGGGCAAGGGCTGCGTTTCGTAATGCCAGGCAAGCGCGCTCAGGTTGCGCCAGGCCGAGTCGCCGCTCAGCAGCTTCACCAGGCCGGACATGAACATCAGCCGGAACAGCAGCCAGCGAAAGAGCCACTGGCGGCCTGGCGAGGAATCCAGAAAAATGGCGAGGAAACCGGCTTCGAGCAGCAGGATGTCCCACTGGAAGGACCAGAAATCCTGGCCGGCCGTGCAGATCGAGAGATAAAGGACCAGCAGCAGGACCAGGCACGCGCGGCGAAAATATCCGAGAGTCAGAACGATGGAGAGCGCCGCCCCCGCGATCCAGGCGACGCGCAGCGCGAGGTCGCTCGAGTTGACCCAGAACACGGTGGGTACGTACCAGAACGCGCGCGCTCCCATGGCCTCATGCATGCCGCGCAGACAATTCCCGAGCGGCAGCACGCCCTGGGAGCCGACCAGCCCATCGGCCTGCAGGCCGAACGAGAGAAAGGCGATGAGGTAGACAATACCCAGAGCCTTGAGGAACAGCTCGCTGGGGCTGGTCACGAAACGCATTCGAGGATGTAGTAGGTTTTGCCGTCGTCACGGGCGATGTGGCCGGCGATGATCCACTCGTGGTTGTCGGCCAGGTAGACGCGGCGATAGGAATCGTACTCGACGCCGATCTGGCGTTCAATGCGCGAGGCCTCGACCTCGCGCGTGTCGCCCGGCGACCAGGATTGACGCACGACGCGGAAAGGATCCATAGTTACCTTGCCAGTTCTCTGCGTTTCCTGGCCCAGTCTTCCTTATTCACCTGGCGGGCGCGGGCGACGCCCAAAGCATCGGCGGGGACATCGCCTGTGATGACCGAGCCGGCCGCGAGATAGGCCCCGTCGCCCACTTCGACCGGCGCAATCAGGGTGGAGTTACTGCCCACAAACACGCCCGCTCCGATCCTGGTTGTATTTTTGCGGTATCCGTCGTAGTTGCAAGTGATCGTGCCGGCGCCCACGTTCGCCTTCGGCCCGATCTGCGAGTCACCCAGGTACGCCAGGTGCATGGCCTTCGATCCGGCGCCCAAGTGCGTCTTCTTCAGCTCGACGAAATTGCCGACGTGCGCGCCGGGCCCCAGATGGTTCTCCATGCGCAGGCGAGCGAAGGGGCCCGCGTGGGCGCCCTGCTCCAGGCGCGACGTGCCGATGATGGTGAACGGCCCCACTTCGACATCGTCGGACAGCTCGGAATCGCGCACGATCGCGCATGCTCCAATCCGGCAGTTCTCGCCGATGACGGTGTTGCCGAGGATCTGGGCGAACGGTTCAATGATAGTGTCGATGCCGATCTTGACGCCGGGATCCACGGTGACGGTTTCAGGCTTTTCTATGGTGACGCCGCCCACCATGAGCTCGCGGACTTTGCGCTCGCGCAGCAGACGGTCGACCACGGCCAGCTCTTCGCGGTCGTTGATACCCAGCACTTCGCGCGGATCGTCGATACGGAATGCGCCGATGGCATGGCCAGCCCGGTTGAGAATCTCGACCATATCGGTCAGGTAATACTCGTGCGCCGGATTGTTGGGCTGGAGCTCCTGTATGTGCTTCCAAAACAGCTCGGCGCGATAGCAGTAGAGGCCCATGTTGGCCTCCCGAATGGCGAGTACTTCCGGCGTGCCGGCCTTCTGCTCCACGACGCTTGTGACGCGATCCTGGCTGTCGCGCAGCACGCGGCCGTAGCCCGTGGGATCGTCCATGATCGCGGTAAGAATGGTGCCGGCAGCGTGGGACGACGCTTGTGCGGCGACCAGCCCCTCCAGTGTGCTCGCCCGCACCAGTGGGCAGTCGCCGTAGAGAATGACCAGGCGGCCCTCCAGGTGAGAGAGGCGATCGGCGGCCACCATCAATGCGTGCCCCGTTCCCCTCTGCTCGTTTTGCTGAATAAAGCCGAAGCCGGCGCCGACAGTCGCGACCGCGCCTTGCACGCTCTCGGCCTGGTGGCCCACCACCACGAAGATACGCTCGGGCGGCGCCAGGGCTTGCGCGGTGCGGACGACATGCTCGATGAGGCTGCGGCCGCCCACCCGGTGGAGCACCTTGGCTTTCCGGGATTTCATCCGAGTGCCCAATCCGGCCGCGAGAATCACAACGGTCAACGGCGTTTCCATGAATTCTATTTCCTCTCCAGCGCGGCGAGTCTTTGCCGGCGGCCTTCCTGAGCCAACCGCACGACCACCTGCGCCGTCTCGACCGGATCATGGCGGATCTTTTTGGATTCCTGCAGCAGATTTCCGGTCACCACCTTAACGCCCATGCTGAAGATTCGATCGACGTCGTTCTCCACTGGAAGGGCCTGTTGCTTTTCGTAGCGCTTCCGAAGGGCCGGTTGAATGGGCCGCACATTCAGTATGGCGTAGTCGATCAGCTTGCCGCCGGCATGCGTATGGAGCGCGCGAAGATGATCGGAAGCGGTATAGTTCCCGGTCTCGCCGGGTTGCCACATCAGGTTCACAAAATAGGCCTTGATGGCGGGGGAGCGGCGAATGGCGGCGGAAATACCTTCGACCAGCAGGTTAGGTATGACGCTGGTGTAGAGCGAGCCGGGGCCGAGGGTGATGAGGTCCGCCTGCGCAATGGCGGTGAGGGTATCGCCCAGCGGGCGTACCCGGCGGGGCCGCAGACGGATGCTGCGGATGGGGGTGCGGCTGCGGCTGATGTTGGTTTCGCCGATAACGTGAGCGCCATCCTCCAGGGTGGCCTCGAGCGCCACACTAGCGACCGTAGCGGGATAAATACGGCCCACGATCTTGAGCACTTCCGAAGATGCCCGGACAGCTTCCGGGAAGTCGCCCATGATTTGGGTGAGGGCAGTGAGAAACAGGTTGCCGAAGGTGTGACCCTTGAGTCCGCGGCCGGTTTGGAAGCGGTGCTGGAACAGCCGCGAAAGCAAAGCTTCGTCTTCGGAGAGCGCCACCATGCAGTTGCGTATGTCGCCGGGGGGCAATACGTCGAACTCGCGGCTCAGGCGGCCGGAACTTCCGCCGTCGTCGGTGACCGTGACCACCGCGGTGATGTCGAGCAGGACGCGGAGGCCCGGCTTGGCGTAAGGCTTAAGACCGTGCAGCAGGGCGGACAGGCCGGTGCCGCCGCCAATGGAGACCACGCGCAAAGGTTCGCGGTTAGGCATGGCTGAAGATCGGACGACAGATCGGGCGGGAGGCCGGGGATGGGCGTCGGGCGAGCCAGCGGTCGCTAATTCTTCTTGTCCGGGTAGAGCAGCCGGGAGAACGCGGTCTGGCCGGCGAACGACGCGAAGTCGGGGTCGTGCCGGGCGGCCAGGCGGTTGCGGGGTTGTAAGTCGATCGCACGTTTCAGGTTCTCATAGGCTCCCTGCAAATCTCCAGCCAGGCCCTGGCACGCCGCCAGGGCGTAAAGCACATGGTCGGCGGAGGGCTCGGCTTGGAGCGCGGTACGCAAGTGCTCGTGGGCGGCCGCGAAATTGCGGGAATTGATAAGTGTAATGGCGTAATTATAATGATCTTCGGGCGAGTTCAGGACCACGCTGGAAGACTCCAGGCGGCTCTCGCACATGCGCGCGTGGAGCGCGGCGCGGTGCGAGACGGCGCGGTCCGGGCCGCTGGCTGCCGCCAGGAACAATTCGCGTGCCTGGCCCAACTGGCGCGCGTGAAACAGACGCATACCGTCCCCAAAAGATTCCATCTGGGTACGGGGCGGCGCACCCCCGGTCATGCGCGGGGCAGTCTGGCCGTTTGCGCTATCCTGCTGCATCGAAAGTTCGGGAAGGCCCGGTTTCTCCGGGCCCTTTACTATGGGCGCTTTCCTCTTCGCTGGCATGACCGTAACCAGTATCCTGGCGTTGAAGTCAGTAATGTCTTATATCAGACCCTATGCTCCGGTGCAAGGGGCCGAGCGGCCGGATGTCGGCCAGATGTACTTACTGCAACATTGGGAAGAGCCGGCGCAATTCGGCTTCAGTGGGCTGGTGGCCGTACTCGCAGACTTCGAAAGCTTCGGCGTGCCGGATCTTAGCGGCGCGCTCCGGACCGTACCACTTCTCCAGCGCGTGGCGCACGGCCGGGGAGACTTCGTAGTCGCGGCTCTGGGCCAGCCAGCGCTTGCGCGCGACCGGATCTTTGGGCACTTCTTCCAATTTATGATCTACCCAGGGCAGCCATTCGTAGACCTGCGAGACGTGCGCATCCAGCGCGTCGATTTTCTTGTCGAAGACGCTGTCGATGTCGATGGCCACATCCGGGCGGAAGGGCGACGGCTTTTGGAAATGGTCCTCGTAGTAAAGAAATACGGGGTTATTGTGCAGCGGCGGAGTGTCGGGGCAGATATTCGGGACCACCACGAGGTAGGCGGCATCCTCGACCAGCACGCCGGTATAGCGGTGATCGGGGTGATAGTCGTTGGGCCGCGGCGCCAGCACGATATCGGCGTTCCACTGACGTATGCGCCGGATGATCTGCTCGCGGACATCGACCGTAGGCAGAAGTTCGCCGTCGTGGTTATCGAGCACTTCATAGGCGATGCCGAGACGCCGGCCGGATTCCTCGGCTTCGGCGCGGCGGCGTTTAGCGAGCGCACCGCCGCCTTCGATCTGGTGGCCGGCGTCGCCGTTGGTGACCGATACGAATTTCACGGCGGCGCCCAACGCGCGGAACATGGCCGCGGTGCCGGATGCCCGTATGTCGCAATCGTCGGGATGCGCCCCGAAAGCAATGACGCGCAATGGATGATCCTGGGCCGGCAGCCCGGCGGCGAAAGCCATAAAAAAGATGCAGAAGCGGAACATGTTAGACATCGTCAGACATCTCCGAACTCATCCTTCCAGACCGCTTCGCGCTTCTCGTAGAGCGCCGTGCGGCCCAGGATCGCAAATAAGGTGCTGATGGCCGAGCGCTCCGCGACGTTTTCCACCTCACCGTTCTGGATGCGCGTGAGGAAGGCCTCGATGGCATCGTTAGTGATGTCGCGTTTCGACTGCATGGTCTCGATATCCTGGACAGTGGGACCCTTGTGATGAATCATGCGGGCGCGCGAAGTTTCGATGACGCCCTTGGTGCCGGTGAATTCCTCGCCGACGCGGCTGAATCCGGGTGGACAGATCTGGTTGGCCTCGAAGTTCACATGAATGCCGTTGGGGAATTCGAACGACAGAGTCAGGTGATCCAGGATCTCCATGGAGGTGCGCACTTTGGTGCCGGCCATGCCGACCGCGCGGATGGGGCGGGCGTCCAGGAACCAGTGCAGCACATCGAAGTTATGGCAATCCTGCTCCACGATGAAGTCGCCGGAGTAGTCCCGATAGCAGAACCAGTTGCGCAGGTGCTCGACCTTGGGATCGGGATAAGGCGCGCGCTTGAAAGGGTCGCCGCTGATCCAAAAGGCGCGGGCATTGACCAGTTGGCCGATCTGGCCCTCTTGAATGCGCTTGTAAGCTTCCAGATAAACGGGCCCGTAGCGCTGCTGGAATCCGACCGAGACATTCTTTTTGGGGTCGGCTTTGCGGGCGGCGGCCATCACCCGCTTGACGCCTTCCAGGTTCACGCCCATGGGCTTCTCGCAGTAGACGTGCTTGCGCGCCTGGATGGCGGCCTCCAGCATGCGCGGATGCTCGAAGGGAGGCGTGGCGATGAGCACGGCGTCGATATCGCCGGCCGCCAGCAGCTTTTCAAAATCTTTATAGACGGTGGGTTTATCGAGTTTGATCTTCTGTATACCGATTTCGATGCGGTCGTCGAACAGATCGCACAGAGCAGTCACCCGTGCGCGCGGATCGGTGTTGAAGATGGTCGCATCGAAGGAGCCTCGGCCGCCCACGCCGATCAGCCCGACAGTGATCTTGGAATTGGCCTGCGAGCCCCGGACAGCCTCCGGGCGAACGATGGTAAACGCGGTGGCCGCCAAGGCCGTGCCGGTTTTTTCAAACAGATGCCTGCGGGAGAGACCGGATTCGGACTCCGACATGTTAGGAAAGATCTCCTCAGCGGATTATACGATAATCACCCGCGCAAAGCCGGAGGTTCTCGCTATGCTATGGTCAGTGCCCGAAGAGCGGCGCGAAGAGCTGATGAACGCCGCTCAGCGTCTTTTCCTGGAGGACGGCGTAGGTCCCGCCTCGATCGAGCAGATCACCGAGGGCGCCGACGTCGCCAAGGGCACGTTCTATCTTCATTTTGCTTCCAAGGACGATGTTCTCCTGGCCCTGCGTGAACGCTTCATACGCGAATTTTTGAACGTCTTTAAGGTAGCGATCGCCAAGCGGCCCGAGCAGGATTGGAAAGGCAAACTTGCCGCGTGGGCCAAGGCCGGAATTGCCGGCTACCTCGACCGGGCGGCGCTCCACGATATCGTCTTTCACGAATATCAACCTCGCTCGCCCAAGGAACCCGGAGACAGCATCGTCATTGCCCACCTTTCCGGGATGCTCGAAGCCGGTGCCGCCGCCGGCGCATGGTCTCTCGACGATCCTCGCTTCACCGCCACTCTTCTGTTCCACGGGCTCCATGGAGTAGTACACGACGCCCTGGCCAAAAAGAAGCCGGTCGCCCGGAGCCCGCTTATTGCGAAGATCCAGCGGGCATGTTTCAGAGCGGTCGGCCTGCCATCGGAGATGGGCGCGGGCTGCTTGGACAGCACTGGTGTGTTAAAAAACTCCGGGTAGCCCCTTATACCTGCCCCGCCTCCGCCGCTTTCACCCGTATCTCAACCGTTTTCTCACCCAGAGACGGATGCCGCGCGTGCAGCCGGATGGTGCCGGCCGCTTCCCTGCTCCTGATCCAGACCGCTCCAACCCCGCCCGCCAGCGAGAACGGATTTTCGCCGATGTTTTCGCGCGCCGCCGTGTTCGCTGGAGTCACGATTGGGGAAGTACCGGCTATTCGCTTTCCGGGCTGCTCAGCACGGCGGGCAAACTGCTTTTCAGCGGCGATATTGCGGGAAATTTCATGGCTCTCGATGCGGCCTCGGGAGATATTCTCTGGCATGTCAACCTCAACGCCACCGAGTACCGCTACCGGAGCTTGGCGAAACAATAGAGCGTCTCGCGCGTGCGCACATAGATCCTGCCATCCAGAATCGCGGGCGTGGCGAAGGTATCTTCGTTGAGATTGTTGACGGCCAGAATCTCCCACTCCGGAGCCGCACGCAGCACCACGACTTTGCCGTCTTCGCTGACCGCAAAGATCCTGCCGTCCGCGGCTACCGGCGAAGACCAATAGTGGCCCAGTGCGCCGGCCAGACGCGCCTGCTTATACATCGTGCCGTTCTCCGGATTCAGGCTGGTAAAGATCCCATCGCGGACCATATAGATCACTCCCTGGTAGAGCAGTGGAGATGATGTGTTCGGCAGTGCCTTGCGGTATCTCCAGAGCACGTGGCTGTGAGTGACATCGCCGCGGCCGCCGGCGCGAATCGCCACCAGACAATTCTCCGCGGCGTTACGCACCTGGTAGAACCCCCACTCACGCTGGTCGATGTATCCGTCGTGATTGAGATCGTTATCGCCGAACCACTCGGCCGTAAAGCTCGTGGGCAGTTCGCTCGGCGATAGCTTCCCGTCATGATCCTTGTCGTGCTCCGCCAGCATCTGGGTAAATTCAGGCACCTCGCTACGTTGAGCCTGATCGCCGCCGGTTTCCCAACCGTTGACAAATATGCGATCGCCGTCGATCAGCGGCACGCACTTGAGCTGCCACGCCATGCCGCGCACCCACCACAATTTCTCGCCCGTCGGAAGGGCATACGAGGCCACTTCGAAGGAGCCGGGTACGATCAATTCCGCCGGCCCATTCTTTGGCTGGTAGACCGCTGGGGTGGCGTAACCGCGCGTATATTCCGGCCGCATTGTCTTCCACAGCACGCGCCCGGTTGCGGGATCCACGGCGAGCAAATACGACCCCGTGTCCTGATCCGCAAGCAGCACCAGCTTTCCATCGGCCAGGATCGGCGACGAGCCATGACCGTTGGCGTTGTTGAAGGGACCGAGCGGCAGGCGCCACCGCTCGTTGCCATCCGGCCCGTAGGAGAGCAGCCCGAAGTCGCCAAAAAAAACATAAACGTTGGCTCCGTCCGTCACTGGCGATGGCGAGGCCGGTCCGTTGGTCTGCTCGAAATTTTCCTCGCGCTCGCGAGGCGCCTGGCGCCGCCAAAGCACCTTGCCGCTGGCCTGGTCCAGGCAGATGGTGAGCAGCGTCTTTCGCTCGAACGCCGTGATAAAGATATGGTCGTCAGTGAAGACCGGCGAGGAGTGTCCCGGCGGCAGCGCTGTGCTCCAAACCATGTTCTTTTGCGCGTCGAAGCGATCTGGAAGGCCTTTGGACGAAGAGACGCCGGCGCCGTTCGGCCCGCGGAACTGTGTCCAATCGGCCGCCGCCAGTGCGGTTGGAATCAACAGCCAGCCAAGCCAGCGCATAGCCATCAGTCTACACGAGTAATTTCTAAATGAGATCTTCAGTCAATTTCCGCACTAGATTCTCAGGATGATGGATTCCGGCGCGCGCTTGGAATGGCCCTTGACCATACCCTTATTGGAACAGGCCAGTCTCCTGGCCTGGGTCCGGCGCGGGTCGGCCGAGTTACGGCAGCCCTACCGGCCCCCCATCCCAGCCGGCATGAGCGTATTGTATGCGCTGGTGAATGACTTCGCACTGCTTACCCCGGAGGGTCTCGCGGAACTCCAGCGGCAAGTTCTAAAGAAACGAATCCGGTCTCGCATCGCTTGAGGTAGCCGCAAAATCCTGGCATGCCCGCGCCTCGATCGCCCGGGTGGGTGTATCGTATACAAATGGAAGGGATGCCAACCGCTGTGATTCGTCTTTTGTGCTCTCTGCTGGTTGCCGCGCTGCTCCAGGCCGGCACCTCGCTGTTTCGATCGTCCATCGAACATGGAAATCCGGGTTGGACCGCGGTGCGCGGATCGGTCGCCGCGGACCCCTCCGTATCGCACGAAAACAGCCAGTCGCTGCGAGTCGATCCAACCAATTCGCCGGACTCCTGCATACGCTCCGCGCCCATTTCTCTGCGCCTGGGAAAAAGCTATGAATTGAGCGGGTGGGCGCGCACCGAGAACCTGGAAGTTCACGATCTGGACCGGTCCCCGATTGCCACCGGGGCGGCCCTGACCATGGCCTCCATGCCGTTCGATGTGCACTCGGCTTCACTCGGCGGCACACGCGCGTGGACCCGGCTGACGTTGCGTTTCATCGCGACCCGTGCCGAGGATCATATTCTGCTGACTGTCGGTAATGGCGGTGCATACCATGGCACGGCCTGGTTCGCGGGCATCACGCTCGATGAAGTATCCGCCGCCGGCGATCCCGACGCCGCCGCGGTCCGCACTTTCGGTCCGGCGTACCGCTACCCGGCTGCCGGCTGGATCTATCTGCATATCGAGGGACAGCCTTATGAGCGCGGTTACCAGCACGGCCATTTGATGGCGCGCGAGATTCCAGAGTACCTCGAGCGCTGCGCCGCGGAGCTTGGCGCTAAGGCCGATGCGGGAAACTGGGATCAACTCCGCACCACGGTAAACGCTCTATTCCTGCGCGGTTTCGACCGCGAAATCCTGGAAGAGATGAAGGGCATCGCCGAAGGGGCATCCGACGCTGGGGCGAAATGGCTCGGTCGGCGCATCGACCTGGTGGATATCGTGGTTGCCAACACCACAGTCGAACTGGGTGAATTACAGGGCGCCATGCCCATGACACCGACGGGCCTCGAAGGCCTTCACCTCAATGCTCCAGCGTATTTCGATCGCAAGCGGGATTCCGTGTTGGAGCACTGCAGCGCCTTCGCGGCCACCGGCCCGGCGACGCGCGACGGCAAGATGGTGATCGGCCATGTGACCTGGTGGCCGCTGACGCTCGCCGAGCAGACCAACGTGATGCTGGATATCCAACCAGCGGCAGGCCACCGCGTGGTGATGCAAAGCTATCCCGGCGGAATCGAGAGCGGCACGGACTGGTACCAGAATGATGCCGGAATGGTCCTCACCGAGACCACCATCCGGCAGACGCCTTTCAATGCCCAGGGTACTCCAGTAGCATTTCGTGCCCGCGCGGCGATGCAGTACGGCGGCAACATCGATGAAGTTGTCGAGCATCTGGGGACCGGCAACAACGGACTGTACACCAACGAGTGGCTGATCGGCGACGGCAAGAACAACGAGATCGCCATGTACGAACTGGGCACGCAGCATACCAGGCTTTGGCGCAGCTCAAAAAATGAGTGGTTCGGAGGAACGGAGGGCTTTTACTGGGGTGACAACAATGCCAAGGACCTCCAGGTCAACATGGAGTACCTTCCGGATCCGCAGGGGGTGCCCGAGTATGTGCCGTATGTCCCGCATGTCCGCGACCTCGCCTGGCAGGATCTTTATC
>Ga0302326_10027919_pt1 | contig 11370 bp, 13 predicted proteins | sample Palsa_T0_3_FD_202264 | JGI IMG/M metagenome (GOLD analysis project Ga0302326, IMG submission 202264) | Peat permafrost microbial communities from Stordalen Mire near Abisko, Sweden - Palsa_T0_3 | ecosystem: Environmental > Terrestrial > Soil > Palsa > Peat permafrost | place: Sweden: Abisko...
GATCTGAACGCCGACGGGTGGGTGTCCATGAAGGTTCCCGGAATGGGTGCGATCCGCATGGATGACCCGCGCGTGCCGGTAACTGAGGCGCTGCGCCGACAGCTACTGATATGGACGCGGCAAGCGCTCGAGAGACAGAATGGGGGTTAAGAGATGGGCCGGTCGGGAGATGATTCCCGGCCGGCCCTTGTGACATTATGTAGGCGGAAGATGGGCTGTCGGTTTCGGGGTGGCTAAGAACTCAAATATGAGCAAGATGAGCACGGCGAGAATGACGACAATGGCGATGGTAGCCGGGGTCAGCGGGGCGAGGGCAATGAGCGCAATGACGGCGAGGCCTAATATCGTCCATTCACCGGGCCGGCGATGACTTTGGAGGAAATGGACGGGTTGGGCTTTATCAATTTCGGGGAACCATCTTTCGCGGCTGCCTGATAGCCAAAGCTGGCTGCGGGAGCGGATGGCGGTGGCGAGACGACTCGGGCCCAGGACCCAGGCGGTTATGACCGTAGCCAACCCGATGGTGAATATGACCTCGATTTCCGTGTAGAGAGAGTGGAGCACAATCGGCCAGATGGCATCCGCGGCGTCTCGGTATATGGGATCTTGGATGTCTGCCAGCATGACGCCTTTGGTGATCCGGACCGTGGCCAGCGTCAGCAGGGCTCCCAGCATCCAGACAACCCCAACTCCGAGTAGGGCCCGGCGTTTGACGCGGGCAAGCCAGACCGCTAGGGCCGACAGGAAGACGACAAGGGCAATGAAGACCCAGCGCCAAGCGGATAGTTCATTGACGTAATGTGGCACTTTGACCAGGGCCGGAACGGTAGCGACGGTGATGTTGCCGATGTTTGATGGTAGCTGGTGCTGGAGGAGCGGGGCAAGAGCGGTATGGGACAGGTCGGTTTGGATGAACTGGTAGAGGTCGGACAAGTTGACGTTGGGGGTGGCATTGGGGTTTTGGGCTACTCTAATGAATACCGCGTGGGCCTGGGTGTTAGCATGGATCCAGAGCTGGTTAAACTGACGGCTGGCCACTACCGTGGCTATCGTCTGGCCGGTGTAGTTTTTTACCTGAGTGACGATGGGACCGCTTAAGAACTTAGCTTGGGGTGGCAAATACTGGGACACCAATTGGTTGACGTTAACATGGGCAAATATGGCGGTGGTGGCGCTTGTCGTAATGGCTTTCTGGACGGCCGGTTGCTCGATGATGGGGCCGACGGATTGGATATAAGTGCTGGGGTCAATGAGAGTGCGGTTTAACCATATCAGGAGGGTAGCCGGAATGAGGATGATGAGACTCAAGAATAGGAAGGCGGCGCTGCCGGCGGTACGCCAATGAAAAGACGAAGAAGCATTCGCGTGACCTAAGGCATGTGACAGCTCCTGATTACGCTCTTTGAGCCCAGCAATCTCAAGATTGAGCTGCCGGATATCATCTTCCTGGCTCATAACTGCCCTCGTTTGAAGTGATCATCCGCCACTCGGGAAGGGGCGAACAAGGCAGTTTGTTCCAAAAAAGGCCCGGTTGATTTGATCGCTTTATGGCTATTTAAGCCATAAACAAACAGAGCCCGGGTTGGGGCTCTGAGAGTTACTCTTATATAAAGAGTAGGGGGGACGTTATGCGTCCATCACCCGCTTGGCGTCGATCGAGAGCGCGATTTGCATCGGACCCGAAATGAGCGCGTACAGGCCGATCACCCAGACGATAGCGAGACCGCTGTGGACCGGGTAGGCCAGTACCACGATACCCGCCAGTAGCGACAGGATGGCCGCGATGACCAGTAACATGCGTTGTCCCGCCATGATATCCTCGGCAAAGGCACCGACTCCGTCCAGCACCCCCTGGACAATGAATATGAAGCCGACTATGAGCACGAGAGCGCTATAGCTGACGTTCAAGTGCCGGAGCAAATAGACGCCCACGGCGATCTGCAAAAAGCCCAATAGTAGCGTCAAAATCCACGTGGATTTCGTGCCGATGCTGCCCAGTGAATGGACGATGCCGACAATACCCAGCACCAAAATGTAGGCGCTAAATAGGTACACCAGTGTGACCAATGTCAGACCGGGCCAAAATACTGCGGCGATGCCAAACAGGATGCTGACGATCCCTCTTAATGTTAATACCCACCAATCCCCGGACGTGCGATTGTTACCAGTAGCCATGGCCAATCTCCCTTATATCTAATTGCAGACTGCTCTTGTCTCTAACGCTTGTCAACGTTATTAGACCTATGCCAAGCGCTTAAACGCTTGTGCTGAGAATGGGTTGAATGTATCTGGAGATGAGGCTGGGTGACATGAGGGGCTGCCGGAAGATTATTCCGTGGGTCGTGCAAATTCCAGCACTTTGTCCATATTGGCGGTGGAGGCGTGCCATTAAGATGGCCAGTGAGTAAGGGACAAGTGGTATGGAACGTTTGAGCCGGATTCTGCGCCGGTGGCCGCTCATGTGGACGGAAGCGGTGAGGGCTTTCTTGTGCATGCTCCCTATGATGGTCGCGAGCGGGATGGGCAAGCCCATGTATTTGGTCGCGTTGGGACAGGGCGGGTTTTTCTTTAGCTCGTTGTTTCTGCCGAAAAAGACTGGTGACCGATTGGTCATGGGTTCGCTGGTACTTGGGCTGGGTCTCGGGTTCTACCTGCTCGGGGGGACCGTGGTTACCAATCCGTGGGTGGCGGTCATCTTCACCTTTATGGTCTGCCTCAATTTGAGCTTCTTGAGCGGGTGGAAGATTGGTGGCCCGTTGGCGCTGACGCTCGTCATGATTTATACCGCGGGGCTCAATACCGGATCACCGGAAAAAGCTTCCCAGAATTTTTTGGTATTTGCGTTTGTTCTTAGTTGGTCGGCGCTCGTGTCGCTCCTCCCCTTCTGGAAGCCCGTGGAACCGCCGCCGGTTAACCCGGACAATGGTCCAGGGGAGCTGGCCGAACAGGGTGTCAGGATGGGCATAGGTACGTCACTGGCGCTCGGGTTATCGTATATGTTTGGGTTTGCGAAATTGGGATGGGCGCCCAGCGCGGTCGGCAACGTCGTTCGATATGAGCGTAAGCTATCTCGGATGCGGGCGTGGGGGCGGTTTTGGGGGACCATTGGCGGGGCGCTACTGGCTACCGTGGCGTTGGCACTCACCAGTAGCGTGACGATTGTGGTCTGGATGGGGGCGATATTTGCGGTTTTGAACGGACTCTTTAAGCGGACGAAACTGGGGATGATCCCGTTGTTTTACACGGCGACGATACTTTTGCTGTATACCGCCAACGACTTGTCGCAGGGCCGGATCGTGACGATCCAGAGAGTTTTTTACAACTTGGTGGGTATCACGATTGGGATGATAGTTGTCGTGTACCCGTTCCCCATTCTTATGAAGAAGCTGTGGCCCGGTTCGCCAGTGGAGTAGGTGCGGGCGAGGCGGATGGCTGGCGCGGTCTTATAATGTTCGTGAGCACGTAGGCACTGACTAGAGACATGGCCATGACCGGGATTAAGGCGGCACTCGATATTTCCGTAAAGAGAAATATGCTAAACAGTGGCAACGGCAGGAAGACATACATGGTGGGAGCCATACAGGCTACCATGGCCACGCTTGACGGTATGAAGGGACATAAGGCGTGGATAGCCAGACCCATCGCACCGCAGATAAATATCGAAGGGAAGATGTTCCCGCCCTGGTAGCCACCGGATAAAGCGACTGCAGTTGAGACAAGCCGCACGGCGGCCAGCAGTAGGAGGCTAATTAATGAGTAGGCGGCGGCGGAGTGGACTAGCTGGCTCAACTCGGCGCTGCCGTCGAACATGACCAGCGGGTAGACGGCTCCGCACAGCCCGATAAGGAGGCCGACTATGGTACCGCTGGATATGGGGTGGTGGTCGAATCTCTTCGATTGGATTTTGAGTTTTAGGATGAGATTTTTTAACGCAAGGCCAATGGCGGTACCGATGATGCCGATGAGGAGACCGTACATAAGGTCGATGGGCCGGAAGCCCGAATAGGCGGGTACGAGCGTCAGACGACTTAGGAACGGAGCCTTTAAGAAGACGTAGATGGCAAAGCCGATACTGGCCGCGACCATACTGGAGAAGATCAACAAGTTGTTGGACGCGCGATCTTTGGTGGGCGGCTGCTCGGTAAAAAAGATGGGACCAACGACCGGCGAGTTGAGGAGAATGCCGATTGACCCACCGAGGGAAATGGTTATAAGTGCTATGAGCTGCTGCTTGGACACTTTAAGGATCCGGCCCACCGCATCGCCCATGAAGCCGCCGATGGTGACCAGTGCCGACTCCGGACCGATACTGGCGCCGGTTATGAGGCCTATATAGGAATTTATGGCCACCCGCTTGATCTGCTTCGTTCCCAGCTCACCGTCAGCTAATACCGCCTTGGCAACGCCTTCAAAACCGATACCATCGTTCTCGCCAAAATATTTGACGCATAGTCCCATACCAATGCCGCCGGCCAGTGATATGGCTATCACAACTAGGGCGTTGTCCTGGGCGTGCGGGACAATATCTTCCCAGATTAGCCGGCTAGAAAGTTGGAGGAGCCGGATGAATAGGTCAGAGGCGAAGCCGACTAAGGCTCCCAATATGACCGATACGCCCAGTGTTCTCGCTAGCACGCGCTTGTCCATAATGACGGGAGCCCTTCGCTATTACAGACCCAATGCTTGTTTGCGTTTGGCTTGGTATTCGTCCTCTGTGATGATCCCCCGGTCTTTTAGGCTGGTGAGCTCGGTTAACTCGGTTTCCATCGGACCGGTGGCTGATTGAGGCTCGGTGGCGGGTTCCGCATCCGGTTGCGCTGCTGCTTTGTTCGCCGCTTTGTGACTGGCAACGCTTGCTCCCACGGCGGCTCCGACGATGAGTCCCCTTCTCCGGCCGATTCTTCTTCCCAGTGGTGACATGACTAATTTCTCCTCTCCTTATGTGCCGAGCGTAATCCTCAATGCGGCCATAATTGCGGGCGGCGTGGGAGGATTTGGCCGGCACAGGGCTACCGTAGCACTGGCAGGAGGCCAGATTCATTGGGGGGATATCTCAATAAAAGTCTGGGAAAATGGCAATTCTTTTGCTGATAATTGGCTTTCTGCAACCAGCTTTCTGGTTATCCACGCGCTATACTCCCGGAACATTAGGATAAAAGAGAGGGAGAAGATCATGGAACATACCCATAAGAATGACTACAACGCATTGTTGTTTGAAAAGGTGGCTCGGGGAGTAACCTATTTTGGCTATGGGTTTTCCCTTCTGGCCTGCCTATTTTTATGGCTCGGTTTTATCCTGCTGTTGTTTGGGGCTAACTACGCGACGCCATTTGTCCAATTTGTGTACAACGGGGCAGCGACATTCATGCAACCATTCCGGGATATATTTACGACTCACCAAGTGAGCCAGACGGGGTATTTTGATCCCTCGGCGCTGTTTGCATCATTAATCTATTTGCGATGGGTCTGCGTGCGCTCATTTCCTACCTAACGACCAAGATTGAGCTCCAGAAGCCGAAGGACCAGAGGTGGCCGCAGGCGCGCGGGTAGACTTGGAGCGGTGAGTGGGTATTAGGGCGGTGGGTGTCACTGCCACGACATCAATGGATGCTCGGCTGGTACGGGGCTGCCTGAGGAGGTCTTACTTGGCTTTTTTGCTGGGTGCGGGCGAGGTAGATTCGTTTTCTGGGATAATGCGAGATATCCGGTCGCGTAGTATTGTGCCGCGCCGGCGGACCGTGGCCGAAAAGAAAGCCGTGATGATGCCGACACCAATAATGATGTAGAAACTCGTAAAGAGTTTGCCGATTGGGGTGGTTGGGACAATGTCTCCGTAGCCCACGGTCGAGAGGGTGACGACGCAAAAATACCAGGCGTTGATCCAGGTAAACTTCTCCACGAAATGGTAGAAGAACGTACCACCAGCCAGAACGATAACCACAAGCATGGTGAGATACCGGTAAATGTGACGGTCAATCGCGTTCATATTGGCATTGTAGCAAAGTGGGTTGGTTTCATACGACCGCTGCGTGTACCGAGGGTGCCCGAGGAATGTAAAAGTTTCCACCTAACTGGCAGGCGGGAGTTGGAAATAACCCCATAGGCCGCGACACGGGTGGGCTGCGACACTTGTGGCCAAAGACTTAAAGATTGGTGGTGGGTTATGTTTGTAGCAGGAATATTCGGCATTGCGGTCAACGTTATTTGGTACTACCTATTACTGGTGCTGTGGATCGCGATAGCGTTCTGGCCGTCCCGGGTGGCTTCTCGAAAGGGCCGGAGCTTTATCGGGTTCTTTATCCTGAGGTTGATCTTCTTCCCGCTGTCTTTGGTGCTGGCGTATACGCTGCCGGCTCGAGAAGGTCAGACGCAGACTCCGACGCGCGTTTGAGTAGCCAGGCGGTGACATGACGAAGGCTCCCAACATGCCTTCGCCGATTGGGAGCCTGAGTGGCCCGGTCATTACTCGATCCCGTACTGGGTTAGGAGGCTTTCGATGTTGGCGCGTTTGTCCTGGACTAGCTCGGCACAGACGGCCATGAGGAGCTCGTCATCGTCCAGGTCCAGACCAAGGATTGACTGGGTAACCCCGGCCCCGAGCAGCGCGGTAGACATGGCAATGATCTTGTCGCGCTGGGGCTGGGCTAGAAGATCTGCCAACAGGGCATTCAGCTCGTCGATCTTCGCCTGGATGCGGCGGTACATACCCGAGAGGCCACGGCACTCGGCACGGGACAGATCTGGGGTGAGCCACCAATGGACAATCCGTGTGATGTGGGGAGGCGCTTGGAAGCCTGCCTCGATGTGGATTGTGGCGTGGCTGAGACGGTATTTGAGGAAGGCGGTCGGGTCAGGACTGTGGTCGACATAGCGCTGAAGGCCATCCTGCCACGCGTGCAGCATGGCGTTGACCGCTTTTACTCCGGGATCCTCTAAGGGGAGGTTGAACGGGTCGACGTATCCCCGTGCGGAAAGGGTGCGCAGGGCTCGTACAACCTGCCGGCGGCTGGGATAGGAGGTGGTACGGGAAGGTGCATTCGGACTTTCGGACATGCAACAATTCTACACGCTGGTGCAAGTTAGGCGACGAGGAGGACAAAAAGCCGCCCATGCAGGGCTTTGGAGTTGGCGTAACTGGTACAATGCGGCCATGAGTCAGATACCCAAAGACCAGATTGCGAACTTTCGCGAGTCGACCCCCAGTGTCATGAAGCTTAGGCTGGAAGAGCAAGAAGTGTGCCAATACTGGGGCGTTATCTTCGCTCCGAAAGCCGTCCCCAGCATGACTAAGCAAGACATGACGGGGTTTTTAAGTTACCGGCAGAACAAGCGGTGGCGGGAGATTAGTAAAGAAGATGTGACGGTCGACATGCCGAAGCTGAGAGAGGCCATTGGTTGTTTAGTGAATGAGTCTTTAGCTATAGCCGAGCGTCTTGACGCACTGGAACCGGGGCGAGGCGACCTGGCTGTCGCGCACTTAGGGAAGGCCAAACTGACCCCGATCCTGTTGGTTTCGCAGCCTAAGCTATACGGGGTGTGGAACGATTATTCCGAACGGGCGCTTACGGGTATGGGAGTGTTCCCCGAGTTTTCTCCCCAATGGCACTTGGGGGCGCAATATACGGCGGTCAATGCGGTACTTGTCGGGCTGGCCAGTGAATACAACGTCAGCCTGTGGTGGCTCGACGTGATACTGGAGCGCATTTCTCGATTGACGAGGTGACTCGTGAATGCCGATGAATTCTGGGGCACGTGCATGGTAGAGTAGGACGCTATGAAGACCAAAGGCAGAGTTGGGCAAGTTGCGGTGATGGTAGCGATACTGTTGGTTGGCGGCGGGATTGCGGCCAGCAAGTTGTTCGATGAGCAACCAGTGAGTGTTGGAGTGATATCGGCTTCGACATCGCCGTCAGCCCAGACGAGCGTGTCACCTACCCCGATGCTTAATCCGCTCACCCTATCGTCAATGAAGGCGGGGTCCTATCGGGGGAGCGGGATAACGAGTGAGCGGAGTTTAGGAGACGAGGGCGGATATTCGGCTCGAGTCGTGAGTTTTGTCTCGGACGGGTTGACGGAGTATGCCTACTGGGCTCAGCCGGATGGCTCTATGCCTGCTGGCGGCTGGCCGGTGATTGTGCTCGTACACGGCTACACGATTCCGAGTGATTACAACACGGTGACCAACGCGTACGTGTCGTGGATGGCGGCATGGGCCAAAGCGGGATTTGTGGTGGTGCAACCGGACCTAAGGGGTAATGGGGCCAGCGGCGGCACCGCGGTCAGCGGGCATTGGTCACCCGATTATACCTATGACGTGATGAACCTGATCGCATCGCTTACAGCAGATAGCGTGATTAACGCGGGGCACATCGGACTCGTGGGCCATAGCATGGGTGGTCACGTGGCATTGAACGTAGCCGACATAAGCTCGGATGTTAAGGCAACGGTGCTCGTCAACCGGGTTGTCGGGTCAATGTACAACCTGTTCTACAACTGGCCCAATAGTCCCGCCCCGAATGACCAACCGGCCCAGGTGGTAAAGGCTGAGTTGTCGGGACTCGAGGCAGCCTATGGAACACCTAAGAGTGACCCGGGCTTTTGGAACCAGGCCTCGGCCATTAACTATGTGAGTGGCATTAAGGGGCCAGTGCAGATAGATGCGGACATTGGAGACACGACGGTGCCGATCGCCTTCTCGGATGAGTTGGACGCCGCTTTAGGGGCGGCTCATAAGAGGGTGACGTTTGACGCGTATCCGGGGGACGACCACCAGCTATCTAGTCCAAGTAATTTAGCGTTGTTTTTGGCGATGACGACGGCATTTTGGAAGCAGGCTCTGTGATACCGTGGTGATGGTTTGCTTTAGCTGAGCCAGATAATAGATGCCCCGAGTTCGACAATGCTGGTTTCGGTAGTACAATGCAGGCATGAGTTCTTTAAAACAAAAACAACATCCACGAAATAGAGTACACAAAAAGGGGCGCCGTCCATCCAGAAAAGGTTTGGGCCAGCGAGGTTTTATATTAGAAAGTATCTTTCGACCGGGCAGAAGGTCAGGCGGGATGACCGTGCCTCGGGCAGCAGGGCTCGTGGTTCTTTTGGCCATTGCTGTAACGGTGATCGTTATGGCTCAGAAGCCGGTGAGTGTGACGGACTTTCAGTTTACGGCAGCCAGTAATTCTCAGATAGATGCGGCGATTGCTTACGCCCAAAGCCAGATTGGGCATACGACTGGGCCGGGCAAGGCAAGCTGGAACGGTAATTGCCTACTGTTTATCTCGACGGCCTGGAATGCCGGAGGGATTACTATTGGCAGTTCCGCGAGTGCTCTCAGTTACTGGAACTCGGACCCGGAAGGCTACACCAAGCATAGCGAATCAAGTTACAGTGTGGTGCCACCTAAGGGCGCGCTCGTGTTCTGGTCAGACAACCAGTGGACGCCCAATATTGACAAGGGGGATGGCCACGTGGCGATTTCTCTGGGTAACGGTAGTGTTATCTCGACACCCGCATATCCGTATGGGGCTAATGTTAACGCTGTCTTCCCGTTCGTTCTCACGAAGCGGCCGGCCGGTCCCTACCATTACCTAGGCTATATGATGCCCATGGATAAGGTGGCGGTTGTTCCCAGCCACCCCGCGCCACCCGCGGCCACACTGGTGCCTGTCGCGACCCCCAAGCCGGCTACTCCGTCTACCGTCACCAAAGACGGGGCTCCGGTGACGAGTTCCGCCAAATCCGCGACGATTACGACCAAGGCAGTCGCGGTGGCGACGCCAAGGCCGGCGCCCGCTACGCCCGTGCCCACGCCGCGCCCGGTGGCGACGCCTGTGCCGACACCGGTTCCTCCGACTACCTATGCCGAAACTGTTGGTGGTATTTCTAATACGTGGACGAACTATAGCAATGCCGGAGGCAATGAAGGTCCCCAGATTGTCTCGAACCGCACGGTACAAATTACCTGCAAGCTCACCGGATTCAAGGTGGCAGACGGCAATACGTGGTGGTACCGCATAGCTTCTAGCCCGTGGAACAATAACTACTATGTGTCAGCTGACGCGTTTTATAATAACGGGCAAACATCGGGCTCTCTGCACGGCACGCCGTTTGTCGATACGAAAGTGCCTAACTGCTAATAGGGTGAGAGTCGGTTAAGGCCGAGAGCTATACATGCAGCTCTCGGCCTCATCTTTGGACCGCAGTCCTGTTTCTGTTCGCTTATGCGTGGGGAACCCGCGCCTATTGGCTGTGTGTAGCTTCGGCTTGTAGCCACCTCGCCGACAGGAGCTGCATTTTCCTAGCCAGACGCAATGCTTCTCGGGTTAGGAGCCAAGCGCCCACCTTGTACGAATACCCGGCTAGGCCGAATAGCTGCACCAGCTCTTTTCTCGATGAGCCGCTCCACTTGCCGACTTGAACTGCAGCTCGCTCGTGGAACCAGGCGGCCATGTTTGGTACGGCGAAGACTTCCTCCCATGTCCGGGCCTTGGCTAGGACGTCGGGGTCAATGCCTGCCGCCTGAAGCTGCTCGATGGTGTAGTGGGCGCACGAGTCTCTGAGATCTGTGAGCAGGTCTTCGAGATTGTCGACCTCGAAAGCATCGAGGGTCAGGTGTCTCATGGCGCGCGTCGCCTCGTCGAGCGGGACGCCGAGCAAGTGCACCCAGCCTACCCCGTAGAGGTGGTTCGTGTGGTTGGCGCCGGCTTGGACGCACTCGTTCGGGAAAACTTCTCCCCGGAGCTGACGCCTGGCGTCGGGCAACACGCTCATCCATAGATCGTAGAGCATCGGGGCAACGTCGCGGCCAAGGCGCCAACCTTCGCGGACGGCCAGAATCATGGGCAGGTCAGTCGCAACCGCTTCTATGCGGCTGGGATCGTCCCGGCCGACGAAGGCGGCCATGACTCTGGTCGTGTGCTGCAGGTACTCCTCGCGAGTCAACTTCCCGAAAACGGTCTCGGCTGGCGTGTCGATGACATTATCGATGCCCTTGATGCCGAGCACCCAGGCCGTGCTCCCAAAGCGGGCCGGTCTGGTTACCATCCGGCAGACGGTGGCCCGCTTGCGGCGAGCCAGCCAGCTCCGATGTTCAGTGACTGGCGGAAAGAAATGAGCGCGGACCTCACGGCGCAGGTCTTCGAGCGGCATGTCGACGTACATTCCAACTGTTGCCATGCTGGCATCACTCCTCTGTTGGCTAGAACAACAATTGAAATACGATTATGCCATAATCAGGCATAGATTACTATCTTTATGAACCTTGGGGGTTGGAATGGGGGAAGCGAGAACGGATGCGGCCGGGAGCAGCTTGGCTGCTCCCGGCCTATTAACGGACCGCGGTACTCCCATCATGGGTGTCCGGGTGGTCTC
>Ga0302326_10027923_pt1 | contig 11369 bp, 9 predicted proteins | sample Palsa_T0_3_FD_202264 | JGI IMG/M metagenome (GOLD analysis project Ga0302326, IMG submission 202264) | Peat permafrost microbial communities from Stordalen Mire near Abisko, Sweden - Palsa_T0_3 | ecosystem: Environmental > Terrestrial > Soil > Palsa > Peat permafrost | place: Sweden: Abisko...
TCGCCTGGTGCGGCACCACGAGGTCCACGTCCTCGGGGCGCAAGCCCGCCCGGGTGAGCGCGTGCTCGCAGGCGCCGCTCATGCCCTGCACGGCGCGCCTGAAGATCTCCTGGCCCTCGAACTTCCAACGCGTCACGCCGTACAACACCCCGCGGTTCGCGTAGCGGCCGCCCATCCCCTGCACGCGCAGCGTCTCGCGTGCCTGCGCGTAGCAGCCGAGCTTCTCGGCGAGCACGCCCTCCGCACGCTCGCTGGCCTCGAGCACCACCGCCGCCGCCCCGTCGCCGAATAACACCGCCACGTCGCGGTCGGCCCAGTCCATGAACGGCGAGATAAGCTCGGCGCCGATCACCAGCGCGTTGCGCACCACGCCGGTGCGGATCAGCGCGCTCGCGGCGGACAGCCCGTAAAGAAAGCTGGTGCAGGCGGTGTTGATATCGAATGCCGCCGCGGTGCTCGCACCGAGCCGCAGCTGCACCGCGGAGGCCATGTTCGGTACCTGATCCTCGTGACTGCAGGTGCCGAACACGATGAGCTCGATGCGACTGCCGGGGAGCCCGGCGGCGGCGAGTGCGCGCGCGGCGGCGACGTAAGCGAGCTGCTCCAGGCTCACGTGCGAGATGCGCCGCTCGCGGATGCCGGTGCGGCTCACGATCCACTCATCGCTGGTGTCGAGGATGCTCGAGAGGTCGTGGTTGGTGAGCACCGCCGGTGGCAGACACTTGCCCCAGCCGGTAATCGCCGCATTGATGTTGGCGCTCATGAGGGACTTATATTCTTGACTCCCAATGAGCGAGAATAAGCCGTGATCCGGACGTACCGCTACCGTTTGCTGAGGCGCAAGAGCCGGCATCGCGTACTGGAGCGGATCTGCGCAGCGCAGCGTGAGGTGTTCAACGCAGCGCTTGAGAGGCGCATCGACCGCTATCGTAAGAGCGGCAAGACGCGTGCCTGCCCGCTCGTGCCGCACCTGCTCGCCTGATATCCCCGGGGCATCCCGTGCTGCGGCTCCTGCGCCAGGAAAAGTTTCTCGCCGTCGGCATCGCGAGCGCGCTCGCCTTCCTCATTGCCGGCGATGTGCTGCTGGCGCGGATGTCACAGCCGCTGTGGTTGGTGCTGCTGTTCGCGTGGCTGTTCGTGGCGATCCTCGGGTCGTCACTCGCGGTGGTGCGCCATGCGGATCACCTCGCGCACCGGCTCGGCGAGCCGTACGGCACGCTGATACTCACCCTCTCGGTCACCGCGATCGAGGTCGTGAGCATCTCGGCGATCATGATGCACAACGCCGATCGCCCGACGCTGGTGCGCGACACGCTGTTCGCCGTCATCATGCTGCTGCTCAACGGACTGGTGGGCGTGTCGCTGCTGCTCGGTGGCCTGCGGCATCGCGAGCAGGCCTACAACCTGCAGGGCGCGAACGCCTACCTGGGCGTCATCATTCCGCTGGCGATGCTCAGCCTCATCCTGCCGGACTTCACCCAGACTACCCCCGGCCCCACGCTCTCGCGCGCACAGGAGTGGGTGCTGTCGCTCATGCTGATCGGCCTGTACGGGGCGTTCCTGGCGATACAGACGGGACGTCACCGGGGCTTCTTCACCCTCGAGAGTCAGCGCGAGGTGCACGCCGGCGAGCGCTCCAGTGGCGAGGCGGCATCGCCGTGGTATCACGCGCTGCTGCTGGTGGTCTATATGGTGCCGGTGGTGTATCTGGCCGAGCAGCTCGCCGAGCCGCTCGACTACATGATCCGGGCCTCCGGTGCACCGCCTGCGATCGGCGGGGTGCTGATAGCGATCCTGGTGGCAACACCCGAGGCCATCGGGGCCATCCGCGCGTCGCTCGACAATCACCTGCAGCGATCGGTCAACATCCTGCTGGGCTCGGTGCTGTCCACCATCGGCCTCACCGTCCCCATCATGCTGGTCGTGAGTCATCTCACCGGGCGGCGCCTGGTGCTCGGGGTCGAGCACGCGAACTTCCCGCTGCTGCTTCTGACCTTGTTGCTCAGCGTGGTGACCTTCGGCAGCGGTCGCACCAACGTGCTGCAGGGTGCGGTGCACGCGCTGCTGTTCGTGACTTACTTCCTGCTCATCTTCCAGGGTTAGGCGGCGTGCGCAAAGAGTCCGGCGCGTAGTCGAACGAGTCGAAATACAGCTTGTGCGGGGCCAGGCCGTGAAGCGGGAAGCTCGCGCGGATCGCCTCGATCATCGCCGGCGGCCCGGCGGCGTACACCTCGAAGCGCGCAAGGTCCGGGTAGTCGTTGAGCGCCGCCTCGTGCACCCAGCCGACCCGCATGTGCGCAGCTTCGGGCGCGGTCGGTTCCGACAGCACCGCCGTGAAGGACAGCTGCGGGTAGCGGCGTACCCACTCGAGCACCCGTGCCTGCTCGTACAGGTCGTGCACGTGTCGCGCGCCCCAGTACAGGTGGATCGAGCGGCCGATGCCGGTCTCGAGCACGTGCCGCAGCATCGACTTCAGCGGCGCAAAGCCAGTGCCGCCTGCGATCATGATCACAGGTCCCGCTGCCTCGCGGTAGCTGAACTGTCCTATCGGTCCCTCGATCCGCAGCAGTGCGCCCACGCTGAGCGGGGCCTGCGCTGCGGCGGCGGGGCCGCCGCCGAACACCCGCTCGGTAAATCCCCCGCCCGCCACGCGGCGCACGTGCAGTTCGAGCAGCTCGCTGTCGTGGGGGGGACTTGCGATGGAGAAGCTGCGGCGCCGGCCGCCTTCGAGCAGGACGTCCAGATACTGCCCGGGCTGGAAGCGCAGCCGCTCGACCGCCGGCAGCCGCAGCAGTACCTGCATGACATCCGGGGCGAGCGGGGTGAGGGCTGCGATACGGGACGGCAGTGTCTTGATCTCGACGTCCGCGACGCTTGCGATGAGCCGCGCCTCGACCGTGAGGTCGCTCGCCGCGCGCGCCTGACACAGCAGGATGTAGCCTGATTGTTCCTCCTCGGGCGTAAGCCCGAGCGGGCGCCCGCCGGGATAACGGATCTGGCCCGCGAGCAGCCGCGCGCGGCACGAACCGCAGTGACCGGACTTGCAGCTGTGCGGCAGGTTCAGCCCCGCCGCGAGCGCTGCCTCGAGCACCGACTGCGTCGCGCTCGCGCGCAGGGTGCGTGCGTGCGGCTCGACGCGCACGCTGAGGTCGTTGTGGCTCAAAGAGGATGACATGTACGAGGGCTAGACTAGACGCCCCGGGCGCTTAAGGCCAAGGAGCCGCCGCCATGTTCACGAATCCTCCCCAGGAGGCGATCGCGAGGCTCTTGCGTGCCGCGCGGCTCATCGCGATCGTGGGGCTCTCGCCCGACCGCACGCGCCCGAGCCACGGCGTAGCGCGGGCGCTGCAACGCTTCGGCTACCGGATCATCCCGGTGAACCCTTTCGCGGAGTCCATCCTGGGGGAGCCCGCCGTGGCAACCCTCGATCAGCTGGGGGAGGTGTTGGGGCGCGATGAGCGCATCGACATCGTCGAGGTGTTCCGCCGCCCCGAGCACGTGAGCGGGATCGTCACCGACTGTATCCGCCTGAAGCTGCCGGCGCTGTGGCTGCAGGAGGGCGTGAGCGATGAGGCCACCGCCGAGCGCGCCCTCGCGGCCGGCATATTCACGGTCATGGACCGTTGCCTGTTCAAGGAGCGCGCGGCGCTGCGCGAGGACTAAAGCGAGGCGGCGCTCCCGGCGCCTCTCACGCGCACCGGTTTCGGCTATGCTTCGGCCCGCGATGCGCGTCGATTTCACGAAGATGCACGGGGTCGGCAACGATTTCATCGTGTTCGATGCGCCCGCAGACCCCGCGGTGTTGAGACCCGAGCAGCTGCGCATGCTCGCCGACCGTCGCACCGGCATCGGCTTCGACCAGGCACTCGTGCTCGAGCCGCCCCAGCGCGCGGACAGCGCGGTGTTCTACCGCATCTTCAACAGCGACGGGGATGAGGTCGAGCAGTGCGGCAATGGCGCGCGCTGCATCGCAGCCCTCCTGCATCGCCGCGGCCTGACCGTGAACGGCGCCATCACCCTCGACAGTCCCGCAGGGCCGATTGCGGCGCGTATCGGATCGGACGGGCGGGTATCGGTGGACCTGGGCATACCCAACTTCGACCCGCGCTCGCTGCCCTTCACCGCGCCCGGCGAGGCGGACAGCTATGCGCTCGCAGTCGAGGGCCAGGAGCTCACGATCGGTGCGGTATCCCTCGGCAACCCGCACGCGGTGCTCACCGTGCCGGCCGTGGATAGCGCGCCGGTCGCAACGCTCGGAGCTGCGATCGAGCGTCATCCGCGCTTTCCGCGGCGTGTGAACGCCGGGTTCCTGCAGATCGTGGCGCGCGGGGAAGTGCGGCTGCGGGTGTACGAGCGGGGCGCGGGGGAGACTAAGAGCTGCGGCACCGGCGCGTGCGCCGCGGTGGCGGTGGGGCGCCGCCGCGGACTGCTGGATCCGGAGGTGCGCGTGAGCGTGCGCGGCGGTGAGTTGCGCGTAAACTGGGGGGGTCCGGGGGAACACATCTGGTTGAACGGCCCGACAGAAATATCATTCCAAGGTCACTTTGAGGTCTAGCCCTATGACGACACGAGAGGCGCGTGGTCTTGCAGCGGTGGATTCCGAGGAGGAGTCCGTCGCGAACTACCTGCAGCGCAATCCGGAATTCTTCGAGCGTCACCAGGGGCTGCTGGCGCGGCTGCGCCTGCCGCACGCGCGCGGCGGCTCGACGATCTCGCTGGTCGAGCGGCAGATCGAGGTGCTGCGCGAGAAGCAGGCGGGGCTCGAAAGCAAGCTCGCCGAGCTGGTGCGCGTGGCGCGCGCCAATGATGCGATTTCCGAGCGCCTGCACCGCTTCACGCGCCGCCTGGTGCGCGCCATGGAGCGCGCCGAGGCGCTCACGCGCATCGAGGCCGGCCTGCGCGAGGACTTCGATGCCTTCCACTCCGCGCTGGTGCTGATCGGCGCGCAGTCCGAGCCCGACGCCCCGCGCTTCGTGCGCAGCGTCCCGGCCGATCATCCGAGCCTGAAGTCCTTCGAGTCGCTGTTCGCGAGCGGCAAGCCGCGCTGCGGGCAGGCGCGCGACTCGCAGCGCGATTTCCTGTTCGGGCCCGAAGGCACGGAGATGGGCTCCGTGGCGCTGGTGCCGCTCGGGGAGAAGGGCTCCCTCGGGCTGCTCGCGCTCGGCAGCGCCGACCGTGACCGCTTTCACCCCGGGATGAGCACCGAGTTCCTGGCGCGGCTGGCCGATCTGATCACCGACTCGCTGCTGGGCGCACGGGGGCGCTGACTGACGGCCGCGCGCATGAACGGGCCATGACTCCCGCAGCGCTCGACTGGCTCGCCCGGTTCCGGCGCTACATGATTTCCGAGCGGCGCATGTCCGCGCACACTGATGCGAGCTATGCGCGTGACCTGGCGGCGCTGGTGAAGTTCTGTGACCGGCACGGGCTGAAGCAATGGAGCGCGCTCGACAGCCAGCACGTGCGCACGTTTGCCGCCCACTCGCACGCCGCGGGCTTAAGCCCGCGCAGTATCCAGCGCCGCCTGTCGGCGGTGCGCAGCTTCTACGCGTTCCTGCTGCGCGAGAGCCCGCGTGAGGCTGCGCTCACGCGCCGCGCGGGACGCGTGACCGGTAACCCCGGTCACGAGGTGCGCGCACCAAAGGCCGCACGGCGCCTGCCGCAGACCCTCGATGCCGACCAGATGGCGCGCCTGCTGGAGATTCCCGCCGGGGATCACCTGACGACCCGCGACCGCGCGATCATGGAGCTGCTGTATTCCTCGGGCCTGCGGCTGGCGGAGCTCGTGGGGCTTGAGATGGGCAGTCTCGACCTCAAGGATCGCCTGGTGCACGTCATGGGCAAGGGGAAGAAGGGGCGCATCGTTCCGGTCGGGCGCGCCGCGGTACGGGCGCTCAAGGGTTGGCTGAAGGAGCGCGCCACGCTCGCCCGCGCGGACGAGTCTGCGCTGTTCGTCGGGCGTAACGGCGCCCGGCTGGGTGGGCGCGCCGTGCAGGCGCGCGTGGCCTACTGGGCACGCCGCCAGGGCCTTAACCTGCCCGTGCACCCGCACCTGTTCCGGCATTCGTTCGCCTCGCACCTGCTGGAGTCGAGTGGCGAGCTGCGCGGGGTGCAGGAGCTGCTCGGACATGCGGACATCTCGACCACCCAGATCTATACCCACCTTGACTTCCAGCACCTGGCCCGCATCTACGACGCTACCCACCCGCGCGCACGCCGCAAGGCCTAGAGCTGCGTGCCCATGGAGAGCCATGACCGAACACGCACGCTTCGATCCGCACGGTACGACCATCCTCGGGGTGCGCCGTAACGGTGCCATCGCCCTCGGCGGGGATGGCCAGGTGACCCTCGGCAGCACCGTCATGAAGGGCAACGCGCGCAAGGTGCGCCGGCTCGCCAACGACCGGGTGCTCGCCGGGTTTGCCGGCGGCACCGCGGATGCGTTCACGCTGTTCGAGCGCTTCGAAGGCAAGCTCGAGAAATACGGCAACCTGACGCGCGCGGCGATCGAGCTCGCCAAGGACTGGCGCTCGGACCGCTACCTGCGGCGCCTGGAGGCACTGCTGCTGGTGGGAGATCCCGAGAAGCTGTTCGTGATCTCCGGCAACGGGGACGTGATCGAGCCCGACCACGACGTGGCCGCCATCGGCTCGGGCGGTCAGTACGCGCTCGCCGCGGCGCGCGCGCTCCTCGAGGGCTCGCAACTCAATGCGCGCGGCATCGTCGAGCGCTCACTCAACATCGCCGCCGACATCTGCATCTATACCAACCGCAACCTGATCATCGAGGAACTGAACAGCGCCACGGAGCGGGGTGTCTGAACATCATGAGCGAGCTCACGCCCCGGCAGATCGTCCAGGAACTCGACAAGCACATCATCGGGCAGGCCGCGGCCAAGCGCGCCGTGGCCATCGCGCTGCGCAACCGCTGGCGTCGCATGCAGGTGCAGGAGCCGCTGCGCCAGGAAATCACGCCCAAGAACATCCTGATGATAGGACCCACCGGGGTCGGCAAGACCGAGATCGCGCGGCGCCTGGCGAAGCTTGCGAACGCGCCGTTCGTCAAGGTGGAGGCCACCAAGTTCACCGAGGTCGGCTATGTCGGCCGCGACGTCGACTCGATCGTCAAGGAGCTGGCGGACGTGGCCGTGAAGATGACGCGCGAGCAGGAAATGGCCAAGGTGCGCGAGCGCGCGCTGGATGCCGCCGAGGAGCGCGTGCTCGACACGCTGCTGCCGAAGCCGCGCATGATGGGCTTCTCCACCGACGAGCCGGCACACGCCCGCGACTCCGAGACGCGCGAGAAATTCCGCAGGATGCTGCGCGAGCGCGAGCTCGATGAGCGCGAGATCGAGATCGAGCTGCGCGCCATGCCCGCAGGCGTTGAGATCATGGCCCCTCCGGGGATGGAGGAGATGCAGCAGCAGCTGCAGTCGATGTTCCAGAATCTCGGCGGCAACCGTACCCGCACGCGCAAGGTCAAGGTGCGCGAGGCGCTCAAGCTCCTGACGGATGAGGAAGCCGGCAAGCTCATCAACGAGGAGGAGCTCAAGATCCAGGCGCTGGCGAATGCCGAGCAGAACGGCATCGTGTTCATCGACGAGATCGACAAGGTCACCCGCCGCCAGGAGACACTCGGGGCGGATGTGTCACGCGAGGGCGTGCAGCGCGACCTCTTGCCGCTGGTGGAGGGCTCCACCGTCGCCACCAAGTACGGGCAGGTGAAGACCGATCACGTGCTGTTCATCGCCTCCGGCGCATTCAGCCTCTCCAAGCCCTCGGACCTGATCCCCGAGCTCCAGGGGCGGCTACCGATCCGAGTCGAGCTCGACTCACTCAAGGTCGGTGACTTCGTGCGCATCCTCACCGAACCGGACGCATCCCTCACCGCGCAGTACAAGGCGCTGATGGCGACCGAGGGCGTGGCGGTGGACTTCACACCCGAGGGCGTGCGCCGCATCGCCGAGACCGCCTTCCAGGTGAATGAGCGCACCGAGAATATCGGCGCACGGCGGCTGCACACCGTGATGGAGCGGCTGCTGGAGACGGTGTCGTATGAAGCCGCCGAGCACGACAGCGCCGCATCCGCCGTGACCATCGACGCCAAGTACGTGGACGATCATCTGGGCGAGCTCGTCAAGGACGAGGATCTGAGCCGCTACATTCTCTAGCAGCTTCCTGCGCGCCTGAGGATTGTCGTCTCAGGCGCGGGGAGCGCTGCGCGCTCCCGCTACTTCCTTTACATGGCTAGTGGAACTTGTACGTGACATCAAGACCTGCGGTGATAGGTCGGTTGATGAGGTAGCGTACAAAGGCATTCATCTGCAGGTCGATCTGCGGCTGTGGGTCGAGCAGCGCGCGCTTGTTGGTGATGTTGTTCACGTACGCCATCGCGGTCCACTGACTTCCCGCCACCCCCAGGCGCAGGTTGCCGTACGCGTAGGCCGGCAGATGGATCAGGTATGTGTTGATGTTCAGGAGCGTGATGGTCTCGCCGTACGGTGCATCCGTGCGGGTGCCGACGTAGTCCGCCTCAAGTGCTCCGACGAGTGAGAGATCGCCGTTGATCGGATGCCTCCAGCGCAGATTCGCCGCCGCCGTGGCCTTCGGTATATCAGGCACGTTGTACCCTTCCGGATATCCCGTGATGGGGCTGGCTGCGGAGAAAGTCGCATCCGTGTAGCCGGCGTTGAGACCAAGGGTCAATTCCGGGGTGAGCAGCGCCTGCAGTTCGGCCTCCAGGCCCTTGATGCTCGCATCCGCACCGTTGGCAGTGATGCCGAATCCTGCGAGGTTGGTCGCCAGCTGCGGGTCGGTCCAGCGCTCGAAGTAAGCCGAGACGTTGGCGATCAGCCGATGGTCGAAGAATGCGGATTTCTCTCCGACCTCGTAGTTCCACACCGAGTCCGAGGCGAAAGTCTTGGGCGCCTGCAACAAGGTGAAGCCCGGCCCGGGGGCTACGCCGGGACTGCAGGGCAAGAAGAGGAGCTTCGCCTGCAGACCGCACTCGTTGCCCGCCAGCACCGTGTTGACCCCGGGTCCGGGCGTAGCCACCGGAATCGGCTGGTTCACGCCACCGAGGCGAAAGCCCTTGGCGGCGGTGGCATACAGCAGAATGTCCTTGTCTACGTTGTAGCTCACATCGAACTTCGGGTCAGTGCCGCTCGCTTTGTTTGAGGCGGCGGTGTAGAAGGGAACCGTGTTGCCCACGCCGCCGTTTACGGTGAACACCCCGTATTCCTCGTTGTTCTGACCGAGGCTGTACTGGTAGTGGCGCACACCCACCGTGCCCTTGAGAGCGGAGGTGAATTGCCAGGAGGCCTCGCCGAACTCCGAGTTCTGCGTGATGACCTGCGGCTGGTAATCCACGTACAGATTAGGGCCGCCGAATAGCGGCGTCGCCTGCGGCGCGATGGCCCACTCGTCCCACTCGGAATACAGGTCCTGATAGAAGTAACCGAGGATCCACTGGAAGGCACCGGTGCCGGTCGAGGTGGCGCGCAGCTCCTGGGTGAACTGCCCCGTATAGTCCTTCTCGGTCACCGACGGACCGTTCGGCGCAGGACCGGAGGGCCCGATGCCGAGCGGGACGCCCGTCGGCGAGAAACCGAAATCGTATTGTCCCAAGGAGCCCGGACCCGCGGCACCATTGAGAGCAGCGCCGTTTTCCTCCGTGCTGTCCTGGGATACCAGCGTGTTGCGGTTCCAGTTCGCCGTGGCCGAGGTGATGGTAAAGCCCGGGAGCTGGTATTCGATCTTCAGGCTTCCGAGCGTGAAACGGTCGCGCTGCGGCTCGGCCGAATCGTAGATCTCCCAGTGAGCTTCCGTGCTCGGGGCGCTCGGGTGGGTCGGATTTCCGTTCACATCTACGGCATCCGGGGCACCCTGCTGAGTCAACTGCCACATCACCATCGGCGTGATCGACAGGTTGTCCATCGGCTTCCACAAGATCGTGGCACGCACCGAGGAGATGGTCGTGGTGTTCGCGCCGTCGACCTCCTCCTGGAGCGGGGCGGTATAAAAATTGGACGGCCGTGTCACGAACGGAAAGCCCCCCGCCGGACCGTCGACTGCGACCGCGCCGTCCTGGATGACGAGGCGTTTGATCCAGCCGCTCTCAGAGATCTGTGTTGCCACGATGCGTAGCGCTGCGGTATCCCCCATCGGCAGGTTCACCATGCCGTTGACTTTCTCGTTGATGCCGCCGCCCGAGCCGGTGTAACCCACATCGGTCTCACCCGAGGCCGCGAAGGTGCCGAGCTGCGGGGGGTTGGGCACGAGCTTCACCGTGCCGCCCATGGAGCTTGAGCCGTAGAGCGTGCCCTGGGGGCCACGCAACACTTCAACTCGGTTGAGGTCGTAGAGAGTCGGGTCGATCTCCTCCTTGCCGAGCTGCGCCGAGGCCGGGGATGACAGCGGCGTTTCATCGAGGTAGAAGCCAACCATCGAGGTGTTGCCGCCGGCCGAATTCAGGCCGCGCATTTCAAACTCGGTCTGCCCGGGGCCGGAGGTGCGCTGGGCGATGCCCGGTACCGACTGGGCGAGGGAGTTGAAGTCCACGATCCCACGGTCTTCGATCTCTTGCGCGGACACCGCCGTGATGCTCGCGGCTGTCTCCTGAACGGTCGTGGTGCGCTTCTCCGCCGTGACGACCACCTCGGCGAGCTGATCCCCGGATGCGCTGCTCGTGGCATCGGCAGCATCGGCAGCATATGCGCCCTCGACGAGAGCCAGCCCCAGTGCCATCGCGATCGCCGCCGCGATCTTGCTTCTTGCGGTTCCCGAGATCATCGTGTCGCTCCCCTTTTTAGTGACTGTGGCCTGAATGAGCATGGCTCACCGGCACATCATCGTTATTACGTTATCATACAGGCAGATGCAAGTAGCAAAACGTCGGGCGCGCTTGTCGTATATTCGCCACGTCCGCATTGGAATAGCCGGTTTCGCGGGCATTGGGCAGCACCGGGGAACGGACGATTCATGAACGAGCGCGACAAGCTCGCGCGCCCTGCCGCCCGAAAGGCTCGCCGGTTTTGAAGTCCCGGATCCTTCAGCTTGTGATCGCCCCGTGTGCGTTGACCCTGGCGCTGGTCGCGCTTGTATCAGCGCGACAGCCCGCGACGACTTCGAGCAGCGCCATGGATCGGGACCTGGTCGAGGTCACCATTCCGCAGCTGCACCGCTATTACGAGCAGCACAGGTACACCGTCTCGCAGGTCGTTGAGTGGTATCTCGATCGAATTGCCCGCTACAACGGCGTTTATCGACCGCTCGAACAGGTGTTCGACGCCGATGCCCGCTCGCTGGCGGCGCGCGAGGACGCCGAGGCAAGCGCGGTCCATGGCCCCTTGTGGGGAGTGCCGATCGTCA
>Ga0302326_10027927_pt1 | contig 11368 bp, 10 predicted proteins | sample Palsa_T0_3_FD_202264 | JGI IMG/M metagenome (GOLD analysis project Ga0302326, IMG submission 202264) | Peat permafrost microbial communities from Stordalen Mire near Abisko, Sweden - Palsa_T0_3 | ecosystem: Environmental > Terrestrial > Soil > Palsa > Peat permafrost | place: Sweden: Abisko...
CCGGTCGTTACGTCCGCGCGGTATTGACCTAGCTGCGCGGAATGTGGCCGGCAACGAGACGTTAGACATGTAGTGATGCCCCCATCAAGCCAACCCATCGCGCCGCGAGAGCTTCATTTCGTGGCGGTGACCCAGGACGATCCGAGGGCTCAGCCTCTGCTCGACGAGCTGGCCGTCGAGTATGCGCAGCGCTACGAAAGCACGCCGCAGGCTGTCATGACGTGGCTGACGGCGGTGCCGATTGCGGAGTTCGCGCCGCCCGACGGCGGCTTTGTCATCGGCGAAGTAGACGGTGTAACAGTCACCGGCGGCGCGTTCCAGCGGTTCGACGCCACGACGGCCGAGCTCAAGCGGATCTGGACCGACCGGGCACACCGCCGCCGCGGGCTCGCGTCGGCGCTACTGGCTGAGCTCGAAGCCGCGATTGCCGCCCGCGGCTACCAACGGGTCTACCTGACGACGGGTCACCGCCAGCCTGAGGCCGAGTTCCTCTATGAATCGGCAGGTTACACAAGGCTTTCCGAACCGCTGCCGTCACGTGGGCCGGTCTTTCCGATTGCCTTCGCCAAGGACCTGACATGATCGATCAGCTACACCTGGGCGTCGCCCTGGACGGCTACGGCTGGCACCCGCAAGCCTGGCGGACCACGCTGGCCGCCGACCCGACGAGCGAATCGGTGCTCAGTGGCCGGTACTGGGCCGGCTTGGCCGCCACCTCTGAGCGCGGCCTGCTGGACTTCCTCACCATCGACGACACGCTGATGCCTCAGCCCGGACGACGCGAACCCATCAGCCCGCGGCGGCTGGCCGGTCGCGGCGACGCCGTCTTGGTCGCTGCGCGCATCGCCCCGGTCACCGCTCACATCGGGCTGATCCCGGTGGCAACCGTCACCCACACCGAGCCGTTCCACGTCTCCAAGGCCATTGCCTCCCTGGACCACGTGTCGCACGGGCGGGCGGGATGGCAGCCGCGGGTGAGCTCAACCGCCCACGAGGCCGCCCTGTTCGGGCGCCGCCAGGGCCCAATCGATGTCGACGAGCTGTTCGACGAGGCCGCCGACGTCGTCGAGGTGGTGCGCCGTTTGTGGGACAGCTGGGAGGACGACGCGATCATCCGCGACATGACGACCGGGCGCTACATCGATCGGGACAGACTGCACTACATCGACTTTCGGGGCGAATACTTTTCGGTGAAAGGCCCCTCGATCACGCCGCGTCCACCGCAGGGGCAGCCGGTGGTGGCGGCACTGGCCCACGCGCCGCGTATCTACGAATTCGCTTCGACCAGCGCGGACCTTGTGTTCATCACACCGACAGATGATGCGTCGCTCGACACTATCCTCGGCGAGGTCAAAGCGGCCGGCGGACAGCATTTGAAGGTCTATGTCGATGTGGTGGTGACGTTCGGCGGCGACACCGACTTCGGCTCTGACGCGCTGATTTTCGATGGCAACGCATCCGCCGTCGTTGAGCTGTTGCTGGGTTGGCAGCGGCGGGGCATCGACGGTGCGCGGCTGCGTCCGGCCGTCAACGCCACCGATCTTCCGGTGATCGTCGACGAGGTGGTGCCACTGCTACAGCGCGCCGGGCGGTTTCGCACGGAGTATCGCAACGGCGAGACGCTGCGTCAGCGACTCGGCCTGCCGACCGCACCCAATCGGTATGCGAAGGTGAGTTGATGACCGTCCCACTGTCGATCCTGGATCTGTCGCCGATCAGCGCCGGTAGCGATGCCGCGACGGCGCTGCACAACACGATCGAGCTGGCGCAGCGTGCAGAGCAGTGGGGATATCGGCGGTTCTGGATCGCCGAACATCACTTCGTCGGCGTGGCCAGCTCGGCGCCGGCCGTGCTGATCGGGCAGATCGCGGCCGCTACCAACACAATTCGGGTTGGTGCGGCCGCGGTCCAGCTGGGTCACACCACGGCCGCAGCGGTCGTCGAGAGTTTCGGCATGCTCGACGCTTTCTATCCGGGCCGCATCGACCTTGGCCTCGGCCGGGGGCAGCGACGCGACAGCGGTTTCAAGCCCAAATCGCCGTCGGCCAAAGACCGCCCGCCGCGACAGTGGCGTGAAGTCGACGGAGTGGTGATCCCGCTGCCGTTCGACCTGCGTGGGTTGCTCGACACCGAGCGGGTGCTGGCGACGATGGGGGTCCTGCAGCAGCCGGAGGCCGTGGCGCCCGACTTCGCCGATCAACTCGGCGACATCCTCGCAATGTTGGACGGTACCTACGAGGTCGACGGTTTCGACGTGCACGCCGTACCGGGCGAGCGATCCGGGCTGACGCCGTGGATCTTTGGCAGCACCAGGGGTCAGAGTGCGCGATTGGCCGGCGCGCACGGGCTGCCGTTCGTGGCGAGCTATCACATCACTCCGGCGACTGCGCTGGAGGCCATCGACGCGTACCGCGACACGTTCGTCCCGTCAGTAGCACTGCAGCAGCCCTACGTCGTGGTGTCCGCCGACGTCGTCGTCGCCGAAGACAGCGCTACCGCACAGCGACTCGCGGCCGGCTACGGACATTGGGTGTACTCCATCCGCACCGGGGTGGGCGCGGTGCCCTACCCGCGTCCCGAAGATTGCGGTCCGCTCCCCGACGAAGCGCTGCCGGTGGTCAAGGACCGGCTGGAGACGCAATTCGTCGGCGATCCGGATGAGGTCGCCGAGCGGCTGTTGGCGCTGCAACGCCTCAGCGGCGCCGACGAGGTCGTCGTCACGTCGGTGACCCATGACCACCAGCACCGGCTCCGCTCGCACGAGTTGCTCGCCAAACGTTGGGGAATCTGCACATGAACATACGGGAAGGCAAGCACCGCAAGCCTATTCATCTGGCCGCGCACTTCCCGGGAGTCAACGCCACCACCGTCTGGACCGATCCGGCGGCGGGCAGCCAGATCGACTTCGACTCGTTTGTCCACCTGGCCCGCACGGCCGAACGCGGGCTGTTCGACTTCTTCTTTCTGGCCGAAGGTCTCCGCCTGCGTGAGCATCGCGGCCAGATCTACGACCTCGACGTGGTGGGCCGGCCGGACACTTTCACTGTGCTGGCGGCGCTGGCCGCCGTCACCGACCGTCTGGGCCTGACCGGAACCATCAACACCACCTTCAACGAGCCCTTCGAGGTGGCAAGGCAATTCGCCACGTTGGACCATCTGTCCGACGGGCGCGCGGGCTGGAACATCGTGACCTCGTCGGACGCCTTCACCGGCGAGAACTTCCGGCGTGGCGGCTTCCTCGACCACGCCGACCGGTACCAGCGGGCCGAGGAGTTCCTCCTCGTGGCGCGCGAATTCTGGCGAAGCTGGTCGGCCGAGGCCGTGCGGGCCGATGTCGAGGCGGGAACCTACGTCGATCCCAGCCGGGTCGGAGCGGTCGACCATCACGGCGCCCACTTCGATGTGCGGGGAGTTGCGACGCTGCCGGCCGGTCCGCAGGGGGATCCGATTCTGTTGCAGGCCGGCGACTCCGATGATGGCCGCAACTTCGGCGCCCACTACGCCGACGCGCTGTTCACCCTGCACGGGTCGTTGGAAGACGGCCAGCGCTATTACGCCGACGTGAAAGGCCGTGCTGCCTCCTTCGGGCGAAATCCCGACGATCTCAAGGTCTTTCCGGCGGCAACGTTCGTGCTCGGTGATACTGCCGGCGAGGCCGAAGATAAAGCTAAGCACATTCGCCACCAGCAGGTCAGCGGCCCGACGGCGATCGCGCTGCTCGAGCAGGTCTGGGGCCGTGATCTTTCCGAGTATGACCCCGACGGCCCACTGCCGCAGGACGATCCGACCGGCGACACCGGCATCACCCAGGGTCGCGTCCGGCACGGCGACCCTGTCGAGGTGGCTCGCCGTTACCGTGAACGTGCTGAGGCCGAGAACCTCTCGATCCGCGAGTTGATCGTCGCCGTCACCAGCCGCGAGCAGTTCGTCGGCACCCCCACCCATATCGCTGCGGAGATCGATCGCTACATCCAGGCCGACGCGTGCGACGGGTTCATCTTCGTGCCGCACCTGACCCCGCACGGCCTGGACGACTTTGTCGACCGGGTGGTGCCGCTACTGCAGGAGCGCGCGACGTTCCGCACCGAGTACGACGGCTTGACCCTGCGGGATCATCTCGGGCTGACCAAGCTATAGCGCCAACGCGGTCGCCTGTTTGGTGGCGTCACGGATCGAGCCTCGCCACAAGTCGCCGTGGCCGGGCAGCAGAACCTCGGTATCCAGCAATGCCAACGCGGCCAGGCTGCGGATGCAGCCGTCCTGGTCGTGGCTGAACACGGCGGGCAGTAGTTGCGGCCCGGAGTGCGCCAGCAGCGGATGCCCGGTCACCAATGCGTCGCCGCTGGCCAGGACGCCGTCGACCAGATACGAGCAGTGACCGCCGGTGTGACCTGGAGTGGGGATGGCCATCGGGTGGCCGGGCAACTGGGCGGCCACCTCGGCGGTCAACGGCTGTGTGGTCCGGATGCCCTCGCGGCTCAGCCCGCCGTCTCGCACGAGGTGGGCGGCCCACAACGCCCATCGGGGTCGCCAGAGGCGCAGCGCGACGTCAACCGGCGAGGCCTGTTCCAGGTACTCCCGCTTGGCGTGGCCGACCTCGTCGGCATGGCAGTAGACCGGGGTGCCATGGGTTTTGGCGAACCAGATCGCCGAACCCAAGTGGTCGATATGCGCGTGGGTGAGCAAGATCGCGCGCACGTCGCCGGCCTCGTACCCCAGCTGCCGCAGCGAGGCCAGCACATCGTCGCGGTCACCGGGATATCCGGCGTCGATGAGCATGACCCCGCTGTCGTCGGTGACCAGCAGCCAGTTCACCGCCCCACCCTGGACGAGATGCACGGTCTCGGTAACGGCGTTCAGCACCGGTGCCATGTTCCAGAGTCTAGGCACCGGGCCTGCGATCGCTGCGGTGGAGTAGAAACGACATCGTGGCTGAACTCAAACTCGGATATAAAGCATCGGCGGAACAATTCGCGCCGCGGGAACTCGTTGAGCTCGCCGTGGAGGCCGAAGCACACGGAATGGACAGCGCGACGGTCAGCGATCACTTCCAGCCGTGGCGGCACGAGGGCGGGCATGCGCCGTTCTCGCTCGCGTGGATGACGGCGGTGGGTGAACGCACCAAGCGGCTGCAGCTGGGTACCTCGGTGCTGACGCCGACCTTCCGCTACAACCCCGCCGTCATTGCGCAGGCTTTTGCCACGATGGGGTGTCTCTACCCCGATCGCATCTTCCTGGGCGTGGGCACCGGCGAGTCGCTCAACGAGATCGCCACTGGATACGAGGGCGAGTGGCCGGACTTCAAGGAGCGCTATGCCCGGCTGCGCGAATCGGTGCGGTTGATGCGCGAGCTGTGGCTGGGCGACCGGGTCGACTTCGAGGGCGAGTACTACCACACCAAGGGCGCCTCGATCTATGACGTGCCTGAGGGCGGGATCCCGATCTACATCGCCGCGGGCGGGCCGCAGGTGGCTAAGTACGCCGGCCGCGCGGGTGACGGCTTCATCTGCACCTCCGGCAAGGGTGCGGAGCTGTACAAGGACAAGCTCATCCCCGCCATGAAGGAGGGCGCGGAGGCGGCGGGCAAGAATCCCGACGACATCGACCGGATGATCGAGATCAAGATCTCCTATGACACCGATCCTGAGCTGGCGTTGGAGAACACGCGGTTCTGGGCGCCGCTGTCGCTGACCGCCGAACAGAAGACCAGCATCCACGACCCGCTGGAGATGGAGAAGGCGGCCGACGAACTGCCCATCGAGCAGGTCGCCAAACGTTGGATCGTGGCCTCCGATCCCGACGAAGCTGTCGCGAAGGTCAAGGACTACGTCGGCTGGGGCCTCAACCATCTGGTATTCCATGCGCCCGGTCACGACCAGCGCCGCTTCCTGGGACTTTTCCAGAAGGACCTCGAGCCCCGATTGCGACGGCTGGGCTGAGCCGCAGCGTGCCCGGTTCCAGCATTTACATCGCGGCGCCGGAGGGCAACACCGGCAAGTCGGCGATTGCGCTGGGTATCGTGCATCGGCTGGCCGCCACGGTGGCCAAAGTCGGCGTTTTCCGGCCGATCACACGCTCCGGCGAAGGCCGCGACTACATCCTGGATCTGCTGCTGGCGCACACCACCGCAGGCGTGCCCTACGAGCGCTGCATCGGCGTCAACTACCAGCAGTTGCACGCCGATCGTGACGCTGCCATCGACGAGATCGTCGAGCGGTATCACGCGATGGCCGCGCAATGCGACGCGGTAGTCGTCGTCGGCAGTGACTACACGGACGTGGCAAGCCCCGCCGAGCTGGGTGTGAATGCCCGCATCGCGGTCAATCTCGGCGCGCCGGTGGTGCTGGCGGTGGGGGCCGCGCACCGCAGCGTCGAGCAAGTAGTCCACGCCGTCGAGGTGTCCTTGGCCGAACTCAACGCCCAGCACGCGCATACCGCCGCCGTGGTGGCCAACCGTTGCGAACCCTCGCAATTGACCGTGATCAGCCAGGCGTTGCGCCCGCTCGCTCCGAAAACGTATGCCGTGCCTGACGACCCGCTGCTGGTGGCGCCGACGGTGGCCGATCTGCAGACCGCCGTGAACGGGACATTGGTCAGCGGTGACACCGCGCTGATGAGCAGGGAGGCGATGGGTGTGGTGGTCGCCGGCATGACGGCCGACCACGTGTTGGAACGGCTGAATGAGGGCGCGGCGGTGGTCACGCCCGGTGACCGCTCGGACGTGGTGCTCGCCGTTGCCAGCGCCCATGCCGCCGAAGGGTTTCCGTCGCTGTCGTGCATCATTCTCAACGGCGGGTTCGAGTTGCATCGGTCGATCGGCGCGCTGGTGGCCGGGCTGCGGCTGCGGCTGCCGATTATCGCCACCACATTGGGCACCTTTGACACGGCCAGCGCCGTGGGGTCGGTCCGCGGCCGCCTCACCGCGACGTCACAGCGAAAAATCGACACGGCGCTGCAGCTGATCGAGAACCACGTAGATCTCGCGGACTTGTTGGCGCAGTTGGCGATCCCGATCCCAAAGGTGACCACGCCGCAGATGTTCACCTACCAGCTGCGCGAACGGGCCCGCTCGGATCGCAAGCGCATCGTGCTGCCCGAGGGCGACGACGATCGAATCCTCAAATCGGCCGGCCGGGTGTTACAGCGGGGTATCGCCGATTTGACCATCCTCGGCGATGAGAGCCAGATCCGCGCTCGTGCAGCCGAACTGGGTGTCAGTCTCGACGATGCTGTGGTGTTTAATCCTCGCACCAGCGATTTGTGCGACCAGTTCGCCGAGCAGTACGCGCAGCTGCGCGCCAAAAAAGGCATCACTGTCGAGCAGGCCCGGGAGATCATCCACGACGCATCGTATTTCGGCACCATGCTGGTTCACAACGGCGTTGTCGATGGCATGGTGTCAGGCGCGGCCCACACCACCGCGCACACCGTTCGGCCGGCCTTCGAGATTATCGGCACCGCGCCGGGTATTTCGACGGTGTCCAGCGTCTTCTTGATGTGCCTGCCGGATCAGGTGCTGGCCTACGGGGATTGTGCGATAGTCCCCGACCCGACAGTCGAGCAGCTTGCCGATATCGCGATCAGCTCCGCGCAGACCGCCGCGCAATTCGGCATCGAGCCGCGAGTGGCGATGCTGTCCTACTCGACCGGCGAGTCCGGCACGGGTGCCGACGTCGACAAGGTCAGAGAAGCAACCGAATTGGTGCGCAGTCGGGCGCCGCAAGTGCTGGTCGAGGGTCCGATCCAATACGACGCCGCGGTCGACCCCGCTGTTGCGGCCACGAAGATGCGCGAGTCGCCCGTCGCCGGCCGTGCCACGGTGCTGATCTTTCCTGACCTGAACGCCGGCAACAACGCGTACAAGGCGGTGCAACGTAGTGCGGGGGCGATCGCGATCGGTCCGGTGCTGCAAGGTTTGAACAGGCCGGTAAACGACCTGTCCCGCGGCGCCCTGGTCGAAGACATCGTCAACACCGTTGCGATCACTGCGATCCAGGCGCAGGGTGCTCATGACTAGCCCCTTAGTGCTGGTGCTGAACGCCGGCTCGTCGTCGCTGAAATACCGGCTGATTGAGCCTGATTCGAGCCAATCACTGGCGGCAGGCGTCATCGAGAAGATTGGTGAGCCATCGTCGCTTGTCACCGATCATGGCGCGGCGCTGCGGGTGGCATTCGAGGAACTGTCCGAGGACGGTATCGACTTGAAGGCCTGCGGGCTGGTCGCGGTTGGGCACCGGGTAGTTCACGGTGGGGCGGTTTTCTACCGACCGACTCTCGTCGATGACGCAGTCGTCGCCGAGCTCAAACAGGTGTCGATGCTGGCCCCATTGCATAATCCGCCGGCCATCCAAGGCATCGAGGTCGCCCGCAAGATGCTGCCGGATGTACCGCATGTCGCCGTGTTCGACACCGCGTTCTTCCACCATCTGCCTGCGGCCGCGGCGACCTACGCGATCGACCGTGAGCTGGCGGAGCAGTGGAAAATCCGGCGGTACGGGTTTCACGGGACCTCGCATCGCTACGTCAGCGAACAGGCCGCGGCGTTCTTGGGTCAGCCGTGGGAGAAGCTGAATCAGATTGTGCTGCATCTGGGTAACGGTGCGTCCGCGTCGGCGATCGCCGGCGGTCGCCCGGTGGACACCTCGATGGGATTGACTCCGTTGGAGGGCCTGGTGATGGGCACCCGCAGCGGCGACATCGACCCGAGCGTCGTGAGCTACCTGCATCGCCAGGCCAAGATGAGCGTCGACGACATCGAATCGATGCTCAACCATCAGTCTGGGATGCTGGGTCTGGCAGGGGAGCGCGACTTCCGTCGGCTGCGTGAGTTGATCGAATCCGGTGACAGCTCAGCGAAATTGGCCTATGACGTGTTCATCCACCGACTACGCAAGTACGTCGGCGCCTATCTGGCGATCCTGGGCCGGACGGATGTGGTGACCTTTACCGCAGGCGTCGGTGAGAACGTCGCCGCGGTTCGTCAGGACGCGTTGAGCGGGCTGGCGGGGCTGGGCATCGAGATCGACGAACAACGAAACACGCAGCCCGCCAAGGGTGCCCGACGGATTTCCACCGACGCCTCGCCGATCACCGTGCTGGTGGTCCCGACCAACGAGGAGCTGGCGATCGCCCGCGACTGCCTGCGAGCGATCTAGACTTGCTCAGCGTCAGGCGGTGAACACCCCGTTCAGGCTCTCGACCACCAGGTTGGCCCAGTCGAGCGGCAACGTGGCGGTGATCTGCACCGGGTCGTTTGGAATTATGTCCAAAAGGCTGGCCATAGTTGAATCGAAAATGGTGCCCAGGTTCATGATCGGATCAGGCGCCAGGAAGTTGCCGAGATCCGCGCTGCTTTCCGTCCCGGTCACGGGGGCGGCCAAGCCGGCGATGCTGGCCAGAATCGCCATCTCGTTTTGCCCGATGTCCCAGGTGTAAGCGGGAGTTCCAGGATCGGTGACGTCGGGAAGGTCGTATGTGGTGTCCACGTTGGGGTCGATCGGGCTGATAGATGGAATATCGGAGGTGGGGATAGTCGGAACGCTGGGGATATCGACCATTACTTTACCGATTGTCGGTAGGTCGAGTGCGCCAGCGAGCGCATCGATCGTGGAAATGAACGGGTTCACGGTATCGTTGACGACCGTACTGAGGCCGTTAATTGCGGTATTTGCCAGGCCAATAGCGGTATTGGTGGCGTCAACTGCATCCGTCAAGGCGCCGTTGATTCCAGGAATGATCGTGTTGTTGATGGTGTCAATGATCGGCCCGATCACCGGGATGTTGTCCAAGTCAACGTCGAAGTTCAGGGTGTCGGGGCCCAAGATGGTCAGCACACCGGTCGGATCCGGAGCCGTGACGCCGCTGCCGGGCACCGTCGAGGTTACCGTCAGCAACTCGTCGGAGAGCGTCTGCTCGGACTGCAGCAAGGATGCGAGCGTGCCGGTTTCCAACGGCGAGCTGCCCAGGAAGGTCGACAGGTTACCGTCCCCGAATCCGCTGGTGTCCGTGGTAAACACCGCGTCGGGGTTAGTGAGCAGACCGAATTCCGGAGTAATCGTGACGTTGTCGCTGGCAGTGAAGGGCGCGTTCAGCGTGTACGCATCGCCGATGGACGGAATGGTGCCGGCAAGCGGGTCCGGGGCGGCCGACTGCACCTGATACCCGTTGAGGTAGTCGTTCAAGAGTGTGGTGGGGGCCAGGGAAAGAAATTTTTCGATAGTCGTGACGTCGGTCCCGATGTTCGTGAAGTCAGTATCAATCGTGGTCGTCGAGAAGCTACCGCCGGTGAACAGGTTTTCCAGCTGCGTGGAGATGCCGCTGAATTCCGTGTTGATGTCATTAATGGACGGCAGCATGTTCTGGTAAATGCCGGTCCAGCCGACCTCGACAGCGTTCGCGCCAAAACCCGAGGCAAGGCCATTTTGCACGAGCAAGGTCAGCGCTGATAGCGGGTTCAGTACCGGGTCGTTGTAGAGATCTGGAAATGTGGGATCGGGCGGAAGGGGGCCAGTCGGATCCAGCTCTCCATGTTGCGCCGCTACCGCTGCGTCGTACGCCGACAACGCGGCTGAATATTTCGCTAACTCCTGCACGTCCGTCGACAGGTCGTTGAACACCTGCGTCAGACCTTGCGTATACACCGCGTCAGGCAGCGAATAGATCGCGGTGGTGTGGTCATACAAATCCACCAGCCCGTTCCAGTTGGCCGTGGTGTTGGCGACGAAGTCGTTCCAGTCGACCTCGGGGAAGTTGATCTCGCCGGCTTCAACGGTGGTCAGCTGCACCAATCGGTGTTGCGCGTCGAGTAGCGACGGAGCGGCTGGAGTGATTGCGATGAGGCTGGCGCCGGCGAGCGCGACGCCAGCCGTAATTCCGTGACGAAGGGCGCGCTGCATAACGGCTCCTTTGGGCGTAAATTCCGACTAATCGGACTCAAGGTACCTGAGACTAGACTTAGAAACCGGGAAATTGGACGTATATTTTCTCAGGTATCTCGCAGACTTAGCTCAGACGTCAAAGTCCCATCTGGCGGGCGAACATCAGCCGTCGGGGTTGGGGACGACGGTGAGCGTGAGATGGCTTCCGCTGCGTACAACGTCGACCGGGGCGGGCTGCCCGATCGTGAGATGGCGGACGGCGACGACGAATTCGTCGGCGTCGGCGATGGCGCGGTTGCCGACCTTGACGATCACGTCGTTCTCTACATTCCGCCCTTTTCAGCGGGACTGCCGGCCTTCACGTTGGCCACCAGGGCGCCCGACACCACCGAATTGCGCATCGACCTGGTATTGATCCCCAGTGTCGGGTGGTGAATCTTGCCATCTCGGATCAGTACCTCGGCGACTGCCTTGGCCTCTTTGATCGGGAT
>Ga0302326_10027928_pt1 | contig 11368 bp, 8 predicted proteins | sample Palsa_T0_3_FD_202264 | JGI IMG/M metagenome (GOLD analysis project Ga0302326, IMG submission 202264) | Peat permafrost microbial communities from Stordalen Mire near Abisko, Sweden - Palsa_T0_3 | ecosystem: Environmental > Terrestrial > Soil > Palsa > Peat permafrost | place: Sweden: Abisko...
CTTTGCCGTTTTCGATCAGCTCTTTCACGGCGCCCGCCACATCTTCGATTGGCACATTTGGATCGACTCGGTGCTGATAGAAGAGATCGATCCGGTCCGTCCGGAGACGCTTCAGGCACCCGTCCACCATTCTCTTGATGTGATCGGGCCGGCTGTTCAGGCCGCCATTGCCGGTGAGGTCGAAGCCGAATTTTGTTGCGATCTTCACATCGTTGCGGAATGGTTCGAGCGCGCCGCCGACGATGGTTTCGCTCATGTACGGGCCGTATACTTCAGCCGTGTCGAAGAACGTTACACCGTTGCTGTGTGCAGCACGGATGACCTGGATAGCATCGTCGATGGGAACCGGTGGGCCGTAGTTTGTGACCAAATTCATGCAGCCAAATCCCAGCTCCGATACTTTCAGCGCTCCGAGGTTTCGCGTTTTCATGTCTTCTACTCCACCTCAAGGTTAGGGCGAAACGCTCGTTGGCCGGTAGCCTGATCGACCAAGATCATTGCCTATTTGTCCGAAGCGGCTGCGAAATCTTTGCGCTGGCTGCGCCGGTGCCTTATCTTGGAGAGGTCGAGGAAAGTGAATGATAGCCCGGAAATCCAAGCAAGTAAATGATCCTGGAGCCACGCAGATGCTCAAAGAGCTGGCTGGATCAATTAACAAAGCGCTGGATAGTGCAGCCGATCTGTCAACAGCCGTGCCGGGACTTGCGCTCTATCGAAACACTGCTCCTACCGCACCGAATCCCTGTACCTATGAGCCGAGTCTGCTTCTCATTCCGCAGGGAAGAAAGCGCGTTGACCTGGGCAAACAGAGCTATGTCTTCGGCGAATCAACCTTCCTGCTCACATCAATCGACCTTCCGATCATCAGCCGAGTATCCCTCGCCACAGTGGAGAGGCCCTACCTTGCGTTCTTCCTCAAGCTTGATATGGGCATCGTCCGTGACGTTCTTCACACCGAGGAGGTGCGGATCTCTACGCCGTCCGTTGGAACACGCGGTATGGTTCTTGGAAAAGTGACGGTAGAACTGCTTACGCCATGCTTACGCATGGTTCAACTTTTAGGCGTTCCGCAAGATATCCGGTTTTTTAGCAAACTGCTCCAGCGAGAAATCATTTACCGGCTTCTGCAGGGACCTCAGGGAGATCGTCTGCGTTCGGTTGCAACGATGGCGAACCAAAGCTATCTAACGGCTAAGGCGGTCACTTGGCTGCGTGAAAACTTCGAAAAGACGCTGAATGTGGATGAGCTTGCCTCGATGGCAGGTATGAGCAGATCGACTCTGCATCATCACTTCCGTGGTCTCACAGCAATGAGTCCCCTTCAGTTTCAAAAACAGCTTCGGCTGCAAACGGCGCGGCAGAAGATGCTTACAGAGGAACTTGATGCTGCGAGCGCGGCGTTCGCGGTGGGATACGAAAGTCCAAGCCAGTTTAATCGGGAGTACAAGCGCTTCTTCGGCAAGCCCCCGATGCGCGATGTACAAGCGCTGCGCGTGTCCGTGTGATCGCGAAAATCGCTCACGATGCCACGTCCGGGGCTTAATGGTCTGCGAGGCCGTGACCCCGCGCGGCTTAGTCCCAGTCGGTCAGAGAAGCCATTCGGCCACCACTTGGCCGTATCGTCCCCCAACTGGCCGATTGGGCGGCCCGGCAGCGGCACGTCTCAAGGTGGGCATCGGGCTCTTCGCCCAGAGATGTCCGCACTTCCTGTAGAATGTATCGATTCGAGGTGGGGACTATGGACCGCGACGCACCTTCTAGCCCGGGGGATGAAAATGGTGAGACGCAGACGTTCGAGCACGTGGCGCAGTCAGCGGCTGTCGACGGTGCGGGACAGCGGCGGTCGCTTCCCGGCCGGATCGGCAAATATCGCATCATCCGCCTGATCGGGGAAGGCGGCATGGGCGCGGTATATGAAGCGGAACAGGACCAGCCGCGGCGGATCGTTGCGCTCAAGGTAATTAAGAGCGCGTGGGCCAGTCCCGCGCTTCTCCACCGCTTCGAGCAGGAATCGGCGGCGCTGGGGCGCCTCCATCATCCCGGAATCGCCCAAGTATATGAAGCCGGCACGGCGGATTCCGGCACGGACTCGCTGCCATACTTTGCGATGGAGTACATCGCTGGCGGGCAGAGCTTGACGGCGTACGCCAAAAAGCAAGGGCTGGATACGAATCAGCGGCTCAACCTGATGGCGGAGATCTGCGACGCTGTGCAGCACGCCCACCAGCGCGGCATTATCCATCGCGACTTGAAGCCGGGAAATATTCTGGTGGATGAGCACGGCCGTACCAAGATCCTGGATTTCGGAGTGGCGCGCGTCACCGACAGCGATGCCCAGGCGACGCGCCAGACCGACGTCGGGCAATTGGTAGGCACCCTGGGATACATGAGTCCCGAGCAGGCGCTGGCCGACCCCCTGGCGCTCGACACGCGCAGCGACGTCTACACCCTCGGCATAATCCTGTATGAGCTCTTGACAGGGAAAATGCCCTACGAATTGAGCAATAAGCTGCACGAGGCGGTTCTCACCATCCGCGAGAAAGAAGCCACGGCGCTCAGCTCGGTGAACCGCATCTATCGGGGCGATATCGAGACGGTGGTTGCCAAGGCGATGGAGAAGGACAAGGCGCGGCGCTACACATCCGCGGCAGACCTCGCGTCCGACATTCGCCGGCACCTCAAGGATGAGCCGATCGTGGCGCGGCCGGCAAGCGCAAGCTACCAACTCTACAAGTTCGCGCGCAGGCACCGTGCGCTGGTAGCGGGAATTGCCGCTGTGTTTGTGGTCCTGCTGGGGGGCATGATCGCCAGCACGCTGGAGGCGGCCCGAGCCCGCAGGGCGGAGCATGCCGCGGTGCTTGCCGGACAGACCGCCACCAGCGAGCGCGACCACGCGCTAACCGCGGAGCAGCAGGCCGTCCAGGACCGCAACCGCGCCACCGCCGCCGAACACCAGGCCGAGCAGGATCGCAATCGCGCGCAGCAGTCGGAAAGGCAGGCTCTGCGCGACCGCAATGTGGCGGTGGAACAGAAGAAACGGGCCGACACGGAAGCCGCAACCTCGACGGCAGTGAACGAATTCCTGCGAAACGATCTGCTAGCCCAGGCGAGTAACTTGACCCAGGCTACGCCTGACAGCAAGCCGGACCCGAACCTGACGGTGCGGGTGGCGCTCGACCGCGCCGCTGCGCGAGTGGAAGGAAAGTTCGCGAACCAGCCGCTGGTGGAGGCGTCCATTCGCGAAACCCTCGGCGAAACTTACGACGACCTAGGAGTGTATCCGGAGTCGGAGAAGCATTGGCAACGGTCCTTCGAACTGCGTTCTCGTATTTTAGGACCAGAGCACGCGGATACCCTGCGCTCGCAAGTTCGGCTGGCTACTGTACTGAATGATGACAGGAAATTCGTCCAGTCGGAAACGCTGCTGACGAAGGCGCTGGAAATAGAGCGCCGGTTATTCGGTGAGAGCGATCCTAGAACTCTCGAAACCATGAGCGAGCTGGGTTTGAGCTATACCGCCCAGTCAAAGCTCGCGCAGGCTGAGGCCCTGTTGCGATCGGCGCTCGAGCAGTCGCGCCGCTCGCTCGCCAAAGATAATCGGGTCGAACTACAAATAATGACCAACCTGGCGAACACGATTGGGCGGGAGAGAAAGTACGCTCAGGCTACAGAACTGTTGACGGACCTGTTGCAGACGAGCCGGCGCGTGAATGGCCCCGAACATCCCACTACGGTAGGGGCTATGCACAACCTGGCGCGCAACTATCTAAACCTGCAACAGTATTCGAAGGCCGAAGAGCTTTTCCTGCAGGTGATCGAGATCCAGGGCCGGGTCCGCGGGGTGGACCATCCCAACCGTTTAAGCACCATGGACGGTCTGGCATCGGTATATAAATTGGAAGGGAAATTCGAAGAAGCGAAGCAACTCAGGCTGACCTTGCTCGCGGCCAGCCGCCGCGTGTTCGGCGACGAGCACCCCACCACACTGGTTTATATTGATAATCTGGCGGTGCTATACTCCTCGCGCGGACAGTACGCAGATGCCGAGCGATTGCTGGTAAACATGGTGCCAATCTCTGCGCGCGTGAGGGGGGAGGAGCATTCCGGAACTCTCACGGCCAAGGACAATCTGGCATTCGCCTACGTCGAGCAGGGTAAATACGAACAAGCCGAGCCCATCCTTAAGAGCGTTGTTGAGGCGAGGCGCCGCGTTATGGGGGCCGAGGCTCCCGACACCCTGGAGACGGTCTACGAGTTGGCGGATATGTACCGGCGGCAAGGGAGATTCGCCGAGGCTGAACCGCTCTACGTGAACCTAGCCGAGGTGCGGCGGCGGAAACTGGGCCCGCAGCATGCCGATACCCTGGATGCTTTATCCGACCTGGGGTTCGTGCGGATTCAATTACACAAATATTCGGAGGCGGAACCCGTGCTGCGCGAATTGCTGGCCGGGCAGGAGAAGCTCATCCCGAATGAGTGGATGCGCTATAACTCGGTATCCATGCTGGGCGAGAGCCTGGCCGGACAGGCGAAGTATGCCGAAGCTGAGCCCCTCCTGCTCTCCGGTTACGCCGGTTTGACCGAGCGCGAGAGCGCAATCCCGGAAGCGTCCAGGTTCAACCTGGAGAACACCGCTACATGGATCGTCGAACTCTATCAGAGCTGGGGCAAGCCCGAAATTGCCGCCGGATGGAAGCAACGGATCCAGGAACGGAAACAAAGCCCAGGAAGAAGTGATGGCCGGCAGTAAAGCTCGATTATACGTGTGTTCCGACCGGAAAACAGCGAAGCGTTTACCTGCCAAGTCGACGGCTTGTCCCCTATGGTGAGAAGTGCCGACGCCAGATTCGGAACGCAAAAACGGTCCAGCGCACGGCCTAACGGCCCTCACGAATTTGCCGGTTCAGGACCGATTCTGTCCCGTGTGTGCGCCACCTAGGAATGCGCTACCGCCGCGCCTGGTCCGTCCTCACGGATGCGTGACCGCCTTTCGAAATGGCCGCCTGCGAGTCCGCAAACTGCCGTTTCGGCGTAGTCCCGGCAAGTTGGCTCTGCCCTCAGCTTCGATTCGTTACCGGGCCGTGCAACGGGCTCGATAGTCGATGAAAACACGCCTAAGAAGTGCTCTTCTCGCAATGGGGCGAGGCAATCGATCCTACCCCCACTAGCTCGCGCAACCCGCAAAGTAACGGTTACACCGGCGATTTAAGGCGTCAAAGACCTAATTTATGTCCCACACTCAAGACTGGAGAATCAGATGAGGCATATCCCGTCCGCGCATCGCCGCGGCGCCACGTTTGGCGCTGCTTTGCTGGCCGCCCTGGCATGGGCGGCTCCGGCGCAAGTCACCCTGAAGCCAATTGAGCACGACCCCATTCGCATCGACGGCGGTTTGGTGTCGGGCACTTACCTGAAGTCGGGCCTCAAGGCTTACTTCGGCATCCCCTTCGCGGCGCCGCCCATCCGCGAAAACCGCTGGCGCGAGCCGCAGCCCGTGCCGCCGTGGGAAGGCGTGCTCACCGCCAACAAGATGCAGCCGGAGTGCTACCAAAGCCTGCGCTCCAATAACATCAATCACTACTTCGGCGATGAAGCCGCGGCCGAAGACTGCCTGTATCTGAACATGTGGACTCCCGCCACGGCCAAGCCCGGCGACAAACTGCCGGTGCTGGTGTGGATCTACGGCGGCGGCTTCACCGGCGGCTCCTCCAGCATGGCGCTTTACGGCGGCCAGGGGCTCGCCAAGAAGGGCGTCATCTATGTCGGGTTCAATTACCGCCTCGGCATCTTTGGGTTCCTCGCCCATCCGGAAGCGACCAAGGAATCGGGGCATAACGCTTCCGGCGACTGGGGTTTCCTCGATCAGGTGGCCGCGCTGAAATGGGTCAATCGCAATATCGCGAAATTCGGCGGCGATCCGAACAACGTCATGCTGATCGGCCAATCGGCCGGCTCCATGTCGATCAACTACCTGCAGGCCAGCCCGCTGGCGAAGGGCCTCTTCCAGAAGGCCTTCGGCATGAGCGGCGGCACCATTAAGGGCCCGGGTTCGGAAACCGGAACGCTAGCCGATGCCGAGGCGCAAGGCGTCAAGCTGCAACAGGCGATGAAGGCCGATTCGCTGGCGGCGCTGCGCACCTTCTCCCCGGACAAGGTGACTGCCGCGGCGCAGGCCGCCTCGGTTCGCGCCTCGCCCATCGTCGATGGCTATTACCTGCCGCAGCGCACCGGCGAGATATTCGCCGCCGGCCGTCAAAACGATCTGCCAATCGTGGTTGGCTCGACGTCCAACGACCTGGGAACCAACATCGAAGTTCGCCAGGCGACTACCGTGGCGGAATACAAAGCGGCGGCCGCGAGGATGTACGGCCCCAATGCCGAAGCCTTCCTGGCGGTCTTTCCAGCCGCTACCGATGCCGATGTGAAAGCCGCCGCCGATCAGGCCGCCAACGGAAGCGGCATGGGGTTAGGCGCCAGAACCTGGGCCAAGGCGCAAACCGCCACCGGCAAAGCGCCGGCCTACCTGTTCCGCTTCAGCCGCACTCAGCCCTACGCGCCCGGGGTGGTATTCGCGGATCATGACCCCAAGACCGTCGGCGCTTATCACACCGGCGACGTGCCCTACTGGCTGGACACGCAGGACGCCTTCAATATGTTCCGCGTGACGCGCAACTGGGAAGGGTATGACCGCGATCTCGCGGCCAAGATGTCGGGCGTGGTGATCGCCTTCGCCAAAACCGGAAACCCCAGCACGCCCGCCGTCAAGATGATCCGCTACAACGCCGCCGACGAGCAGTTGGTAGAGTTCGGCGACTCCATTCAGGTAGTCCGGATGAACACCAAAGGGCTGGACTTCATCGCGGATACTCCCACCGTCCCAGGCGCGGGCCGCGGCGGCCGGGGCGGACGCGGCGGCCCGGGACGTGGTAATTAATCCTTCACAGGAGAGTTCAAAATGAAAAACATCGTGAGATCTTTGCTTCCTCTAACGCTCCTGATGGCGCTCGGCGTGGCCGCTGCCCAGACTCCGGCGCCGGTCCTGAGCACGGAAACAGATACCGACGGCAAGCCGCTGCCTTTTGGCCGCCCGCCGTATAAGGCGCCGGAGACGCCGCTCGGTTCGGGCCCATATAAAGCCATCATGGCTACCGACGACGCGCTGCCCGCACACGTTCTGTATTACCCGAAGGACATCGCCAAAGCCGGCAAGCTGCCCATCATCGCTTGGGGCAACGGCGCCTGCGTGAACGCCGGCAACCGCTTCCGCTATTTCCTGACGGAAATCTCCAGCCACGGATTCCTGGTGATCGCCTCCGGTGTAATGGCGCCGGTAAGCATGGAAGTGGGCCCGCAGGAGAACCCGGCCGTGCGTCCTGCCGGCTCACCCGCTCCGCCGAAGAAGGCCGCGAATACGGGCGCTCCCAAGGGAAGTCCCCCCACTACAGCCGCGCAACTCACCGAAGCCATCGATTGGGCCATCAAAGAAAACTCGCGCAAAGGAAGCAAGTTCTACAACCGGCTGGATGTTACCAAGATCGCGGTGGCCGGCCAATCCTGCGGCGGCGGGCAGGCCTTTTCGGTCGCCGGCGACCCCCGCCTCGCCACGGCCGCCTTCTTCAGCAGCGGCGGCGGAGGCGCCGGCCAAAGCGGCTCCGAATCGCCCTACGCCAAGATCCACACTCCGGTGCTATACCTCACGGGCGACGTGGAGCATGACATCGCATATCAATCCGGCATCTCCGGTTACCAGGGAATCGATAAGTACCCGGTGTTCAGCGCCTGGAAAGAGAAGCTGACGCACATCGGCACGTATGGCCAGCCCGATGGCGGCGAACTGGGCAAACTCGCGGACGCCTGGTTTAGTTGGCAACTCCGGGGCGACCAGAAGGCCGCCAAGATATTCAAAGATCCCGATTGCACTTTGTGCAAGGACCCCACCTGGCACGTCTCGAAGAAAAACATCGACTAACTTGGTAGCGCCTTTGTAGCGCCGGCGATCTTGTCGCCGGTTCTTTGTCCAGACGAAACAAAATCAGGCCAGGGCCTTCCCGTCGGGATCTGGTCCGCTGTTTCCTGGCGCAGCAAGTCGCTCATCGTGGTCACCACCAACATGGCCAGGGACGTCGCTAGCACCAGCGCATATTGCAAGCCCCGCCCTATCGATAGCCAGTCGAGTCCGCCATTGGCGGCGCTCACGCATAGCGCCACAGCCAGGCAAAACCACACCAAGAGAAACAATAGGATCAGACCCCACGCCTCGCTTTGCCCGCCGTGGCTCCGAGGCTCTGCGATCAACATAGCCAGGGTTCCTCGTGACTTCTAGAGGCTTATTGCTCTCCCGCGAAGGCTCCGTCCAGCTTATTCAGCAGCGCAGTGCCAGGCTTCACCGAGCACTCAACTCCTACTTCTTTTCCTTTGCCTTGGGAAACTTCTTGAACAAGTCCTCTACGGCTTTCTGCAGCTTCAACTCGTTCTTGTTCGGATCCCCGCTCAACGTATCGGTAGACTCCCCGTGCCAGATCACCATCTTCGTATTCGAGTCGAAAATGTCGACGTGCAGCGTCCCCACGGGCGTGCGCTCAATCGTCGTGGTCGCAACTCCCGGACCCCACCATCCCCGATGAAACCATCCACCGCCAAACCCGCCCGTGTACCAGGTCTCCATCGTCTGCTCCGTCCGCGTTGCGCCCATTGCCGACACGGATGCGTCCCCGCCCGACGCGACCTTCTGCCATCCCTTCGCCGCCAGCTGCGCATCGATAGCGTTCGCCGTAATATCCTTCCAGGCCGGGTCCTGCACATTCACGCCGATCCACGAATAAGTGTGGTACTTGCCGAAATCCACCTTGTGATCGTAGTCCACCGATACCTTCGCAAAAAGACAGGTAGCCGTGATCACAGCTCCAAGAAAAACCAACCGCCTTTGCCTCATGAGCACAAACCTCCTTCCTTGATTATTAGCAATTCCGCCTGAAATGCAATCGGCAATCGAGCGCTTGCCCCCCGGTTCTGGCCGCAGCCTTTTCAGCCACTGTCCAAAATCACGGAGGAAGTTGCGGGCGGCTCCTTCACCTGAGGCAGGAAAGCGGACATGCCCGCGTTCCGGTTCAGTTGGAAAGTAACGGAAGCAATACGCGCCGGAAGAGAAGGTCGCCATCCTGAGGCGGCACTTGCTGGATATCCAGACGAAGGACCAGGTTCTGGCCGAGCTGATGGCGGAGCACGTCGCGCCAAAAAAAGAGATTGGGGAACTCTGGCCGGGACCTGGGTCCCGCGCGATACGCGGGATCAGATCGTGGATTTTCGTCCGGCGCTGGTCGGAGAAGACCGAGATCGGCGCCGGGCGGTTCATTGGTTGGCTCGACATCGCTGCCAACAAGTTCTACGCCTGGCGGGTACGCTACGGGAAGGTGAACGAGCACAACGCCTGGGTTCCCCGCGACTTCTAGCTGGAGGGCACGGGCTTTGATCAACCGCTAGCGGCATATCAGCACTGGCATATCGACGTGTCGTACATCAACATCAGCGGGACGCCCTACTACCTGTGGAGCATTCTGGACGGCTGCAAATCGCTACATTGTGAACTGGGATCTGCGGGAGTCGATGACCGAGGCCGGCATCGAGATCGTCTTGGAGCGCGCCAGCGATACGCGCCTGCAAGTCGGCATCAAAAGGTGGTGTCCGTGGCGCCTCCGGGCGGCCGCAGTTCGAGCCGCGCGTGATCCGCCAAATATTGCCAGCGGCCATGCGCCCGGTCCTCAGCCACGGCGAGCGCCGGTTCGCTCAAATGTGCGCGGTGATTCGTAACACGACGTGAGCTCCGCCCGCCGTGGGCGTCAGTTCGACGCGGATGACGAATTTTCTCGCCCCGTCGAATGTACGCGTTCCTTCCACCACGGCCCGGCGCTCGAGTGGAGTGATCGGCGCATTCGCAATCGTGACCGGATAGCCGTTAGCATTGAGAAGCTCGACGTAGAACTGCCGGATCGCCTCTCTCTCCTGAGCGGAATCGAATTCGGTCTCCAGGTATTCCAGCTTGAAGCGGTCCACTCCTCTTCGAATCTTCGCCGCCACGTCATCGCTGGTGGTCAGCCACGACGGCCATCGCAGCCCGGGCATCGGCGCCTTGGGCGTGGGGTAAACCGGCTGATCGTACTTCCGCATCGCCTGGCGAATATCCTGCTGGGTGACCTTGGGGATGATGGGCCGCTCGGTCGCGGTGATCCGCACGGAGGCGCCCGCTTCTTTCTTGCGCACCTGGATGGTCAGGGTGCACCCCGGCACATCGCCGTTGATCACTGCGGTGGCGCCATACATTTCGGGACGAAACCGCACGCCCTGAGCGGCAAAGAGCTCGCCGTAATGTGCGACCACATCGGTCACCGGCGCCGCCGTCTCGTAGGTCGCGTTCACCATTCCGAGGGAGGTCCTGGTCTCGACGCTGGCGCCCGGGTAGGGCTCTAGCCACGCGGGCATAGAAAACGGCGCCGTCTGACCCGCCAACTGCCCCATTCCCGCGAGCAGCACAGCAACCACGGCCCGTCCGCTGTTGGACACGCTAGTGGACCAGCGCCGGTCGGCCTGCATACGCGAAGGTCGTGAAGCGGATGTTCACGGTAATCGGGTCATTCAGCTTCATGCGCGAGAAGTCGATGCGAATCTCGGTGCGCGGGCCGGGAAATCCATCGGGGTAAAGGCCGCCTTCCACGCCGCCGAGCGCGTTCTGCTTGATACCCGATTGCGTCTGACCGGTACTTACAAACCCGCGATTGATCTGGTATCCGTTGGCCGTAAGCAGGTCTTTGTAGAAAGAGAAGATCTCGCTCATCGGCGAGCCCGAAACGTATTCCGCCCTGAGCATGCCGTTGCCGGCCGGGTCGGCGCCCCTCCGGATTGCGGGCAGGCCGCCCTCGACGCGCGCCAGCCATGCGGGCCACTGCAACGGAGGAGCCGGCGCCGCCGGGCGCGCGCGGCCGATTCCCATATCAGCCGCTGCCTGGTGATGGGCTTCCATCATGTTGGCGACATCTTGTTCGTGGTCGCCAGTGGATTTAACAACCCGCGGCTGCAGTTTCACGTTGCAGCTCAGATGCACGGCCGAGCCGGACTCTCGGCTCGCGATCGAAATCGAGAGCGCGCCGCACTCGTCGGTAGCTCGGATCATGGTAGCGAAACGATTGGAGGCCGGCAAAAACTCCAGACCGTTCTCCTCAAACAACTGGCGATAATGCTCGACCACCGTTTCCGGCGGATCGGCGGTATTGAAAGAGGCCGCGGACATTGCCGAGAGATTCTGTCTGGTGACGGTGGCGCCGGGATAAGTCAACAGCCATGATGGCAATACCGGCTGACACCTTAGGCAGGCGGG
>Ga0302326_10027929_pt1 | contig 11367 bp, 10 predicted proteins | sample Palsa_T0_3_FD_202264 | JGI IMG/M metagenome (GOLD analysis project Ga0302326, IMG submission 202264) | Peat permafrost microbial communities from Stordalen Mire near Abisko, Sweden - Palsa_T0_3 | ecosystem: Environmental > Terrestrial > Soil > Palsa > Peat permafrost | place: Sweden: Abisko...
AAAGTCCACTAATTCAGTGGTTTGCACCGGCTCAGCTCAATCAGCGCTTTATCAGCAGGGAGCCTTCTACGCGAACGGCGAATTCATCCAGGTGCATCCCACCGCCATTCCCGGCGAAGACAAGCTCCGCCTCATGTCCGAGTCCGCTCGCGGCGAGGGTGGCCGCGTCTGGGTACCGCGCGATAAGCACGATAAGCGCGCCGCGCAATCCATCCCTGAGACCGACCGCTGGTACTTCCTCGAAGAGCGCTACCCGAAGTACGGCAACCTCGTTCCGCGCGACATCGCCACCCGCGAGATATTCAAAGTCGTCTATGAAGACAACATGGGCATCGATGGCCAGCCCATGGTCTACCTCGACGTCTCGCAGCTGCCGGCATCCAGCCTGCACAAGCTCGAAGGCATTCTCGAAATCTACGAGAAGTTCGTCGGCGACGACCCGCGCAAAGTCCCCATGAAGATCTTCCCCGGCGTGCACTACACCATGGGCGGCCTCTGGGTGGATTTCAACCAGCAGACCAACATCCCCGGCGTCTACGCTGCGGGCGAGGCCGACTACTCCATCCACGGCGCCAATCGCCTCGGCGCGAACTCCCTCCTCAGCTGCATCTACGGCGGCTTTGTCGCCGGACCGCAGGCAATGCAATATGCAAAATCTCTCCCCGCACAGACCGGCGATGGTGGCCACGCCGCAGAGTTGCAGCGACAGAAAGAAAAGAACAAGTCTCTTCTAAATAATCCCGGCACGGAGAATCCCTTCAAACTCTGGCGCGAGCTAGGCGAAACCATGACCAAGCACGCTACGATCGTCCGCTACAATGCCGGCCTGGATGAAGCGGATATGAAGATTCAGGAGCTATTAGCTCGCTACAAGAACGTCAACCTGAGCGACAAGAGCCAGTGGGCCAACACGAGCTTCGCTTTCACTCGCCAGCTTTACAACATGCTGGAGCTCGCTCGCGTCATCGTGCAGGGCGCGCGGCTGCGCGATGAATCGCGTGGCGCACACTATAAGCCCGAGTTCCCCGAGCGCAACGACGAGAAGTTCCTGAAGACCACCAAGGCGGCTTTCGTCGACGACGCACCGCAAATTTCATTTGAAGAGGTAGATATCCAGTACATCAAGCCGCGTCCACGCGTGTATACGTCCACCTAGAGCAAGGAGGTAGAACATGACGAAACCCGCAGAAATCATCATCATCGCCATCGTCGCAGTCTGCACCATTGGCCGTCTGGTCTATCAATACCGCTTCGTCCGCAGAAGTGAGCGCAGCTAGATTCAAGGAGCACAAGCATGGCAACTCGTACCATCAAAGTCGCAATCCACCGCCAGGCCACGCCGGACGCCGTGCCCGTCACCGAGACCTTTGAGGTCCCTTATCGCCCCAACATGAACATCACCTCGCTGCTCGGCGAGATCGCGCTCAATCCCACGACGATCACTGGCCAGCAGTCTACCCCCATCACCTACGACTCCAACTGCCTGGAAGAAATCTGCGGCTCCTGCGCGATGTTGATCAACGGAAAGGCAATGATGGCCTGCTCCGCGCTCGTCGACAAACTGCAAGCCGGCGACCCCAACAAGACCATCACGCTCGCGCCGCTCAGCAAGTTCCCTGTCGTGCGCGATCTCGCCGTCGACCGCAGCGTGCTCTTTGAAAATCTCAAGGCCGTCAAAGCCTGGGTACCCATCGACGGCTCCTACGATCTCGGCCCCGGCCCGCGCCAGGCCCCGCAAATTCAAGAACAGCGCTACCCGCTCTCCAACTGCATCTCCTGCACCATCTGCATGGAAGTCTGCCCACAATTCAACGACGCCACAGGCTTCGTCGGCGCGGCCACCATCGCGCAGGCTAAACTCTTCAACCTCGACCCCGCCGGCGCCGTGCTCAAGGAAGACCGCCTCCGCGCCCTCGCCGGCGACGGCGGCATCCAGGAGTGCGGCTTCGCGCAAAACTGCGTGCAGGCTTGCCCCAAACAGCTCCCACTCACTGAGGCCATCAGCGACATGGGCCGCGATGTCTTCGTCCAGCAGGTTAAGGATTTCTTCACCCGCTAATACGTATCCAATACACTGAACATCAACAAGCAAGGAGAATCATGCCAACGACTGCCACTTTCAAGACCTCCGAAGGCACCATCGTCGCCAAGCTGTTCACAGCCGAAGCGCCGGAGACCGTCGCCAACTTCATCGCTCTCGCCGAAGGCACCAAGGACTGGAACTCGCACGCCAAAAAACCGGGCCAGACCAAGCTTTACGACGGCACCATCTTCCATCGCGTCATCCCCGAATTCATGATCCAGGGTGGCGACCCCGAAGGTACCGGCATGGGCGGCCCCGGCTACAAGTTCGCCGATGAAACAAAGACGTCGGCCCAGACCTTCAAGCAGCCCGGCAAACTCGCTATGGCCAACTCCGGCCCCAACACCAACGGCTCGCAATTCTTCATCACTGTCACAGACACCAGCTGGCTCACCGGCAAGCACACCATCTTCGGCGAAGTCACCGAGGGTTATGATGTCGTCGAGAAGATCAGCAAAGTCTCCCGCGACGGCATGGACCGCCCGAAAACTCCGGTTGTTCTCGAGTCTGTCACCATCACGAAGAGCTAAGCTCTAAACAATCAAAAAGCCCTCGACTGGCTATGGTCGAGGGCTTTTGCATTTCTTGTTGTCATCCCCGAAGGGGATCTGCTTCTCTAGGCAACACCGATGACGGTGCACAGCTCCTTCACCGCGTCCGCGCTCTTGTTCAGCGCGGTCTGTTCATCAGCCGTCAACTTGATCTCGATGATCTGCTCCAGCCCCTTCGCTCCCAGCTTGCACGGCACGCCGACGTACAGTCCGCTGATGCCGTACTCGCCCTGAAGATACGCCGCGCACGGCAGGATCTTTTTCTTATCCTTCAGAATCGCTTCAACCATCTCAACCGCAGCAGCGCTCGGAGCATAGTATGCCGACCCGGTCTTCAGGTGCTTTACAATCTCCGCGCCGCCATTCGCCGTGCGCTCTTCCAGAGCCTTCAACTTCGCCGGCTCGATCAGCTCTGTAATCGGAATGCCCGCCACGGTCGAGTAGCGCGAGAGCGGAACCATCGTATCGCCATGGCCGCCCAGCACAAACGCCGTCACGTTCTCGACAGAAACCTTCAGTTCCTCCGCGATAAACGTGCGGAAGCGCGCCGAATCCAGCACGCCGGCCATTCCGATTACACGCTCGCGCGGCAGTCCGGCCTTCTTGTATGCCGTTTGCGCCATTGCATCGAGAGGATTGGAAACAATAATCAAAATCGCGTTCGGCGAAGCGGCGACGGCCTTCTCCACCACCGAGCTCATGATGCCGAAATTCGTGTTCAGCAAATCGTCGCGGCTCATGCCCGGCTTGCGCGCAATTCCTGCCGTAATCACCACGATGTCCGAGTTCGCCGTGTCCGCGTAGTCGTTCGTACCCGTCACCTGCACATCGCGCTTTTCAATCGGCATGGCCTCCAGCAGGTCGAGAGCCTTGCCCTGCGGCACACCTTCCACCACGTCAATCAACACAACATCCGCAAGCTCTTTCGCGGCGATCCAATGTGCAGCAGTAGCGCCAACATTGCCGGCGCCGACGATAGTAACTTTCTTACGCATGTCGATGAATTCTCCAGAGGGGATAGCGCGGCAGTTCGCATCGCGCTCTAAGCCTGCCATCCGGAGCTTGCCCGGCAGCCATTGGCTCTCGCATCCATGATACGTCTGCGAGCACAACACTGGCTGCCGGGCCGCTTCCGTTGTGCGGAAATCGGCTATAGAAAAATGAGCAGAGTCTTTGAATGAGCTTCGCCTAGTTCTGCAGGTAGTAGTCGATCGTCGCCACTACTCGCACCTTCTTCATGATGCTGGCATCGCCATTCGGGTCAGCCGCAGCATCGTCTCCGGTGCTCGAGCCGCCATTCGCCGAGGAGATGGAAAACACGCCCTGGTTGGCGCTGCGGATCGAACCCACCTGCGATCCCGAGTCCGCCGCAAACCGGTCCGCTGAGGAGCGCGCATTCTTCGTCGCCTCGGTAATCATGTCCGGCTTCAGCGCGTTCAGCCCGTTGAAGGTATACGTCACGCCGCTTCCCGTCCCCGCGCTGGATATCACAACGCCGGCGCCAATGAGGTCAGCCGTCTTTGCATTGGCTGCAGCCACCTTGTCCACATCGTTGCTCTGCACCGTGATGGTCTGCTGCACCACGAACCTCGCCACATGCGTCGTATCGACGCCCGTCGTTGAATTGTCTGTAACGGAGATGCTGCCCACCGCGACGTTCGCTCCGCTGAATCCCTGCGCCGTAAGAAACGCCAGCACCGCAGACTTGTCCTTCTGGCTTGCTGCGAATACGTCAGGCAGGCTGTTTCCTGTCTCGCTAAAGCTGATTGGCCACGTCGCGGTATCGGACTTCACCGTGCGTTCGACCAGCCCCTTCACTTCTACATAGCGGTCAGCGCGCTTGAAGTCGCGCACCTTCATCCCCAGCAGCGTTCCACCGACAATGATTCCAAAGGCCAGGAGAGCTCCCAGCAAAGCAAACGGTTTTACCAACAGGCCTGCGTCGTCCTTCGTCACTGCTATTACCTCATTCTCAGAGCTGTCTCAGCTTGGGCGCATTATGCTCGCCAGTCAAGCCGCTTGTCACACGCGTAAAACCAAAGGGACGCCAATAGTTGCGCGTCCCTCCGTTTGATGCATTTTTTGATGGTTGTGCGTCGAGTTTAGAACTGGCCCCACAGCAACTGGTTGTAAACGTCGTGGTGGAACTGCACCTCGCACGGCTTCACAATCGTTCCCAGCAGTCGCGGGCAGCGGTCGGCGGAAGCCTGCTTCAGGTCCGCATAGCGCGATGCCACGTCCGCACCCAGCATCTCGTCAATCCACTTCGCGCCGCGGAAGTCCTCCAGCGCCGTGTAGATGTTGTCCGGCAGGTAGCGTTCGGCCTGGCGCAGGTTTTCAATCTTTGCCAGGTGGCCGTCCAGCCCCGTCTTGAACACGCTATACAGCACCATATACGGGTTCGCATCCGGGCCTACCGAACGCACTTCCACACGCGATGACTTCTCATTCCCGATAGGGATGCGAATCATCGATCCACGGTCTACCGCCGACGCTTTGATCTGGTTCGGAGCCTCAAAGTGCGGGTCCAGCCGGCGATACGCATTCACGCTCGCGTTCAGCAGCAGGCAGATGTCGTTGCCGTGGCTCAGAATCTTGTCCACAAAACTCCACGCCAGACTCGAAATTTTCTCCTCGCCCTTCGGGTCCCAGAACAGGTTCTTGCCTTCCTTGGTGATCGAAACATTGGTGTGCATGCCCGAACCGTTCACGCCCGTCACAGGCTTCGGCAGGAAGCACGCCGTCATGCCCATCTGCGTCGCAACCTGCCGGCAGATCAGCTTGTAGAGCTGTATCTGGTCCGCCGCCGCCACCACATCGCCGTAGCTGTAGTTGATCTCGAACTGCGAAGGCGCCACCTCCGGGTGGTCCTTCTCGTTCTCAAAGCCCATCGCACGCTGCACTTCTGCAGTGGTGTCGATAAACTCGCGCAGCGGGTCGCCCGGCAGCGAGTGGTAATAGCCGCCCTGGTTGGTGTATTCGAACTTGCCCGTCGCCGGAAAATTGCGCTCTGCATCGATGCCGTCGAACAGGAAGCCTTCAATCTCGTTCGCCGCATTCAGCGTGTAGCCGTTGGTCTTGTACTGTTGCTCGGCAAAGTTCTTCAGCACGCCGCGCAGGTCGCCCGAGTAGTGCGTCCCGTTCTTGTCGATCACTTCGCCGAACACCAGCACCTTGCCCGCGCCAAAAAAGTCCGCCGGCGTCCAGTAGAACGCGCTCCAGTCCAGCCCCAGCCGAAGGTCGCTCTCGCGCTGCGCCGTAAAGCCGCGTATCGACGAGCCATCGAACGTCAGGTTGTCATAGCTCTTCACCAGGAACTTTTTGTCATAGTCCAGCATGTGCAGCCGACCTTCGAGATCGCTGAACAGCACCGTCACCGCCTTAATGCCCTTGGTGTCGGTCAGGTACTTCAGGCGCTCTTCCTGAATCTTGTCGATGGCGACGCGCTTCTTGCGCTGTTCCTTCGCGCGGAGATTGAGCTCTTCCAGCTCCTCATAGGACAACTCGAGAAAACTGCGAAATTCAGCGGACATGGTGCTCCTTGCTGGCAATCACATCTGCCAGGATGATGAATTTTTAAGACGTGCATTGGAACGAACGACGAAGTTCGACAGGGGAACCTATGTCTAAAAGTAGCAGAAACCCGCTGTCAAAGCACCCACCTGCGCCTTCTCACCCAATTTTTCTCTTGTCTTTGCACCTGGACACCTCGAATCGAAGCGGCATAGCGTCAACTATGTCGTAAAGTCTTCAGCGAACACGGCGGCTTCAGCCGCTGAATTCATACGCGACAGCCGCAGGTGTGTGATACTTTTACGTGGGCGAATGCGGCTCCGCGGCTTCGCACAAATGCTTTTCGCGCGGATGCACATGGGAGGATTTTCAGCATTGGGCATGGACATGGTTCCGAAGCGCTTGTTTTTTACCAAGGGCGTCGGCAAACACAAGGAGCGTCTTACCTCCTTTGAATTGGCACTCCGCGACGCAGGCATCGCAGCTCAGAACCTGGTCCGCGTTTCCTCCATCTTTCCACCGCACTGCAAGCTGATCTCGCGCAAAGAGGGTTTGAAATATCTCAACCCCGGCGAAGTCGTCTTCGCCGTCGTCGCTGAAAATTCCACACGTGAGGCCCATCGCCTCGTCGTCAGCTCCATCGGCGTGGCCATCCCCGCTGATAAAAGCACCTACGGCTACCTCTCGGAGCACCACAGCTTCGGCGAGACCGAAGATCAGGCCGGCGATTATGCTGAAGAGCTTGCCGCTGAAATGCTCGCTACCACCCTCGACCTCGACTTCGATCCCGACAAGAGCTGGGATGAGAAGAAAGAGATCTACCGCATTTCCAATAAGATCGTGCGCACCGCCAACGTCACCCAGTCGGCCGTCGGCGACAAGCATGGCCGCTGGACGACTACCATCGCCGCCGCCATCCTGATCTTCGAAGACAAGAAATAGATTCGCTCCGGCACTACAATCAGAGGCGCTGGTTCACTCCAGCGCCTTTCGCTTGCAGCAGAGGAAACTATGTCCGCATCTCCCACACGCGTCGCGCTCATCCAGATGTCCTGCGAGCCCTCCACCGAGGCCAATCTCGCCAAGGCTGTAGCCCGCATCCGCGAGGCCGCCCAGGCCGGCGCCAAGCTCATCTGCCTGCCGGAACTCTTCCGCGCGCAATACTTCTGCCAGCGCGAAGACCACGCGCTCTTCTCCGTTGCCGAACCAATCCCCGGCCCATCCACCCACGCGCTCTCAGAACTCGTCCGCGAATACTCACTCGTCGTCATCGCTAGCCTCTTTGAGCGCCGCGCCCCCGGGCTCTATCACAACACCGCCGCCATTCTCGATTTCGCCAGCGACCGTCCCGACAATATTGCCGCCATCTACCGCAAGATGCACATCCCCGACGATCCGCTCTACTACGAGAAGTTTTACTTTGCTCCCGGCGACCTCGGCTTCTCCTCGCAGAAAACTTCCGCTGGCCCCATCGGCACTCTCGTCTGCTGGGACCAGTGGTATCCCGAAGCCGCTCGCCTCACAGCGCTCCACGGTGCCGAAACCCTCTTCTATCCCACCGCCATCGGCTGGCACCCCAGCGAGAAGGCCGAGTTCGGCGAGCGACAGTACAGCGCCTGGCAAACCATCCAGCGCGCCCACGCCATCGCCAATGGAGTGTTCGTCTGCTCCGTCAACCGCGTCGGCCACGAGCATGGCGACGTGATTCACGAGGGCCACTCCATGCCCGGCCCCGGCGACCACACTCCAAAGTCCGGTCTTGAATTCTGGGGTGGTAGCTTCATCGCCGACCCCTTCGGCCGAGTCATCGCCCAGGCCTCGCATGACAAGGAAGAGATTCTCTACGCTACGCCCGACCCCGCCGAAGTCGAAACCACCCGCCAGCACTGGCCCTTCCTCCGGGACCGCCGCATCGATGCCTACAGCGGCATCACCAAGCGCTTCATCGACTAATACTGCTTACTAAAAATCTTCGCCACTCCAGCCCCGAACACAGGCATCATTGTCTGCATGTTCCACGGCTACACTTCCGCGCACATTGCGAACATCCTCTTCCACATCCTCGGCGGAACCGTAGCCCTCGCCGCTGGGATGCTCGCGCTCGTCACACGCAAGGGCGGCCGCCTTCACATACGCTCTGGCCGCGCCTTCATCTACGCCTACGTCCTCATCGTTATCACCGCGATTCTCGGCATCGTTGTCTTCGAGTTCCGCTCCTTCCTCGCCGTCGCCACCATCGCCAGCGCCTATGACGTCTTCGCCGGCTACCGCGCCCTCCGCCTACGCGGTCGCCGTCCGCAACTCCCCGACATCATAGCTAGCGCTCTGGCATTCTCTGCTCCCGGCATCTTCATCTACGCCATGCATGTCCTGCACAAGCCCTGGTCGCCGGCGCTCACCTGGTCCGTTCTCGGCGGAATCCTCGCCCTCAGCACCTATGATCTCGCCCGCCTCTGGCTGCCGCTCCGCTTTCTCCAGCGCGCCTGGCTGCACGAACACCTCTACAAAATGCTTGCCGCCTACATCGCCATCACCGCCACCGCCGGAGCCACCATCTTTCCCCACTTCCAGCCCTGGTCAGCACTCATCCTCGTAATCCTCGGCGAAACCGCCACCATCGGCTTCCTACTTTTCACCCCTCTACCGCGCCTTCCAGCTACGAAATCATCACAAAATTCCAACACAGAAACAATTTCCAATCCAACATCGTCTCCTGTATAAACAATCGCCGGCAAAAAGCCTGCCCACCATGTTGCCCGCTGGAGATCGCATATGAATCACACCGCCCTGCGCATCCTCGCCCTCGCTGCCCTCTCGCCTGCATTCGCCATCGCGCAAACTCCCACGCCCCCCTCCACCACCGGCAAAGTTCCGCCCACCACCTGGGTCGACAAGGACACCGGCCATCGCGTCTGGCGCATCAGCAACGAGCCCAACTCCGGCGCCTTCTACTTCAACGTCAACGGCTACACGCCGGACCTGAAGACCATGATCTACACAGCGCCCGACGGCATTCACACCCTCGACCTCGCCACGCGCAAGACCAAACTCCTCGTGCCCAACCCTCCGCGCCCCGCCAACCCTGATCCCGCCGCGCGTTTCGGAGGCGTCCATGCCATCATCGCCGGCAGCAAGACCAACTCCGTCTTCTACTCGCAGGCCGACCCCACCACCCACGTCGTTACCCTCTACAAGGCTGACGTCTATTCCGGCAAAATCACCCGCCTCTGCGATCTTCCCCAGGGCATGGGCGTCGCCACCATCAATGCCGACGAAACCCTCGGCGCCGGCACGATGAATGACAAGCCTGATGCTGTCAACTACGGCGACCGTCGCATCACGCCTCCCGGCCTCGCCGCGGAAGCTCCCCACGTACAGCCAGCCAATAAGGGCCAGATGATGGAAGAGCGCCTCGCCGCCCGCACGCCGCTCACGCTATTCACCATCAACCTGACCACAGGAAAGCTCACGCCGCTGCTGCACTCCACCGACTGGGTCAATCACCTGCTCTTCTCGCCCTCCGACCCCACGCTGCTCATGTACTGCCATGAAGGCCCATGGCAAAAAGTCGACCGCATCTGGATGATCCATACCGACGGCACGCACAACACCCTCATCCACAAGCGCAGCATCGCCATGGAGATCGCCGGTCACGAGTTCTGGGGCCTCGACGGCAAAACCATCTGGTATGACTGGCAGCCCATCAAGGGCCAGGATTTCTATCTCGCCGGCTACGATCTCGCCACCGGCAAGCGCACCGCCTTCCACATGGATCGCAACGACTGGTCCATCCACTTCAACCTCACCAAAGACCTCGACATTTTCTGCGGCGACGGCGGCGATGTTGGCCAGGTCGCCAAGGCTCCCGATGGAGAATGGATTGAACTCTTCCATCCGCGCATGATCCCTACCACCGGCGCACTCAACGATCCCGACTTCTTCCAGCCCGGCGTCTTCACGCCTGAGCATCTCGTGAATATGAAGTGGCATGACTATCATTCGGAGCCCAACGTACGCTTCTCGCCGGATAAAACACTCGTCTTCTTCACCAGCAACATGTTTGGCCCCAGCTATGTCTTCGGCGTCGAAGTCGCCAAGGCCGTCAACCCGCCCGCCGCAGACATCATCTCCACACCCGAGCTTGCGGCCCAGTACAAACCGATCGAGCCGATCGATACCCGCGCGATTGCCAAGTAGGAAAATTCACACACGCGGCCTTCCCATAAACTGGTTTGGATGAGTTCAACACCAAAGCAGCAGGGCTACCGCATGCCCGCCGAGTGGGCGCCGCACGCTGCCACATGGATCGCCTGGCCCCACAACCCTGAGGATTGGCCCGGGAAATTTCAGCCCATCCCCTGGGTCTATTGCGAGATCGTCCGCCATCTCTCACGCGTCGAAGACGTCCACATCCTCGTCAACGATGCCGCCGCCGAAAAACGCGCTACGAGCATGCTCGCGCGCCATCACGCCGACCTCGCCCGTGTGCGCTTCCATCGCTGGCGCACTGACCGCGTCTGGCTGCGTGACTCCGGCCCGATTTTCGTAAAGAATGCAAAAGACGATGTTGCCCTCACTAACTGGCGCTTCAACGCCTGGGCTAAATATCCTAACTGGCATCACGACGACAAAATTCCCGCGCACGTCGCCAAGCTTCTCAAGATGAAATCCTTCGAGCCCGCTGTTAACAGCAAGCGCCTCGTTCTCGAAGGCGGCTCCGTCGACGTCAACGGCGCCGGCATTCTGCTCACCACCGAAGAATGTCTGCTCTCCGATGTCCAGCAGCGCAATCCCGGCGTCTCTCGCACACAACTAGAGCAGGCCTTCGCCGGCTATCTAGGCATCGAGCAGATCCTCTGGCTCAATCGCGGCTGCGCCGGCGACGACACCCACGGCCACGTCGATGACATTGCCCGCTTCGTATCTGAAAACACCATCCTCGCCGCCATCGAACCCAACGCAGCCGACGACAACCACGAACCCCTCGCCGAAAACCTCGATCGCCTGCGCTCCGCGCGCAATCTCCGCGGCAAGCCCTTCAAAATCCGCGCCCTCCCCATGCCCGCACCCATCGTCTTTGCAGGCCAGCGCCTGCCCGCCAGCTATGCCAACTTCTATATCGCCAACAATCTTGTATTAGTTCCCACCTTCAACGACCCCAACGACCGCGTCGCGCTCAACACGCTCGCCGAATGTTTTCCTCATCACACCGTCGCCGGA
>Ga0302326_10027931_pt1 | contig 11367 bp, 9 predicted proteins | sample Palsa_T0_3_FD_202264 | JGI IMG/M metagenome (GOLD analysis project Ga0302326, IMG submission 202264) | Peat permafrost microbial communities from Stordalen Mire near Abisko, Sweden - Palsa_T0_3 | ecosystem: Environmental > Terrestrial > Soil > Palsa > Peat permafrost | place: Sweden: Abisko...
GCCTGTACGATCATGCTGAGAATCGACAACTCGCCGCCCATCAGCTACTCCTTGGCTCGCCGTGCTGCACCCTCATGGCGACAACTCTTTGACTATGACTGGCGGCAAGCGCCGGGGTTTCAACGTGGCGGCGTCGAGGCACGCGACGCGCACCGAGGCGCTGACCAGCAGATCGGCGTCGGCCGGATCGCGCCAGATGCGCTGCGCGAACACGATGCTCGCGCCGCCCGGCCATTGCGGCTCGCAGCTGATCGACAGCATATCGTCGAGCCGCGCCGGGCGATGGTACTTCGCTTCCAGCGCTACCACCGAGAACACCACACCGGGATCGCGCGCCAGCGCCAGTTGCGATACACCGTGCGCACGCAGCCACTCACTGCGTGCACGCTCCAGAAATCGCAGATAATTCGCATAATAAACAATGCCTCCGGCGTCGGTGTCTTCCCAATAGACACGCGCCTGCCAGACGAAGGGCGTCAAGCGCCTTCGCCGAACAACGGCAGATTGGCCGCCGCGCGTTCGGGCATCTTCAGCCCGAAATGCTGCCAGCACAGGCGCGTGGCGATGCGACCGCGCGCGGTGCGGGCGATGAAGCCCTGCTGGATCAGGAACGGTTCAATGACGTCTTCGAGCGTGCCGCGCTCCTCGCCAATGGCCGCAGACAGGCTCTCGATGCCCACCGGGCCACCGTCGAATTTCTCCATGATGGTGAGCAGCAGCTTGCGATCCAGCGCGTCGAGCCCCTGCGGGTCCACCTGCAGCAGATCCAGCGCCGCGTGCGCTGTCGGTTCATCGATATGCCCGGCGCCTTTCACCTGCGCGTAATCACGCACGCGCCGCAGCAGGCGGTTGGCAATGCGCGGCGTCCCGCGCGCGCGCTGCGCGATCCGCAGCGCGCCGGCGGCGTCGATCGCCACATCGAGGATGCGCGCTGAGCGCTGCACGATGCGTTCGATCTCGGGCACGGTATAGAACTCGAGCCGCTGCACGATGCCGAAGCGGTCGCGCAACGGCGAGGTCAGAAGCCCGGCGCGCGTGGTGGCACCCACCAGCGTGAACGGCGGCAGGTTGAGCTTGATCGAACGTGCGGCCGGACCCTCACCGATCATGATATCGAGCTGATAGTCCTCCATTGCCGGGTACAGCACTTCCTCGACCACCGGGCTCAGACGATGAATCTCATCGACGAACAGCACATCGCGCGGCTGCAGATTGGTCAGGATCGCCGCCAGGTCGCCGGGCCGCTCCAGCACCGGTCCGGCGGTCTGCCGCAGGTTGACGCCCAGCTCGGCGGCGATGATGTGCGCCAGAGTGGTCTTGCCCAGGCCCGGGGGTCCGAAGATCAGCACGTGATCGAGCGCTTCGGCGCGCATGCGCGCCGCGTCGATGAAAATCGACAGCTGCGATTTGACCTGCTCCTGGCCGATGTAGTCGCTCAGGGCGCGCGGACGAATCGCCTGATCGATCGCCTCCTCCGCACCCCCGCTGGCCGCGCTCACCAGCCGTTCGCCCTCCAGGGCGCTCACGTATGCACCGCGACCTGCAGCGCCCGCCGGATCAGCTCCTCGGTGCTCAGACTGGTGCTCGCGGCTCCGGCACCTTTGAGCAGCCGCGTGGCTTCCACCGGTTTGTAGCCCAGCGACACCAGCGCGGCATATGCCTCGGCCTCTGCGCCCGATACCGGCGCGCCGGCGCCGCCACCACCGTCCGCGGGCGCGGCACCGGCCAATTCCAGGCGATCGCGCATCTCGACGATCAGTCGTTCGGCTATCTTGCGACCCACGCCGGGGATACGTGTCAGTGCCGCCGCGTCGCGTTCGCGCACGGCGTGGGCGAAAGTGGCGGCCGTGCCGCCCGAGAGTATCGCCAATGCGATCCGCGGACCCACGCCCGACACCTTCAACAGATTGCGAAACAGCGTACGCTCCTCGTAGGTCGCAAAGCCGTACAACACATGCGCATCCTCGCGTACCACCAGGTGTGTCAGCAGCCGGGTGCGCTCGCCGATGACAGGCAGGCTGTAGAAGGTCGACATCGGCGCTTCGACCTCGTAGCCGACGCCACCGACTTCCAGCAGCAGATGCGGCGGCGATTTGGAGGCGAGCACGCCCGTGAGGGTCCCGATCATGGGCCCGCCGCCGGCCGCTCAGGCGACATCGACCGCATTGATTGCGCCCAGCCGGCGCGTTTGGGCATGACATAGCGCCGCCGCGAGCGCATCGGCGGCGTCCGCCGCAAGCCTGGTCTCGAGCAGCAGCAACGTGCGCACCATTTGCGCCACCTGCGGTTTGGCCGCGGCTCCGTAGCCGGTGACTGCCATCTTGATAGCCCTGGGCGCGTATTCATATACGCTCGCGCCGAGTGAGGCCGCGGCGCATAGGGCCACGCCGCGCGCCTGACCAAGTTTCAGGGCGCTGTCGGGATTGCGGTGCACGAACACGCGCTCGATCGCGACGCTGTCCGGTCGATGCTCGGACACCAGCGCGGTCACAGCGGCGTAGATACGCTGCAGCCGCACTACCATGTCGTGACCGACCACATCGACGCAGCCGCTCGCGACGTGGCGCTCGGCGCTGCCGCGACAATCGATGATCCCATAGCCGGTACGCTGCGAGCCCGGATCCAGGCCCAGCACCCGGCAGTCGCGGGCCACCAGCCGAATCGACGCCGCGGGCGGCGCGGCAGGGCTGGTGCGCGCCTGGAAAGTGCGCCAGGACTTGCCGGCGTATCGCGTCATGAATGCATATCCCCAACGCACTTGCTGAAGGCGGCCATACCTTGAATGATAGCCGGAAGACAGCAGCCACACAGCATGGAAACCGCGACCCCCGCACCGCCCGAGATCGCCGCACAGCTCGATGCTGCGCGTGCGTCACTGGCCGAGTCTGGCGCCGACCAGGCGGCGCTCGCCGCCGGGGTCGAGGCCGCCCGCACAGTGGCCACTCTGACGCACGACGTCGACCTGGCGCTGGGCACGATGCTGCACCGGGTGCGCCTGGCGGGCGGCTCACGCGACGACCCGCAGGTCGACGCGCGCCTTGGGGCCGGCAGTCTACGGGTCGCAACTGAGCTCGAGCGGCTCGGTGAGCTTCATCTGCCTGCCGGCTGGACCGCGGACCAGGGCCTGAACGCACAGCAGGCCGAGATCCTGCGCAAAATGCTGCTGGCCGTGGCCGCCGATCCACGCCTGGTCGTGGCACATCTGGCCGAACAGCTGGTTGAGCTGCGCGACGCGCGCGCATTGTCCGCACCCCAGCGGCTGCGGCTGGCGACCGAGACGCGCGAGATACTGGCGCCACTGGCCAATCGCCTGGGCGTGTGGAGTCTGAAGTGGGAACTCGAGGATCTGTCGTTCCGTTACCTCGAGCCCGAGGCCTATCACCGCATCGCACGCGCCCTGTCCGAGCGGCGAGTGGATCGCGAGCGCTACATAGGTGAGGTATGTGCGCTGCTGCAGCGTGAACTCTCCCAGGCCGGCGTGACCGCGCTGGCGGTATACGGCCGGCCCAAGCATATCTACAGCATCTGGCGCAAAATGCAGCGCAAGCAGCTCGCATTCGAACAGCTGTTTGACGTGCGCGCGGTGCGCATCGTGGTCGAATCGATCGAGCAATGCTACGCCGCCTTGGGGCTGGTGCACGCGCTGTGGCGCTACGTCCCCGGCGAATTCGACGATTACATTGCGACCCCGAAGGATAACGAGTACCGCTCGATTCACACCGCGGTGATCGGCCCGGAGGACAAATCGCTCGAGGTGCAGATCCGGTCGCGCGACATGGATCAGTACGCCGAGCTCGGCGTGGCAGCGCATTGGCGCTACAAGGAAGGCGGTGCGCGCGACCTCGGTTACGAGCGCAAGATCGAATGGGTGCGGCGCGTGCTCGATCCAACGCATGCCACGCAGTTCGAAGGCGACCTGATCGAGCGCGTCAAACAGGAGCTGTTCGCCGATCGCATCTATGCCATGACGCCGCGCGGCGAGGTGGTTGATCTGCCGCGCGGCGCCACGCCGCTGGATTTTGCCTACCAGGTGCACACCGCTCTGGGCCATCGCTGTCGCGGCGCCAAGATCGGGAGCCGCATCGTGCCACTCAATCAGCCGCTGGCCAACGGCGACGTGGTCGAGATCATTACCGGCAAACAGCCCGCGCCCAGCCGCGACTGGCTGTCGCCGGAACTGGGATTTCTGGTGTCGCCCAAGAGCCGCGCCAAGGTCCGGGCCTGGTTTCGGCGCATCGATGAGTCGCAGCATCGTGCACTCGGCCGCGAGACCCTGGAGCGCGAACTCGCCCGGGTCGGCGGCGGAGCGGAGCTCATTGCTACCCTGGTGCGCGAGCTGCATGCCGACAGCGCCGAGGACCTGCAGCGTCGCATCGGCGAGGGTGACATAGGCGCTACGGCGCTCAGCCAGGCGCTGACACGACTGCGCGCGCCCGTGCTGGCACCGCTGACGCCGGCGCGCAAGCGCGCCCGGCGCACCTCGGCAGCGCGCTCACCGGTGGAAATCGAGGGCGTGGGCGATCTGCCGACCACCATCGCGCGTTGCTGCGGGCCGGTGCCCCCCGAACCCATCGCCGGCTATGTCACGCTGGGGCGCGGCGTAACCATCCATCGTGAACGCTGCCAGAATCTGCTGCGCATGCGATCGCTCAATTCCAGCCGGGTACTGCGCGTCGAGTGGAACCTCGAGTCCGACAGCCTGCTACCGGTCAGGATCCGGGTCGAGGCACTCGATCGCCGCGGCCTGTTGCGCGACGTGTCCGACGTGATGGCGCTGGAACGATTGAGCATCGACGGCGTGAACTCCGACACCGACCCGGACGATCGAATCGCCACCATCGTCATGCGCACCGCGGTGCGCGACAGCGAGCAGCTCGGACGCTTGCTGCAGCGCCTGAGCGCTGTGCCGAACGTACTGCGAGCGCTGCGCCTTGCCTAACGCCGAGGCGCTGGCATGGTATTCAAGGCCGGCTCTTTGAACGCCGTTTGCGTGTGGCGGCCGTCGCGACCGCGGTTCGCGCGATCGGCGCTCGGACATCAGGCCCGGCCAACGCCGGTGGTACAGCCAGCATCAGCTCGACCTGTCCGATCGAAATTGGCCGCGAATACAGGTAGCCCTGCATCTGCCCACACCGAAGCTCGCGCAGCTTGTCGAGCTGCTCGATAGTCTCGACCCCTTCAGCCACCGTCACCAGCCCGAACGCCGCCGCCAGGCCGATGATGCTCGTGGTCAGCGCGACGCTGGCGAGGTCCAGCGGCAGTCCGCTGATGAAGGAACGGTCGATCTTCAGCATGTCCAGCGGCAACCTGGCCAGCAGTCCGAGAAATGAATACCCGGTGCCAAAGTCATCGAGGGCGACGCGCATACCCGCTTCCCGCAGCATCTGCAGCTTGCGGCTCGTGGTATCGATGTCCTGCAACAGGCTGGATTCGGTGATTTCGATGTCCATGCCATAGCCGGCCTCGTTGCAGCCCGCGGCCGCATTCAACACCTCGTCCACGAAGGCGCGCTGACGTATCTGCAGCGCCGCGACGTTGACCGCGACACGCACCGGCCCCAGGCCCAGCGCCTGCCAGCGCCGGCAATCCTGCGCCGCACGCGCCAGCACCCAGCTGCCCACGGGAACGATCAATCCGGATGACTCGAGGATCGGCAGGAATTGGCCGGGCATCACCAGCCCGCCTTCCGGATCGTTCCAGCGTATCAGTGCTTCCAGCGACTGGATGCGCCCGGTGGCGATATCCAGTTGCGGCTGGTAGTGGAGAAAGAATTGTTCCTCGTCAAGGGCGGTTCGAAGCTTGTGCTCTAGGTGCATGCGGCCGGCGATCTCGCCGTGCATCTGCAATTTGTAGGTCAGGAATTGCTCGCCGCTGTCCTTCGCCCGTTTCAGCGCCGCCTCCGCCTTGTGCACCAGCGTGTCGGCGCTTTCGCCGTCATTCGGATAATGCGCAATGCCCACCGGGCAGTTGACACGGATCGCGTGACCTTCGATCTCGAATGGCTTTCCGAACACTGCACTGCCGAGCATCGCCGCGATGTTCTCCGCGGACGCGCCCGGACCCGGCTCAACCATGACGAACGTACCACCGCCAAGGTAACCCACGCGTTCCTCGCTCTCGGTATTTCGCTTCAGCCGCTCGGCGACCTGGCGCAGCAGCAGGTCCCCCACACGACGACCAAAGCTGTCGTTTATGTTGGCCAGTCCGTGAATGTCGAAGGCGGCCACCGTGAGCACCTTCTGCGGTTCGGGCCGGTCGCGCAGCGCGGCGTCCAGGCGCTCGTAGAACAGCGCCCGCTTGGCCAGCCCCGCCAGCGTGTCGAATGACGCCAGATACTCGGCAACGCCCGCGCTCTCCTCGTGCTCGAGCGCCAGTGCCAGCGTAGCGCGGATGTCCTGCAGCAGCAGAATCTCCTCGTCACGCACCAGATTGAGGGTGCGTGAGGCCAGCATCAGCGCGCCGCGCCGCCAGCTGCCTAGAACCAGCGGTATCACAACCAGTGATTTGTAGCCAAGTGCCGCCAATGTTTCGCGCGTAGTGATGGTCGGGCCGGTATGCGACAGATCGTTGCATACGGTGAGCTCGCCGGTGCGAAGCGCCCGGCTGGTGAAGCTCCCATCCGGCTCATCGCCGTCGCTGAGCTGCAGCGGCTGATTCTCCGCGCCGTCCACCGCCGAGCCCGAGGTGAACAGCGGTCGTGCAATTCGCCCGTCCCAGTCGACGATCCAGAGCGTCGCGTACTCGTAGCCGCCTATTTCGGTGGCTACACGGCACGCTTCCCGAAGCAGATCGTCCCGGTCACGGATGCGCAATACGGCTGCATTGATACTGCTTTGCATCCGCACCACGCGCGTGAAATGTGCGGTCTGTTCTTCAAACTGCCGGCGCTCGGTGATGTCCCGCGCCAGCGCGATCAGATAGCCGCGATGTCCGTACTCGACATAGCTGGTGCTGAATTCAACCGGGAACACCTCCCCGTCCTGGCGGCGATAGACGCCTTCGCGCAACAGCGGTCCGGAGCTTTGTGCGGCGTGCACGCGTTCCGGCCAGGGCTGGTCAGGGCCACCTGATGAAATGTCGGCAGCGCTCAACTGCAGCAATTCATCGCGTGTATAACCGAGTCGGTGGCAAGCGGTTTCGTTCACGTCGACCAGGCGTCCGGTCGCCACCTCGGCGATGTAGATCAGGTCACGGGTCTTGTCGAACAGGTGCCAGAACAGCTGCAGTTTACCCTCGGCACGCTCGCTTTCTGCACGCGCGCGCAGCGCCGAGATCCCGTACGTCAGATTGCCAGCCAGCTCGGTCAGCAGCTTCACTTGATCCGCTTCGAAGGCGCCGCTGCGGTCCGAATAGATAGAGAGAGCGCCCAGTGTCCCCGACTCGAGGATGAGTGGCACGGCGATGGATGCGACATAGCCGCGGGCGAGCGCTTCGCCGCGCCACGGCACGATTGCCGGATCCTCTTCAAGATTCGTGCACACGCTCGCAATGCCGTCGCGCATAGCGCGCCCGGTCGGACCATCGCCGGCGGGCGAGGCATCCCAGGTCATCCGTAGCCGCTGCAGCTGACCGGCATCCAATCCGGCGGCAGCCATTAGCCGCACCGAGCGCTCCGTGTCGTGTTCCGCGAATCCGACCCATGCCAGAGGGTAGCCGCCGACGTCGACAATGACCCTGCAGATGCTCAGCAGCAGCGCCGTTTCATCCGATGCGCGAATGAGTTCGTGGTTGCAATTGCTCAACATCAGCAGATTGCGGTTCGACTGACCCAGGGCGCCTTCCATGCTCTTGCGCACTGAAACGTCGATGCCGCTGCCCACGACGGCGATCACGTGGCCGGCGGCGTTGCGCAGCGGGCGGAAGTCACAGTCCACGGCAACCAGCTGCTCACCCTTCAAGCGCACCACCAGCTCCTGGCGCACCGGATTGCCTTTCAATACCGACTCCAGCACGGCACGGATCTGTTGCTGCGCGTCCTTGGAGTACGACCACCAGTAGGTATCCCAGACCTGGCGCCGAATGACGTCGGCGATTCGCAGGCCGGCAGCGTCGAGCGCCGCCTGATTGACTTCGAGCACCACCCCATCGCGCGACATGACGCCGACGAAGGCGGTGATGCTGTCGAAGATTTCACGCCACTGCGTCGAGGTGGGAACACCGAGCTCGGGCACCGGGCTCGGCGCCCCGCCCACTTCGCACAGTGCCATCACTCTGCCGGCCGCGTCCTTGATCGGGCAGACGGTCAGCTGCACCGGCACTTCGGAACCATCGCGCGCCAGGCGCAGGGTGTTGACCGAGGCGACCTGTGCGCTGCCGAGCAGGCGTCGTATCAGTGCGCGATGTTCCGAGCGCAACTGCGGCGGAATGATTTGCGCCATTGGCCGCCCGGCCAGCTCCGGCGCGGCATATCCGAGCAGGCTGGCTGCGGCCACATTGCAATCCGTGACGATGCCGTCGACGTCATACACGACAACAATGTCTGCGCCGGTCGTCAAACACACCTCTCGGTCGCCTCGCTCGTCTGGTGGCGGCAGACGACGCGATTGCCTGGTTGATTCATCGTGTAGAGCACAGGCAATCGCATGCGCGATGCTCTGCAGAAGAAAAAATTATACTTTCTCCACCACACCATGGCTTACGCGGATTGGTTTGTCACCTGTCAACCTTTACAGGTGCGGTACCACACATTCGCGCGCATACTTTGTATTCTTTTCAATCGCGACTGCAGCTGCACGGTGGAGAATGCTGCTTGAATATAAAGCGTATCATGCGTTGTGCCGCGTGCGCGAGCCGCGAGCGGATGGCCGATGGAAAGTGAAGCACGACGTATTCAAGCGACGATTGCTGATCTGGCAGCGATCGATGCGGACGCCCAACGCATCGCCGAGGTCGCAGCCTCGACCTGGCGCGAAATCTACGCGGTGTTGTCGCCAGTCATTGGCCCGGGCGGTGTCACCGCGCTTTACCAGCGAAGCCTGTACATGACACGTGTTGCCCATCCGTGTCTGGCCTCGGTGCGTGAGGACGCGCTGCGCCCCGGTGAATTTGCCGCCCTGCAACAGGTGCTGTCACAGCAGACCAGTACGCACGTGGCGGCCGCAAATGGCGCGCTGCTGCTGACATTCTGCGACCTGCTGGGTAGCCTCATCAGTGTATCGCTGACCGAGCGGCTGCTTCGATCGGTCCACAACCTGCCTGCGGACGGACCGGCGGTGCCGGGCACTCGCGGATGAATGCGGTCAAGGCAGCCATCCAGTGCCTTGGCACCGGGGTACCGGGGCTGGATGAAGTACTCGGCGGCGGCCTGCCCGAGTTCTCGTTCAATCTCATTGCCGGGCCGCCCGGCAGTGGCAAGACGACGCTGGCGCATCAAATCATGTTCGCGTTGGCGACCCGCAAGCGCCCGGCGCTGTATTTCACGGTACTTGGCGAACCGCCGCTCAAGATGTTGCGTTACCAGCAGCAATTCGAGTTCTTCGACCATGAACAGGTGAACGCCGCGGTCCGCTTCATCAACCTCGCCGACGACGCCGCCAGCGGCGATCTCGACCGCGTCCTGCGCCGGATCGTCGGCGAGGTTGAGGCGCACGGACCGGCCGCGGTGTTCGTCGATTCCTTCCGCTCGGTGATGCTCGCCGGTCAGGGCGACGGCGAGACGTACATGGGCGTGCAGCAATTCATCCAGCAGCTGGGCATGACGATGACCAGCTGGCAGGCCACTACGTTCCTGATCGGGGAATACCTGACCGAGCTCGATCCAAACCCGGTATTCACGGTCGCCGACGGGGTGATCTGGCTGCGCCAGAGCCTGCACCGCAATTCAGTGGTGCGAAAAATGGAGGTCACGAAGATGCGTGGGCAGCGCACTTTGCCCGGGCTTCATACCTTTCGCATCAGCGCGGCGGGCATCCAGGTATTTGCGCCCGCACCGGTTGCCGCGCCGAGCGAATCGCTCGTGGCACAGCGCATGGGTGCGCGGTTGCGTATGGGAGTTCCGGAACTCGACCGCATGATGGGTGGAGGGCTGCCGCGCGGCTACTCGTTATTGATAGCCGGGCCGTCGGGATCGGGCAAGAGCACCCTGGCTGCGGCCTTTCTGGCTGAAGGTGCGCGCGGCGGCGAGACCGCAGTTATCGCGGCGTTCGAGCAGCGACCCAACGCGGCACGCGGCCCCGTTCTGGCGGATCTGGTCGGCAGCGACCGTATTGGAGTGGTGGACACCGGGGCGCCGGATCTATCGGTCGAGGCGATCACCAGGCTGCTGCTCGCCGAGATTCACCGCCTCAAGGCGAGCCGCGTGGTAATCGATTCCCTGTCAGGCTTCGAGCTCGCCCTGGCGCCGACGTTCCGCGATGATTTTCGCGAGTCGTTGTCGCGCCTGGTGTCGTCGCTTACCAGCGCCGGCGCCTCGGTGGTGATGACTTCCGAGCTGGAGGACCGTTACACCGATCTGCGGTTCAGCCCCTACGGAGCTGCGTTTATGACCGACGCGATCATCGTGCAGCGCTACATTGAAGTAGACAGCCGATTGCTGCGCATATTGGCGGTGGTGAAGCTACGTGGCAGCGACCATTCGAACGAGTTGCGACTGTTCCACATCGACCGCGATGGCATAAAGATTGGCGCCATGGTCGCCGGCCGTGAAGGGCTGCTGGGCGGACAGCCCAGCCGGGAGACGCGCAAGGTCGCGTCCGACATTGGAGTCGAGCATGACTGAGCTTTTCATTTCGGGCCCATCGGCGTGAGCGGGCATCGCGACATGGAGCACGTCACAGCGGCGGCCCGGGCGGTGGCGCTGCTCAATGAACAGGCGGACGAGATTCGCGCTGACATCGTCCGTTCGCGACGTGAGCTGGAGCTATTGCAGAGCGAGTCCGGCGACATCAGGGCGGCTCACCTGGTGGAGGCCAACGAGCAACTGGTGCTGGCCGCGCTTCACGCCGAAACCATTGCCGAGACGGCCACCAGCCACCTGGATGAACTGGCGCGCTCCAGCCAGCGCGACGCGCTGACGGACACGCCCAACCGGGCGTTGATGCTCGATCGGCTGGAGAACGCCATTTCCCTGGCCCGGCGCCACGTAACCCGACTGGCCGTTCTGTTTCTCGATCTCGACCAGTTCAAGCAGATCAACGACACGCTGGGGCATGCGGTCGGGGACGAAGTGCTGCGGCTGGTAGCGCGGCGCCTGGAATCAGTCGTACGTGCCTCGGACACCGTCAGCCGCCACGGCGGCGACGAATTCCTGGTGCTGATAGGCGAAGTGTCGAAGGCATCAGACGCCGCCGTGATCGCCGCGAAGATTCTCGCGGTACTCACGGCACCCTGTCGAGTCGGCGATCATCTGCTGCGGGTATCGGCGAGCCT